>Ga0265760_10000470_pt1 | contig 11398 bp, 5 predicted proteins | sample NZIome_2_FD_200831 | JGI IMG/M metagenome (GOLD analysis project Ga0265760, IMG submission 200831) | Metatranscriptome of rhizosphere microbial communities from Maridalen valley, Oslo, Norway - NZI1 (Metagenome Metatranscriptome) | ecosystem: Host-associated > Plants > Roots > Rhizosphere > Soil...
CTGCTGAAGGCGCACGAAGAGGCCGGGGGCTTTTTGGAAGGGGATTCGCCGCGCTCGGCTGCAACGGTTAGCACCCCAGCGAATGTCGAGGCCCTCGAGAGTATCATCGGCCCGTACAAGCTGCTGGAGCAAATCGGCGAGGGGGGCTTCGGCATCGTCTACATGGCCGACCAGCAGGCTCCGGTGCGCCGTCGCGTGGCGCTGAAGATCATCAAGCCGGGGATGGACACGAAACAGGTGCTCGCGCGATTCCAAGCCGAGCTTCAAGCCCTGGCGTTGATGGACCATCCGAACATCGCCCGCGCGCTTGACGCCGGCGCCACCGAGTCGGGGCGCCCGTACTTCGTGATGGAGCTGGTCCGGGGCGTTCCGCTCACCGACTATTGCGACCAGAACAATCTCCCGGTGCACGAACGATTGGACCTGTTCGTTCAGGTGTGTCGTGCGGTGCAGCACGCCCACCAGAAGGGGATCATCCACCGGGACATCAAGCCCTCCAACGTACTGGTCACGTTGCACGATGGCCGGCCGGTGCCCAAGGTCATCGACTTTGGGGTGGCCAAGGCGATCGATCGGCAGCTCATCGACGAGACGCTTTTCACGCGCTTCGCCGAGGTGGTCGGCACGCCGCTGTACATGAGTCCCGAACAGGCCGAGATGACCGGCTTGGACGTCGACACGCGGGCGGACATCTACTCGCTGGGAGTGCTCCTGTATGAGCTGCTCACCGGCAGTACGCCGTTCGATAAAGATCGCCTGAAACAGGCGGCATTCGACGAGATCCGCCGAATCATCCGAGAAGAGGATCCGCCCAAGCCGAGCACGCGGATCAGCACGCTCGGTCCACGGTCTAGCGCCGTGGCGGCGCATCGGCACGCCGATCCAAACCGCCTGAGCCATCTCGTGCGCGGCGATCTCGACTGGATCGTGATGAAGGCGCTCGAGAAGGACCGCACGCGCCGGTACGAAACGGCCAATGGTCTGGCGATGGACGTGCAGCGCTATCTGTCGGATGAGCCGGTGCTGGCTTGTCCGCCGTCGCGCGGGTACCGACTGAGGAAGTTTTCACGGCGGCATAAAGGTCCCGTGTTGGCCGCCTCGGTCGTGTTTTTAGCGCTGGTGGTCGGCGTCATCGGCACGACCTGGGGCATGCTCAGCGCCAGGCATTCACGGGCCGAAGTCGTCGAGGCTGCGAACCAGACCCAAATCGCGCTCACGGAAAAAGCTGCCGCCCTGGCGACTGCCCAGAAGAGCGAGCGAACGCGCTCGGAGCAACTCTGGCAGGCGCTCGTTGCCCAGGCCCGGGCGCATCGTCTGAGCCGACGTCCCGGCCAACGCTTTGAAAGCCTCAAAATCCTGGAGCAGGCAACCCAACTGGCCCGCACGTTGGATTTGCCTCCAGCGAACTTTCAAGAGTTGCGCGACGCCGCCATCGCCACTCTGGCCGTGCCCGATCTTTACCTCGGCGGCCCCTGGAGCGCCTGGCCGGACGATGCGATCGCCCTCGATTTCGATCGAGCGCAGACCATTCTGGCCCGCACAGATCGAACGGGCAACTGCAGCATCCGGCGCGTGGCCGACGATACCGAGATCCATCGTCTACCCGGGTTGGGCGGGCCGGCTTTCCCGGAGCTGACTCCCGACGGCAAGTTTATTGCCCTCAACGAAGTGAATAACGACCTGACCGCCGCCCTCAGCGTCCAAGTGTGGCAGCTGGACGGATCAACGCCGCGCCAACTCTTGTCGGAGACGCATGCCGGCTTTGGCGCGTTTCGAGATTCGCAGCAGGCCGCTGTGGTTTACCACGACGGCTCGATTGGGCTCTTCGAGCTGCCCACGGGCCGGCTGCTCAGCCGCCGGCCGTTCGATTGCGTCAAGGGGGGCAGCATCGCCCTGCACGACACGGAGCCCCTTGTAGCGGTCTGGTCCTACCCCCGACTCGTCGTGCAACTTCGCGACTTTCAGACCGGAAAGCTGGTCGCCTCCTTACCACAGTCCGTCGGCGTCACCGGTGTGGCTTGGCATCCAAACGGCCGGACGCTGGCGGTCGGGCACGCGAACGGTCACATCAGCCTCTACGATCGCACGACCTGGCAGGTCTATCGAACGCTCGAGCGCGAAGGCGCGGCAACCTCGATCAACTTTGACGATGCGGGCCGCCGGCTCGCAGTTGGGGGCTGGGACGGCCGAGTCGCCTTGTTCGATGCCAACACGGGCGAAAAGCTCATTAAGCCCCCAACCTTCGCAGCCACGTGCCGTTTCAGTCGGGACGGACTGCGCCTGACTGGCGGGGTCCAGGAGGGCCGGGTCGGAACCTGGCGGGTCGCTGGCGGCGAGGAATTCCGCACGCTGGACCGCAAGCCCTCGCTGGGAAAGGACCGCTACCTCCGCGTGAGTGTGCATCCGGAGGGTCGATTGCTCGCCTGCGCCATGACCGATGGTTTCGGCCTTTGGGACTTGGTCAACGGCAGCGCACTCGGCTTCATCCCAATCGCCTGGCGCAACAACAATGTCCTGTTCGAACCGTCCGGGTCGCTTTTGACGCTGTCAGCGACAGGTCTGGCCCGCTGGCCCATCAACAAGGGATTGGATGCGACCGGCGAGTTGTCGATCGGTCCACCAGAAACGCTGCCTCTGCCCAACGGCTCCGACATCGGACAGAGCCGCGATGGCCGGGTGATTGTGACTTGCGATCGGCGGAGTTCGACACAGATACCCTACGCGGGTGGTTGGATCCTGCGCGCCGATCAACCGAACAAACCCATCCGCCTCGATGCGGGTGCTGACATCGCGTCCATTGCGGTCAGCCCCGACGGACGTTGGGTTTCCACCACGACTCATGCGGTGGGGTTGGCCAAAATTTGGGACGCTCGCGAGGGACGTTTGGTCAGACAATTGTCTAACTGGGGGTCCGGGCATTCCCGCTTCAGCCCCGACGGCCGATGGCTCTCGAACAGTCGAGCGGATGGCTGCCTCCTGGCTGTCGATACCTGGGAACCGGGGCCGCGCCTCGGCGCAACCGCGGTGTTTGCGCCGGATGGCAGATTCGCGGCCGTCCCGACTTCGGCCGGTCTGCGCCTGGTGGATGTGGCCACCGGCCGGGAAATCGCCTTACTGGAAGACGCCAACCTGGACACAATCTTTGACGTCGAATTTTCGCCGGACGGCACGAAGTTGCTCGCGGTGAACACTGTAGGGATCCACGTGTGGGACTTGCGGCTCATTCGCAGCCGCTTAAAGGACCTGGGACTGGACTGGGACTGGCCCGAGTTTCCACCGGCCGCCGCCGTGCGCTCGATCGACGAGCCTGTGAAAGTGGAAATTCGCCTTGGCGATATGCCGGTGGCCAAGCCCCTGGCGAACCACGCGGAACAGAAGCCGGGCAAGCAGTAACCCAAGCCGGGTTCGTGAAAGCAGCGAGGCGGTTGCCTTTCCGCTAGAGGATGGTGCGTGATGATCAACACCCGGCACGTTCGGGCTAGACAGGGCATCCTACCCCGCAGACATCCTGGCGTCGCGTTGTGCAAGCTTTTCTATCCCATGAATTGAAAAAAGGGCCTTGCAATGAAGCACTGCAGAAAGGCGTTCACGCTCATCGAGTTGTTGGCCGTGATTGCGATCATTGCCGTTCTGGTCGCGTTGTTGTTGCCGGCCGTGCAATCCGCGCGCGAGGCCGCCCGGCGCACGCAGTGCCGCAACAATCTCAAGCAAATTGTGCTCGCGGCCCACAACTATCATGACGTCAACAACATGTTTCCTCCGGCGTTCACTTTACTGTTAGGTCCCACGCAGATGGGCTCCAAGAACTTCTTCTGCGGCTGCTGCTGTCAAACCAACGGGGCCTGCGCCCAAGATCATACCGATTGGAACGTGCACGTGTGGGGCGAACGTCTGTTGGATTTCTTGGAGGCTGCGACGCTCTACAACAAAATCTGCATGTGCGCGCCGATCTTTTCACCCGCGAACCTCTCCTGTGCGACGTTCGGAGGCGCGAATTATTGCGTGTTCAATGCAGGGGGGTGCGGCCGCAGTTGCCCGGCGGTTAAGCGCGCCGACATATGCCCCTTGTGGTTCCCTGAGAATCTAGGCCCCGGTGGAAATCAACGCCCTGCAGCCTTCCAGGTCCCCGCGTATGTTTGTCCGTCTTCCCCGCGGAGCACAAATCCGTTTTTGGAAAAGAGTCTCCACTTCGCAGCCTTCTGCCAATATCCCAGTTACTGGGCAGGCGCCAGCGATTATACGGCTGTAAGCTCCTACTGTTGCGGACTCGCGTGTGCCTACGACGCTGCGACGAGTCCTACGGACCCGCAGGGAACAAGTTCGTTTTGCGCGACACCCGGCGGCTCCAGTGCACAAACCCGCCGCCTGGGGGTTTTGAATTACAATACTATTCGGCGCGGCGCGGAGCCGGTTTCCATCGACAAGATCACCGATGGAACGTCCACAACGATTTTCTGCGGAGAGTTGGCCGGTCGTCCCGACCTATGGCAACGAGGCACGAAAGTCGCAGCGGCCCCGACGACTCCGCCCAATGCGGGTGGTTGTTGGTCCTGCTTCGACAACGCCTGGATGACACTCATTGGCTCGACCTTCGACGGTACGGCCCAGGCCCCCGTTCTTGGTGGGAGCACCCACAACCCGTCCGGACCGGCGCCCGCCTGCTTCATCAACTGTACCAACCAAGTATTCCTGAACCTTTACAGTTTCCATCCCGGCTCATGCGGGCTGGCGATGTGTGACGGATCCGCGCACATGGTGAGTGAAAACATGAGTGTTGTGACGTTCTGCCGACTGATCACCTACATGGGGCGAGCCCCCGTTACCGACAACTTCTAGAGCCCTGTCCTGGACTCGCAACGATTCTGTAATGGCGGTGGAACGCAGCTGTGGACTGTTCGGGAGACAACTTTCTCGGCTGTGACCGCGTTTTCCGATCGTCCAAATCCGCTCCTGCGGGCTGATAGCGCCCGCTTCACGGAACTGCTGATGCTGTTCCGACACACGAGATCCAACTCGGATTTCCGATCCGCCTCCAAGCAACGCAGAGCCGCGGGGGTTTGTCATGAATGATCCACGAGGCATATCTGAGCCGTCTTTGAACGCGCTCGCCTCAACCGTGATCTTCAACGCGCCCGATCAGATCGGCAGCGTGATCGGCCCCTACAAGTTGCTGCAGCAAATCGGCGAGGGGGGATTCGGCGTTGTCTACTTGGCTGAGCAGGAGCAACCAGTCCGGCGGCTGGTCGCCCTCAAAATCATCAAGCCGGGCATGGATACGTCGCAGGTCGTCGCCCGCTTTGAGTCGGAGCGACAGGCCCTGGCCCTCATGGATCATCCCAACATCGCCCGCGTGCTCGACGCCGGCGCTACCGATTCCGGTCACCCCTACTTCGTGATGGAGCTGGTCAAGGGCGTGCCGATTACCGAGTTTTGCGACAAGAACCGTCTGACTCCCGAAGTCCGTCTCAAGCTGTTCACGGACGTCTGCCATGCAATCCAGCACGCACACCACAAGGGGATCATTCACCGCGACATCAAGCCGTCCAACGTGCTGGTGACGCGTCAGGACGGGCTGGCCGTCGTCAAGGTAATCGACTTCGGTGTCGCCAAGGCGACAGCGCAAAAGTTGACCGAGAGGACGTTGTTTACCGCCTACGGCCAGATGCTCGGCACGCCGCTGTATATGAGCCCGGAGCAAGCGGAGGTATGCTCCCTCGACGTCGACACCCGTAGCGACGTCTACTCGCTGGGTGTGCTGCTCTACGAGCTGTTGACTGGAACAACGCCGCTCGAGGCCAAGCGGTTGAGTCACGCGGTATATTCGGAGATGCAGCGGCTGATCCGCGAGGAAGAAGCGCCGCGACCAAGCGGGCGACTGTCTTCGTTGGGGGACGCGGCCACGGCAGTCGCGGTCAACCGCGGCCTCGACGTGAAGCGCCTGACGCAGCTCTTGGCAGGCGACCTCGACTGGGTGCTGATGAAGGCGCTGGAAAAAGATCGCAACCGCCGCTACGAAACACCCGGAAGCTTCGCGGAAGACATCGACCGTTGTTTGCGGCACGAGGCAATCCTGGCCCGGCCGCCTTCCCGGGCCTACCGGCTGAAGAAGTTTGCCCGTCGAAACCGCGCGGCCGTGCTGACGACGGCCGTCGTGGCCGGGGCATTGCTGGCAGGTACGGCGGTTTCCACTTGGCAGGCGCTGCGAGCGACTCGCGCGGAAAGTGCGGCGCTGATTGCAGCTGGAACCGAGAAAGCGGCGAAAGACGACGCCTTGGCGCGCGAGGCGGAGACCAATGCGGTCCTAGACTTCGTGGAGAACCGGATCCTGGCGGCGGCGCGGCCCGAGGGGCAGGACAGGGGTCTGGGCCGCACGGTCACACTGCGCAAGGCGATCGAGTCGGCCCTGCCCTTCGTGCACGGAAGTTTCCGCAACCAGCCGCTGATCGAGGCTCGACTGCGCCTGACACTGGGGCAGTCGTTCTATTACCTGGACGACGCGCGCAAGGCGGCAGAGCAAGAGGAGACGGCCCGTGCCTTGTACACCCGGTACCGCGGGAAGGATGACCGCAACACGCTCCTAAGCATGAGTCGTCTGGCCGGCAGCTACGATGCGCTCGGCCGACTCGACGACGCCCTCAAACTCGGCGAGGAGACATTTGCGCTGCGGTTGGCGAAGCTCGGGCCCGATCACTCCGACACGGTTGCGAGCATGCAGAATTTGGCCAACAGCTACCATGCTCTCGGGCGAAATGCCGAGGCGCTCAGGCTCTGCGAAAAGACCGTGGCAGCCAAAAAGACCTTGCTCGGCCCCCACCATCCCTCCACGCTTGGGGCCATGCATAACCTCGCTCTCGTTTACCTGAAGGTCAACCGGCTCCAGGAAGCCCTCAACCTCAATGAGGAGACACTGGCGCTCGAGAAGGTCAGGCTTGGCCCCGACCACCCGGATACGCTTCAGACCATGAACAACCTGGGTATCACTTACGAGGCCCTGGGGCGACGTGCCGACGCCGTCAAACTGGAAGTGGAAGCGGTCAAGCTCATGACGGTCAAGCTCGGACCCGACCATCGAATCACGCTCGAAAGCATGCACAACTTGGCCAACAACTACGAAGCCCTCGGTCGACATGCCGAAGCCCTTAAACTCCGCGAGCAGACTCTGTCACTGCGGAAGGCCAAGCTTGGCCCCGATCACCCCGACACGCTCATGAGCATGGGGGACGTGGCCAGGAGCCTGTTCGCGGTCGATCGTGGCGCTGAGGCGGTCGCGCTCATTGACGAATGCGTCCGACTGTCGGCCGGCAAGGACGTCAATCCAGCTCTACTTCCTGCCGTGATCACACTGCGCCTGCGACATTTCGAACAAATCAACGATGCCGTCGGCTGTCGCCAGACCGCCGTGATGTGGGAGAAGCTCAAGCGCTCCGAACCGGACGGCCTGTACAAGAGCGCCTGCTTCCGCGCCGTTGCCGCCGCGGTGCTCAACGCGGCCGACAAGTCCGCCTCGGCAGGAAATCAAACCGCCGCCGAGGCCAACCGGGCCATGGCTTGGCTCAAGCAATCCATCGCCGCAGGCTACAAGGACGCGGCGCACATGAAGACGGACAACGACCTCGGCTTTCTTCGCGCGCGCGAGGACTTCAAGAAGCTGGTGTTGGAGCTAGAGCGAGTCCCACATACAGCAAAGGCGCAGCTGTGAATCGTCGCCCGTACCAGCCGAAAACCGAACGCCCTCGGTAGTATGCTGCTACGCGCGCCCCCAGTCGGCTGCTGTGATGATTCAGGAATTTGGCACATGAGTGGCGATTACCTCTTGCGGACTTCCTGGCCCCTGGGCTTACTGGTCACCGCAATCGCTTTTTGCGGATGCGGCAGCCGCGCCGCGATTAAAGAGGCGATCAAGGAACAGTTAGCCGAAACCAAGGGAACCCAGGTCGAGGTCGCGAAATTCTCCGGCAATGTCACGATCGACGGCCAACCCCCCTCGGTTTCACCCGAGCACGTCCTGGTGCTCATCTTGTATAGCGCCCTGGACGCACAACCCGGTCACGAGACGCTCTATCACACGACCTGCGATAAGGATGGTCGCTTCGAGTTCACGCGCTATACGAAAGGGGATGGCGTGCCGCCCGGTTCCTACACCGTGTTGTTCGACGAACTGATACCTCGCCGCGGCTCGCAGTTTATTGGCGCGGACGAGCTCAAGAATCTTTACAACGATCCGGACAATTCACCGTTTCACGTCGAAATCGCACCGCTCGGAAAGACCGACTGGGAATTCAATCTGGAGATTGCCGGTAAAGACCCCGTCGCCACGCCCGCATCGCATGCGAACACTCGCATAATGAGGCGCTGACGTAGACCGTTAAGTCGGCGGCGACGCCATACCACCGCCCGCCCACCATCGGCTCTGGAGTTGGGACAACGCCGTCTACCGACGGAGTACCGATCCAACGCGGCGGAACCCCGCGGGTATTCGACCACTTTGGCTTGTTCACTGACGGGTCCCCCCCCGGGCGCAGGATGCGCAGCGCCGCCGCAATCCCGAAATCTCAACCCTTTTCCGGGAACACCATCTATGGACCGAAATGTGATTCATGGGCTGACACCGTAAAGCCGGACGTTTTTCCGCACACGAGCTATCGAGCCGCGGGGGGAACCCGAGCTGTTCGCTTGGCTGTTTCACACCGAGCAAGCGCAAACTGCGAGGCGCTGGGCGAATCGGCGAGTTGTCCAAGGATCGCCCCAGCGTTCCTTGCGCGGCGGGGGATTCTTGAGGCAGTTCGGCAGTCGCTGAAGTATCCATTCGGCGGCCTCCGAACGACCGGCTCATCGACTGTGCCCGCGTCGAATCGGCGTCAGCAAACGGGCGAAGTCCACGGCGGAACTAACCGATCGCGAGAGTCGGACGGCACACAAGTCGTTGTCGTGCTTCACTCTCTCGACGATCCATTGCGCAAGTCGTCCGCGCTTCGGGCCTGCTGAGCGCTTGGTAAAGCGCGAGATGCCTGGCCGCGATGGACGGCCAACCATGCTCTAGAGCCGTGCGGCGCGCGTTGGCAGCACACTTGAGCAACAATCCATCATCGACCCACATTTCGTGGAGAGCTGCGGCCAGTTCGGCTGGTGATTCGGGCGCGACGAGCCAGCCCGTCTCTCCGTGAGTGATCAAGTCTTTCAGTCCGAGAATGCGAGTGCCGATCATCGGTTTGCCGGCGGCAAAGGCTTCCATGACAACCAGGGGAAACGCTTCCCAATCGCGCGAAGGCATGCAGCCGCATCGAGCATTTTGCAAAAGCCAGGTCTTAGTTGCACCCGTTACCCGTCCCAGAAAACAGACGCTTGGGAGAATTCCCAATTGCCGCGCCTGCTCCTTCAGCGCCTCGAACTCGCCGCCATCACCGCCTATTGCCAGCATCCTGCTCGGATCAGTTTTCGTCTGGCTCGTGGCCCAGGCTTCCAACAAAATGTCGAGTCCTTTGCGCGAATGGAGTCGCCCAAGAAAGAGCACGTACGCGCCCGCTCGAATTCGTGGGTCGAGTTGTGGCGGGCGCGCCCCCTGATTCTCGAAGGAGGCGAGATCGACGCCGTTTTGAATCTCGACGATCTTGGTCGCTGGCTCCAAGCTCATGAGGGCCTGCGTTGTGAAGCGGCTGATCGACACAACGGCGTCCGCCTCTCGCAGAGCCATGATGGCGCGGGATCGTGCGCCGGGCTTGCGGATCCGCGCGCCGCCCTCCCGAATATCTCCCCCATGACTGGTTAAGACGAGCGCTGCCTTCAATCGGTTTCGGCACAACGCGCCGAGATATCCGCACGGGTGGACGCTGTGACAATGGAGGACGTCGAACGGAAACTCGCGATGAAGTTTGAGGAGCGGATATTGATACCACTCAATGAACCGGCGCGTCGAAAGAAAACGCCGGTGCCGGATCACGCGATAGGGCGACTGGCGATCGTTAGCCACTAACGACCCGCGCGGGGTGGGCGCGAGCACGACCACCTCATGACCCTGGTTCGTGTATTCCTTGGCGAGGGCATCGACGACCAACTCTTGGCCGCCGATTGTCGGCAACGCCGTTTCGGTGTAGAGGCAAAGTCTCATTGCAGACCCATTAGCAGCGGGCGGTCAAGCGGCTTTGAGCAGCTCGCGCAGCGTCGATCCATTGGCTCGCTCCCGATCCCGCAGCGCGGGGAGGTTCTTTGCGATTCGACGAGCGATCGCTGCACGTTGGCTGAGGCCCTTATCAACCAACGTCCAGAGGCGCTCGGGCGTCGCATCCGCAACGTTCAGCACAAACTCCGAGAGGCCCATCGCCTCCATGAGCCCGGTGGTCTTTCCACCCTGACTGTCGTAATCGATTGCCACCAGGGGCACCTGCGAGAGCATCGCGAACACAGCCGAATGGAAGCGCATCGCGACGAAGAAGTCGAACTCTTTAAAATGCTCCAAGAGTGCCGCGGGCGAAGCGTAGCGATCGATCAGTGAGATCCGCGGATCGTGGCCGAGCTCCGTCTGCATCTGCTTCAGAACGACGCGATCATCATCCTTGCGTCGCAATGCCATGGGAACGAGCACGGCTTGAGCTTCGTTCATTTGCAGGATGCGGCGGAGCGTGTGCTTGGCAGCATCGTGAAAGGCCGACTCTTGCCTGGTCGCCTCGATCGCCTTGCCGGTCGGCGCATAGTGTTTGCTCAGCCGCCGCAAGGAAACTCCAATCTTCAACGGTTCTCCATTCCGGCCAGCGGATTTGACTGACGGGGTCGTGAACCCCATCGCAGGGTCGGCGGCGAGAGTGATGCGATCCGCGGGTATTCCGAGCTCGGTTGCGTTGGTGACCGCGATGGCATCCCGGAGTGTGATTCGATCCGCCAGGCGCAAGATTTGAGCGACATGCTGGCGAACCGGCGCCGAATGCAACGGGCCGATACCACAGCCGTAAACCATGATCTTCTTGCCTAGGCTCTTGGCAATTGTCAACCGCATGGACCATTCGAGCATTTGGCCGCTTTCCTTGAGCGGGCCGCCGCCGATGACGACCACGTCGACCCAGTCGAGCGCCCTCACGAATGAGGCGATGTCGTTTGGTAAGCAGCGAACGGTTGGTGCTTCGATCTCGTTCAACGTCTGCCGGCTGTAATCGACGTCATACGTCGACTTCAAGATGCGAACGGAGTGGCCTGCGATGTTGTGCAGCAGCGACGCCAGGATGGCTTTGTCGCCGGTCGTTTCCCTGCCGTACCACCCCATGATCAGCACGCCCGACGGCCGCGGGCGATCAGCCATTGCGCGTCGTGCTCGCCGTATCAGGTGTGGGACCACCAAGTGGCGTTCGACGAAGGAGCGAATCTCGCGACGCAGGCCCACCGAGATCCCCCCTCAGCGTCTGTGGCTGGC
>Ga0265760_10000472_pt1 | contig 11379 bp, 8 predicted proteins | sample NZIome_2_FD_200831 | JGI IMG/M metagenome (GOLD analysis project Ga0265760, IMG submission 200831) | Metatranscriptome of rhizosphere microbial communities from Maridalen valley, Oslo, Norway - NZI1 (Metagenome Metatranscriptome) | ecosystem: Host-associated > Plants > Roots > Rhizosphere > Soil...
CCTCGCCCTCTTTGATCGTATAGATGAAATCTGCGGGAACATCGTGCAGGGTTTCAACTTTGCCGCTGGGCCATTTGATTTCTACCTGATCCATTTTGGCTTCGGTGCCGAGCCCGAAGTGCAGTCGCGGATCGTTTTGCGAGAGGTAACTGCCCCCGGCGCGAACTTCGTTGAGTTGCACCAGCTTTCCCGCTCTCACAATCACGCGCGCGCCAATCGCCATTCTATTGCTCGTTGTTCCAACCAACTTAAACAGCACGCGATGATTTTTATTTCCTCCCTGATTGAGCAGCAGGAGTGGCCGTTCCCCCGTATTCATGACCACGATGTCGATATTTCCATCATTGTTGAGATCACCAAAAGCCGCGCCTCGCCGCGATGCGTCAGGTATTCCGGCAAGCACGCTGGAAACGTCCTCGAAAGTGCCGTTGCGATTGTTGCGGAACAGCAGCATGGGCTCACGATAACGCGGAGCGCCGGGGACCTGGTCCATCTGCGGATAGACGTGGCCGTTGGCGACGAACAGATCCGGCCAGCCGTCATTGTCCATGTCAAAAAATCCCGCTCCCCAGCCCACCGGGTTGTAGGTGGGTTTCGCGAGTTGGGCGGCGTAACTTACTTCCGAAAATCCCTGCGCTCCGAGGTTGCGATACAAGCTGTCGGGTTGTTCGGTAAAAGTGGTTACGAATATGGAGAGGCGGCCTTCGTGCAGATAATCGCTCCAGTCCACTCCCATGTTTCCGCGCTCAGAACCATCGCCGCTCACGGCCGCGCCTGAGAGCATGCCGATTTCTTCGAAAGTTCCGTTGTGCTGGTTGTGGTAAAGATAATTTGGGCCGGAGTCGTTCGCGACGTATAAATCGGGCCAACCGTCGTTATCGTAATCGCCCCAGATGGCGCCCAAACCGTAGTATTTGTTGGGATCGTCGACGCCAGCCTTTTTGGAAACTTCTTCAAATGTGCCGTCGCCGCGATTGTGAAAGAGCAGGTCAGATTCGCCAAGCATGCCCCACGGCCCGCACTGCACCGCAATGCCCTTGAAGCTGCAGTTCTTCTGGTTCTTTCCGAAGTCGGGCAACTTGTTTACATCAAAGTAAACGTAGCGAGAGACAAACAAATCCACGTGGCCGTCGCGATCGTAGTCAGCCCAAGCCGCGCCGGTGCTGAATCCTCCCGCGGCCACACCGGCTTTGTCTGTGACATCTTCGAACTTGCAGTTACCCAGATTGTGATATAGCGCGTTGCCGCCGTAGCCAGTTACGTAAATATCTGGCAGACCATCGTTGTCGTAATCGGCGACGGCGACGCCCATGCCCCACCCTTTGCGGGTGAGTCCAGCGGACTTCGTAATGTCAGTGAATTTGAAGCCATCGTCCTGGTGATAGAGCGTGATCATAGGATCGCCACCCTGTTTATAGCGGTCAACGGTCGATCCGTTCACGGTGATGATGTCGAGCCTGCCGTCGTTATCACAATCGATTAGACCGGCTCCGCCGCTCATCGATTCCACAATGTAGCGTTTCTCCGGCGATGAGATGTGGGAGACGGTCAGGCCAACCTGTTTGGCGACATCCTCGAACTTGGGCAGCGGTGTTTTCGTCGGTATGGTTTCGGCGAGGGCAAATACGACAACAACCAGCGCAAAGCCCGGGAGGAGAAATGCACGGTGGTGCATTTTGCTTTGTATTGCGGCGCGATCTTTGCGAGATCCCATCGGCACGCTACGCCTTGGTTCTCGCTGCGATCTCTTGCAGTTGTTCAGAGGTCAATCCGTAGAGTGGGGGCACGGAGACGCCGAGGATGCCGAGATAAGCGTAAAGTTCGCCGCGGTGGTGAATTTCGTGCTCCGTCATGGCGCGCAACAATTTCCAGACGGTCATGGGCGTGCCATCGGCGGAGGCGCATTTGCGCAGTAGGTCCTCGTCGCTGAGCCGAGAGAAGGTGCTCATTGATTCGGAATGCATGCGATTCATAAACTGGACCACCTGATCGTAACCGTCAGCCAGGTCACGACCGCATCCCGCGTAGCGATTGCGTCCGCCGGCTACGGACTCTGCGAACACATTTCGTTCCACGGCTGCGATGTGGCGCGCCAGGTCGCCGAGGGTGAATTTGCCTTCCTTACAGCGCCATTCCAATTGTCCGGGTGGAATACATGCGACCAGACGCATGGTACGTGAGCGTATTTTTTCACAGTACTCGAGGAATGGAGCGATGGTCAGAATCTCCATGGTTCACCTATATCACGGATGAAAAAGCTTGGCCATACTCCAGGCCGTGCCTCGCTGGACAGCCGAGGCCACGCGCGCTAATCCGCGGGCGTGGGTGCTGGTTGAGGGATACGGACTTCGCCGCGTTCGCGCCATCCTTCAATGATCAGGTATAGCACCGGAATGAAGAAGAGATTAAGAACGGTTGACATGATCATGCCGCCGAACACCGTGGTTCCAACGGAATGTCGTCCTTCCTGTCCGGCGCCATGGGCCACCATGAGCGGCACCACGCCGAGAATGAAGGCGAAGGAAGTCATCAGAATGGGGCGCAGACGGATTCGCGCCGCTTCCACCGTGGCTTCTACCAATGGAAGCCCGCGTTGCCGCAGCTGTTCAGCGAATTCCACGATCAGAATTGCGTTCTTGCTCGAGAGTCCTATCAGCATCACCAACCCGATCTGGCAGTAGACGTCGTTTTGCAAGCCGCGTAGGGCTTGTGCGCCCAGCGCTCCCAGCAGCGCCATGGGCACCGCAAGCAGCACGATGAAGGGCAACACGAAGCTTTCATATTGGGCGGAAAGAGTCAGATACACGACCAGAACTCCGAGGCCAAACAAGATGATCGTTGTTCTGCCGGATGCCAGTTCTTCGAGCGACAGTCCCGTCCATTCGTAGGTGAAGCCCTGCGGCAAAACCTTCTTGCTCAAATCCTCCATGGCGCTGATGGCTTGACCAGAGCTGAAACCCGGACCGGGGGAGCCGTCGATTTCGGCCGAGCGAAACAGGTTGTAATGGCTGATCACCTGCGGCGTCGTAGTCTGCGTGATGGTAGCGAGGTTCTCGAGCGGAATCATCGCGCCGCTATCGGAGCGCACGTAGTACTGCTTCAAATCTTTCGCCTGCGAGCGGAATTGCTCGTCGGCCTGGACAAAAACTCGATACGAACGATTGTTGAAATCGAAATCGTTGACGTACGCGGAGCCCATGTATACACCTAGAGTATCCGTGATTTGCTGCAGAGGAACATGCAGGCTCTTGGCTTTCTCGCGGTCAATGGTGACCAGGAACTGCGGATCGCTGGCAGTGTAGCTGCTGAACAATCCGGTCAGATCTTTGCGTGAGTTGCCCTGGCGAACCATCTCCTGCGTGACGTTTGCCAACTCTTCGAGCGAATGCGAACCCTGATCTTGCACCTCATATTGGAAGCCGCCGAACTGGCCCAGACCTTGGATCGCGGGCGGCAAAAAGCAAAGAACCAGCGCTCCGGTGATTCCGGAGACCGAACCGCGTAACCGGTTCACGACCGCGTCCGCGGAATGCTCGCTGCCCTTGCGTTGCGAGTAACCCGTCAACCCGGCGTAAATAATTCCGCGGTTGGGTGCACCATTGCCGGTGATAGCGAAAATGTTTTTGACTTCCGGCATCTGGCGCATGATCGCACTTACGTGATCCTCGACTTGTCTGACATAATCCGCGGACGCGCCCGGCGGGGCCTGGATAATGACCGGGAAATAGCCCTGATCTTCGTCGGGAACGAAGCCCTTGGGAACGCGCTCGAAAATCACATAGGTAAGCGCCAATCCGGCCAGGAACACGACCACGGCGGGCAGGCGGAAGCGAAGGAAAGCCTGCAGCGAGCGCCGGTATCCTTCGGTGATGGCGCCAATCACGCTATCAACGCGGCGGAAGAACCAGCCTTTCGTTCCGTGCTGGCGGCCGAGCAGGAGCGCGGAAAGCGAGGGCGTGAGAGTGAGCGCGTTGAATGCGGAAATAGAAATCGAGAATGCAATGGTGAGTGCGAATTGCCGGAATAAAATGCCAGTGGTTCCGGGAAAAAATGCGACCGGAACAAACACGGCTACGAGCACCAGGGATGTGGCGATGACCGCGCCGGCAACTTCTCCCATGGCAACCGAGGCCGCTTTGTGCGCGTCGCGCTCACCTTCCTGGAGATGGCGCTCGATATTTTCGATGACGACGATGGCGTCGTCCACCACCAAACCCGTAGCCAGAGTGATGCCGAACAGAGTCAGCGTGTTGATGGAGAATCCGAGCAGTTTGACGAAGGCGAAGGTTCCAATCAGCGAAACCGGAATCGTGACCGATGGAATGATGGTGCTGCGCCAGTCTTCCAGAAATATAAAAATAACCAGGATAACGAGGATGATGGCTTCGATCAGGGTGACCAGGACGTCTTGGATCGATTCACCGACGGCTTCCGTGGTATCGAATGCATTTTCGTAAGTCATGCCCGGGGGAAAGTGTTTCGAGAGGCGGTCCAACTCGGCCAGGGCGCGCCGATCCACGTCAAGCGCGTTGGCATTCGAGAGTTGCACAATCGCGACGCCCACCGCCGGGTGGCCGTTGTAAATCAGATCAGAGCTGTAGTCCTCCGCTCCCAACTCCGCACGGCCGACATCCTTGAGCCGAACCAGGGTTCCGTCGGCGTTCGCTTTGAGGATAATATTTTCAAATTGCGTGGGCTCGCTCAGCCGCCCAATGGCGCGCACGCTGATCTGAAACTGCTGTCCGGGTTTGATTGGAGGCTGCCCGACCTGGCCGGCTGCGACTTCCACATTTTGCTCTTGCAGCGCATTTACCATGTCCGATGCGGTGAGGCCGCGACTCGCCATGCGCACCGGATCCAGCCACAGACGCATCGAGTATTTCCGCTCGCCGAAGATGAAGACGTCGGCAACTCCGGGCACACGCTTCAACGTGTCTTTCACGTAGACGTCCAGATAGTTGCTCATGAACAGCGGATCATAGCGGTCGTCCGGCGAGTACACGCCCGCGCCAAAAACGAAGTTGCTTGATGATTTTGTAATGGTGATGCCGGTGGCTTTGACCGCGTTCGGGAGACGTCCTTGAGCCGTGTTCACCCGATTCTGAATGTCCACGGCGGCCAAGTCGGGATCGCGGTCGAGTTCGAAGGTCGCGGTAATCGAACTGGAACCGTCGTTGCCGCTGTCAGAGGTTATGTACTTCATCCCTTGCGCGCCGTTGATCTGCTGCTCCAGGGGAATCGTGACTGCGGACTCGACGGTCTGCGCGCTTGCGCCCACGTATCCGCTGCTGACGTTGACCTGCGGCGGGGCGAGGTTGGGGAATTGTGCGATCGGTAAGGTCGGGATCACTACCGCGCCCGCAAGAATGATGAGCAGGGCGCATACCGTAGCGAATACCGGCCGGCGTATGAAGAAGTCAACGAACATTGGAAAACCAAAATCGGCTTCAGGCGTCAGGCTGCAAAAGCCAAAATCATCAAGACGGATGTCGAACTGAAGCCGAAAGCCTGACGCCTGAAGCCTAGCTTTGTGGCGATACCGTCGCCCCATCTATCAGGAACTGGATTCCGGAGACGATTATTTTGTCTCCCGGCTTAATGCCATCGAGCACCACATAGTCATTCCCGCTCATCTCGCCGAGACGAAGCGCCTTCTGGTGCGCTACCAACTTGCCGTTCTGGTCCTCAGCCAGGAAAGCGAAATACTGTCCGCCGACGCGCGATACGGCCACCACGGGAACGACCGGCCCCTGATGCGTTCCCCAAATCACTCGGGCTCGAATGAACTGCAAGTTGCGCAGGCGGTCCTCGTTGTTGGCGATACGTGACTTGATCAGCACCGTCTGCGTGGTGTTGTCGACCTGCGGCGATATGAAAGTAATATGGCTGTCCGCGATCCCCTCGCCGCTTCCATTCACGATCTGCACTGGCATGTTCATTTTGAGCTGGGAAGAGCGCTCGACAGGAATATATACGTAAGCTTCCAGGCTGCCAGGCTTGTCGACGCTGGTCAGCATCGTGGTCGTGGTAACGCGATCGCCCACGTGCACAGGAATGTCGCCGACGATTCCGGTGGATGGGGCGGTCACGCGATAATAGTGGAGCTGAACCTGCTGCTCCTGCACCTGTGCGTCGAGAGATTTCAATTGCGCCTGAGCCGTATCCAGCGCAGATTTTGCCTGGTCAAGGTCCTGCTTCGCCACCACTCCGGCCGCAGCCAGCGCGCTGATCCGGTTGTACTGCTGCTGGGCATAGGCTAGATTGGCTTCCTGCGCCGCGCGGCCGTTTTCCTGACTGTTCACCGTGGCCTGTTGCTTGGTGGGATCGATCTGCATGAGCTCGGCGCCGGGCGAAACCCGATCACCGGAATGCACCGAGATCGCCGTGATTTGTCCCTCGACCTGGGGCATGATAACGGCCGAGTCCCGCGATTTTAGAGTGGCCACGTATTCCGTGGTATCGCTGATCGGCACCGACTGCGCCACAAGAATCTTCACCGGAATCGCCGGATCTGCCTGAGGTGAGGCTCCCTTTACGGAATTCCCTCCACAAGCCACCCCCAGCGCGGCCAGGCACAAAGGCAGGAGCACGCGGGTTGGGACCAACGGGTCTGAACCGCCCACCGAATTGAAACCCCGGCTCATTTGTGTTCAGTATCCTGTATCCGCAGACTAATACACAACTTAGACTTACGTCCTTGTTAATGGAAAGAGCAAAACGGGACTCCACAACGTCACCGTTAGACTCAAAAAGGAGAAAAAAGTTATCGCGGCCGGGCTGTGAACCGTCCCCCAGTGTGGGCCAAGAACTTCCTCTGCTACATTGTTGGTGCTATGAAACCTGTGCGCAGTTTCGCCAGCGATAACAATGCCGGCGTTCATCCCAAAGTGTTGCAAGCTATTGCCGCTGCCAATCGCGGGCATGTTGTGGGGTACGGGGACGACCGTTATACCGAGGCTGCCGTGCGCAAATTCAAGCAGCACTTCGGTTCGGATGTCGAAGTTTTCATCGTGTTCAACGGAACCGCTGCAAACTGTCTTAGCCTGAAGACGCTGACGGAGTCCTACCAGGCTGTGATCTGCGCCGAGGCCGCACACATCTATACCGATGAATGTGGTGCGCCGGAAAAATTTACTGGATGCAAGCTTATTCCGATTCCCACCACTGACGGCAAGCTCACGGTTGAGTCGGTCGGCCATGCCTACCACGGCATTGGCGACCAGCATCACGTACAGCCAAGGGTAATCTCCATCACGCAGGTCACGGAAATGGGGACAGTTTACACGCCCCAGGAGGTCCGAGATCTGGCCCGTTTCGCCCACCAGCGCGACATGTTTCTGCACATGGACGGCGCCCGAATCGCCAATGCAGCCGTCAGCCTTGGCCTGACCCTGCGGGAAGCAACGCGCGACCTCGGTGTGGACGTTTTATCGTTTGGTGGAACCAAGAATGGGGCCATGGGGGCGGAAGCGGTGGTCTTCTTCAATAAGAAATTCAGCCGCGACTTCCTTTATGTGCGCAAACAGGGAATGCAGTTAGCTTCGAAGATGCGCTTTATCTCGGCCCAGCTCGACGCATTGCTCTCGAATGATCTGTGGCGGAAAAATGCCCAGCATGCCAACCGGATGGCCGAGTTGCTGCAGAAAGAGGTCAGCAAAATCCCTAAAGTGAAGATTGTCTACAAGGTGGAAGCCAACGGAGTATTCGCACAGATTCCGCGCCACGCCATCCCGAAGTTGCAAAAGCGGTACTTCTTTTACGTGTGGGATGAGGAACGATCTGTGGTGCGCTGGATGTGCTCGTTTGATACGAATGAGCGGGACGTACGGCAATTCGCCAGGTTCGTGGCGGAGACGGTCAGAGGCTAACGGCCTCCATAAGCACACTGCTATTGATTTTTGTGCGTCGTTCTAATAAATTGGCGCTTCCCCCGAAAGTATATAAATGCCGGCCACTCTGAGAAATAGGATGAATCGAAACTGGTTTAGTTTGCTCTTGATTTGCTCCGCGGCCACGCTTATTCCCGGTTGCAGTACCGGTCAGCAACTTGTGGGAATCACGGTGACGCCAGCCACGGTCGTTTTCGGCGGAACTGATCCCGCACTCTTCGTTCAATTAACCGCGACTGGCAGTTATAGTCATCCTCCTGCAACCAAAGACATCACCAACCAAGTCACTTGGACATCGGACACAGTTGAAGTGGCTCAGGTAACGAGCACGGGCAAAGTGACTCCGAACACGAACTGCGGGGTAGCTGGCATTACGGCAAGTCTGCTGACAAACAGTCCTAGCGGAAACGTAATCACTGGCGCAACGAGCGTTACCGTTGATGGAACTGCCCCGGGTTGCCCATCTGCAACGCCGTAGAGCATGCTCACTCCGGCTCGGCCAGGAGTTTTTCCAAGGTAGGCTTGTGCTTCTCCGTTTTCTTTCTTTTGCGGTTGGGCACCACTCGAGATGCAGGAGGCGCTCCGATTTGCTCCCGGGCCATGGTCTTTACGGCTTCGACGGCGGTAAACCGCTTCGGTTTCTTCTTCTTCGCTCCCATGTCATCCCCAGCTTAGAGTAATGCGCTCCGAATGTGCAATAATTCCTATGAGGCGGAAGGCTTGAGGCGAATCGCCAAGTTTTGAAGCCCGAAACTGATTATGGAAGAGCGCGAGTTTTTCGACGAACGTCCGGAAAAGAAGATGGCGACGCTGAACTGTCCGCATTGCCAACAGGCCGCCGAATACGAAATCAACTGGCTGGTGCGCACCAAGAAGAATCAGCTTCCCGGCCGCGCCGACGAACGCGACCGCGCCCGCTTCGCTAAAGCCAAGTCCTACATGCTGCGCCGCGACGACATGATGGCCTGCAAGAACATGCGCTGCCGCAAACGCTTCGAAATCTCGGGAGTACAATCGGTTGTGTTTACGGAATAACCGGCAATTTTCCGTTGGTACTTAAGTCGGCCTGCGAGTTTTATAATTGATTGAGGCGGGTGAGTGAGTGGCCCGCAATGGATGAGGAGGCTTCCCCCATGGTCTCCAAGTGCGCGAATCCGGCGTGTCTGGCGCGTTTTCACTACCTGCATCAGGGCAGGATCTTCAATCTCGAGACAGACACGGTTTCTTCCGACACCAAGAGTTCGGGAACCCGCAGGATTGAGCACTTCTGGCTTTGCGAACGCTGCGCCCAGACGCTGACCGTGGTGATAGAGAATGGGGTAGTCAGCACGCGTCCCCTCCACCCGGAGCTTTCTGCAGGGGCGCCGCAAGAGCCTAGAAAAAAGAACGTCGCTTAGGGAACCGTGTAAAGCAGACATGAGTGTCCGCCCTACACCTCTCGGGGGAAGGACTTGAAGGTCACTTCTTGGGACTTTGAGGTTATTTTCTTATCTGCGCCCGTGCGGTATTCCGTTAACGCGCCTTTCACGATGTAATAGGCTTGGTCTTCTGGCGTTTTACCTTGTCCGCGCTCGACCGTGCCCTTGAACTCGTACCAGACGCCGTGCACGACGTCCGTTGTGAAACTAAGTTTGCTTCCGTCGAGCTTGCCCTGCTTGAAAAATTGATCGAGGAAGGCGCCGCGATCGCTTTCGGAATCGCCGTACCGTGAAATGAAGCCGGTGACCCGGCCTTCGTCTTCGACCGTGATCTGCACGAATTCACCGTCTTGCAGAAAGCTGTACATTCCGGAGTAATTGTCGGCTGTTTTGGCGGGGGTTGAGTCCTGCGGATTCTGTCCGGCCAGCAGCGAACTGCAGGTGAGCAAGAGCAGCGGAAATACGCCTGCCAGTTTCATATCGGTATTAGAGCACGGAAATTCGCCTTCTGGAACTCGTGAGTGGGCTGTGGATGCCGCCTGCCCAGCTATAATGAGTTACTCCCCCCGAGTTGAAGTGGAAGCATGAAACAGGGTCCGCTGCTGATTGATACCTCGCGCAAGCGCAAGCCGGCTCCGGTCGCCGTGCCCATCCTGCTGGTCACGCTGGAGCCGTGGCCTGGAGTCTTTCTGCGAAACCTGAGAGACTTGCTATGGCTTCGGCGAAAGCCACCCTTGCAGCTGGTGTCCCGGCCGGCGTCTTTCTGGCCTGATGTTTTTGTCCCCTCGCCCTTGCCCTGGAGCCGGTTCCTGCAGTCGGCCATAGCTCACCTCGCCCTGATCGCGGCGTTATGGGGATGGTCGCGTCTGGCGCCCGACCTTTGGCCGCAAGGACCGCAGATCGTGCAGCGAAACGTCTTTCATAGCTCGGATGTGGTTTATTACGACGCCTCTGAATACCTGGCGGCGCTCAACACCGGAGGTACGCAATCTCCTTCGCCGAAAAAGGGCGAGCCAGAGCATGCGGAACAGCCGATCATCTCGGTGCCGCCGGAGGCGGACAATCGCGCACAGACGATCGTGGCGCCTCCGAAGCTGAAGTTAGACCGCGACGTGCCTTTGCCCAACATCGTGGCCTGGGCGCATTCCCAGCCTACGATACCGGTGGCGGCAGTGGCAGACTCGCCGTCGGATTTGAAGTTGCCCACGCTGCCCGCATCCGTGGTCGCGCCTGCACCGGATGTGAGGAGCGCGATGAAGCAGGCTCCGGTTTTGCAGGAGTCCGTGGTGGCGCCGGCGCCGGAAGTCCATGCTGCAAATTTGAGGCGGAATGTTCAAGCTCCTGAAGCGGCGGTGGTCGAGCCTCTGCACGAGGTTGCGGACCCGGGCTCGCGCAGGTTGACTGATATCAATATCGGGGCTTCGCCCGTGGTAGCGCCAGCGCTGCAGTTGCCGGTCGGCCAGCAGCGTGCATTGGCGAGAACGCTGCCCATGGGAAGCTCCACTGCGGCAGTCGTGCCGCCTCCGCCTGCGGTTCAGGGCGGAAACTCGAACGGTGGACGTTTGATCGCGCTGAACCTGCACCCCACGGCTCCCAGCGGACCGGTCAGCGCTCCCGCAGGCAACCGGCGAGGGACTTTCGCGGCAACTCCGGACGGCAAAGCTGGGGCAGCGGGAACGCCGGATGTTTCGGCTCCTGTAGCAGGCAGAGATAAGACGGGCGCGGGCAGCAGTCCCAACGGCGTTCCGTCTGGTCTTTTTGTAGGCACTGGTCCCAAGCCGGAAAGCAGTTCCGCAGTGAGCAGTCAGGCAGTCTCAAAACTAAAGTCCTCCGAGGGCTCGCCATTGCTGGCCAGCGCAACGCCGCGAGTTACCGCAGTCCCGCCAGGTTCTGCGGAGTTGCCCGCCAATGCTACCAACGCACTCGAGCGCAAGGTCTTTGGCGACCGCAAGTCATATGCCATGATTCTGAACGTGCCCAACTTAAACTCCGCGGGGGGAAGTTGGGTGATGCATTTCGCCGAACTGAAGGACGCTGAAAAGCAGGGTGACTTGGTGGCGCCGGTGGCCACG
>Ga0265760_10000473_pt1 | contig 11367 bp, 10 predicted proteins | sample NZIome_2_FD_200831 | JGI IMG/M metagenome (GOLD analysis project Ga0265760, IMG submission 200831) | Metatranscriptome of rhizosphere microbial communities from Maridalen valley, Oslo, Norway - NZI1 (Metagenome Metatranscriptome) | ecosystem: Host-associated > Plants > Roots > Rhizosphere >...
ACCGCATTCCTCGACTGCTCCAAGTCGGCTAGTCGAAGCATTGTTTTTGCTTTCGAGCATTTCGATGCCTTCCGATGCACCATACCCGACGGCCTCCCACGCCGTCATTCAGTATGGTGGTCTGTTGGAGGGTAATGGTCTCGAAGCCCGTTTCCGGCTACCTTGCGAACACCCAATGATCCGAGTCGACGGTCCGTGACCAAGAAGCGCCTGAAGGAGTCGCAAGAAACAGTTATCAAACCCTTAACGAACCCTCGTTTCGGCACGTCTGAAATGGGTAAAGCGCGCTAACCTTCTACTCCATCGCAAATTCGACGCGATTCCGGCCCTTATGCTTTGCCGAGTACAAAGCTGCATCTGCACGGCTCACGAGATCCCTGAAATCGGAAGAGGTTTCGCGAAAAGCTAGCAATTCCGAAGCTGGCGGTAGCGCCGAGAGTGTGACCGGCAACCGTGAATTGTTGGGCTTCAAATTGTTTTCGGATACGCTCGGGGGCAATTATTACGATCGTGTTCTTGGAAGCTCCTGTCATGCGAACAGTGGCGCGAATAGAGCATCCCTCAATGAGGCACCTTACGACTTGGGCGCGGCGTGCCTTATTAGTTTTCTTGAATTCAATGAGTTATCGTTGGTCTTGATTCTTCCCTATCGTCGGGCTTGCACAAGGGTGTATCCTCGGTTAGGTTAGTGATCCCATTGGCGAAGAAAAAGCAAACCTCGGAACCGAAGCCAATTCTGCGGCTAAAGATCGATGGTCCCGGAATGCGAAAGGGGCGCGTTCCAATCCCCGAGCTTATTTTGGTGTGCAAAGAGGCGCAGAATGCGATCAACAAGCAGGCGGAGGCTTTAAGAAAAAAGAAGACGTATCATCCTGGTCCTATTGATCAGAGTATACAAGAAGAGTGTACCCTGGAACTTATTGCTATTCACGGCAATAGCCCCACGACGCTAGATTTTGACCTACGCAAGCCGCAACGGGCGCTTGATTTTAGGGAAGAGTTTGGGACGATAGCGATAAGAGAAGTTGCCAAAACAATTTCCGGGCTTCGCAAGAAGAGCGCAGACGGGTTTGACCCCGGCGTCCTGTTGAGACTGTATTCGCTCACAGGCGCGATCAGTCCCAAATTGATTTCGCGGATTGATTGGATCACTCCCGGCCACAATGGACATGGGCGAACAATTTCAGCGGCCATTACAAAAACAGTAAGGGCTAACGTCGCGAAACGACTGAGTAGTCCGCGAAAGGCACCGGTCGAAGTAGATGGCGTTCTGGAGATGGCAGACTTCAATAAAGATGACTACAAATGTCGGATCGATCCTCCCATTGGTCTGCCCGTATTGTGTACGTTTGACCCGCAACGAGCGGACGAAATCTACGGATTGCTCAGGAAGTATGTGAGGGTCAAGGGCGAAGGAACTATCCACCCCTACACAGACAAAATCGATTTACTGCATATCGGAGAGATTGTACCGCTCTCTCCGACGGCATTGAGCGACCAGTCATTTTTCGCGAATCCATCCATAAGTGATCTGATGGCTGCAAACAATGTGCAACCGTTAAACGACCTGTCTGTTCTCGCCGGAGGAATACCACCAGACGAGGATGTGGATGAAATGCTAAGAGTAATTTACGACGCAAGAAAATAATGACCGCCACGACAGACGCCACTTCTATCGTCGAAGTTGTTTTGGTCGATACGGACGTGTTTTCCTTTTACATTAAAGGCGATACACGGGCGTCGCAGTACGATAAGCACACGAAGGGCAAAAAGTGGGCACTTTCGTTCGCTACGGTTGGAGAACTGCTGACATGGTCAAAATATAAGGGATGGGGGCCAGCGAAAATCGCAGAACTGGAAAGACGCATCGGTTTGACCGGTGTGATTCCCTACGATATGGCCTTGTGTCAGACTTACGCAGAGCTAAATGCGCACCTTCTGAAAGCTGGGAAGCCGGTAGGTGACAACGACCTGTGGATAGCCGCAACAGCAATTCGACACTCGATCCCGCTAATTTCGCACAATCGCAAGCACTACGATGAAATCCCAGGGTTGGTATTGCTCTCTGAAACACCAAAGATTCTTAAGGGTCAAATGGAAATCGAGGACATGACCCGCGAAACTTAGCGCCACCTTGCTTTGGCTGCTTTTCTTGCGATGGCTTTGCGTTTAGTGGCTGAGAGTTTTTTGGCTCTAGCTCTGCTACCCTTGAATGTGCAGAGTTTGCTGAGAGCTAGGACCGCAGGGTTTTTACCAGCATCAGGGTCTACCAGTGGGCTTTCGTCCATCTGCTCCCGATGGCCTGTTCTACGACGCGGCGGGCGTTTGTGAAGAATCGCGCCCCTTGCTTACTCGACTAGGCATACCACATCATGCCACGAATGGCGGACGACGGGAAGCCCCGTGGATTTCAAACTGACCCACTACCCCAGAACTCGGATTTTTGCCCACGTGCAGCACACAATTGTCCAACATAATCTGGAAAAACATCCGATTGCAACTAACCGACAGTCAGCCGCGTATATGTGGGTCACGGGCAACAAATCTGGCACACTATCGGCACACAGGACTGGGGTGAACCCCTCGGTTGAGACAAACTAAGTTGGCACACCTGCTGTAGTTTCGTTTTCTGAACCCTTCCATTGAGACAATCTATCGTTGGCACATTTGGCATTCATCGATTCGTCTCACTGATTTTCTTCAGCAATTCTTCGATAGCCATAGCGTCGCCGGTGCTCGACAGCGATCTGCTGAATCGCCGACCGCACCTCCATATCCTCTTCCACCGGCAATCGTTCCTGTAGGCAACGATAGAAACTAGCTCGACTGACCCCAGCCAGTCGACACATCCGCTCGATACTCAGGCCGCCTTGCATAGGCATCATTTCTCGGATCTGTTCATAGATGCCGTCTCGCCAGAATTGCTTCTGCTCTGGCGTCGAGCCTCGATTTTTTGCAAGGCACCTTTGAAAAAATCCGCCTCCAGAGTCTTGTCTGCCACCACGCGCTTCAATTGCGTGACTTGTTGCCGCAGTTCACGCTCGCGCGAGTTTGCCGGTGGTCCTTCGCCGTCTTCGATTGGCTCCAACTGATCCCGCCATTTGTAGAGCAGTCGGCGGTGCACCCCCAGTTCCTGGGAGAGCGCGACGATATTATTGCTGCGCTTCAACCGCTCGACCGCCATCTTCCGAAACGCCTTGGGATATCGACCTATCACTCGTTTCTTTGCCACTCGCAGTTTCCTTTCTCTGCAAAGTGTGCCCATTGCGAGTGTCTCATTTGATGGGTTCAGTCCAGCGCAGCCCAGACAGAACTTCCGGTTGGCTCGTCACTCTCCGCCAACCGATCAAGTGCTTTTTGAGCGAGCACGCCCCTGCTGGATCTTTAAAATCAATTTTCTGAATCTCTTTCATCTCAGTCTTGAGGTTCGCCATTGCCGCTACCGCTCTGGGCGAATTTATATCCGACACTATTTGCAGGCCCATTTGCCCCTCCCTATAAATTACCTATGTGAATTAATTCTAGTGAGAAAGAATAAAAACTTCGTTAATACGTATATTGTGGAGACCATCAGGTCAAACACTCGACCTGAGCCAGTGTTTGGTGAGCTTGGCGCCATAGACGGCAGCTCATACTCGCCGGTGCGAGAGCTGGCTTATCAACCAATTCAGATGCGCTTGGCTGTGCGAACGGGAGCAGGGGTGTCTCTCTTGCCCAGATTGCAACGGAGGCACGGATTCCGATTCAGACAGTCCGGGATAACGTGGTGAAAATCGCGCGAGATATGCTGCACCAAATAATTGTGTTAGATTTGCACCATTTACCGCGGTGAGTAACAAGAAAAAGGGACCTGCGCTCCGAAGTGATAATAGAAATTTTGACTATCAGTACGTACCTATCGGACTCCGCTGACAACCCGAAACTCTCGCCAAACCCTAGGTATCCGTGGAAAAGTACATAAGCAAGACCTAGCCATCCATCGTCCTATTTTGACGCCACACTCATCTCGGGACCGCGAGGCGGGGGAGGACAATTCAATTCGGTACCACCCTCTTTCACGATTGTTGCCCGGAACTGGCGGAGCGTGATGACCTCATCGGCGATATCCGCCAACGTGACGCTCTTAGCGCGGTGATCACGGAACTGGAGTGCAAGGCGGGGAGTGTCTCGAAACGAACATGCCGAAATCCAATCCGTCTCGGGGATCGCTTGCGGATTCTTGGAGTCATGAATTATCTGCGCACAGCTCCTCATTCGCGCAAAGGTTGGCAAAAGCTTTTGAGGTACCGGCGTAGGATCGGATTTGTTATTCAGCAGCGAATCCAGTTGGGCGCCAAACCGCCGTTCCACGCTGTCATTACTCTGACGGTCCTTCCCCCACCGCGGAGTTGCAAACCGGACGGGGACGTAAGGCCGCAAATCATGCGCCAGCTGAGCCATTCTTTCCACCGGGAAAGTCTCGCCCATGCGCCCACCCAGTGCCGTCCGGAAAAGGCGTTGCAGAACGGCGAACTCTCTCATTTCTTCCAGATTTGTCGTCATACCATGACTCTGGAGATAACGCAGCACTTGATCATCGATGGGTGGTTGAAGATTGCGAAGATACCAGCTCTCCGTATCGTTCACCGGCAAGAGAATGAAAAAGCTAAAGGGCCACGAGTCCTTCCCGGAGGGACCTGTAAGAAACTCAAGACCGGGGCCGGGATCATAATCCTGTTCGCGCAAATGAGAAACAAAATAGTCGGCCACGACGGGCTTAGCCGCAACGCCGGCTTCAAGATGACTGCCTGGACACGAGCGCCGCAGATCACTTGCTTTCATACATTGATTTATGGCTGAAACAACGGTGGAGTTGAATTGGGCCAGTGTCAATGGCGAAACGCCGGGCGCGTTAAATGCGTCCAGGACCTCTTTGGTGTACTGTCCTGTGCCCTCATCTTTCCCGTTGAGTTGCCGCGCGACATCGTTGTAGACCGCCACTTGATACTGGGCCCATTTGCGCTCAGTTGCTGCAGGCGAAACAGGGCCTGGCTCTACGGCATCGAAAACCCAGTTGTCAGCTTGTATAACGCGACAGCCAAAAGCCGTATCCTCCAAGGCTGGATGCAGCAACACACGATCTCGCGCGGTCAGCTTATCCGTGATCGCGGTTACGGCTGTCGGCCGGGAATCGGTTGCATACATCAACGCCTGATAGGCTAAGACCGCTGAGACGGGGCCGAGTACCGTATGGGCTCCTTTAGAGGTGCGCAGGTCAAGAGTGAGATTCTGGCCATTCAGAGTCCAGTCGATGTCGTCGATTCCCGCCATTGCCGTTCCCGAAGGCGGATGGCCAATAAGGACACCGCCCACGCCTGAGTAATTTTCCAGAGCGCGGAAACTTGCGCTCCGCGCCGCGTCTGCCCCGGCTTTTCCAATATCTACGTTCCCGCCCCAACCCGACAGCAAGGAGCTCTGAAGAGTACTTTCGCCTTGCAGAGGAAAGTAGGATCTGTAGTCCGGGAAGCTGCGTGCGATCGTTTCCGCATCGGCTCCGAGCGAAGATCGGACGGCCTCGGGCGCTCTTTGCGCACGATCAGCTAAATCCAGCGAATGTGCCCAATGTACCTTGTCATCCTGATAATTGTTCAATTGGGCGGCGGCATGTCCTAGCTGCGTGAGCAATTCGGTGTCTGGCTTGAAGTCGAGTCCCCGTGCCATCATGTCGAGAGTGCGCGATGTCAAGACCAAGCCGCTGTCACTTGCATTCGCCAAGACGGCCGCCTGCGCACCCTGCAAATCCCCCTTGGCAAATCCGACCACGAACTGGTTGAAACGAATCTTATAATATTTCTGAAGGGCCGACTCCAGGCCGCCTGACCCTGCCTTCAACAATTGCTTTGCAAATTCACTCTTCGCCTCGGGGCTGGCTTCATCGAGGGCGGCGCCGATCACCTCGCCAATCGCCCACTCGTGGAGATCACTCCAACCGAGCTTCCGGTAGTCGCGCGGTTCCATGATGGCAAGTTTGCGAAGCTTTTTACCTATATCCCTGAGCTGCTCGATATTTTCGCGCTTCCAGTCCAATATGAATGTGCTCCGGATCGCGGAGCCGCGCTCTTTCGTCGGCAACAACTGGACGTATCCGGCAGCGGCTTCGGATTCCGATTTCCACTGATCGGCTGGAAACAAGCTGGACACCGAAGCTTGCTCGGGAAGCGCCGGATTCAACTCTTTTCGGACGGCGACGCGTGTCCACTCGCGCTCAACAGCATCCCGAATTTCCTGTTTTTCCGGTTTCGTGAATGCTCGCCAAACCGGATCAGCAGTGATTGAGCGCTCGAACGCAGCCGCCAGGTAGCGCAGACCCTGTTCTTGTTGCGCGGATGCCAGCTGCGACTCAGCCGTGGCAGCCGGTGGAGAAGAGGGTTTCTGAGACTCGGTTTCTCGGGGAATTTGATCACGACTGTTGCGACTTTCCGTCGCTGATAGTTCGACAACAAGGTCTTCCAGTCGCACTTTGCGGTCCTGCAGCGTTTGCACAGCCGGACCAGCACTCACAGAGAGTAGGCTGACGACAAGTAGGACATTCGCAGCGACGCTGACAAAGGCTTTCGCTCCCTTCAGGTCAGCGTAGAACCCGGAACTGGTAAGGAACTGCCAGAATCTGCCCAGTGGCGTCGACGCCGGCGGCATCTCGATCTCAATGTCAACGTCCATGCGGCGTGAAACATCTATCGCTTCCAGGTTCTGGATAGCAGCATCGTGGAGAATTCCTAACTTAGTGCGGTCGGCGCTCCCCTGAGGCAGGGAATCTCTCATAGAGGCGATTTGCTGAGATGTTTCCCACAATTGCCTCATCTCCGGTGTCGGCGGCAGGTTTTTCCATTCAGGGCTATGGCTGGCACGGGCGCGCCTCAAACGCTCGGCCTCCGCCCGAACGGCAGCACCAAACCGTTCCGTAAGTTCTGCCTTCGACAACCGATAGACCGCGATCCCGGCAATGACAAAAGAGAAGATAAAAAAAACAGCCCCCCCAGGCACCCTTAAATCCGTTGACCGCGTCGAGGAGGGCGTCCGCGCGTCTGAGAAGGTTTTGGGCACCGAGAACCGTCGTTGGATTTCCTAGAGTTGCTGCCCAAAGTACTAGCCGAATGCCCAAAAGAGTGATGGACGCGATCAGCGCAAAGCGCGCAAGAACGCCAAACGCGGCCAGTAAGCCAGCTCTGGCGACTTTGTTGATTGTGCGATCTGATTTCCAAGCAGCTCTGACGGTTGGAACCAGGAAGAAATTCAACAGAGCATACAGACCAAGACACGCGTACAACGCAGCCGAGGTGCTCATAAACAACCTTTCCAGGGGAAGAAAGGGGCTGCGGGGATATATATCACAATTTCAGCAATTTGGTCTAATACAACTCCAAGTGTAAAGGGAAGGCAATCCATCTCTGGATGGATATAGCCGACCGGGGCTTTCTCTTCAACGCAGACACCGAACTGTTTCAGCAAGGGCATCGCCATAGGCGTATCCGTTGATGGGGCCTGCGGAACTGCACGATACGAACCGGGAAATTCTTGGCGGAGGCAGAACTTCTGAGAACTCTCCTTTACGGCAACTTCATCTGGCTCAACAAACGTGACTGCATGAAAGTCTTGTCTCGATAGAGAGCCATTAGGTCAACATCGTCCACTTCTGGGGCTTCGTCGGGTAGTTGCTTGGCATCGGAGGCAGCGCGCCCTTCCTCCCAAGCTGCCTCCCAATATTCGGCGAGGCCAATAGCGCCATCGACAATGCATGCGATAGTTTCGTCTCCTAGAGCATCCCACATCGCCTGAAGACGAGGTCGTCCTGGGTTCTTGACGAAAACATCAATTATCTTCTTGGGCGCAAGGCGGTGTAGGGTTCGCGACATTGTTGTGACGACATGATCGGCAGCCGCCGCCCCGCCTTGGAATTTCTGCTGTGCGGACTTACCACGTAATCCCGCGTTGACTCCCTGAATCAAATCATCGACGAAACGGTCTAGCATCTTCGTTTCGTAGATGGAATGTACGGGCGATTCTTCAGGCTTTTTGGGACCGCCGTGGTGGAGGTAGGAGACGTGCAGGGGCTGACAAGCGTCGCCAAGGTAATGACCAACGCATCCTGCCGCGCAGACGAACTCAGTCAACTTCGCATCTCGTGCGTATTCCACCAAAAGTTCATACACTTCCCAGGCACGGAACGGCAATGCTCCCCTGTGGGCGGTATCGGTCCCGTCCTCTTCGTAATAACGATTCCAGTAGTCGGTTGTTCGTGTAAGTTTGTTCTTCCACGCATCCAGCAGCGTAATCTTTTTCGACGGATTGTCCGGATCTTTGGCATTTGGATTATCCATGTCTGCAAAATGATTTGCCTTGTCATTCGGGCGGGCAGAGCGCCAATAGAGGTCGGCGACATCGGCGAGAGCAATAAACGTTTTATCGTTGTTCATCGGAACTTGACCGGAGCTGAGGTCTTCATCGGAAACGCTGATCTTGTTGCGATTTGCCGTCAGAAGAGCCAAGAGATATTCGTTTCGTACCAGAGCGCAGGCGCTCCACGCGACCTTGTAGTGGCCTGTCTTTCCCCAATACTGACCGCGCTCGTAACCCAGATCACTGATGAACTCGACCTCAAGCAATCGACAGGCGAGAGACAGACTCGTCGCTAGAGCAAATTGACGTTCAACGTGTGAGCCCGCGCCTGAGCCGAGGCCAGCCCGATAGCCGCCCCATTGAACGGCGAGCGGATTAGGTGCTGCAATCGCTTGCTTTACAGAATCATCATTCTGATCCGCAGCGGCATCCGCTGCCGCATCCCAAAGCCACACTGCGCCTGAATCGCCGGGGCGAGTGGCTACATTCTCATCAATCTCTCGTGGGCCAATCAGAAGATCAGCTACAAAATCTGAGCCACCAATGGAGGCGTAACGATAAAAGAGCGCCGTGACTTGACCCTTCATTTGTCCCGAGGCGGCGCCGTACCCGACGAGAGGGCAACCGATCAAATCAAGATTCAAAGTATCAATACTGAGATTTATGACTGGCCCCATCCGTCTGCCGTCAGCAAGCCTGGCATCCCAATCAGCCACATCGGAAACTCTCGCGATTCCGACATCGGCATTGAGATAAGTTCTAACTCCTGGCCATTCCGGGTAAGCCTCCGAAAACGGAACGTCTCGACGAACTGAAGACGCTCCCGTGGCAACGACTTGCCGGTGTCCCACGTCGTCAAATCCATAAAGGTCGCTCTGTTCTCCGTCCCCAATGACATGTCCGCTGGTAAGCGCAAAGATGTCGGCGCCATCGGTCACTAGACAACTAACGGTGCCGATTCTTTCCTCCTGCTGAGCGTCGCGCATAATAGCGTTACCGGCTGCGATTTGGCCGCTGGAGAACGCGGGTTGCCGAACTGTACGTTCGGAGCGCGGCAACGATGGCGCTTCGACAACGCAAGTAGGCACCGCACGACCATCAGGCATCACGAGCCGGGGTGGTATGTAGTCCTGCGGGTTCTCGTGAAAAGCATCCGTCTTCAGCCATTTGTCCACAAATACCAAAACTGCCGGCCAAGACCAATTACAAATAGTCACATTATCGATCGTGCGAGGTGGACGATCTTTAGGAGCGGGGGCGGACGGGTTCTTCACTCTAGGGTCATCCGCCCGTATAAGGTATCGGCCGACAGCGGTGCCTATTACATTAGGTAAACCTGCGAGGTCGGCATGATGTAGATCACGTGCCTGAATGAGATCAATCAGGCCTAGAGAGGCGAAATCGATTTTCCTGGCAAAACGAGGCATAACATCTCCCGAAAGCGGAAAATAGAATTTAACCGTCCGCGCCGCAGCTTCGAACCTTTTAAGGAGACCTTGGGAACCCGTGTATCTGGCGAGAAAATCCGGCCACCAGATTGCCCGAATAACATGATTACGTCAAGTGAAGTAATTGGCTTCGGTCAGCGTGATAATAATACTTATGAAAAAGTCTTATTATGGCCCCAACCTGCCGAGAGGATGTAGACATGCGATGTGCCCAGCTTGTCGACGACGCGCTCATAGACCGGATTTTGGTAAAGCCGGTATGCCGGAAGCAGGCCCAGGGGATTGCCATCAGGATGGCGGTTGTAGGCGAGCAGCACGTCGCGCCATGACTTCCGACCGCCGGCATCATCGTCTGGGCGGGCGTAGAGCTTGTCACCAGTTGGAGCGATTTCAGGATGAGCGGAGAAACTCGGCTACAAAGCAGAAGATCGCGAACATGATCCTTTTCGAGAGCCAAATCACCTCGTGATGGTGGAGCTGAAGAAATAGAACACACCCCAATTACGCTCACGCAATACTACAAGGGCTTCGGCGGTTTTGGCGCTGCCGTCGCCGGGGGATTAGCCGCTCTGCCCCTCATCTCAAAACTTTTACCTGACAGCGTAGGCGGGTATGTTTTTCCTCCCCTTGGCGAGATTGATCCTTTTGCTAGGTTCGCAACCATTGGGCTTATCTTTGCAGTGACGTACATCATTTACCTGCTACAGGGCTCGTCGGCGTCGTCCAGGAGGAAGTTGACATTGATTCTCTGGTTCCTCGCCTTTATCGGATGCGCGCTTTATCTGGCTGCGACAGCTCGGTTTGTCAGAATCGTCCCTATTCCCACTCTGCACGATTCCATCGCGGTATCGGTAGGATTCGAGCGAACTGCCTTCGCGAAAGCGCTCGGTGAAGCAAGTGACTTCGACTTGTTGCGCCTACGTGGTCCGCAGGAAGAGGAAATTCAGAAGCTCTGGACATTTAGATCACTGATCTTAGCGCGGCTCGCGCTTTGGGCACTCTGCTGTGGCGCGATCTCAGCTTTCGTCGGAATCTTTAGTTTAGGTGCTCTAGAACACGCGCTACGACCCGGCAAGCCCGACTAGCCGCAACCATAACGCGAGAGGCTGGGTGTGGTTAAGCCATTACACTCATCCTCAATTAATGAGGCTCCATACTGGGTGAGGCTTTGAGGAGGACTTCCGCCCGTTCTCACTTTTGGAGATCCACGTGAATGACGTGGTTCGGTTCCCGAAATGGATCGTGCTCACGATCTTCAGGTCTGTAGCCAACCTTCTCCAGGTGAACTATCCAAATGGCGTACGGCAGTGAGTGGATCGTTGACCGCGTCGGGTCCGGGTTGGCGCGCGGCTGATCACCTTTCCGAAAGTATGTAACGACAGCTCCCTCGGGGGTGCTGTCTACCTCAAGATCGAAGACTAATGAACCCTCGTCCGCCACCACTTTGTATGCGAGCTCGTTTTGTTCCATGGGGCGCAACGCAAGCGCGACCAGAGGTTCGGCGCTCTTCTTATCGTCGGACACTCGTATCAAGCGTCCTAGT
>Ga0265760_10000475_pt1 | contig 11314 bp, 9 predicted proteins | sample NZIome_2_FD_200831 | JGI IMG/M metagenome (GOLD analysis project Ga0265760, IMG submission 200831) | Metatranscriptome of rhizosphere microbial communities from Maridalen valley, Oslo, Norway - NZI1 (Metagenome Metatranscriptome) | ecosystem: Host-associated > Plants > Roots > Rhizosphere > Soil...
CGGTCGCCAAGCGCAAGCCAGCGCCGCTGAAGGTCGACGAGGTCGGGCGGCTCCTGCGGACCTCGCTCGCCGGCCGTTCCGATAGCGCTCGGCTGCGCGACACCGCGATCATGGAGCTTTTTTATGCCAGCGGCATGCGCCGCGCCGAACTCGCCGGCGCGCGCCTCGCGAACGTCGACCTCGCCGAACGAACGATTCGCGTGACCGGCAAGGGCAACAAAGAGCGGACCGTGCTGATCAACCACACCGCTGCCGAAGCGATCGAGGCGTACCTCCGCCTGCGGCCTCGCAGCTCCGATCCAGCGCTGTTTTTGGGACGCGGCGGCAAAGCGCTTACGCCGCAGCACGTTTGGCGAATCTTCAGCAACATTTATCGCGTGAGCGGCATTCAAAAACATGCCAGCCCCCACACGCTACGCCATTCCTTCGCCACGCATCTCGTCGAAAACGGCGTCGACCTGGAAACCGTTCGCGAGCTGCTCGGCCATGAAAGCCTGGCGACGACGGGCATCTACTTGCAGCTCGCGATGGGGCACAAACGCCGCGCCTACGACGAAGCGCACCCGCGTGATCGCATGCCCGATCGCTAAGCGACCTTCTTCTTCACTCGTCTGAGTCTTGAGGAGATTACGAAGAACCATGAGCCAGATCGCGACCCGATATCCCGTCGCCGTTGCCGTCTTATTGTTGATTTGCTCCAACGCGTTTATGACGATAGCCTGGTACGGCCACTTAAAGCACACCAAGAGTCCGTTGTTCATCGCAATTATCGCGAGCTGGGGAATCGCACTCTTCGAATACTGCTTTCAAGTTCCCGCAAACCGAGTTGGGTACACCGCGCTCAGTCTCACGCAGCTAAAGATCCTGCAAGAAGTTATCACGCTCGTGGTGTTTACGATCTTCGCGCTTCTTGTTTTTGGCCAGGTTCCGAAGTGGAACTACCTCGTCAGCTACGCCCTCATCGTGGGAGCGGTCTACTTTGCTTTCAAAGGTTAGACGGTCCACATACCCTTCGCTAGAGTCTAAACGTGAGCGATCCCGTCACTTGCATCGGTTCGACGACGCCTAAGAAGCCGGTATTATTTCCGTTGAACCAAAACGAGTACGGATACTGCAGCTGTGGCGGGGGCACGGCAGACTTCGAGTTGGGATAGAAGTTGCCGGCGGCATACAAGAAGTTCGTCGGCAGCGACCCGTAGACGCAAATCGAAGGATTCTCCCACGCGTAACCGCGCTGACCGCAGATGTCGAGCAGGTTCGTGAAGTTCAGTCGCGCCGTCACGCGCGGGCTGACGTCGTAGCTGAAGGCCAGTCCCATCTGCAACTGCCACGGCTCTTTGAAGGCGCCGAGGTTGTCGTATCCTCCGGTAAATTTATCGGGAATAAAGAGTGGCAAGTTTCCGCCGTCGTCACAGTTTGAGGGGTCGGCGGCGTTGGCGTGTGTCATCCGCCACGAAACCCTTGGCCGATAACACGAGTTGGGGAAGTAGCCCGGCCACTGAGTCGGCGAGCCGTATTCGGCGCCCGATCCAAAGCTCCAAGAGTTCGTGACGGCAAAGCGCTGATGCTTATAGTTGAGGATCAACGCCACGACGTAGGGCACCGCATAGCCATTTGCAGCGGCCGACGGCCCCGGAATTACGTCGTACGTCGGATACCAGGCGCTGTCGGAAAAGATGTTTTGATAGGGTTGATTGTAGTACGGATTCTTGACGACGTCGTTTTGGCTGCAGTTGAGCGTTCCGCCGCCGCCATGATTCTCGTACTGGTAGCAGGGAAAGCCGCCGTGACCTTTGAGGAACGAGTCGTACTGCTGAATGTAGCCGTTGAGCTGATCGATGACGTTTTGATCGGTGCCACTAAAGTTCTGATACTTGATTTGGCTGTGGGTGTATGTAAAGGCGAGCTGCCCGCTAAGGCCGTCGCGCGAGAAGTCGCCCTTCTGCAGCGCAAACTCGACGCCGCTGCTCTGCTGGCTGCCGACGTTGAGTTCCGATTCCAAGCCGCCCTGCGGGTCGATGTAAAAGTTCTGCAGTTGATCGCGCGTGGCCCGGAAGAACGGCGTGAGCTTAAAGCTCACATCCGTGCCCTTGAGCCGGTCCTCCCACGACAGGTCGTAGTTGTACGACGTATCGGGCTGAATCAGGTGATCGGGCGTATTGAACCCGTAGCCGTAGAAGTGCGACCCGAGATACGCCGGCAAATCTTCCTGCAGCGTGTTGTATTGGGAGTTTGAGGAGTTGGGGGGCCGCGCGTAGACTCCAAACGACGCGCGCAGTACGCTATTGGGACTGAGCGTATAGGTCGTTCCGAGTCGCGGTTGGAAGCGCGCCAAGGTATACGATCCGCCGCTGGTGTTGGTCAGCGGCCCATATGGCGACTGCCCCAGCGCAACGGTCTGGACCCCGTTGACGTTCGGGCACGGACCAATTCCGTTCTGCGTCCGGTCGATCGGTTTGTTGTTGTTGACGCCGGGCGCGAAACAATACTCCGCGTTATACGCGTTGAACCAAAACTGCCGCGCCGGATCGTTCGGGCTGGTATCCCCCAGGATGTACTGGAAGTCTTCCAACCGCAGCCCGAGGTTGACGTTTAGGCGATCGTCGGGGCTCCACTGGTCGTTGATCGAATATCCGCTCGGCGCTGCGTGAACCTGATTGAGCGATCCGTTGAAGCTGGTGTTCGTGACCAGCCACTTCGGATCGGCGCCGGGGGCGCATGCGGGCAGCTTGGGGCTCGAGTGGCAAGAGTAGGTCGGCGGCGGCGAAGGATCGGTCAGGGTCCCGGGCGTCTGGTCGTAGCAACCGATCTGCGATCCCGAAGACGGGTCGTAGCACTTGCCGTTGGTTCCGACGAAGTTCGTGATATCCCAGTCCTGGCTGAAGTACGTCACGTCGTACCGCTGTATCGCGGAATACGTGTAGCTCGCCGAGGCCGTCAAGAGGTTCTGCGCGCTGAGTTGATTGGCGTAGCTTACGTTGAAACCGTACGTGTGGTCGGGCAAAAAGTATGGCAGCTCCCATCCGTAGTACGGCTGGGCAGTCGAGTTATAGCCGTTGATGTTCCACGTCGAGTACATTGCGTAGCCGTAAAAACGCACATAGGAGGCGGCGCTAAACTCGTGCTGGTACTGCAGCTTCTCCACCGCCACGCCGTTCTCGTTGGGATCGCGGAGATTGGTTGGCACCGGACCCTCGAACGCGTGTTGGGGACTGTTCGGAAAGAAATACTTCGTAAGCTCGTTTGGCTGGAACGGCTGCAGCGTTGCTCCATGGTAAAGATAGCTGTCGTCAAAGGTGAGTGGGCCGTAGAGCGCTTGGACGATATTGGCGCCAAAATCGTTGGTCGAGCTAAAGTATTGGTTGAGGCTTTCGCTGGTCATCCAGAGCGCCTGAACGTCGTCTCGCAGGCCGCCGTTGTGGTGAGGAATAGCAAAGTGGAGGTTCACGAGGCTGTCGCGCAGCGACTGCGTCGCTAACGAGAATCCGAGTCCGGTCGTGAAGAGCAGCGGCGACGGCGCCCCGGTGTACACGAAGCCGTTGGCTCCCGGCAACGGGTTCACCGGGTAAAAGAACGAGTTGGGGATGTTGGACCCGTCGTCGTTGTTGACGTAGCGAAAGCTTTGGTTGGCGCCGCCGAGGCCGATGTAATAGCTGAAGTCTCGATCCGGCGTCGAGCCGCCGGCTTCCACCGACGCTTGATGGTAGAAGGCCGGATAACCCACGCCCAAGTTTGCGTCGGCATAGCCGGGATACGTGCCGCTCTTGATGACCTGGTTGACATAGCCGGAGATTCCTTGAGCGTCCGAGCCGGCCGGCACGCCGCCGGTATAGACTTGAACCTCCTGGCTCCCCAACGTCGAGAGCATCGTCTGGGGCGCGTTGTCGTACGCGCGATTGACGGGAATCCCGTCGAACTCATAGCCCACCTGATCGATGTCGCCGCCGCGAATGTGGACGGTCTGCCACCAGCTATTCTCACCCGTGTCGAGCGAGACACCCGGTACCGAGGCGATCGCGCCGTAGGCGTTATTCAAGCTGCCCGGACCCGATAAGCCTTGCGCGGCCTGTTGTCCCGCGGCGTTGATCGAATAGACGTCGCCGGTCGTGCCGGCCTTCACGAGGCTTCCGGTGGACTGCGATGTGACGCGCGCAATCGTGCGGAGATTCACCATCTTGACGTTCACGGTTTGCACCTGATCGGCAAAGACCGTAATGCCACTTTGCGAGAGCGCGTTATACGGCGGCTTGCTAAACGAAAGCACATACGTATCCGGCGCGAGCGAAAGGAAGTGGAAAGTTCCGCCGGCATCGGTGGTCGTCGTGACGGCTTGCGACGGAGCCCTGGCGGTAACCACCACGCCGGCGATCGGCGCTTGTGAGTCCGCGTCGACGACTCTGCCGGAGACGGCGCCTGTGGTGCCCGCCGACACCGCAGATGGCAGAACGACGGCAAACAAGAGAGTCGCGACGGTCGATTTCAAGCAGCGCATCTACGAATCTATTGCAAAGGCAACCGCTTGCCCTCTATGCTTCGTCGATCCAGTCCTTCGTGAGGAAAAGCCAGAACGCGAGCCCGGCATATGCTCCGTACCGTGAAAAGGCGCGCCGGATGGTCGAATCGGCGGCCCGCTTCTTTCCGGTGAGGCGGAGATACGTTGGGCGCGTCCAGGAGTCGAGGACGAGCAGCCGATGGCGCCCGAGCAACTGCATGACGTGAGCTGCACCGTATGGGCCGATCCCCGGCAGCGCGAGGAGCATTTCTTCTGCGTCCTCGTCGGAGTGACGCGCCGAATCCGTTAGCGACTCGAGGTCGAGCTTCCCAGCGACGACGTCGTTTGCAATGCTGCGCACGTACGGCCCGCGGTAGCCCATCCGAGCGACACCTCGATACCACGATTCCGGCGTCGCGGCCAGAAGCTCAGGCTCGGGGAAAGCGCCCCCGCCAAGCTCGACGAGCGCCGTCGTCATGCGGACCGTCGCCGACCAGGCGCAGTTGGTCGTGCAGATGGTCTTGACGATGTCTTCAAAGACGGTCGGGCTGGCAAGAATGCGTCCGGCACCGCGGCTTGCCCACCCCAGCATTTCATCACCGGCGATCTTGGCGTAAAACGGCGCCAAATCGTCGTGAAAGCGAAACATCCTTGCAACGAGTGCTCGCACGCGTTCGACCTCGCCACGGGTAAGCCGCGACGGCGACTGCACGAGCAGTCTGCCCGCGCGTTCTTCCAACGTAAGCTCGACGACGCGGTTTCCGATGCGAAAGCGACGCAGGTAACCAAGCGGCGACGGTTCCACCGTCGCCGGCGGCAGGCGCGCGACGCCGTGCGAATGGATAGTACGGGAGAATGAAATCGGTTCGCCCCCGGCGCCGACCAGGGGGAAATCGCAAACGACCCTCACGCGATGAAGCCTACGCTACATAGGATACATTGACGGCGACGCCCGCGGCTTCGGCGCGCATCAGGACGCCGTACACGGCGTCGAGCTCCTCCTCGATCGAGGCAATTTCACCGGCGCTCACTTGGAAGCGGGCGGCATGAGTCCAGAGCAGACTTCGGGCTCGTTCAAAGGCGCTGTGGAGCCGCTCCGGCGTCGCTTCCAGCACCGGCCAATCCATCTCGCCTTGCGCCGGAACGACGCGCCAGCCGCGGCCGGAGACAAAAGCAACCTCTTCTTCGGGCCCCAGCGCATGCGGAATCGCTAAGAGGACGTCGACCGCCTCTTGATCTGCCAGCGAAAGCCGCAGCCCCAACTCACCCAGCCGAAGGATGTAACGAAAAAAGGAGATGCTGCCGACCGTATAGGCTCCGGCAGGCGAAGCAACGTTCACATGAATAAGATCCAGGTCGGGTTCGTTCGCCGGAGAACCGCTCATAAGGCCGTACTTCGTTGCGAGTCTGGCGAGTCCGTTAGTCGTTAGGCGGGAATGAGGCCAAGCTCCCTCACGGCGTCGCGTTCCGTGCGCAACTCCTCGAGCGTTTCTTGAAGCTTGCGCTTGCCAAACTCGTCGTGCGAAACGCCTTCGACGATTCGGGAGACGCCGTTTTCGGTGCGCGAGGGGAACGAAAAGATCAATCCCTTGTCAACTCCGTACTCGCCGTGGGAGTACCGGCCGACCGAATAGCGTTCGCCGGGCGGAGTGTCATGGGTCAGGTTGTAGACGCCGGTGATGGCAGCGTTGGCCGCCGAGGCAGCCGACGACGCGCCGCGCGCTTTGATGACTTCCGTCCCGCGATTCTGCACCGTCGTTAGGAACTCGCCCTCCAGCCATTGCCGGTCGAGCGCATCCGGGGACAGCTTGCCCCCGATCGTGGCATGAGCAAAGTCGGGAAACTGCGTTTGGGAGTGATTGCCCCAAACCACGACGTTGGCGATCTCCGTCGTATCGACGCCGGCCTTGCGCGCTAGTTGCGCGCGTGCGCGAAGCTCGTCCAGGGAGGTCATCGCGAAGAAGTTGTCCGGCGAGATTCGCGGCGCGTTATTCATCGCGATTAGGCAGTTGGTGTTAGCCGGATTGCCGACGACGAAGACGCGCGCGTCCGGCGACGCGTGATCGTTGATCGCACGGCCTTGCTCGGTGAAGATTTTGCCGTTCACGCGGAGAAGATCGGAACGCTGCATGTCGGCTTTTCGAGGAATCGCGCCGACCAGCAGCGCCCAGTCCACGGCGTTCATCGCTTCGTTGACGTCGGATCCGTAGCGAACGCTCTTGAGCAGCGGAAACGCGCAATCCTCGAGCTCCATGACGATGCCGCGCAGCGTCCCAAGAGCCGGTTCCAGTTCCAGCAGCTGCAGCTCGAGCTCCGTATCGGGGCCGAACATCTGTCCCGACGAGATTCGAAAGAGCAATGCATAGCCGATCTGTCCAGCCGCACCGGTCACCGCCACCTTAATTCGCTTTTTCACGCTGCCTCCACTGATTTGTTCGCCGGTCCGGGCGGGAAAGCTCGCTCGCTGCGGGCGAAGCCACCACTGCCGATGATCGAGCAAGACGCATCCATCTATAACGCCTGCATTCGCTGCGGCCTCTGTCTGCCGTCCTGCCCGACCTATCTCGAAACTATGACAGAAACCTCCGGCCCGCGCGGCCGGATTAGTCTCATCAAAGACGTCGCGCAGTCGCGCCTCGACCTGCGCAGCCCCGGGTTTCTCGAGCAGATGTCCCAGTGCTTGGATTGCCGTGCGTGTGAGGCCGTCTGTCCGTCGGGCGTCCGCTATGGACAACTCGTCGAAACTGCCCGCGCTCAAATCCGCCAAACCGACCCGCCAGAGCCGCCGAGCCGCCGGTTCGCGCGCGCTTTTCTCTTGCACTCGCTCTTTGCCGATCTGCGCCTCATGCGCGCCGCGGCACGCATCCTTCGCTTTGCGCAGCAGACGCGCCTCACGTCGCTGGCGCGAGTCGTCGGACTCGGGGATGCCGCGAAGCTGGCCCCCCGAATCCCGTCTTCGTTCTTTACCGCTCGCGGTCAACGATTCGAAGCTCATAACTCCAAAGGCGTGGCGTTTCTTCACGCCGGTTGCATCATGCCGGTGGCTTTCGGTAACGTCCACGAAGCAACGGTGCGAATGCTGCGCCGAGCCGGTCTCACTACAATTGTGCCGGCCGGGCAAGGCTGTTGCGGCGCGATTGCAACGCACGCCGGCGAGCCGGATTTTGCACGCGAGCTTGCCAAGCAGAACATCGCCGCCTTCGAGCAAAGCGGGGCGGACGTCTACGTGGTGAACGCCGCCGGCTGTGGCAGCGCCCTCAAACACTACGACGAGCTTCTCGCAGCAGATCCGTCGTGGGCGCAGCGCGCCGGCGAATTCGCAAAGCGCGTGCGCGACGTCAGCGAGGTTCTCGATGCGATGGACCTCGGGCCGGCGCCGCACACGATCGACGCCACGATCACCTATCAGGAACCGTGCCACCTCGTTCACGCACAGCGCATCTCGGCTGCTCCCCGCAGACTGCTCGCACTGATTCCGGGGGCGCGATTGGTCGAAATGGACGAGAGCGCCGTCTGCTGTGGAAGCGCCGGAATCTACAATCTAACCGAGCCGGAAATGTCCGCGCGCTTGCAGCGGCGCAAGGTAGCCGCCATCGTACGCACCGGCGCGACGATCGTGGTCACGGCGAACCCGGGCTGTGCGATGCAGGTGACGGCAGGCTTAAAGGAAGCCGGTTATTCGGCGACCGTCAAGCATATCGTCGAGCTGCTCGACGAAGCGTACGGGGGAGGCTCTAAACCTTAGAGTGCGGCGGTAACGCGATCGCGGTCGCGGCGGGCGTCTTCCAGCGAGCGATAGACCGAAAATACGACGATCAGGCCGGTGATATTCAGCAAGCGCAAAATCGGCCCATCATTTACGACGAGTCCCAGGGTCTTGCTGCGTTCGGTCGTCCGACGGTGCGCGCCGATCAGCACGCCCAGGCCGGTCGAGTCGAGAAACTCGAGCTGCGTCAGATCCACGATTAGGTTATGGCTGCCCCGGTCGGTCGCGTCCGTCAGAGCGGCGCGCACCGCAGGCGAGGTCGCAAGATCGAGACTGCCCCGCAGCCGGAAAACGAGCGTCTCTCCCCCGTCTTCGGTCTTGAGGTCTATGCTCAGTTCGTCATGTGTCATCTGCGCGGTCGCCTTTCGCGCCCCCGGTAAGCTCGGCCTTGCATCGCCGCCTCGATATTCATGCGATACTCATGCGAATCGTGCGGCGTCTTCGTCCCAACGAGTAAGGCTCTCCGGGGTAACGTGGACCCCGCCGATCCAGCGATCGATCCGCTGTTCGTCGAGCCAGTCCGCATCGCCGGCCAAAACTCGGCGGCCCAGCGGCGTCAGAACCAAGCTATCATCGTTGCCTTCAATAAGCGCTCCCTCGCCTGCGCGCAGCTCGTCGAGCATGACGCCGAATGCGCGGTTACCCATAAAGGAGGCTTCTTCTCGCGCCTGCGTGCGCGTGAAGAGCTCGTCCGAGCGTGCGGCACCCTGCGCGACCGCCAAGAGCGCCTGACGCTGCGAGCGCGACAGTCCGTCACGCGTCGACGGATACTCTTCGCACAATCGCTGCATCGCGGCGCGCAAAAACGGTAGGCCGATCGCATCTTCTCCTGCCGCAGCATAGAGTTCGCTAGGCGACGGGGAGGTGAAGCGTTCCCAGTTTCGCCGCGCGGATTTAAAAATCGCAGCCGTCGCCGTTCTCCGCCTTGGAAGCAGCGGCAGAATTTCGTCGACGGTCATGCTTGCAAGATAATGATCGCTTTGAATGGTTGCGACGCGCCCCGGCTCGAGATTCAACTCCTCCAGCGACGTCAGCGCCTGCAGCAGTTGCAGCTGGTCGTAAAGGTCGTGCTCGAACCAAAGCACGACCTCTTCAAACTCCGCCGCGCGCCGAACCTGCGCGTCTCGCCGCTCGAAGTCGTGGATCAGTTTGATCGGGCTGCCGTAACCGCGTGAAGCGAGATAGTTCGCGCGCGTCTCGCTGGTTTTCTCGAGTGAAAAGCCAAAGGGGACGGGGCCATCGTTGAGGGCGTCGCGCCATGCGAGATGCGTACCTAAGATGCCCGCCTTACCGAGAAGGTAGAGCGCTCCGTCGCCATTGGTAATGTGCAGCGCGCTCGCCATCAGACGCATGGCCCTTCGACTGCGCTCAGGACAGGCTTCGTCAAAGTCCGCTGCCCATTTCCCCAAACTGCTGCGCAGTTCGGGGACCCCCAAATTTGAAGATTCCGCTCCGGCGGTGCGCCGCCTACGCTGCTGTAAGGCAGCGGCCTTTGCCTCCGCAAGGTAAAGCTGGGGTGGCTGGATTCGAACCAACGCATGGCGGAGTCAAAGTCCGCTGCCTTACCGCTTGGCGACACCCCATCGCGCTTTACTTTCGCAGATGGAACGACAAACGGCAAGCCCGTTCAGCGGCTGGCGATCAGCCGTTTGGCTCCCACATAGCGCGCCGCCCAGTACGAGTCGGAAAGGTGGCTGACCATCACTCCGTGGCTCGAGCTGGCGTGGACGAACTGCCCCTTGCCCAGGTAGATGCCGACGTGCGAGACGCCGCCATAGGTATCGAAGAAGACCAGGTCTCCCGGACGCGGTCCGCCCACCGCCGGCCTGCCGACGTCGTACTGCGCATCCGCGGTACGGGGTAAGCCGACGCCCAGCATCGCGAAGACGTGCTGGACGAAGCCCGAGCAATCAAATCCGGATGTGCTGGTGCCGCCGAAGACATAGGGCACGCCCAGAAAGCGCAGCGCGCTGCTGGTCAGCGCCCGCGCCATCTTGGAGGTTCTGGCAAGGATGCCGCCCGCAAATCGCTCGACGCCGCCGCGATGGCGGCCGGGGGTGGTCATGATTAAACGCGAGGTCCACTCCGCGACATCGGGACTCAGCGCTTGGGCGTTGGCCGAGCTGCTGGAGGCGCCGGTATACTGGATGCTGGACACGGTATCGGCTTGGGCAGCGGCGCCCAAACCCGAAACGAGTAGGGCAAATGCCCCAACGGCTAACGCGTGACGCAAGAAATCGCTCCTCTTTCACGACACTTGCGGGGTTAGTTGACGGGTTCGGGCGGGAAAGATTCGCCCTAGGGCCGACCGGCCCACTCACCCCTACCGGGATATCCCCCGCTCGGGACACATGTCCCGACTCAGTGACCTTTCATCAGGCACGAGAGCTCCCGACGAGACTTTTACATTCTTCGGGAGACCCTTGATGGTGGGCGCTTCGGCGTTCCGTTGCCGCCCCCTCCCGGGCCTATCCGTCCTGGATTTTCGACTTTTACGGCGGGGCTAAGCGCTTGACCTCCTGCTCGATTCGTAGAGCAACCCGAGCGGCGATACGCTCGATCAACGCCTGGTCCTCGCCCTCTGCCATCACGCGGATTAGCGGCTCGGTTCCGGATGGCCGGATCAAGAGCCGGCCCGACGCGCCGAGGTCGGATTCCGCTGCGGCGATGGCATCGCGCACGGACTGCGCCGCTAAAACGCCGTCGCCGTTGCTGCGCACGTTCACGAGAACCTGAGGCGCAACTTGAACCTCCGCCACGAGTTCGCACAGCCGCGTTTTCGCAGCCGCGACGATGCCCAAGAGCGTAACGGCCGTCCTTGGACCGTCGCCGGTTGTGTTGTAGCGAAGATCGATCAGATGACCCGATTGCTCCCCGCCTAATGTATAGCCGCCCTGCCGCATTTGCTCGAGCACGAACCGGTCGCCGACCGCGGTTCGGATCAGTGCGATGCCGTGGTTTCGCAGGGCGCGCTCGAAGCCGATATTGCTCATCACGGTTGCAACGATGGTGTCGCCAGCCAGCTCCCGGCGCGCGTGCATCGCACGCCCGATGGC
>Ga0265760_10000476_pt1 | contig 11299 bp, 11 predicted proteins | sample NZIome_2_FD_200831 | JGI IMG/M metagenome (GOLD analysis project Ga0265760, IMG submission 200831) | Metatranscriptome of rhizosphere microbial communities from Maridalen valley, Oslo, Norway - NZI1 (Metagenome Metatranscriptome) | ecosystem: Host-associated > Plants > Roots > Rhizosphere >...
AGGGGAGCGCCCGCCGCAGAGCCTTGAACGAGCCTGAGAGGCGATTAAGTCCCGATAAGAGTGGGTCACCCTCCTGGTGGCGACGCTCCTTCGCCACGAGCACTAGCTCGCAAATCAGCGAGATCGCGGCTAATCAATGTCAGGAGGCTGCTCTGTCTGATGGATGCTGCTTGCGAAAGAACGACGGCGAATGGTGCGTTGGGATCGTCACGAAAGCGCGCGGCTTCTGCGTGAAGTCGAATCCATCCACGATGCTGGCGGTTGTTTTAGATCGTAATCGTAACGGCGGTGCCGTGGCCCGGCGCACTGTCGATCGCGATGTCGCCGCCGACGCGTTCGATCGCGCGTTTGGCAATCGCGAGGCCGAGGCCGGAGCCCGTAATCTCGCCGCGCTGATCGCCACGGTAGAAGCGCTCGAAGGCGTGTAGCCGCTCCGACTCCGACATGCCGGGGCCTTCGTCTTTGATCGTGATGATGGCGTGGCCGTTGTTGCGCCGCGCGCTGAGGTGGATCGGCGCGTCGGGAGCATACTTCAGCGCGTTTTCAATTGCGTTCCACACGGCTTCGCCCAGCTCGCCCTTATCGGCTTCAACGGTCTTGAGGCCATCGACGCTATAGTCGATCGCGCGCCGATCGTCCAGACGCCGCGCCGCTTCGCACTGGCCGCGGAGCAGCTCGGCGATGTCGACCGACTCGATATTCGGCGGCGCTTCGGAGTCGAGGCGCGCGAGGCGCATCAGGCGCTCGATCAGGCCGCGCATGTGCTCTTTCTCGATCGACATCGTCGCGAGTATCTGGCGCGCGATGCGCGGTTCCTCGATCGCACCGCGGCGCAGCACGTCGATGTAGCCCGCGATCACGGTAAGCGGCGTGCGCAGCTCGTGGCCGGCGTCGGCGGCAAACTGCCGCATGCGCTCCTCGGCATGTTTGCGGTGCTCGATGGCCGTAGCGACGCTGGCGACGGCGTCGTTGAACGCAACCGTGAGGTCGGCCACCTCGTCAACGCCCGCCATCAGGAAGCGGCGCTGCGTGTAATCGCCGTCGGCCAAGGCGCGCAGCGATTCGCTCACTTCGTTGACCGGCCGAAGGGCTTGTTGGGCAAAGAGGCGGCCGATAAACCATGACAATACAATCGCCACCGCGGCGATCGTCAGCACGATTCGCCAATACGGGATCAGTGAAACGAGCAGGAGCGGGACGGACGGTTCGAAGCCGACGTAGCCGCCTTCGACAGAGGTGAGCGAGAGCGGCTCGGGAGCCGACGGATCAGGGGGCGCCCCGTGCATATAGCGATCGGTGATTTCTTGCGGCCCGCGCGACGTCGACGGGAGGAAGTGCGCCATTCCACCCGCGGCCAGCACCCTGGCCAGCACCCTGGGGCGCAGCGTCTTATCGCCGGCGAGATAGCGCCCTTTGATATCGAACACCGTCACGCGCATGCCGATTCCGCTGAGCGCGTCGACGATCTCAGGCGCCGCTTTTTGCAGCGTCACGCCTTCGCGGCGATATTGGTCGACGAGAACGCGGGCCTCTTCGTGCTTGGCGACCATCACATCGCGCGAAAAGCTCGACAGCTCGAAGACCAGCGAGATGGACGACGCGAGGATGACGACGAGGACCGTAACGCCCAGCAGCGCCGCATAGAGCGCCGACAGCCTCGCAGCCAGCTTCACCTTATGTCATCCTGAGCGCAGTCGAAGGATTACAGCGATAGGCCATAGCCCACGCCACGAACGGTCCGGATGAAAGAACCCGGCTCGCCCGAGCGATCGATCTTTGCGCGGAGGTACGAGATGTAGGTTTCCACGATGTTCGGGCCGCCCTCAAAGTCGTGGCCCCAGACGATTTCGAGCAGATGATCCTTGCTGAAGACGCGCCGCGGCTCGCGCAGAAAGACTTCGAGCAGATCGAACTCGCGCTGCGTAAACTCGAGGACCTCTTTGGCCCTCCAGGCTTCGCGCGTGCCGGGGTTGATCGAGACGTCGTGCCAGCGTAGAACATTCTCTTCAATAAGCTGCGGCCGGCGGAGCTTGGCCTGCAGCCGCGCGATCAGCTCCTCAAAAACGAACGGCTTTACAAGATAGTCATCGGCTCCCGAGCTTAAGGACCGCACCTTGTCTTCGGTTCCACCCTTGGCCGTGAGCATCACGATTGGGGCCTGCGTGATCTCCCGCAGGCGCGGCAAGAGAGTGACGCCGTCGATCTTCGGCATCATGATGTCGAGCACGATCAACTCGGGATCGAAGACCTTGACTAGCTCGAGCGCGGCCATGCCGTCCATGGCAGTGCGGACCTCGTAGCCTTCGCGGGAGAGCCCAAGTTCGAGCATCTCCCGAACCATACGGTCGTCGTCGATGACCGCAACGCGGGCATTGGGCATGTTGTACATCTACGCTGCATCGTGCTTGCTCACCCTTGGAGCCGCCTGAAGACCCCATCAGGCTGCGCGGACCGGGACCGGCCACCGCTGCACCCGCTGCCCTGAAACGAGCGCCGCCTGGCCCAGCGCCTCGATGGGATGGGCCAGTATTCTAATCCCGCTCTTTCCTAGCGAGTCCAGGGTGGTCTGGTCGGGTGACCACCGCGCGAAGAGGTGGACTTCCTTGGTTTGGACGGCGTCAGCCAGGGTCGTGATGACGTCGCTGAGCCCACATTCGCGCAAGGCGAGAAGCCGGGCGACGACCTCGGCGTGAAAGCGCGAGCCGCCCCAGCCGGCCGCCATGATCAGGAGGCGAGAAAGCTCTTCGGGGCCGGCCGATTCGAAGTCGATCAGGGCCGCAAAAACGTGTCGCGCCAGCACCCCGAGGGGCTGCGCATGGAGGGTCGCTCGCCGAATCGTCGCTGCCGGTCCAGCCGTCAAAATCGCGCCGGCCCCGATTAAATACTCGTCCATGTTGCGATATTCGCATGGATGAGTGCCACCTGTGTGGCAGGGTGATCCGAGCTATATCAGCCGAAGCCGGCGCGCCACGCGGATCGCCTCTGAATGGCCGTGGCAGTGCAGTTTCGTGATCGCATTTGCAATGTGCGCTCGCACCGTATAGATGCTGCGGGATGTACGTTCTGCTATTTCCTTCGGTATCGAACCCTGCTCGAGAAGTCGCAGCACTTCAACCTCAGACTGCGTAAGGCCACGGGTGCGCGGTCGCTCCAAAGCAGTTCTGGCGATGACTGAATCAACAGCCCTCAAGAGGCGGGCGACATCCGCGTAATCTAACTCTTTTAGGGTCTCGACGCTCTCTCTCACGCGGTCCGCTCCGCTTTCACCGCCGTGTCGCATTCTCCACATGATACTTTCGACGATTCGTACGACGAGAGTTACGATGCCGTCCTGGTGTGATCGAAGGCTGCTGAACACTCGATCGGCCTGGGTCATACGGCCGTTAATGGCCTCGGTCAGGCCGCAGAGTGCTTTCGTGATCGCGGCTGCGCGTATTCTATAGAGCCCGGTCACCTCTTGGCGCTCTAGGATCTCCAGAATCTCCTTCACCAACCTTGCCGATTCTTCTCGCTTTCCATCAAGAGCTAGAAACAGTCCGTATTCACCGCCGCACGAGACACGGTCAACGCTAAACGTCATTTGGTTCCAACACGAAGATAGCAAATGATGTGCCTCGCCGAACCGCCCTTCCCAAGCCAAGCGGGTCGAGCGGAAGATCGTGAGATAGCGACTCGCCAAGTCACTGCTCCTTACTGCTGCCAACCGCTGCTCGATCGCGATGCTCGCTTCAACATCACCTCGGCGCATCTCGGCGCTCAGCATTTGAAGCAACGCCGTTTGCAACGCGAACGAATCTCCGGCCTTTTCCGCAGAGGCAACTGCCAACTCCGCATACCGCCATTGTTGCTCGACGTCGTCGCGCTCGTGCAATGCTAAATTCGAAAGCACGGCGTTTGCCCTACTTTCCAAGCCGAATAAGTGCAAGTCCGCTGCCAGCTCGCAAGACTGCCCCAGCACCTCGAAAGCCCTCGCCGGCATGCCCAGGTGATGGTAGGCGATGCCGATACGATGAAGAATTTTGGCGCGTACCGCGTCGGAATCGACGTCGCAAAGCATTGTCTCGACACGCATGGCGGTGCTCGCGGCGACAGCCGGGTCGCCGCTCACCGCCTGTTGGCCGGAAATCAACGATAGAGCTTCAGCTCGGTGCGCGGCCGTTTGTTCCACATCGGCGCCGACTCTTTCTAGTAGGGGACGAACGTCTTGACCCTGATTTGCCAACATCGACGCGAGGCGCAGGCTCGTAGCCGCCATGAGATTGCGATTATCGCCGACGCGAGCGAGTGCGCGGCGCAAGAGCGATTCGGCTCGGGTGAACTTGCCGGCCATCGCCTGGAGGGCGCCGTGCAAGGCGAGAATGGTAGCGTTTTCGCGCCGAGTGGTTTCGTCGAGCGACTTGACCGTGCGCCAAACCACGTCGCTGCGAGCTCGCTCCAGAAGATCGAACCCGTGGTTCTCCAGGAGACGGAGTAGGTCTTCGCGTGACGCCGCCGCGGCATAAGCGGCGATCGCGTGCTCGATGTCGCCGCTCTCCTCGAGCGCACGGCCCGCTCGCCTCTGAACGATTTCGGAGGACCGCTTTCCTACGAGCGCGTTTTGATGACAGAGGAAATTCTTAAACAGATCATGACAGTAGTACACGCCAGGCGATTCTGCATGAATGAATGCCGTTCGCTCGCGCAAGCGTTCGACGACTTGTAACGCCCGATCGAATCCAGCCCGCTCGAGTACCTTAACCTCGATTGTCGGCAGCGCCATCGCGACTTCAAGCAGGCTGCGCTCCTCGTCATCGAGCGTGCCGTAAACCTGCTCCGCGAGGAAGCGATAGATCATCTCACGCGTCACAGCGGAAACATTCCGAAGGTCCGACGATCGTGTGGACGTCCGCAAGGCAAAGCTCACGGCGGCCGGCCAGCCTTCCGTCAGACCAAGCAAATCCCGAAGTTCATCGTCACGGATCGACAGGCCTAAGCCACGCGCGGCAGCCGTGGCTTCTGCAAAGGTAAACTGAAGATCGTATTCGTCAATCGCTAAGTCGGCATCGTGATAAGCAAGCCAGCTCCCCACCGGCAGCCCAGTCGTCGATCGGGAGGCGAGAATCCAACGGATACGATTCTTGCTTCGCTCGATTAGAGACGTTAGAAATCTCGTAACCTCGACGTCGTCGTCTGCGACGTGGAGATCATCGACAGCGATGATCCCGGAAAACGATTCCAAGTGCGCGTTCATCCAGCCGCCCAAATCGGCAGCGCATGTGGGTGAGGCCTGATTGCGTTCGTAGGCCCCGGCCAGTGCGGTGATCGCATGCGGCGCACTCTCACCCAACGCTTCTGCAAATCCCCGCAAAAAGCTCAACAGCGTCGTGTGCTCGGCGCGTAGCGCAAATAGAACGCGCGGCTGTCGCAAGCTGCCAAAGTATTGGTGGAGCACGATGCTCTTACCGTACCCGGCTGGTGCAATCAACAATGCTATGGGAAAGCTCGCCGAAACCGTGAGACGCTCGATGAGCCTAGGCCGCTCGATTGGCGTCCAGGTGGCGCTCTCTGCACGATCGTCGCCTCGTAGCGTCCGAACCATCGCCTTTCGTTCTAAAGTCGTTCTTGCGTTGCCTTGTCTCGAAAAGGTTCGGGATCGGGGAACCTTTCCTATTGTGATGCGTTCACCTCGAAAAGCGCGCCAAATGGCGCCCCTACCCGCTGCAGGGGTCGTGTGAGCCACACACGTTCCAGAAACCCGCGGCTCGGTGACTCACTCGCTGAATCCTTTGAGGATAGGCTGTCAGGTTATCTCTTGGAGAGGGGATATGGTTTTTTGTAACGCTATTTGGCGTCGTACGCCACGCCTTTATGCGATGACGATCGCAATAGTGGTTTCCTGGCCGCAAGTTGCACAGGCGCAAGTGGCCTCAAGCGGTCAGAGCACGCCGGTAGCACCCGCCGCCCCACCAGCTACGACCCCTCATAGCGTTCTGGTGCCCGGCGGAACGACCGTCGTTGTTTCTCTGGCCGAGCCTGTCTCCTCCGCTACAGCCAGTGTCAATGATCAAGTCGCAGTTGTAGTAAAAAAGCCAGTCCTCGTAAACGGTTGGATCGTCGTCCCGGCCGGTTCGAGCGGGCATGCTACGGTCACCGCAGTGGACCACGCCGCGAGTAACGGAAGCGGAGGTAAGCTCTCCATGCGCGTGGACTGGGTCTACAGCAGCGATGGCGGCATGGTTCAAATTTCCACAACGAATCTCGCGAGTGAGGGCGGTGACGCAAAAGGCGCGGCAAGTACCGCTACCCTTTTGTCTTGGGTGTTCCTGGGACCCGTGGGATTCTTCGCTCACAACTTTGTTCGCGGCCGGGAGGTTACCATCAGAACCGATCGTATTTTTACTGTCTTTGTGGACCACGCGGTTCACGTACGCGCAACGCAGCAAGTCGCTCGAAGTCAAGCCTTCGATCAGTAACGTCCAAATGTAGTCGAAACCGCGTGGCCGTCCTTGTGCGACCCTTCGTAACTCTCTTCGCGGCGCTGCTGGCGGTGGCGGCCTGTGGGACGGAACACGTCCAGTCTAATCGGGCGCCGTTCGGCCCCTGCCGGAGGATTCCGGTAGCGCAGGATCATCAAAGTTAAGCCCGATTGCCAATAGGGATACTCCCTTTGCCCAATAGCTCACTCAAGAAGCGCGCTAGCAGCGCGCCTTCCCATTGTAAGCGCGGTGCGAGCCACGCGCGTTGCGCCGGGCACGTTATCTCGCCAAGCTCGAGCACTAAACTGCCGCGCTGCGCTTCCACCTGCGAATACGCATAATACGCGCGCAACCCGTTGGTGAAGTTGTCCGGCTGAAAACCGAACGGCCAATACTGCCCGTACAGCCGATGCCAGGCAGCTGCGGCCGACGCGTCGTGCGAATGAGCGTAACCCACCGATGCGCGACTTCCGCATGGCGGATCCGATCCGTCGAAATGAATGAAGACCGCCGCTCTCACGCGATACTTGCCGGCGAAGTCGGCCGGGAGACGCACGACGCTCACGCCGTGTTGCCGCAAAATTCGCGTCGCGGCATCCGCGACGATCGGCGTCCAAGTTCGTTCGCCGGACGCGCCGAGATTGCAACGATGCTGTGGAAAGTGCGCGCAACTCGCCGGGCGCCCTTCGTGTCCCGCGGAAATCATCACGTCGTACGTCAACATCACCAGCCGCCCGAAGCGCCGCCGCCTCCGAATCCCCCGCCGCCCGCCGAGAATCCGCCGCCGCCAAAGCTGCCCCCGCCGAACCCGCCCCCACCAAATCCGCCGCCCGTTACCAGATATCCGCCGCGGGCGGCCCTCATCACGGCGACGATTGTCAACAGAAAGATCAGTCCGAGGATGATCAGCACCCACGCATCTTTGCCGCTCAAAGGCTGCGTCTGCGCTTCTTCTGCCGGGGCCGCAACGCCGCTGTACGACGGCGTAATTGTTTTCAGCATCGCCGCGACGCCATTGCTCACCGCGCCGTCCACGTCACTGGCCCGCATCTTTGGTCGGATCACCTGCGTGATGATCCGGTACGAGTCGGCGTCGGTCAGCGCGCCCTCCAATCCATAGCCGACTTCGATGCGCGCCTTGTGGTCTTGCATGAACACAAAGAGCACCGCGCCGTCGTCTTTGCCGCGTCGCCCTATCTTCCAGTGATCGGCCGTCTCGCCGGTCCAGGTTTCCAGCGGAACGTCGCCGGTCGTCTGCCCGATCCAGACGACGATCTGATGGCCGGTCGCGCTCTCGTAGGTATGCAGCTCGTTCTCGAGCGATGCGCGCGCGCTCCCTGACAGCGCGTTCGTGTTGTCGGTAACGTACTGTGTTGGCGTCGGTGGAATCGTGAAGCCCGCGCCCGCGGCAACCGCCGGCACCGCGTACAGAAGCGCCAGGAATGCAAGCGCAAATCGTCCCACGATCGCGCGGCGCATCCTACCAGCTTCCCGACGCGCCGCCGCCGCCGAAGTCGCCGCCGCCCGACGAGAAGTCGTCACTGCTGCTGCTGAAATCATCGCTACTGCTCGACGATGACGATCCGCTGCCACCGCTGCTCCAGAAGCCAACACCCTTCTCCTTCTTGGCTCCCGGTGCGCCCTTGCGCACGGAAAGCATGACAATCACCATCATCACGGACAGCACGAAGATCGCGAAAAAACCAATCAACCAGGGGACGAATCCGGACGCGTTGGATGACGCGCTGTTCTCCTGCGGCGGCGGCGTGACGCCCGCGTATGAGGGCGTAATCGTCGTCAGCATGGCCGCCACGCCGTTGCTCACCGCGCCGTTGGGGTCGTCGGCTTTCATCCGCGGTACGATGTCGTCGCGAATGATCCGCGATGAGTCGGCATCGGTCAGCGAGCCTTCGAGTCCGTAGCCGACCTCGATCCGGACCTTGTGATCGCTCGTGAACAAAAAGAGAATCGCGCCGTCGTCGTGGCCGCGCCGACCGACATGCCATTGGTGCGCGGTCTCGCCGGTCCACGTCTCGAGCGGAACGCCGCCCGTCGTGTCGCCGATCCAGACGATCACCTGATGTCCGGTCGCCTTCTCGTAGGCTTTGAGCTCGGTGTCGACCGATGTCTGTGTCGCGCTCGAAAGCGCCCCGGCATTATCGGTTACGTAGTGGGTAGGGGCCGGTGGAACGGTAAAATCGGCCGCGGACGCGGGCACGCGCAGCGCAAGAGCCAGAACGATGCCGGCCAATAGATGTAGGCGCAGTCTCACCATCCGCCCGATGCACCGCCGCCGCCGAAACTCCCGCCAGCTTCCCTCCACAAGTTGTTCTCGATCCGTTCCTCGCGACTTCTCACTCCGCTGGTACCATACATTGAGCGCGGTGATTTTGCCGAGCGAGAAAGGGTAAAAATGAGCGACCAGAAGAGAGACCAGGAGTTGGATCAGGTCAGCGGTGGCGTACCATCGACCCCGATCATCCCCATACTTCCCCCCGACAAGCCCCCGACCCATCCGATCATCCCAGGCGCCCCGATCAAGGGCAAAACCAATCCAGTCGGCTAAAAAGTAGCTGCGGCATTCTTACATGCCGCAGCCGGTAAGTTGCGGCGGCGAGGCAGGACTCGGGCGCGCTCTCACCACCCGCCCGACGCGCCGCCGCCGCCGAAACTCCCGCCGCCTGCGGAAAAGCCGCCGCCGCCGAAGCTTCCGCCGCTCCCGCCACCTCCGGTGCTAAAACCGAGGTGCGACGTGAAACCGCCGGTTCCCCGAAATGCGCTGCGCCGCAAAATCTGCAGCGAAATCGGCCCCGGCCGCCCCGGCGCAGCGGCAACGCTCCGGAACGTCGGCGTCGGCGTCGGTCAGCGCACTTTCGAGCCCGTATCCCACCTCGATACGCACGTTGCGGTCGCGCATAAAGACGAAGAGCGCGCCGTCGTCGTGGCCGCGCCGCCCGATCTTCCATTTCTCGGCAGTCTCGCCGGTCCAGGTTTCCTGCGGCACGCCGCCCGTCGTCTGCCCGATCCACGCGATCACCTGATGGCCGGTCGTGGCTTCGTACCACTGCAAGTCGCTTTCGACCCAGTTGCGCGTGCCCTCGTTGAGGACGCCCGCAGTATCGGTCACATGATGGTTGGGCGACAGCGGAATTATAAAATCGGCCGCAGCGGCCGCACACGGCAACGTCCATATGGCGACCGCAAGCGCGAGCGTCGCGCTAGCCAGAGTGCGGTGACATCTCTTTGGATAAAAGCTCGACAGGCCAGCCTGCCCACGCGCGACGAAGCGTAGTACGTATGAAGTTCTCGCAGCTAAACACCGTAACCACGGCTTTCGTACTCGCGGTGCTCGTCGGGCACGTGACGGACGCGACGACCGGCCAGCCGTTGGCCAACGTCACGATTGCGATCGGTTCACAGCACACTTCTACCGATAAGCACGGCACGTACCGCCTGATCGGCCTAAAGCCAGGCCGCTATACGCTGTCGGCCAGTTCCAACGACGTGCCTCCGCAACAGCGCAGCGCCGTCGTGAAAGGTAACGCGCAGACCACGCTCGATCTCGTGCTCTGCAGCACGACGCTCGACTACAGTTGCGCCGGCGCAGGCCCCGGCTAGGAGTGTTTTCGTGCGGTACACCTATATCTCAAGAGAAAGGATCAACGATGAATAGGACGACACCCCGGCTGCAGTCTTTGTTAACCGTAAGCGTAATTGCGATAGGCGCGACGATCGCTTTATCCAGCTTCGGAGTCGTGCGGGCCGAGCACGTACGAACCACCGGCTCCTGCTCCTCATCCGGCTACTGCCTCAGTTGGGACAACACAAGCTCTGGCGGCGGCATCGAAGGTCAAGCCACGAGTGGCAATGGGTTGTACGGTACGACGTCGTCGACCACCGGAAGCTCGGCCGTTGCCGGCGTCGCCACCAATTCGAGCGGTTCGGCGCACGGCGTGTATGGCCGCTCCTCGAACGGCCAAGGCGTGTTCGGAAAATCGTCCAGCAATAACGGCGTCGAAGGCCACACGAACAGTCCCATGGATTTCGCGGGCGTCGCGGGTTATGGCGACGGCGATTCGGGGCTCGTGGAGACCGGCGTCTACGGTAAGGGCGGCGCCATGGGCGTCACCGGGGAATCCAGCGACGGCGGAGTTGCTGTGGCTGCCTTTTCGGACGATACCTCGACGGACATCTTCGTGGGCTCGAATGACGCGAACAATGATTCCTGCATCATCGATCCACGAGCGAATCTAAAGTGCACGGGAAAGATCACCGGTAAGAAAGCTCTGCGCGTGCAGCACCGGAGCAGCGAGGGGCAACAGGTTCTTACCTACGCATCGGAGTCGGCTTCGGCGACCATCGAGGACGCCGGAACCGCGCGGATGTTCGCCGGAATGGCGAACGTGGCAATCGACCCGTCCTTTGCATCCGTGATGGATCGTAGCAGCCAATACTACGTCTTCCTCACGCCGCTTGGTGATACGCGCGGGCTCTACGTCAGCGCCAAGACGCCCTCCGGCTTCCAAGTTCGCGAGACCCAAGGCGGCCGCTCGAGGCTCGAGTTCGACTATCGTATCGTGGCGCGCCCGCTCGATGCTGCGCGCGACAGATTGCCAATAGCTCCCGCAACGAGAGAGTTACCGGCGCGACCGCCGCGCTAGCGAACGAGCCGGCACGCCTACCGCGCCCACGAAATCGCTCGCACGATCAAGCTCACCACGATCGCCGCAAGACCAGCCACACCGCGGTATACATGAACCCGCGCCCAAACGCGATCAGCGGCGTCGCTTTGGGCGCTGCGGCGTTCGCGAATTGCGGCGCGATCGCGTGGATGATCGCGTCCA
>Ga0265760_10000477_pt1 | contig 11295 bp, 7 predicted proteins | sample NZIome_2_FD_200831 | JGI IMG/M metagenome (GOLD analysis project Ga0265760, IMG submission 200831) | Metatranscriptome of rhizosphere microbial communities from Maridalen valley, Oslo, Norway - NZI1 (Metagenome Metatranscriptome) | ecosystem: Host-associated > Plants > Roots > Rhizosphere > Soil...
ATTGACGCGCACGTCGGTGGTTTGAGCGGAGAGTATCACCGCGACGAGCAACTCGAACTCGCTATCGTATTCCAGCGCCGTCTCCGCGTGCGGGTACGAGCGTTCCAGAATCGCCAGCTCCTCGAGTGCGACCTTACGCGGTACCTTCTTTGCCGGAAACGGAATGCGCGGCACAGCGCATCATTCTCTTAGCGCGACGCACTCTCCGTCGTGCGTGACCAGGCCGTCTTTTTCGAGCGCCCCAACGAGCTCTCGAAGATCCTCAACCGTCCGGGCGGCGACGGCCGGCACGGCGGAATGCAGATCGAGCAGTGAAATGCGCTCGCCGGGAGGCAGCTCGCGCAGACGGTCGATGATTCGCCCGCGCGCGTAGCGCCGGCTCTGCTCGAACGGTATCGCGTTCTGCGGCAAAGCGCATTTCCCACTGGCGACTCGGGCGGATTCGAGCAGCGCGGCGTCGACGGGCGCGGCCGCGCAATCGCCTCGCAACGGGCAGAGCAAACACTTGGGCGCGCGCGCCGTGCAGATTGCGGAACCGAGATCCATCATCGCCGAGCTCCAGTCGTGCGCACGGCCCGGCGGTACGAGCGCTCGAGCACGTTCGTCCAACTCCCCCGCACCTGCCTTATGCGGATATTCGATGCCGAAAAAGAGGCGATGCACGATGCGGCGGACGTTGGTATCCAGCGGCGCATCGTCTTCGTTAAATGCGAAGGCCCGAATCGCAGCAACGGTATACGGTCCGACGCCCGGCAGCAACCGCAGGGCGTGCGGTTCTGACGGTAGGATTCCGCCGTAGGTCTCGGCGACCGCGCGGGCCATACGGTGTAAGCGCACGGCGCGCGAGTTATATCCCAGCCCTTTCCATTCTCGCAGTACGGCCGCGAGCGAGGCTCGCGAAAGCGCCGTGAAATCCGGAAAACGTTTGACGAAGGCTTCGAACTTGGGCACGACGCGGCCGACTTGCGTCTGGGCCAGCATGAACTCGCTCACGACGGTCCGGTAGGGGCTGCGCTCCGTTCGCCACGGCAGCGCGGCGCGGCCATCGCGCCCATACCAACGTAGCAGGCTGCGTTGGATGCCCGCGAAACCAGCCGAGCCGGGCCGTCCCTTCTCCTTCGACAGGCTCAGGATCATAGGGGGAGGCGCTTCGCCCTTTTCGTGGGGAACGCTCCCGATTGGGCGAAGCCATGGGTATGAGCAATGAGCAACAGTTTGACGTCGCGGTTATCGGCGCAGGCCCTGGCGGCTACCACGTCGCGATTCGGCTTGGTCAGTTGGGTAAAAAGGTTATCTGCATCGACCGGGACGAGGTCGGCGGCGTCTGCTTGAACTGGGGATGCATCCCAACGAAGGCCTTGCTGCACGTCGGCGAGGTCGTCCGTCACATCGAGCGCGCGGATGCAATCGGCCTTAAGGTTCCCAAAGTCGAAGTCCAGCGCGAGAACGTTGCGAAGTTCAAGAACGACGTGGTGAACGCAAACGTCAGCGGCGTCAAGACGCTCTTCAAGGCCAATGGCGTGGAGTCGCTGCGTGCGGAGGCTTCCTTCAAATCGCCGACGGAGATCGTTGCGAAACGCGAAAATGGCGAGAGCGACACGATCAAGGCGCAGACCATCGTGATCGCGACCGGCTCCGCGCCGATGGACGTCAAGGCGTGGCCGCGCGACGGGAAGACGATCATCAACTCCGACGACGCCGTCAAGCTGGAGCGCATTCCGAAGAAGCTTTTGATCATCGGCGGCGGCGTCATCGGCTTAGAGTTCGCGACCGTCTATAAGCGGCTGGGCGCCGAGGTCTTGGTCGTCGAGATGATGCCGCAGATTCTCACCGGCACCGATCTCGAGATCGGCAAGACGCTCGGACGAATTCTAAAAAAGCAAGGCATCGAGATCATGCTCAACACCAAAGTCGGCGCGCTCGAAAAGAAGGGCGACACCGTCCGCGCGACGCTCAACGGCGAAGGAACCGGCGGCAAAGACGAGGTTCGCGAGTTCGATATGGCGCTCGTCGCCGTCGGGCGGCGCCCGGTCACCGACAATCTCAACCTACAGGCCGCCGGGTTAAAGACCGACGAGCGCGGTTTCATCGCGACCGACCTTCAGCAGCGCACCAGCGTCGCCAACATTTTCGCGATCGGCGACGTTACCGGCGCACCGCTGCTGGCGCACCGCGCGATGAAACAGGGCGTCATCGCCGCGGAAGTGATCTCCGGCGACAAGTCGGCGGCCTTCGATCCGGTGGCCGTCCCGAACTGCATCTATACCGACCCCGAGGTGGCGACCGCCGGCCTCTCGGAAGAGGAGGCTAAAGCGGCCGGTCACGAGGTTCGCATCGGAAAGTTTCCGCTCGCCGCGAGCGGCCGCGCCCGAACGATGAATGAGAGCGAGGGTCTGATCAAGCTCGTCGGCGATGCAAAGAGCGATCTTCTGCTGGGAATGCACATTGTCGCACCGCAAGCCGAATCGATGATCGGCGAAGGCGTGATCGCCCTCGAGATGGGCGCGACGTTGGAGGACATCGGCCTCTCCGTCCATCCGCACCCGACGTTCATCGAAGGAATCATGGATGCGGCGGAAGCCTCGCACGGCAAGGCGATTCACATCATCAATCCCAAGCCGAAGGCTCCGGTGAGTGCTTGACCGCTAGCGCGCGGATTTTGGACCTCGGCGTACAGCCGTATCGCGAAGTGTGGGAACTTCAGCGGCGGATCCATGAGGCCGTGCGCGAAGGGCGCGAGCCCGATACGTGGATCGTCGTGGAACACGAACCGGTGATCACGCTCGGCCGCCAAGCGAAGCGCGAGAATCTCTTGTTTTCGGTCGATGCGTTGGCTGCGCGAGGAGTCGACGTCGTCGAAGTCGAGCGCGGCGGAGACGTTACCTATCACGGGCCCGGGCAGCTCGTGGTGTATCCAATTCGGAGGCTCGAGCGGTTCCGGGAAGTGGTGCCATTAGTGAGGGCTTTGGAAGGCGCGGCGATCGGCTGCTGCGCGCGGTTCGGCGTCACCGGCGAGCGCTGGAGCGATCACGCCGGCGTCTGGGTAGAGCGTAACTGCATCTGCGCGATCGGGCTTGCGGTACGCCAAATGGTTTCGATGCACGGCATCGCCCTCAACGTTTCGACCAGCCTCGACTACGATCGTCTGATCAATCCATGCGGCTTCACCGACCGCGGGGTAACGTCGCTTTCGGCGGAGAGCCGCCATCGCGTTACGATGGGCGAGGCGAAATCCGTACTTCTCGACGAGCTTTCGCGCGCGTTCGGGGTCGCGTTTGTAACGGAGCAGCAGGTCGCATGATAGAGGTAGATCTCTTGTCATCCTTCGACCCTTCGACAGGCTCGGGGCAAGCTGAGCTCAGGGTAGCAAAGAAGCCGGCGTGGTTGCGGGTTTCCTTGCCGAGCGGGGCGGAGTACGAGCGCGTTAAGGCGCGAGTGAATGAGCTTTCGCTTCATACTGTGTGTAAAGAGGCGGCGTGTCCGAACATGGCGGAGTGCTGGGGTGCGGGCACCGCGACGATCATGATCTTGGGCGACCTCTGCACGCGCGGCTGTCGCTTTTGTAACGTCAAGACCGGAAATCCGCGAGGGGAAGTCGACTGGCTGGAACCGCTGCGCGTCGCCGAAGCCGTGCGCGACTTAGGCTGGAAGTATCTGGTCGTGACGGCGGTCGATCGCGACGACCTCCCCGACGGCGGCGCGTTGATCTTCGCCAACACCGTGCGAGCGATTCACGAGCGCGTGCCCGGAGCTCGAGTCGAGATTCTCAGCGGCGACTACCGTGGCGATCTCACGGCGGTCAACATCGTCGTGGACGCCCGCCCCGACGTGTTCGCCCACAATCTGGAGACCGTCCGGCGGTTGACGCCGCACGTGCGCGATAAGCGGGCAGCATACGATCAGTCGCTCAAAGTGTTGGCGCACGCCAAGGGGCGCGCGCCGAACCGTTATACGAAAACCTCGCTGATGCTCGGATTAGGCGAGACCGAAGCCGAGCTCGAAACGGCAATGGACGATGCGCGCGCAGCCGGCGTCGACATCTTCACGATGGGCCAATACCTGCAGCCCTCCAAAAAGCATCTGCCCGTCGTCGAGTTCGTCACGCCCGAAACCTTCAAGCGGCTCGGCGAGGTCGCGGCCCGGAAGGGCTTCCACCAGGTCGTCTCGAGCCCGCTCTCCCGCAGCTCCTACCACGCCGAGCAAGCCTTCTAGCCGGGAGGCGCAACCGCGGGTAACTTCGCTCGGTTGGAACGGCTAGCGTGACGAAGGTTTTTCTCACCAGGCCCGTCCTGGCAGCGGTTTGCTCCCTAATCATTTTAATCGGCGGGCTGGTCGTGATGCCGACCTTGCCGTTGGCGCAATATCCGCAAATCTCGCCGCCCGTGGTGACCATCAGCGCTTCGTACGTGGGCGCCGCGCCTGAAGCCGTCGAGGCCCAGGTCACGACGCCGCTCGAAGAGGCGGTCAATACCGTCCAAGGCCTGCGCTATATCAGCTCGACCAGCTCGCAGGGCACCTCGACGATCACCTGCACGTTCACGCTTGAAACCAATCTCGATATTGCCGCGGCCGACGTCCAGAACTCCGTGCAGTCCGCGATCGGCCAACTCCCTGCGACGGTTCAGCAAGTCGGCGTGCAGGTGAGCAAAAACTCGGGATCCTTCGTGATGGGCATCGCGCTCACGTCGGATACGAGCAAGTACGATACGCTCTTTTTGAGCAACTACGCGCAGCTCAACATCGTCAACGACCTTTCGCGGACACCGGGCGTCTCGCTGGTCCGGGTCTTCGGCCAACGCCAGTACGCCATGCGGATCTGGATCAATCCGATCAAGCTGGCGCAACAAGGGCTCGACGCGGGCGACGTCGTCACCGCCTTGCAGGAGCAGAACGCCGAGATTGCCAGCGGAAGCATCGGTGCGGCTCCCGAGACGAAGAACCAGCCGTACACCTATACCGTCAACGCGCTGACGCAGCTGTCGAGCCCCCAACAGTTCGCCAACATCATCCTTCGCGCGAATCCCAACGGCGGGTTCACGCGTTTGGGCGACGTCGCGCGGGTCGAACTCGGCGCCGAAGACTACAGCACGGCGTTGCGCTTTAACGGCAACCCCGAAACCGTGGGTCTGGGCATCTTACAATATCCGACGGCCAACGCGCTGCAGGTCTCCAACGGCGTGCTGAGCGAGATGAACGTCCTCTCCAAGAACTTCCCGCAGGGCCTGCACTACACCGTTGCCTTCAATACGACCGATTTCGTCGCGGAGTCGGTCAAAGAAGTCATCATCACGCTGCTGCTCTCTATCGTGCTCGTCGTGCTCGTCATCTACGTCTTCCTGCAGAACCCGAGGTCGACGTTGATTCCGGCGGTAACGATTCCGGTCTCGCTGATCGGAACGTTCTTCGTCATGAAGATCTTCGGTTTCACGATCAACACGATCACGCTCTTCGGCCTGACGCTGGCCACGGGTCTCGTCGTCGACGACGCCATCGTCGTGATCGAAAACATCGCGCGTCACATCGAGATGAACAAGGGTCGCCAAAGCGGCGTCGCGAGCGCGGCCGAGGCCATGCGCGAGATCCAGAGCGCCGTCGTCGCATCGTCCCTCGTTCTGCTAGCCGTCTTCATTCCGGTCGGCTTCTTCCCGGGCACGACCGGACAGCTCTATAAGCAGTTTGCTTTGACGATCGCGGCCGCAATCACGATCTCGCTCTTCCAGGCGCTAACGCTCGCGCCCGTGATGTCGGCGCGGCTGCTCAAGGGCGACGTCGAGTCGCAGTTCATCTTTTTCAAGTGGTTCAATGCGGGTCTCGCGCGCTTCCGTCATTGGTATGCGTCGGAGTTGCCGCGGCTCTTCCGGTTTCGCTGGCTCGTGACGGGCGTCTTCGGTCTCGCCCTGCTGGCAACGCTCTTCATGTTCGTGAGAACGCCGACGTCGTTCATTCCGAGCGAAGACCAAGGCTACTTCATTGTGTTGCTGCAGGCGCCCGAAGGCACCTCGCTTTCGACCGAGCAAGCCATTGCGCAAAAGGCCGAAGCGATCATTCGGAGCCAGCCGCAAGTGCGCTATATGTTCGACGTGGGAGGCTTCAGCTTCACGGGCTCGGCGCCAAACCGCGGGCTGATGTTCGTCCTTCTCAAGCCCTGGGGGCAGCGCAAAGGCGCGAGCGATAATATCGATGCGGTCATCAATCGCGTCAACTACGGCTTCTTTAAAAATATTCCGCAGGCTCAGCTGTTCGCGCTCAATCCGCCGGCCATCAACGGCGTAGGAAGCTTTGGCGGTTTCCAGTTCGAGCTCGAAGATCGCGGCAATGCGGGCCTCCCCGTGCTGACGAAGACCGCCTTCGAGATCATGGGCGCCGCCGCGCAAGATCCGCGGCTGATGAACGTCTTCACGCAGTTTCGCCTCAACTCGCCGCAGGTTCAGCTCAACATCGATCGCAGCAAAGCCAAGGCGGTCGGCATCTCGCTGAGCGACATCTTCGATACCCTCGAAGTCGATCTCGCATCGCTCTACGTCAACAACTTCACGTACCTCAATCGCTCGTGGCAGGTCGACGTGCAGGCCGACGAGCCTTTCCGCAACCGGGTCTCCTCGCTGCAAGGCTTGTATGTAAGCTCGGGCTCCGCGGCAAACAACACGGCTGCCTCGGTCAATCCCTTCGCGACTCCGGCGCCGTTTAGTCCCACCGGAAGCACGAACGCAACGAACACCGTGATGACGCCGCTCGCCGCGCTGGTACAGATGTCGCGAGTGGATACGGCGCCGATCATCAGCCATTACAATCTCTATCGCAATATCGAGCTCAACGGCAACAACGCGCCGGGTCACGGGTCCGGCGAGGCGCTCACCGCGATGGATCAGATCGCGCAAAAGGTCATGCCGCCAGGCATGAGTTATGAGTGGTCGGGTTTACAGCTCGACGAGATCGCGGCAGGCAGTTTGAGCACGATCATTTTTGCGCTCGGCCTCGTCTTCGTCTTCCTCGTGCTATCGGCCCAATACGAGAGCTTCATCGATCCGCTCATCGTCTTGCTCGCAGTGCCGGCCGCGCTCTTCGGCGCGCTCGGTTTCATGAACCTTCGCCACCTGCTGCCGATCCCGGGACTCTTCGATCCGAGCCTCGCGCAAGATGCGTACGCGCAAGTCGGATACGTCATGCTGATCGGCCTCGCTAGTAAGAGCGCAATTCTGATTGTGGAGTTCGCAAACCAGCAGCTGCGCGAGGGCGCGAGCATCGTCCAAGCGGCCATGCGCGCCGCCCAAACTCGTTTGCGCCCGATTTTGATGACCTCCATTGCCTTCATTATCGCCGTGATCCCGTTGGTTTTTGCGACCGGCGCGGGGAGCGCGGCGCGCCACTCACTCGGCACCGTCGTCTTCGGCGGCATGCTGATCTCGACGTTCCTCAATCTCGCGATCACGCCGGTGCTCTACGTCATTATTAAGTCACTAGAAGTGCGCGGAAAACCCGCGGGACGCGACGGTCAAGCGAGTGGCGAACATCAAGAAAAGGATTTGCAATCGTTAAGCCCAACCTCTGGTTAAACGCCTGATAGATTTGATAACTGCTGTCACCGGCGATTTCAGGGAGTTGCTTGCATGCTCGGACGTTTCTTTCTCGCGGTGCTCGCCGCCGTAGCGGCATTGACGACTATCGTTCCGGCATTGCCGGCGCTGGCCGACGGCACTGAGAACATTTATCAACAATCCATCGTTCCCGGTGCAAATACCGCAATCAAAAATATCCTGGATCAACAGCAGGCAGCTCGCGAGAAGGCTAGGCGTCAAGCCGCGGCGGCGAGCCCCAGCGTTGCGCAGGCGCCGCCGGTTTCGCAACAGCCGATCGGCCCGGTGATCGAACTGCCCGGCGGGAGATTCACGTATACGGCAGCCATTTCGGCCGCTAATCCGTACGGCAACATCGGATCGTACGGTAAAGGTTGGCTGATGGGCGGCACCGATCTCTCCGCTAGTTACGGCTTCAACTGGTCGACGCGCGTGGTCGTGAGCATGTTCCAGCTCCAGCACTGGCCGCAGGGGTTCAACAGCGGTTTGGTGCCGGTCTATCTCGCCGGATTCCGCAACCCGGTCGGCTGCGCCGATTTGAGCAACGGAACGGCCTGCGGCCCCGGAACCGGGCGCAATATCAACGTGGCCACGAAGGACACGTTCGGCGTCTTCATGCTCGAGAAGCTCTTCGTGATTAAATCGGACAAACTGCCGGGCCCCGTGCCAATTGTCATTACGCCGACGTACGTCGCGCGCGGCGGCCTCATCGCGTTTGCGCCGGGCCATAACGACGTCGTTCCCTTCACCTATAACCTGCCGGACGGGCCGGTCGAGAACATTCCGGTGCGCACGGCGCAATACTACGCCGTCGCCATCACGCTGCCGTTCCTGAAGACGCCCAAGATGTTCGGGACGTTTACCGTTGCGCCGCAGTGGCTCGTTCACACGGCGGGAGCCAACTCCGGTAACTCGATGCAGTTTCCCCAGGTATTGTATCTGGAGTACACGCCGACGCGGACGACGACGCTCTTCTTCGAGCCGCAGAGCGCGCGCGACTATCTGCCGACCGATCCGTATCCCGAGCACCTCTTCGCCTATTTCTTGGGCGTCTCGCAGCGGTTGACGAAGTTCTCCTTCGTTCAGGCCGTGCTCAATAGCGGCAGCCCGACGAACCTGGGGCCGGACGGCGTCATCGGAATCAAGTGCCTGACCGTCCAGCAGACGATCAACAACTCGTGCGGATTGGCAATCGGCGGTTTGAAGGCAACGCAGATTCAACTCGAGTTCGGCATCGGCTCGCCGACGGTCTTCCCACTATGAGTACCAGAGGCGCTATCATGAAAAACGCACACGTTCAGATTCTCGTTACGTTGCTCGCAACCGCGGCGCTTGCAGCCTGCGGCGGAAGCGGCGCGACGTCGAGCCAGGTTCTCCCGCTGCGCGCATCGCACGTGCGGCCGCAATCGACGATTCTTTCGAACATCGTCGGCGTCGGCGACAGCTTGACGGCGGGCTATCAGTCGAACGGCTTCCTGGGAGCCACTGGCGTTCGGATCAATGTCAACAGTCAGTACTATCCGGTTTTTCAAGGACAGGAGAACGGCTGGTGGGCGGATCTCTACGAGCAGGCATCGGGTAAGCCGCTCGATACGGCAATCGATCAGATGTACGATCCGTCGACCAGTCCCTTGCCGCTCATCGCAAAGCCAGGGCTGAACAATCAAATCATACCCTGGGACCCACAGCTGTTCCCAATTCAGGAACAGAAGTCCGGCAATGTATGTACCGACAACAACGGCTTCAACGAAGCCGGCTATCACTTAAAGGGTATCTCACGCGTGCGCATGGACCCCGACTCGACCGAAATTCGAGACGTCGGCATTCCAGGTTTGACGCTCCACGAAGCCAACGTGCTCCACCAGCCGCAGACCGACACCTGTAAGCCGATCGCCGGCATACCGGGCCTTCTCAGCATGGTCGTCGCGGACGAGAGTGCGACGTTTTGGCCCGTGCTCGGAAACTTTACGAAGTTGGGGCCGAACCTGACGGACGTCAACGCCGCGGCATCGCGCCACCCGACGTTGGCCACGGTCTGGCTTGGCGCAAACGACGTGCTTAAATATATGGGGAGCGGCGGACGCTTTGTCGGCGGCGACCGCAACGCCGCGCAAGCCGAGGAGGACCTGCGCGCGACATTCTCGACCCTGCAGCACGCGGGAGCTCACGTGGTCGTGGCAAATCTGCCCAACATTCTTGAGACGGGGTACTTTCAGCGCGTAACCAACCCCAAGTCCTTTAAGGATTGTGCCCTCCAGACCTACGCGTGGTGCCTGTTGACTGTCGGTATCAGTACAACGAAACAGCAAATGACGGCAATCGCGAACCAATACCATCTCTCAACGCCGAACGGGTGCGTACCGGCTTCGGAGACGAAGCCCTGCGGTTATCTCACGCTTCAAGGGGCTATCGAGATTATTCAGTACGCCACGGCAAATCAGAACAACTACCCCAATCTCGATTGCGCCGTACCTAGCCCGCACTGCAAGGCAGTGCCCGGGAGCGGGCTGGGCAACTACTATATCACCCCGGAGTTTGCCGGCAAGATTCAAGCGCTCAACGATGCGATCAACCAGGGAATCGACGACGCCTCCACGGCATCGCACGTTCCGCTCGTTGACGTTCAGGCAATCTTCCACGGCCTCGCGAGCGAGAACCCGTCCGATCCATACTTTAAACTTGCTTCTTCAATCAATCCAGGAACGTGTTGCTACCTGGGATACCTATACGGAATACTTAGCTTCGACGGATTGCATCCGTCGAACACCGGCTACGCGCTGATCGCCTACGTCTTCATCGACACGATCAACAAAGCGTATGGAACGCACATTCCGCAGATCGACATCAAGGCCGTATACAGCGGCACACGCTGCGCGAAATCAAACTTCTGCTACCCCGATCCCTACGCGCCGCCTAACGACATCTCTTACTAAGTTTCGGTGCTGACCTGGCTCCGCAAGCTCGCGGCAGCGGCCGGCACCTTCGATCGCTCGGCGCTCGAGCCGGGGTTTGCGTTACGCTGCACGATCGGCGTCGCAATTCCGCTCGTGATCGCGGCGCTGCTCGGAAAACCTTCGCTTGGCGTTGCCGCGGCGGTCGGTGCTTTTATCACCGGCTTCACCTCGCTGCAGGGAATCTATCGAACCCGTCTGCTCGCGATACTGGGCGCGGCGCTCGGCATGGCGGTGACCAGCTTCATCGGCGCGTTGGCGGCGCATTCCACGGTTGGACTAGTCGCGGCGACGGCGGTGGCGGCGTATGCGTGTGGAACGATCGGCCAACTCGGCCCAGCCGCCGCGACGGTCGCGCTCAACTCGCTGGTCGCCTTCGTGCTCTTCTCCAGCCAGCCGTTGACGCCGGGTGCCGCGCTGCTCCAATCGGGGCTCGTGCTGGGCGGCGGTCTCGTTCAAGCGGTTCTCGTTCTGCTCGCGTCGCCGGCGGAGCGTCTCACCGCCGAGCGTTCGGCACTGGCGGAGGTCTACGAAAACCTCGCAGAATACGCGCGACGCATCGCGGGCGGTTCGCCCGCGATGCCCCCGATCACGCCGTTTGCGACCGCGCGCCAAGTGTTGGCCGATCCGCAGCCATTTGCGCGCGTCGCGGAACGCGCACGCCTCGATCGTCTCCTCGAAGATTCCGAAGTCATTCGCAGGCGGCTGGGCGCGCTCGCAACAACACGCGAGGTTCCTAAGGGCGTCGGCGACCTGCTCGACGCCATCAC
>Ga0265760_10000478_pt1 | contig 11261 bp, 9 predicted proteins | sample NZIome_2_FD_200831 | JGI IMG/M metagenome (GOLD analysis project Ga0265760, IMG submission 200831) | Metatranscriptome of rhizosphere microbial communities from Maridalen valley, Oslo, Norway - NZI1 (Metagenome Metatranscriptome) | ecosystem: Host-associated > Plants > Roots > Rhizosphere > Soil...
TAAGAATCAAGCCGTCTGGAGTGAATACAAATCCCGAGCCTCCGCCCCGTCGTTCCTGCGGCTCGCCCGAACGGGTCCGGCCGCTGGCCGAATGCACTTCAATGTTGACCACCGAGGGGCTAACACGTCCGACGGCGCCCGTGACCGCGCGGGAGTAGGCATCGAGCAGAGAATCGTCGCTGTCGGCTGAAACCGTGGCCAGCGCCGACTCCCGGGAAGAGTGCTCGCTCCGTCCATTCGCTTCAGGTTGATTTAGAGAGACGGGGTGGGCCGACAAAGCAGAAAAAACACTTCCAACTTCTTCCAGGTCCATGCTGGATAGATGTCAGTCGATCTATTTCGGATTCACAGGGCCCGGGAGCAAGAAAAAAGCCGGGACCAAGGGATTGGTCCCAGCATTGAGTTGGCTGGTTGCCCGGATAAAATTCATGTGGGGACAGCCGCCCTCGGCTGTCCGGCGGGGAAGCCCGTCATTGCTTTGCCTACGCGGTCCGTCGCGGCCGCACCGTCAAGTCCCGCAACTGGGTCAGGACGCTCGACATCTGCATCCCATTCAGTTGCGAAACAAACGGCAGAATCTCGGCGATAAACTGATCCTTCATCAGTTCGCTGATTTCGTCCTGGCGGTTCTTTTCTCCGCCACTGAGCAGTTCCGGCACGGTAACCTCCAAGGCTCGCGCCAGCCGTTCCAGGGACGACAGCGTAGGCGTGGCTTTCTCGTTTTCAATCTTCGAAACGTAAGTGCGCGGCACGGACATACGTCCGGCCAGTTGCCGCTGGCTCAGCCCGCTCCGCAAACGCAGCGAGCGGATCGACGTTGCCAGGTTCAGATGTCCGCGCCCAGTGCCGGGCATGGGCATCATCACCGGCGGCACCATCACCACCGGCTCGGGTTCGGGTTCCTCGTCCAGGGACGAGTGGCAGCGCCGGCAATTGTTATTGACCGTACGGAATTGAACCAGCAGGCAATGATCGCAACGGACGACTTCCCTGGAATCTACTGGGGCAAGAGTCGTGGCCATCGGGTTGTGGGAGTGCCAGAGCAGGCTACTCCTTACCGCTAAACTGGAACCTGATAATTTGGGGGAGTGGTTCCGACTGCAGGGCTAATCTGCAGTACAAGGCCTGTGGAAGTCAAGGTTAAAATGCATAAAGCCGCGCATCTTGCCGGCGAAAACCGAAACTAAGGGAAGAAATCCCGCAGAAACAGGGGCAGAAGGATGATTAACCGCGAGACCGCGTGGTGTTTACTAACTGAGTTCACCCAGTCGGAAAGTTTGCGCAAGCACGCGCTGGCAGTTGAGGCCTGCATGCGAGCTTGCTCCCGGAAATTCGCGACGGGAGATTCACAAGCGTCAGCACCTGGGCTATCCGAGCTTGGGTTATCGCAGGAAGACCTCTGGGGGATCGTCGGATTGATTCACGACTTCGACTACGAAAAGTATCCGAGCCTCGAAGACCATCCCTACAAAGGCAATGAGATCCTGAAGGAGCGGGGATGGCCGGAAGTGATAAGCCGAGCCATCATGTCGCACGCCGAATATACCGGCGTCACCCGCGACACGCCTATGGAGAAAGCTCTCTTCGCCTGCGACGAGCTCGCCGGCTTTATCACCGCCGTGGCCCTGATAAAGCCGGGAAAATCGCTGGCCGAGGTGGATGCAAAGTCAGTGCGAAAAAGAATGAAGGATAAAGCCTTCGCCCGCAAAGTGAACCGCGACGACATCATCAACGGCGCCGCCGCCCTGGGTGTGGACCTCGACGAACACATCGCCTTCTGCATCGAAGCGTTAAAGGGAATCGCAGACAAGTTGGGATTAGACGGCAGCGCGGCGAAGACGGTTTCACCACCTTAGGGCGATGACGCAGTCGCGGAGGGGACTAATTTCGGTCCCAGGCGAAGTAATTCATAGTGCTCGGGCGGGACCGGACCAATGGCGAAAGGCAAAGGACCCGAGTCTGCGGAGTAAAAACGCGCGCCCAGTTGGCTTTGGGCGGTCGTAATTCCAAGACGCATCGGGATCTCAATCACCTCGCGTGAAGTCACAAACTCCGGGCGCATTTCGAACAGATGATTGCTTTCAACCACAGCTAGATAGTCCCCAGGCTGGTGCGGCGGGTCATTCACTACGACGGCATGCGCACCGAACGATTCCATATAGTATTGGAATCCCCAGTGCCCCGTGAACCAGACCTCACCCGGCTGGTTCCGGGTATTCTGCTCGATCAGTGTTGCCGCGGTTCGCGCCGAATTTGCCAGCTCGGTGTCCGCCCAGGTAAGCCAGAGCGATACCGCGCCCGCCGCCGCTAGCGGTATGGCCAGCATCGCGGGACGCCATCGCATCGATGCTGTCTGCAGGGCGTCTACACGCCGTGCCAGCAGAATGCCAGCGGCCGGAATCAGCGGCAGCACCGAACGGGCGTTGATCGTCCAATTCACAAAGCCCGTAAAAATGAATGTCCCTAAAACCCAAAGCATCAGCAACAGGGAGTCAGCCTCCCTGCGCTTCCATGCGTCCGCGGCCGCCAGTGCCATCACGGATACCCCGGCGGCAATGAAGAGCGTCAGTTGGACGCCGACCAGGAACCAGTGCCGATAAAAGTCGGACGGCCCCAGGGTCTCGCCGAGATTGATTCGACCTGTGCTGATGAGAAATCCCGCAAGAGCACTCAGCACGCAGACTGCGAAAATCTTCTTGCGCGACCAGATGATGGGAGCAAACGTGAGCGCAGGCAGCGCGCATCCTCCAACAAAGCCGAGATCAACCAAAGCATTAGCCAGGAGTGAAGCGTGCCTTCCTTGTCGAACGCCGGTGGCGATATGAGCGGCGAAGGTGATCATGCGCAGTCCGTAGACCGCTTTCGTCCAGTACTGGTAGCCAGTCAGTGCCAGAATTGGCACCAGCAGATACCATGCCCAACTTCCGAGACGTCGCTGCCGCGCCAACGAATACACCGCGAGCAGCGGAATTAAAGCTATACCAAAGTACTTCGTCAACGCACATAGGGTGATCAGGACAACAGAAATAACCAGAGAGCGCGCTTTCTGCGGCTCAAACCCTTCGACCCAGAGAATGATGGCCCAAAGCCAAAGCGCTAATGCCATCGTGTCGCACATCACGCTGTTGGCCGATACGAGAAACCCTGGTGTCAGAAGCGTGGCACCGGCAGCCAGCAGCGGCGAATTTGTGAGCCGTTGCGCCAGACGATATGTTCCCCATACCGTGGCGAGCGCCGGCAGCAGAAACGCAAGGTGCAACGCCCGTTCCGACCACCCGACGAAAACAGCCGCGGCAGCGCTGTAGTAGGACGCCAGAGGAGGGTTCCTGGTTTCATACGCCATCGGTATCGCGTCGAGGAACCAGTTAACTTTGAATCCGAAAGGATCAAGCGGGTGCTGCGCGATCTGACGCGCCTCATAAATGAACAACGTGTCATCAATATTGAAAGCCTTACCAGAAAAAGGAACCAGGCAGGCGAGCACGGCGACCGCAAGAACAATGTAGTGAACGCGCGAACTCTTGTTCTGGAAGCTTTCGGTAGAAGGTGCCATCAGGAGTGCAGCAAGATTAGATGTCGGTAAATCTTGTGTCAATCTAAGGTCTGAGCCGAAAGGTCCCGACGCCGATTCTTATCGGATCACTTCCGCCACCCTGCCGCTCGCGATCAACTCCGCCAAGCGCGCGAAGTCCTTATACATCACCCGGTCTTTCTCCATCGTGGGACACACTGACCGAATTGCCGCAAGCGCTGCCTGTCCGCGCTTCGACGTCTTCATCGGAGCGAGAAAGTCGATGGCCTGGGCTACCGCCATGGCTTCAATCGCCAGCACGTTGCGCGTGTTCTCGAGAATGCGTTTCAACTTGATCGCCGCCGTCATGCCCATGGAGACATAATCTTCTTTGTTGCCCGAGGTCGTAATCGAATCCACCGAGGCGGGATGCGCCAGCACTTTGTTCTCACTGACCAACGCCGCCGCCGTAACCTGCGGCATCATGAAACCTGAGTTCAATCCCGCGCCTTGCGCCAGAAACGGCGGCAAACCCTCGCTGAGCGCGGGATTCACCAGTCGCTCGATTCTGCGTTCGCTGATCCCGGCCAGCGCGCTGAGCGCGATGCCGAGAAAATCCAAGGCAAACGCCAGGGGCTCGCCGTGAAAGTTTCCTCCGGAGATTACATCGCCTTCGAAATTTCTAGCGTTGGTGATGAATACGAGAGGATTGTCCACCGCAGAATTCGCCTCGGTTTCAAACACCTTGCGGCAGTGCGCCAGAGTATCGCGCACCGCGCCGTGCACTTGCGGGATGCAGCGCAGGGAGTAGGCGTCCTGCACCCGGCCGCACTCGCGGTGCGATTCGCGAATCTGGCTGCCTTCGAGCATCCGCCGCAGATTAGCGGCTGTTTTCATCTGACCGCTGTGCGGACGCGCCTTGTGAATGCGTTCATCGAAAGCCGTATCGGTGCCTTTCAATGCGTCGCAGCAGAGCCCGCCCAGCACGTCGGCCGAATCCACTAGTGTCTCGGCCGCCAGCAACGACAGCGTGCCCACGGCCAGCATGCCCTGCGTCCCGTTGATCAGCGAGATGGATTCCTTCGCTTCCAGCACCAGCGGCTTGATCTGCGCCCGCTTCAGAGCCTCGGCGCTGGGAATGCGCGCGCCCGCCGCATCGAAACATTCCCCCTCGCCGATCAACGCGAGTGCCAGATGCGCCAGCGGAGCCAGATCTCCGCTCGCGCCCACGCTCCCTTGCGACGGCACAAAGGGCGTGACGCCGCGGTTCAGCATTTCGCATAGCGTGTCGATCAACACCCCGCGCACGCCCGAATAACCCTTGGCCAGGGAATTGGCCCGCAAAAGCATCATCGCGCGCGTTTCCGCTATGGAGAGCGGTTCGCCGACTCCCGCGGCATGCGACCGAACCAGGTTGACTTGCAGTTCGCGAATTTGTTCGCCAACAATTCGCACATCACTGAGCTTGCCTACGCCGGTAGTAATCGCATAGGCAACTTTATTGCTGGCAACGATCTCTTCGACCACGGCGCGCGCCAGATTTACGGCCTCGCGCGCGTCGGGGGACAAAAGCACAGGGCGTCGTTCGACGGCGACTTCGCGCACCGCTTCCAGAGTAAGATCGTTACCGTTAATGTGAAGTGCGTTCAAGATGAGTTCCCGTTCCGCTTTCCTATGGCTGCACGAAAGACTTTCAGATACTTCTCCGGCAGAGGGGCGATCTTCATATCTGCATCGGTGACAATGTGCGTGGTCTCGCCTTCCGCCAGCAGCGCGCCGTCCTCCGCGCGCCGCAATTCATAACCAAAGTGGACCACTGATTCCCGCACATTCAATAACTGCGTACGCACCAGAACTTCTTCGTCATAGCGCACCGGAGAGCGATACCGGCACTTGGCCTCGGCTACGGCGATGAAACGTCCATCCCTGGTCTCCATGTCGCGATAGGAAAAGCCTAGCTGCCTTAGCAATTCGACGCGTCCCACTTCAAACCAGATAAAGTGGTTGGAATGGTAGACCACACCCATCTGGTCCGTTTCCGCATAACGCACGCGTAGCCGGGTTTCGTTCATCGCCTGCGGGTGATTCGATTTCACTTTCCGCTCCACACCGGCTTGCGCTTTTCGAGAAACGAAACCACACCTTCGCGGAAGTCGGCGGTGGTGCGGATCGCTGCGTTCTCCCGCACTGCAGCTTCAATCTGTAAATCGAGTTCCGCGCGGGCATGATCGCTGAGCAATTGCTTGGTCGCCCGCAGCGACGCCGGACTGTTCTCCATCAGCAGTCCTGCCAGTTCCCGCGCCCGCGTCATCAACTTTTCCGGCGGCACGATTTCATTGACTAATCCCATCCGCGCCGCTTCCTCGGCGCCAATAATCCTTCCGGTCAATAAAAGATCGCGCGCCTGTTTCTCTCCCACTTGCCGCAGTAGGAAAGTGGAAACGATCGCTGGCACAAAGCCGATCCGCACTTCGGTGTAGCCAAACTTGGCTTCCGGTACCGCTAGAGTAAAGTCGCACAGCAAAGCCAGTCCGGTGCCGCCCGCGATCGCCGCTCCGTTCACCGCCGCAATCGTGACCTTGGAAAATTCGTAGAGCGCACGGAACAGCCGGACCATCGTCTCCGAATCCTTCAGGTTTTGCTCGGGCGACTTTCCAATCAGCGTTTTCAAATTGTCCAGGTCCATGCCTGACGAAAAAGCCTTGCCCGCGCCCGTGACGATGAGCACAATCGCGTCCGACGTCTCCACTTCCTGCAGCGCGCGCAGCAGATCGTCGATCAACTCGAAGCTGATAGCGTTGCGTTTATCCGGACGGTTCAGCGTGATGGTGGCCACACCGGAATCGTATGCGAGTTGGATCGTTTTATAGTTCATGTCTGGAAACGGCTAGTTGTCGTCAACGGAATCCGTGTACCTTGCCCCGATCTCGGCCGAAGCACGCAGCAACGCGTCCAGCGGCTTGAGTGGAGGCAACTCCGCGCCGCGCTGTTTGAGCGTCTCAATCACTTTCTCTGTCGCAATGTTTCCGACCAAAGCATCTTGCGCGAAAGGACATCCCCCCAGTCCGCCGATTGCGGAATCAAAGCGGCGGCAACCGGCATCGTACGCTGCCAAAACCTTCGCCGCTGCCTGCTCGGGACGGCTGTGCAGGTGTACCCCGATCTCGAGATAATCGTACTTCGCCATCACCGCGCCCACTAGTTCGCTGACCTGCTCGGGAGTAGCCACGCCGACCGTGTCGGCGAGTGAAATCATCCGCAGGTTGTCGACTTCCATCAGCGAAATGGCCTCAATTACTTCCTCCACGTTCCACAAGTCCCCATAAGGATTGCCAAATGCCATTGAGATATAGACCACCACATCGAGTGCCGCATTGTCAGCTTTTGTCTGAATCTTCTCCAGTTCTTCGAGCGCTTGTTCAGCGGACTGGTTCTGATTCTTGCGCAAAAAAGTCTCAGAGATCGAATAAGGAAATCCAAAAGTGTGCACCGCTTGCGTCTCGATGGCCCGCTGCGCGCCCTTCTCGTTGACCACGATTCCGATGATCTCCACGTCGTCGGGCGGATCGAGTTCCTTCAACACCTCCTCCGAGTCCGCCATCTGCGGCACTGCTTTCGGCGATACGAACGAGACCGCATCGATGTGCTTGAATCCGGCGCTGACCAACGCCTGCAGATAGGCGCGCTTAATGTCAGGCGGAATCTGCCCCTTCAGCCCCTGCCAGGCATCGCGCGGACATTCGATCAGTTTGACAGCGTCGGGCATATTGAGTCTTTGAGCGATTGAGTCATCGAGCGACTACAAACAACGCGGGCGACGGGACGTTCAATCACTCAATCACCCGCTCGCCCAACGACTCAGTGTCTTATGTTTGCAGCACCCCTACCTTGAACTCCGGCACATCCGGATTCAATGCGGCTGCTTCCAGAGCCTGCGTAATAGCGGCCCGTGTCTCGATGGGATCGATGATCTTGTCGATCCAAAGCCGGGCTGCGCCGTAACGCGGATCGGTCTGCTCGTCATAAGTGCGCTTCACCGAGTCGTACAACTCCTTCTTTTCTTCGTCGCCCAGCTTCGTGCCGCCGCGTTCCAGTTGCTTCACCTTGATCTCAACCAAAGTTCCCGCGGCCGCATCGCCGCCCATAACAGCGTAGCGCGCCGTCGGCCAGGCAAAAACGAACCGGGGATCAAACGCCTTGCCGCACATCGCATAGTGTCCCGCACCGAACGATCCTCCCACAATCACAGCAATCTTCGGCACCACGGAATTCGATACCGCATTCACCATCTTTGCCCCAGCCTTGATGATGCCGCTCCATTCCGCGTCCCGGCCTACCATGAAGCCGTTGACGTCATGAAGAAAAATCAACGGAATCAGGTTCTGGTTACAGTCCATGATGAAGCGCGCCGCCTTCTCCGCCGATTCCGTGTAGATCACGCCGCCGAACTCGAGTCGCTTGTGGCCCTCGTGGTCGGTAGCCTGCGCGTGCAGCTTCTGGTTAGCGACAATTCCCACCGCGAATCCGCCGATGCGCCCGTAGCCGCAGATCAGCGTCTTGCCGTATTCCGCCTTGTATTCGTCAAAGCGGCTGCCGTCGAGCACGCGGGCCAGAATCTCTTTCATGTCGTAAGGACGCGCGGGCGACGAATCGTAAATGCCGTAAATCTCCTCAGCCGCCAGCACCGGTTCGACCGGCTTCTTGCGATCCCAGGGAGACTGCCGCCGGTATCCCCACTTTTCAACGATCGAGCGAATCCGCGCCAGGCACGCCGCGTCATCCGACTCGCGGAAGTCCACCGTGCCGCTGATGCCCGCATGCATGGCCGCTCCACCCAATTCTTCTGCCGAAACTTTCTGTCCAATCGCCGCCTGCACCAGCGCCGGTCCAGCCAGAAACAGTCCACTGCCGTCGGTCATCAGAACGTGATCGCACATCACAGGAAGGTATCCACCCCCAGCCACGCACATCCCCATGATGGCTGCGATCTGCGGAATGCCCAAAGCCGACATCACCGCGTTGTTGCGGAACACGCGTCCAAAATCATCCGTGTCCGGAAACACATCCTCCTGCAGCGGCAGAAACACGCCGGCCGAATCCACCAGATAGACCGTTGGAATGCGGTTTTCGATCGCGATGTTCTGGGCGCGAATCACTTTCTTCGACGTCATCGGGAAAAATGCTCCAGCCTTCACCGTGGCGTCATTCGCGATGATCATCACCATCCGCGTGTGGATGCGCGCCAGACCCGTAATCACGCCGGCTGCCTGCGCTCCGCCCCACTCTTCATACATGCCATGGGCCGCATAAATTCCCAGCTCGAAAAATGTTTCGGGGTCGACCAGCAACTCGATTCGTTCGCGAGCCGTGAGGCGCCCCTTGGCATGCTGGTTCTCGACAGCTCTTGCGCCGCCGCCCTCGCTGATCTTCTCGTTTTCGTTTCGCACCTGCGACATAAGGTCGGCCAAGAAACGCATGTTGGCCTCGAATCGTGCCGAGGTGGGATCGACGCTCGTCGTCAGGACGTTGGACGCCTTCGCCGAGTGATCTGGAGGAGCTTCGCTGCGGTCAGCCATGGAGAATGATATGAATCAAGAGATCGGACTGTTTACGGTATACCACTCGCGCGGGAGCGCGCAACGCAAGGCACACCCGCGCACGGACGGCGACGCAAAGAAGGACCCAGGAAGTCCAAAGATCAGGTTACTGCAGATGGAGACGACCCAGCAGATCCTGAAACCGCGGCTCCGAACGGAGGCTAGTCCAAACCGGGTCGACCTTGAGATAGAGGAGATCAGGTTCGGACCACCGATAGCAATCTTCTAGCGCGCTTAGCGCCAGCCCACTTCTGCCGAGCACGGCGTTCGCCTCAGCCGAACCGCAAGAATCCAGCCGGAAGCGCTTGCCGTTGGCCACACTGACTGTCCTGGAGGGCTTGGCCATGCCCTCCATTACCTCCGTGAATCCACCCTGGGCGTAAGACTGTTGCAGAAATTGGGCCCGGTCGGGTGCGCCCGCCAGACGGTCATCCTCTGCGCTTTCCTTGAGCCAAAGATCGTGCTGACCGGTCTGAAGATAATATTTCGCGAGGTAGAAGTGCACGGGAATGAAGTTGGGATTCGCGGCCACAACTTTCTGGTACGCTTGCAGCGCCAGGTCCGGTCGCCCAGCCAGATAATTCGCGAAGCCAGTATCGGCCCTGATGATCAGAGAGAGCGGATCCAGTTCCTGCGCGCGCTGCAGTTCCGCGATCGCTTCTTCATGGCGTCCTTCAGGCCCCAGCAACAGATTCCCATACCAGTGGTGAGCCTGCGCGGAATTAGGATTAAGGTCAAGCGCCCGGTGGAACTCCTGCTCGGCGCCCTGCCAATCCCAATTCCGAAGCACCTTAACCGCAGCCAGCGAGGTATGCGCCTCGGCCAGCATGCTGTCGAGATGTAACGCTTTCTCGGCAGCCGACTGGGCCTCGGTCAGGTTGCTCAGTCCGCCTCCATAAAGCGTAAGCAAAGTGTGGCAATCCGCCAGGCCGGAATAGGCTAGCGCGAACTTGGAATCTTTCTCGATCGCTTGGTTGAAGTACTCGATTGCCTTTCCGAACCCGTCCGGATTTCTTTGGTTCCAGGCATAACGGCCGCGCAAATAGAGGTCGAAGGCCTCGGGCTTCACAGCGGGTGCCCGGCGCAAGCGGGAACTCTCCTCCACAGTCAAGTTGAGTTTCACCTGGTTAGTAATGGCCTCAGCCACACGCGCCTGCAGCGAAAGCACATCTTTCAGGTCGCCGTCGTAGCTCTCCGCCCAGATGTGGCGATCGCTTGCCGCTCTGATCAACTGCGCCGTGATCCTTACCCGATCTCCTGAACGCAGCACCGAGCCTTCCACCACGGCGTCCACTCCCAACTGGCGCCCAATCTCCGGCAGCGGTGTTCGCGTCCCTTTGTATTGCATGATCGATGTCTTGGAAACGACCTTCAGTTCACGAACCTGTGCCAGATCGGTGATCAATTCATCCGTCATCCCGTCCACAAAATATTCCTGGTTGGGATCATTCGAGAGATTCTGCATTGGCAGAACCGCGACCGAGCGAATCGGACCACTATCCGCCTGGCCGAACAGTCTCTGCCTCCAACCCGCCCATTGCAGCAAGGCCACCACGGTTACGACTGCCAGCCCGCCAACCAGGCCGCGCATCCAGCCGCGCCATGCGGCCGAGTTTGGAGCTTGGGCCTCGAAACCGTTTGCGCCAGTACTGACAGCCAGATGGGAATCAACCTCAAACTCTGAACCGTCCGCAGCCGCTGCCGGGACCGCGACCAAACTGTCGCCATTGCTCGAAGACCAGGGACCCGCTCGCCAACTAAAGCCGTGACCGTTCTGACCCCCGCCATTTCCTTCGGCCGTCTCGAACTCCCGCACCTCGGCGACGAAGCGATACCCACGTTTCGGTACAGTTTCAATGTAGCGAGCCCCATCTTCCCCATCGCGCAGTGCCTTGCGCAGCAGGTAAACGACCTGGCTCAAATTGTTCTCTTCGACCACCGTATCCCGCCACACCGTCTGCATTAGGGCGTCTTTTTCCAGCAGGCGGCCGCTGTGCTCCACAAGCACCAGCAAAGTGTCAAAGGCCCGCGGCGGGAGATCCATGCGCACCCCACCGTGTCGGACCAGACGCTCGCCCGGATCTAATACAAAAGGTCCGAACTCATATAAGTGCCGAACTGCCTTATTCATGCTCCCTCAGAAAATCTTCACA
>Ga0265760_10000479_pt1 | contig 11257 bp, 9 predicted proteins | sample NZIome_2_FD_200831 | JGI IMG/M metagenome (GOLD analysis project Ga0265760, IMG submission 200831) | Metatranscriptome of rhizosphere microbial communities from Maridalen valley, Oslo, Norway - NZI1 (Metagenome Metatranscriptome) | ecosystem: Host-associated > Plants > Roots > Rhizosphere > Soil...
AGGTCATCAGACATAAGGGTCTCCTTTTCTATAGCGCAACTAGTCTGCACGTATAGAGACGTACAGAATCATGCCATAAAAAAGGGAAACCCGCTAAGTGACACTTCAAGGTCGCCCGCCCGCGCGAGTCGCCCAGTTTGACCCTCCTCCGTCCCTTCTTTAGACTGAAAGATTCAAACCACCTGCAGGTTTCCGAACTTATGGCAGACAACATTCATGTGAACCTCCCGGATGGGAGCAGCAAGGAATTTCCCAAGGGCACGACTGCGCTCGAAGTTGCCAAGTCCATCAGCCCGCGGTTGGCGGATGCCGCGCTGGCGGCGAAAACCAACGGCGACCTCATCGACCTCACCCAGCCGCTGGAAAGAGACACGCCCTTGCGCATCCTCACCGATCGCGATCCCGAGGCCCTGGAAGTTTACCGGCATTCGTCCGCGCATTTGCTGGCGGCGGCCGTGCTCGAACTTTTCCCCGAGACCAAACTCGGCCACGGTCCTGCGACCGAGAGCGGATTCTTCTACGATTTTTACCGGCCCACGGCGTTCACTCCTGAGGATCTGGAAAGAATCGAGAAGAAGATGCAGGAACTGGTGAAACAGGATATCCCTTACGCTCGTGAATTTGTGCCCAGAGATCGGGGCCTCGCCGAGTTCAAAAAAGAAGGCGACTTCATGAAGTGCCATTTCGTCGAGCAGTTCACCAAGCCCGATGAAAAGATTTCCATCTACCGCACCGGAAAGTTCACGGATTTCTGCCGCGGCCCGCACATCCCGTCCACGGGGAAGATCAAGGCGTTCAAGCTGCTCAACATTGCGGGCGCGTATTGGCTGGGCGACGAAAAGAATCCGCAGCTGCAGCGCATTTATGGGACCTCCTTCTTCTCGCAGAAAGATCTCGACAAACATTTGCAGCAGGTAGAAGAGGCCAAGAAGCGCGACCACCGCGTGCTGGGCCAGCAACTCGATTTATTTTCCATTCAGGAACTGGCTGGGCCGGGGCTGATTTTCTGGCATCCCAAGGGCGGCATCATCCGCAAGCAGATGGAAGACTGGATGCGCGAGGAGTATCTGAAGCGCGGCTACTCGCTGGTCTACACGCCGCATGTGGCGCGTCGGCAGCTGTTTTTCACCTCCGGGCATGAGGGCTACTACTCGCAGAACATGTTCGACGCCATGGAACTGGACGACGCCGAATACCGCCTGAAGCCAATGAACTGTCCCGGCCACATTCTGATTTACAAAGACTCGCTGAAGTCGTATCGCGACTTGCCAGTGCGCCTAGGCGAGCTGGGGACGGTCTATCGCTACGAACGCTCGGGCGTGATGCACGGCTTGTTGCGCGTGCGTGGCTTTACGCAGGATGACTCGCACATTTTCTGTACGCCAGAGCAGGTCGAGGATGAGGTTGGTAATTGCCTGGTTTTTGCCCTGGACGTACTGAAGGATTTTGGCTTCGACCAGTACCAGACCGAGCTTTCCACCTGGAATCCTGACGATCGCAAGAATTTTGTGGGCAGCGAAGAGCAATGGGTCAACGCCATCCGATCGCTCGAGAATGTGCTGAAGCGCAAGAATGTCCAGTACAAGACCATCCCTGGCGAAGCGGCGTTTTACGGGCCGAAGATTGATATCAAGCTGGTGGATGCCATCGGGCGCTTGTGGCAACTCTCCACGGTGCAGGTCGACTTCAACCTGCCGCAGCGCTTCGGCCTTGAATACGTCGCCGAGGACGGTTCCCGCAAGCAGCCCGTGATGGTGCATCGCGCGCTGTTCGGTTCGGTGGAGCGTTTCTTCGGCGTGCTCATCGAGCACTACGCGGGCGCGTTCCCGGTGTGGCTCTCGCCGGTGCAGGCCGTGATGATCCCGATCAGCGAGCGTCACGCGGAGTACGCCAACAAAGTGGCGGCGCAACTGAAAGCAATCGGAGTGCGCGTGGAAGTCGACGCTCGCAATGAAAAGATGAATGCCAAAATCCGCGAGCACGCCATGCAGAAAGTTCCGTTTTTGCTAGTGGTGGGAGACAAAGAAGCCGAGGCGGCCAAGGTAAACGTCCGCACGCGCGGGAAAGAAAGAACCGAGGACATGCCCGCGGCAGATTTTGTAGAGAAGATCAGGAAGCTGATCGCAGAGAAGAGTGCGGGACTGTAAAAGGGTCACGCAGGGACAGCCGCCTCGGCTGTCCGGCGAGCGCCAGCTCGCCGGTTCTCCTTCCACACAGCGCCTGCTGTAGAGACGTTGCAAGCAACGCCTCTACAGCTTAGGCCTTTTGTATTCCAGTCAGATCAAACCGCAGGTTTGCCGAGGGCGTTCCGCAACCGGCCCCGCGGGTCTGCCTGACGAGTCCGACGGGCGTTCCATTCTTCCGCCGTAATCGCCCAGATTTCCGTAGGCAGAAGCCCCGAGACGTAATCGTGCTCTTCGCGGGCGATAAGGCGCATGCCGCTCCTTTTCGAAATGCGGCACGAGGCCACATTCGCGGCCGCTTTGGGAGCGCGCAGAACCTGGAACTTGAGCGTGTTGAACCAGTAGTCGGTGACGGCTTCGCAGGCTTCGGTCATCAACCCTTGTCCGTGCCAGGGCAAGCCCAGCCAGAATCCGCGATTGATCTTTTCGCCTTTCAGCAGCGCGATGCAGCCGATCAGCCGGTCGGGTTCGGTCTTCAACCGAAGCGTCCAATGCCATGCCTCGCCACGAGCCATCGCAGGAAGCGCGGCGTCGCGATAGTAAGTGTGGGCGCCGTGCGCCGGATAAGGCCAGGGCACGACATGCGAGAGATAGCGAACGATCTCCCAATGCGGAAACAGGAGTTGCGTTTGCTCGGCGTCCGCAAGCTCCAAGGGACGCAACAGGAGACGCGAAGTTTGGAGACGGGGAATCACGCTGCTGGAATGATAAAGCAGACGCCGCGCCGGAGAAGGTTGGGTAGAGGAACCACGTGGGGACAGCCGCCTCGGCTGTCCGGCGAGCGCTAGCTCGCCCGATTCTTCTTCCCCACAGCGTCTGCCGTAGAGAACCGATCCGCTATCACTTTCGGAAATAGTTGATTCCAAAGGGGCGAGATTTTCGTCAGGCTGATTCTATTGGAGTTGTGATTCGAGCATCGCCACGTCGGGCAGGCGGAGCTTCGGCGGCCATGCAAGGCGCTTGCTGGAATGGCCTCCACGACGCTCAGAATGCCACGAGAATGAGTTTTTGTCGCGGGCGAAGGCTTAGGCGCCTTTCTTTTTTCCCGCGTAAGTTGTTGATCCTTCGCTGAAACCGCAAATCATCGAGCAAAGAATCGCTTTCGTTGGTGGCATTTCCGCAGAACTTAGCTTCACGCGCGCACGCCTGACCGTTATTGTTGCAGGTTTGGTGCGCGAACATTTGCCTCACGGCCCGCGGATGCCGAGGTCTCGGGTGCGCGCGCCGGAGGTTGTACCATGTTGCCGTGCATGAACTGGCGGAGCGCGTTTTAGCCCACGTCCGGCGGCAGGAATTGCTGCGAGCTGGCGATCGCATCGGCGTCGCCGTTTCTGGCGGGATTGATTCGGTGGCGCTGCTGCGCTTGCTGTTGGAGTTGCGTCGCGAGATTGGGATTGTGGGTTCTGTGGTTCATTTCAATCACAGGCTGCGGGGGGCGGAGTCGGATGCGGATCAGGAGTTTGTCGAGGCGCTGGCTCGCGAACATGGACTGGAATTTTATTGGGAGAGCGGAGCTGTCGCGGCGCATGCATCTGCCGAGCGCGTCGGCGTAGAGGCGGCGGCTCGGGAGATGCGGTATGAATTTTTTCGCCGGCTGTTGGGGTCTGGGGAGGAGAGAGAACGTACCTCAGGGGCTGAAGCCCCGGCCGCTTCCGATGGCACGACGGAAGTCGTGCCCTTCCCGAGCCCTATCCCAAATTCCTTCCCCAGCCCAACCCTGGCGAATCGTCTGACCGTGATCGCAACCGGGCACACGCTCGATGATCAGGCGGAGACTGTGTTGATGCGGGTGATTCGTGGGACAGGATTGCGGGGGGTGGGCGGGATTTATCCGCGGATTGTGGTGGAGGATGATGATGCGGAGGCTTGCGGGGAGATCATCCGGCCGCTGCTGGCGTTTCGGCGGCGCGAGCTGGAGCAGTATCTCAGAACGATCAAACAGCCCTGGCGCGACGACTCGACGAACGCGGATGACAAGTTCACGCGTAACCGGGTGCGGCAGCTGGTGCTTCCGCTGCTCGAACGGGAGTTCAATCCCGCGGTGGCGGAGAATTTAGCGGAGTTGGCAGAGATTGCGCGCGGCGAAGAGGATTACTGGGAGAACGAAGTTTCGGGATGGCTGGGGACAGTGGTGCAGTGGTCGGAGCCGGAATGGAGTCGCGGAAATTCTGCCGGCGGCTCGCTGGTGCAGATTCATCTGGGCGCTGCTGAGCCGCATGCTGCCGGGACCAGCGCTGCGGGAACGAATGCTGTCAGGACGGACGCTGCTGAAGGGTTGCACGAAGCTGAGCAGCCGATTGCCATGGACGCTTCGGTGGACCGGAGGTGGTTGCTGGGGGAGCCGGTTGCGGCGCAGCGGAGGCTGGTGAAGGCGGTCGGCGAGTATGCGGAGATTCCACTTGAATTCAAGCATGTGGAAGAGATTTTGCGATTTGTGGCGGAGGCTGGGAGCGAAGGGAAACAATTGTCTCTGCCGCGGGGCTGGGCTGTGCTGGTGGAGCCGGAGGCGCTGGTTTTTCTGGCTCCCGACCCGCGGCGGGAGAGCGGCTCTCGCGACGTTCCTCACGACGTTACTCAGAGCATTCCACAAAACGTCGCTCACGATTACGAATACGCCCTGACGGTGCCGGGACGGGCGCGGGTTCCGGAGATTGGGGCGGTGATTGAAGCTTTGCGGTTCGAAGCTTTGCCGGCCGAAGCTTTGTCCGCCAGGGCCGCGGAGGCAGGGTATAATCCCGAGCATCTGCTGGATGGCGAGCTTTTGTGCGGGCCGCTGCGGGTGCGGAACTGGCGCCCGGGAGACAGGTTTTGGCCGGCGCATACGAAGGCCCCGAAGAAAATGAAGGAATTGTTGCAGCAGCTTCACGTGGGGCAGCCGGAGCGCGGGTTGTGGCCGGTGATCGTTTGCGGAGATGAGATTGTCTGGGCGCGCGGGTTCGCGGTTCCGGCGAAGTTTCGGGCGAAGGCGGGGTGCGCGGGGGTTTTGATTCGCGAGACGCGAGTGGGCGGCGAGGGCGCGCGCGTTTAGTTAAGAGGCACGAAAGCGAAGCGCGACTGTGGTGGCCCCTCGAGCCTGGTCGTGGTGATAGGGGTCCTTCGCTTCGCTCTGGATGACAAGGGTTTTAGAGTTTACTCAGCTACCGGCTAGAGTTGACTGATTCCGAGAGGCGCCATTCCATGAACGGTTCGAAATCTGGCGAAACACTGCGGCAGGTGATTACCAGCGAGCAGATCCAGAAGCGCGTCAAGGAGCTGGGGCGGCAGATTTCGGACGACTATAAGGGGCAGACCATTCAGGCGCTGGCCGTGCTTGAGAACAGTTTTATGTTTCTGGCAGACCTGGTGCGGGCTCTCGACGTGCCGGTGGTGTGCCAGTTCATCAAGCCGAAATACACGCGGACGCAGGGCGACAATGCCAGCGACGTGATGGAGATATTCTTCAGCCACGAGCCGGACATTCGGGGACAACACATTCTGCTGGTCGAGGGGTTGGTGCATTCGGGGGTGACCAGCGAATTTCTGATGAGTGATTTGCGGGCGCGGGGAGCGGCTTCGGTGAAGCTGGTGACGCTGCTGGACCGGCAAGCGGCGCGGCGGGTGTTGCTGCAGCCGGATTATTTTGGGTTTCTGGTGGATGAGACGTTTCTGGTGGGCTACGGGCTGGGCGCGGTAGAGCAGACGAACCGCAATCTGCCGTATCTGGCGGCGAGCTAAGAACCGTATTCAAGTTGAGTGGGATCAGCAACTTAGGTTACCGTACCGGTTACCGGCCGCGGGGGAGGATCGGGCCGAGCATCGCTCTGGCCAGGACAGTCGAGGGCGGCAGTCGCCACATGATAGAGGTGGCCTTCTCCACATGGTAAAATGGGGGTGCCGGGAATTAGCCGATCCGAAAATGGCGGAGTGGCATCTAATTGAGTTGGCGGGAGCTCTGGGGCTGGTGCTGTGTGGGCCCTTATTCGTAGCATCGTGATCCGGGCAGGAGTGACTAGGTGAACTCGACAGTTAAAACGGTGGTGTTCTGGGTAGTGATTGGGTTGTCTGCCCTGCTGTTGTGGCAGGTAATTAAGCAAGGCCGCGACGGGCAAAAAGACAAAGAGATTCAGTTCACGCAGTTCATGAGCGACGTGGACCAGCAGGGGCACGTGCGCGAGTTGACGGTGGACGGGATGCAGGTGCACGGCAAGTACAGCGACGGGTCGTTGTTCCATACTGCGGCGCCGCTTACTTATTTCACTCCGGAAGTGCTGAAGAACCTGCACGAGCAGAAGGGGATCAACGTTACCTTCCGCGACATGAACAGCGGGAGCTGGTCGCTGCAACTGCTGGGGACGTGGGCTCCGCTGATTCTTCTGGGAGCGTTGTGGTTTTTCATGATCCGGCAGATGCAAACAGGCGGAAACAAGGCGTTGTCGTTTGGCAAGAGCCGGGCGCGGCTGCTTTCAATGCAGCAGAAGAAAGTCACGTTCAAAGATGTGGCGGGCGTGGAAGAAGCCAAGGAAGAGCTGAAAGAGATTATCGAGTTCCTGCGCGAGGCGCAGAAGTTCCAGAAGCTGGGTGGACGCATTCCGAAGGGCGTGCTGCTGGTGGGGCCTCCGGGAACGGGTAAGACTTTGCTGGCGCGGGCGGTGGCGGGCGAGGCGAACGTTCCGTTCTTCTCGATTTCGGGTTCCGATTTCGTGGAAATGTTTGTGGGCGTTGGGGCTAGCCGCGTGCGCGATTTGTTTGAGCAGGGCAAGAAGAACGCACCCTGCATTATTTTCATCGACGAGATTGACGCGGTGGGGCGGCATCGTGGCGCTGGACTGGGCGGCGGACACGATGAGCGCGAGCAGACTTTGAACCAGTTGTTGGTAGAGATGGATGGGTTCGAGTCGAATGAAGGCGTGATTCTGATGGCGGCGACGAACCGTCCGGATGTGCTGGATCCGGCGCTGCTAAGGCCGGGACGATTTGACCGGCGGGTGGTGGTGAGCCGTCCGGATGTGCGGGGACGCGAAGAGATTCTGCGCGTGCATACGCGAAAAAAACCGCTGGCTGAGGATGTGGATCTGCAGGTTCTGGCTCGCGGCACACCGGGATTCTCGGGAGCCGATCTCGAGAACATGGTGAACGAGGCGGCGTTGGCGGCGGCGCGGCAAAACCGCAAGGCTGTGCTGATGTTCGACTTCGAAGTGGCCAAAGATAAAGTGCTGATGGGCGTGGAACGCAAGTCGATGATTCTTTCCGACGCGGAAAAGAAAGTCACGGCGTACCACGAAGCGGGGCACGCGCTGGTGGCGGCGCGGCTGCCGGGGTCGGATCCGGTGCACAAAGTGACGATTATTCCGCGCGGCATGGCGCTGGGCGTTACGCAGCAACTTCCCGTGGACGACCGGCACAATTACACCAAGGAATATCTGGAAACCGACATCGCGATTCTGATGGGCGGACGGCTGGCGGAAGAACTGTTCCTGAGCCAGATGAGTACCGGCGCGGGCAACGACATTGAGCGAGCCACGGAACTGGCGCGCAAGATGGTGTGCGAGTGGGGCATGAGCGATCTCGGTCCGCTGACGTTTGGCAAGAAGGAAGAGCAAATTTTCCTGGGACGCGAGATTGCGCAGCATCGCGACTACAGCGAAGACACGGCCATCAAGATCGATGGCGAAGTTCGCAAGCTGGTGAGCAAAGGTTACGACACAGCCAAGCACATTCTGGATGAGAACCGCGAGACGCTGCAGAAGATTGCCAGCGCGCTGCTGGTGCGGGAAGTATTGGATGCGTCGGAGATTGGGTTGCTGGTGGAAGGCAAAGAGCTTCCCCCGTTCAAGAGTCCGCCTAAGCCGGATGATGGTGTGCAGCAAGTTTTGAAGCCGGAGCCGGGACGGCCGGGGATTGTTAAGGGTGGAGAGAGTCCGGCTCGGGCTTAAGGGGGGTCAGGGATTAGTGGTCAGTTTTTCGGGCGGCCTTGCGGCCGCCTTTTACTTTTGGGTTAGCGGTTGACTGCGCTCATCATGTGCTCGGGGTAGCGTTGGCCGGCAGCCGCGTCGGCGGGGAAGACTGCGTTGATGCGACGCAGGTCTTCCGTGGTCAACTTCACATCCAGCGCTGCTACGTTTTCCTCGAGGTATTTGCGGCGCTTGGTGCCGGGGATGGGGACGATGTCGTTTCCCTGCGCCAGGACCCACGCCAGGGCCAGTTGCGACGGCTTGCAGTTTTTTTCTTTTGCCATGTCTTCCACGCGGCGGACCAGGTCGAGATTTTTCTGGAAGTTTTCGCCTTGAAAGCGGGGAGAGTTGCGGCGGTAATCGTCGGCGGCCAGGTCTTCGAAGCGCTGAAACTGTCCGGTGAGGAATCCGCGGCCAAGGGGGCTGTAGGCGACGAAGCCGATGCCGAGTTCGCGGCAGGTGCTGAGGATCTGGTCTTCGGGATCGCGCGTCCAGAGGGAGTATTCAGTTTGCAGCCCCGTGATGGGATGAACTTTCGCGGCGCGGCGGAGAGTTTGCGGGCCGGCTTCGGAAAGTCCCAGGTAGCGTACTTTGCCTTCTTTCACAAGCTGGGCCATGGCCCCCACGGTTTCTTCGATGGGAGTGTTGGGATCGACGCGATGCTGGTAATAGAGATCGATGGTGTCGACGCCTAGGCGCTTCAGGCTGCCTTCGCAGGATTGGCGAACGTATTCTGGCTTGCCGCTTACGCCGCGAACCATGGGGTTGGCGGGATCGCGAAGGATGCCAAATTTGGTGGCCAGCACAATCTGGTCGCGCTTGCCTTTGATCGCGCGGCCTACCAACTCTTCGTTCTTGTAAGGACCGTACACGTCGGCGGTGTCGAGGAAGTTGATGCCGAGTTCGAGAGCGCGGTGGATGGTGGCGATGGACTCGGCGTCGTCGCGTCCGCTATAAAACTCCGACATGCCCATGCAGCCGAGACCGAGGGCGGAAACTTTGGGGCCGTTGAGGCCGAGCTGGCGAGTTTGCATGATGATTGCCTTCCCGAGATATAGATTACCGAATTAATTAGTAGATGCGGATGAGCGGCTTCTGGGATGCAGAAACGTTGCCGATGCGGCGGGCGGCGATACCGAGGTCGCGGGCTTGTGCAACAAATCTTTCGCAATTCTTTTCCGCGAGAGAGATGAGCAGTCCGCCGGCGGTTTGCGGATCAAACAGCAAGGCTTTGAGGTCGGGGCTGATCTCGGATTCGTAACCGACCACGCATTCGGCGAATTCGCGGTTTGCGTTCAGGCCGCCGGGGATGTAGCCCGCGCGAATGCATTCGAGCGCTCCCGGGAGAGCCTCGATCTTATCTGAAAAAATTTGCAGCGAGACATTGCTTGCGATCGCTAGTTCGCGGGCGTGGCCGATGAGGCCGAAGCCGGTAACATCGGTCATGCCGTGCACTTCGAAGTCGGGGGCGTTGAAGCCGTGAGCGTTGTGGTTGTGGCCGACGATGAGTTCCGCGGCTTTTTTGTTGAGCGTGGTCATCGACTGGATGGCGGCGTCGATCCAGGCGGGCTCGGCTTTGCCTTTCTTGATGGCGGTGGAGATCACTCCGGTACCGAGAGGCTTGGTGAAGACCAAGGCGTCGCCTGCTTTTGCGCCGCTGTTGGCGAGAATTTTTCGGGGATGGACGAGGCCGGTGACGGCGTATCCGAATTTGGTTTCGTCGTCGCGAATGCTGTGGCCGCCGATCACGGTGCAGTTGGCTTCGATCATCTTCGAGAGGCCGCCGGCGAGGATGCGCTCGAGAATTTCGAGATCGGCTTTTTCGGGGAAACAAACCAGCGCGAGCGAGGTGACGGGGCGTCCGCCCATGGCGTAGACGTCGCTGAGGGCGTTGGTGGCGGCGATCTGGCCGAAGGTGTAGGGATCGTCGACGACGGGAGTAAAAAAATCGACAGTCTGAACGAGGGCTTGATCGGGGGCGATTTGATACACTCCGGCGTCGTCGGCGTGATCGAAGCCGACCAGAACGTTGGGGTCGTGTTGCCGGGCTAATTTCCCAAGCACCGTGTCCAGCGCCGCTGGACTCAGCTTGGACGCTCAACCCGCGGCTTTTACGGACTCCGTAAGCCGGAATGGCTTTGGTTCGGACATTGAAGTCATTCTACTGGAATCGCTCGCGACGCCTGGCACTGGAGCGCTTACCCCGGGGGCGGAAGCCCACGCCCATTTTGAGGGCTTTACGCGGCGCTGAAGCGCCGCTCTTCCACGGTACTGCTCGCGTTTGTGAGTTTTTCCGTGCCGGCGACGCCGTGCCCTTCCAAATCGAATCCCAATCCGAGTCTCAGTCTCAGTCCTTCCGAGCCTATTTCGCGGTGACGTCGATGACTTGGATTTCGGGATACTGGTGGTTCCATTGCGCGGAGATGCTTTCGAAGGTCAGGCGAAAGGGCTGGCTCTGGCCGGGAGCGAGCGGGGAGATGGTGAGGTCGACGGCTTCGGGGTAGGGGCCGGTGGTTCTCAGCGCGCGCAGGGGGACATTGTCTTCTCTTTGTGCGACTTGGCCCATGTCGTCTTTGAAAATAACTTGAACGGCGGCGTGAGTAACGGTTTTGGAGCCGGCGTTGGTGAGGGAGCCGTCGATGTAGCTGACGGTGGCGCCGACAAAATTTTCGGCGGCGCTCATTTTGAAGTCGGAGAGCTTCAGGTTGGCAGCGTAGGCGGGCGGGAGTCCTGAGGCGGCTTTTGGTGCGGTGCGGAGGAGCAGGGCTGCGACTACGGCCACGATCAGGACGGCTGCGACGGTAAGGAAGATGATGCGGCGGCTGGAATCGCGCTCTTCGGTTAGCGGGGATTGCGGGGTGAGGCCGCCCATGCGGGAATTGTAGATGGTTGATTTTGGAATGTCGATTGTGGAGCGCCGAACCTCGCCGAACCTAACCCATTCAACCAACAAGGCTATCTCATAGCCCTCGGCAGCGGGACACGAGCGAAACCTCAGCGGCTAAAGCCCACATCGTTTGGATCTTTGCGGCACGGCCGGAAGCCGTGCCCTCCCCGAACCTAAACGAAATGACCACTCAAGCGCGCGACGCTAACAGCTTGGCGGCGGTGTCGTGGTAGACCTGCTGGAGGATTGAATCTGGC
>Ga0265760_10000482_pt1 | contig 11198 bp, 5 predicted proteins | sample NZIome_2_FD_200831 | JGI IMG/M metagenome (GOLD analysis project Ga0265760, IMG submission 200831) | Metatranscriptome of rhizosphere microbial communities from Maridalen valley, Oslo, Norway - NZI1 (Metagenome Metatranscriptome) | ecosystem: Host-associated > Plants > Roots > Rhizosphere > Soil...
ACCTCGGTGTTTACGATCAACCCGTTGCGGTTCTCCACCTGAAGGTTCCCGCTGTAACTCAGCTTGGCTTCTTTGCCCTTGCCTTTGCGCGCTAACTTCGCGTCCGGGTCCGTCTTCGATTCGTGCGTTTCGTTGGACCGGTTTTGCCCGTGGCAGTCTAGCGTCGCATTGCCAGGATCGTCCGGCGGTTGAACCGAGGTTGCAACTGCTGTAGTGCTTCATCGGTCGTGGCCCGCAGCGAACGCGGCGGATGGTCCTGCGGGACTCGCTGCTCGGGACTGATGTAACTGAACACGTCCCAACTGCTGCTCGTCTTTTCCACGCGTGCCCTCTTCTTATCAGGTTGTGTTGTGGAAACACAGAGAGTTTTCTGCTACTGGGCCAGCTTACTCCAGGGTTGAATATGCGTCTAAGACCAAGGAACCGCCGCCCGACTCCATTCGTATCATCGATGCAGGCTGCCGCTTAAGACTCTTATAACCGATAGTGTCGAAGCCCAGTTGTGCCAATTTGTTGGAGATGAGTCGATGAAATCACGGGAAATCGCTTCTATGCTGGGGACGATCATTGAAGGGAAAGAATTCCATGACTGAATTAAGCTTACGGCGCAACACGGGCATCTTCGGATTGGTCGCCACGCTCGTCTCGCTGACGCAGTTACCACTCTACTTTATGTACACAAGTGCGCCTCCGCAGTGGGACATCCTCACGCGCGTTTTGGTGAGTATCATCGGCAGCGCGATTCTCATCGTTTTTCTGACCGGCTTCCGGCTGGTCATTCGTCAGGCAAGTCGGGAAATGGAGTGGGCCTCTACGATTGCACTCGTCTCCGGGCTGATGTGGCTGACGTTCAGCTCCGTGGCCCAATCGATGGAAGCTGGAACTGCGATTGTGTCTAAGATTCCAATCGACCCGACAGTGGATGGGGTCCTCGCCCCAGGCCAATTTCTCATGTTTGGATCCATTGGCCGGCTGATGACGACCCTGTTTCTATCCGCCTCGGGTTTCGCAATATTGCGCGGACGCCTCATGCCGGCCTGGCTTGCCTGGTTAGCCTGGATTGTCGCTGTGGTCAACCTCGCGTTTGTTCCAGCCCTGTTCTTCGGTCCCGACGCGGCTCAGTTTTACAGCGCAGTCGGGTGGGGCACGACGGCAACGGCTCCATGCCTCGTCCTATGCTGGATCCTCATAGTGAGCATCATCTTGATCAGAACTCCCGCCAGGCACGAGGCCTGACACCATACCTCGACCACGATTCGCAGGACTCTTTCCAGGGACGCATTCGACCGAGTTTTTCCGCACCCTGCTAGCCTAGTTCGTCGCATCCTTAGTGCCAGCGAACGCGTGTTCGTGAGGTTTGCATATCCGACCAGGTAGCCAAAAATGTCGGCTCCATAGAGCCGAGCCTCTGGGTCATCAGTGGGCAAAAATTGGATGGTGACCCAGCAGTTCAGAGCCGCGTCCGTGCCACCGGCCTTCGACCGGCCGATTCTGGTCGTAGTAGTCGCTCTGTTGGAGATGGCGCTGTGCGTAGCCTTCACCACCGGTCATGGCACGAATCGTCAGCACCACCCGAGGCTAGCTCTGTTCGAATTTGGGATTCAAGGGAGTTGCTGGATGCTTGAAAACTCAACCCCAAATCGCGCCAGATACTTGCGGAGCCGGTCCGCATCATTTGAGACACCATCCCTAAGCCTTTGGCTTAGGTCGTCACGATACGCCCGAGCTGATTCGGATGTTCTTCACACAAGCTCGAATAGGGTTCGATCTCGTTCGGCCCGTGTCTCACTACACTTCGAATGCGGAATGACAAAGTTTTGCTGCTACTGCTTAAGGGGTTCTGTCCCCTCACTCAGGATCTTCAGATAACGTGAATATCCGAAGACACGGGCTCGGCGCTTTCCTGTGACCTCCTTGGCTACGCCTAGGCGAACCAGGTGATCCAAGGCAACCGTCACCGTGGGGACGGATAGCTTAAGCTCGTCGGAGACGGCGCCGATACCTGTCAGAGGTTTCTTCTGCATGTACTCATGAACACGCAGTGCAGAAGACGCTGCGCGCCCGATTGTCTGAATACGGTCTCGATCTTTTGCAAAGAGCGTCAGAATCTGTTTTGCGGCATCAGCGGCGGAGCGCGCCGTGATCTCCGTCCCTTCGAGAAAAAAAGCCAGCCACTCTTCCCAGGCACCGTCTGTTCGTACACGCTGAAGAAGATCGTAGTACCGGTCGCGGTTCGTTTTGAAGTACAGGCTGAGGTACAAAAGAGGCTCTCGCAACGCGCCCTTGGAGCAAAGCAAGAGTGTGATCAACAGACGCCCGACTCTGCCATTACCATCCGAGAAGGGGTGAATGGTCTCAAACTGCACATGAAGCAATCCGGCCTCGACCAGAATGGGCAACTTGTGTTCTTCGTCGTGGAGAAAACGCTCAAGGCTGTCGAGACACTCCATCAACCGCTCTGGCGGAGGCGGAACAAACGCAGCATCACCCGGACGCGTTCCGCCGACCCAGTTTTGCGACCGGCGGAATTCGCCGGGGGTTCTATTGGCCCCACGTCCGCCACGCAACAGGATGGCGTGAATTTCACGGATGAGTCGGAGAGAGAGCGGAAAGCCGCCCGCGATCCGACGAAGCCCATGTTGCATCGCGGCGACGTAGTTTGAGACTTCCTCGACATCGTCAATCGGAACACTTGGTTCAGCGTCACTTTCAAACAGCAATAGATCCGAAAACGACGATTGCGTTCCTTCAATCTGGGACGACAGTAGTGCTTCTTTCTGGATATACAGGTAGAGGAAGAACTTCGTGTCCGGAAGCAAGGTGGTGAGGCCATCGAGTCTGCCTAGCGCCTGGTTAGCACGGTCAAGACGCTGATACAGCCCCGCCAATTCCACAGGCGGATTGGGCGGAAGCCCTGGTGGGATAAAGGCCCGCACTGGTTCTCCAGTGACCGTCGTTGTCAGGTAGGTTCCCAGCCTCGACTTGTTTTCAGTGACCACTCGCGTTATGAAGGGTTCCTTTAATAAGCGCGCTCGCTATTAAAGGATATGGCACTATGTCTTATTAGGCAAGCGGGCCTGCTGGCCCCTGGATCTTCGCACCAATTTGCATGTGCCGGTCTAGCCATGGGGAAGTCCACAGATTGGCGGAGATTGGGCTATCCGAGACTTGTCAAAGGCGCGGATTTCTCAATGAACGACTGGCACTGTTGAGAAATCTAAACTGACACTGTAGATTTCTCAACACTAACGGATTTCGAGAAGTGAGTGCCTGAATGCGCTATTGAACGTTGAACCTTAACGGCAAGACATCTGCATTGGCCTCTGGATTGTAATAGTCATAAAGAACCGACGGTGCGCTCATTGCGTTTATGCCAATGCGAGGGCGGAAGATAAACTGGAACTTGCTTCCTCCCGCGCTGGGCCAGAGATAGAAGACAACTCTGTCTGGTTGGACTTCGTACCCGTCAACGCCAGTTTCATAGGATTAGTCAAATCGCGATTTCTCGCCAAGTGAGCGATTGTTTTCATATTGCCGACCGCCCCCGCAACTTCTCCGAAGCCCGTTCTGGATGGTTTCCGGTTTGCCGGCCAACCTGAAGTAGATCAACCTCGGTCCTATGGGGAAATTCGGAACTGGCGCCGGGCGCCGGAGTCGGTGCCAGTTCGTGCGGTGGCAAAGGTTAAAGCGTTTGCAGGAAGTTGACCAAGTCCTGCATCTGCTGCGGCGTGAGGCCTATCTGGAAGCGTTGGTTATAGAAATTCACGACTTGTTGCAGATTGGCTGCTACTCCGTCATGAAAATACGGTGCACGCGCGGCTAGACCACGCAAGATCAGACCTTTTCCTCGACCGATGTCGCTACATTGTCCGGTGATCAGCGCTTTGCCGGGATCGGAGGTGTAGTACGTGTTGCCCGCCAGTGGCCCTTGGGTGCAGACCAACTCGAACACCGGCAAGACCGGCATTTGCAGTTCCTTGAGCCCGGCCACGATGTTCGAGTCGGTTTCATACAGTGGAGAGCGGCTGGTTCCAATGTCCAGCGGTAATGGGAAGGAATGATTTCCCACGTTAAACGTATCGTGGCAGGTGGTGCAGGTTCCCGCAATCTGCTGAGTGCCGGTAGTGAGTCCGGGGACGTTGCTGATCGTCAGGGGTTGCGTGTTGAAGAGCTGTTCGCCGCGCGCAATGGAAGCTTGCTGCGGATTCTGGGAGTTCAGGAAGGACGAGTAGATCGTAAATACGTCGGGAGTGAACTGCTTTCCCTGCGGATCGGCGCCCAGAGAGTCGTTGATTCCCGGATAGTACGGTTGGGTAGACAGGAATTGGGCACCTCCCTGGGCCTTTTTCGTGAGATCTCCGGCGGCGAAGTCAAACAACTGCGCAGAGTTGAGAGCGAGTTCGAAGTTCACGATGTCGCTGAGTTGCGCGCTGGTAGGAGATTGCCCGGCCTGGGCATGGATCAGGGTTGCGTCAATTGCCTGTTGGGTCAGGTCCGCATTCAGATTGGCGGGGAAGGTTTGCCCGTTGTTCAGGGGCAACGTGAGCGATTCCCGGCCATCGAACATGACTGCACTCAGGAAACCTAAGTTTGTCGTTGGCAGCGGCCGACGATAGACGGAAACGGTCTGCACTCCCTGGGAATCGGTGGTGAGAGCGCAACCGTACGGATCCTGCACGGCCGTGATCGTATATTGCGGCGCGGATGCGTCCGTGCTGTTCGGCGGGACAGTCAGTCCAATGCGAATCAGTCCGTTGTTCACGACTAGACTGTTGTCTACGGGACCGGTCGGACAGGTTGAGCCATCGACCTGCGCAAACAGCGGATCTTTGCCGCGGCTTATGAAGTATCGGAATTTGGCGTCGGCGGCGCTCAATCCGAATGCGTTGTTGGGTTGGTGGCAGGTTTCGCAGGTTCTGCCGTTCGTGCCGAGACTCTGGAAGAACGGGCCGCTCAAATCGACGCTTCCGGTGTTGCTGTACGTCCCGGAAAAACCAGTGAAGTCGAGAAACGGAAAAAGGTTGCGCAGGTAAACGTCGGCGACTGCGGTGCCTGCGGCGAGGATGACTAAGCCAACAAGACACGTCACGATGCGCAGTCTGCCGCCAACAGAAGCATGAAGATGCTGACGCACTCTTCGCAAGAAAGAAATAGCCCGAAACTTGTCAGACATATTTAACTCACTCCTTCATCGATTTGTGATTCGCCCACGAGCCAACGACAAACTCACACCTTGTCAACACCTTTGGATTTCTGGACTTTCACTTCGGGGTCTGGCTTTCGCATTCGCAGCCGCGTCTTAAAAAGTTACGGAACCGCTTTGCAAGCGTCGTTGCGCCGCGCCGGAACCGCAGAGAAAGTGTGTAGTAGCGGTCTGCGGCGCCGGCAAAGTGAGGGGTACTAGGGAATGCCTCGACGCCCTGGCGGTTCCTTGTTTCAGCCGCCGGGACATTTACCTTGTCGATTGGCCCGAAATCGGCTTCCCTCGTATAACCACTCCACCTGGATCGGGTGACTTGCCTTCTCTTGATCACCAGAACCTGGTGGGTCTCGATTGTGATTTCCGTGACTACTTTGCGTCGGCTCAACGGACTTCCTCAACGACTTCCTCGTTGCCTGGAGGGGAAATCAGTGATAGAGTCCTTCGGGCTTTGGTATTGCACCGCTTGATCCCCTTCAAACACGGTGCAGAATGCATGAAGGCGCAGACAAGAGTCTTCAAAACGCTGCTCAAAACTTCTCAAAGGCTTTTTGATGGTCACTAAGCCAAGCCAGGTCAATCACTTGTACGAGTTCGGACCTTTTCGTCTGGACCCTCAAAGAAGGCTCTTAACGCGCGGCGCAGACCCCGTCCCGTTGACTCCAAAGGTGATTGAAACGCTGGTAGTGCTGATTGAGAATCGGGAGCGAGTGGTTTCAAAAGATGATTTGATGAAGATGCTGTGGCCCGACAGCTTCGTCGAAGAGTCCAATCTGAGCCAGAACGTCTTCGTGCTCAGGAAAGCGCTGGGCGACTCTTCCCAAGAGAAGCGATATATCGTCAATTTGCCTGGGCGGGGCTATCAGTTCTCCGAAGCTGTTCGCGAGGTCGAGGACGCGCCACTCGGGACAACGCAAGAACAAGAAGTGGAAGAGACTTTTCGAATAGAGAGCCGCTCTCGGGCGCGGGTCGTGGTCGAACACGTTGTTCCACGGAAAGTCAGAATTGGAACACGAGCGGGAGCCGCGCTCGTGATTGCAGTGCTAATGGGGGTCGGGGCTCTTGTCTATCGATCTCGGGTTGGGCGGAGCGCGGAGCGAACTGGGCCCGTGGTGGGTCTTCCCGTGGTGAAGATGCGACCTACGGTCGCGGTGCTTGGTTTTCGCAATCTTAGCGGACGCGAGGATACGAAGTGGCTTTCCGTGGCGTTGGCGGAAATGCTGAATACTGAACTGGCGGCGGGAGAACACCTGCGCATTGTTCCGGGTGAGCAAATCGCTCGCGCCAGCCGCGATGTGCCGTGGGGCGAAGCTGACACCCTTGCCAAAGACTCTCTGTTGCGCTTGCGATCGAACCTGGGAACCGATTATGTGGCACTAGGTTCCTACACGATTTTGCAAGACGGAAATAAGAGGCGGATCCGGCTGGATCTTCGATTGCAAGACGCGGTTGCGGGAGAGACCGTGGCGGAAGATGCGGTCACCGGAAATGAGGCTGAGCTGTTTGATCTGATTTCCGAAGCTGGAAACCGGATGCGGGAGCGCCTGGCGGTTGGCAACATTTCGAGTGAGCAGGCCGCTCAAGTACGGTCGTCTTTGCCGTCCAATCCTAAGGCAGCGCGGTTGTATGCGGAAGGCCTGGCCAACCTTGAGAATTTTGACGCGCTTGCCGCCCGGGATCTTTTGGAAAAGGCGACCGCTGCCGATCCGAAGCACGCACTCTCGCACTCGGAGCTCGCCGAAGCGTGGGCAGGGCTGGGCTACGACACCAAGGCGCGGGCAGAAGCGGCGATAGCGCTTGGCCTTTCTCACAACCTGTCGCGCGAGGAGCAGCTTTCCATCGAAGGCCGCTGTCGAGAATTGTCCAACGACCTTCCCGCGGCAATCGAGATCTACCGCACTCTGAGAACCTTCTTTCCGGACGATCTGAGCTATGCCCTTCGCTTGGCCAGCGCACAATCGCGCTCCGGACAGGGAAAAGATGCGCTGCAAACCGTGGCTCTCATGCGCAGTCTTCCCGAACCTGCCAACCAAGATGCACGCATCGACATAGCCGAAGCTTCGGCGGCCGAGGCTTTGAGCGACTTCCGACGCAGCCAACAGGCCGCCGCCGCGGCCGCTGCGCGGGCCGATGCCCAAGGGAGCCGTTTATTATTGGCCGCAGCTAAATCCAGAGAGGCTTGGGCTTCGGCACGTCTGGGGGATCCAGACCGGGCGTTCGCAGCTTACTCGAAAGCTCGCGAGCTCTGGATGGCTGGCGGCAATCAGCGGGGTGCCGCCGCCGCTTTGGGCGGAATCGCCAATCTGCTGGGGGACAAGGGTGACTTCGTCGGCGCGCGCAAGGCGTTCGACCAAGCCCTTCAAGAATTCCGGAAAATCGGAGACATGGGGAATTTGGCCTCCTGTTCCCATAATTTCGGAGTGCTTCTGACCAATCAAGGAGATTTACTGCAGGCCAGGACGCACCTCAAAGAAGCGCTATCGATTCAACGCGAGATGAAGAATGAACGGGGAGTAGCGAGCGACCTCGACGACATTGGAAACGTCATGCTCAGTATGGGAGATCCGGCAGGCGCTCTCCGCGTGAAGGAGCAGGCTCTCGAAATATTTCGTCGCATCGGCAACAAGTTTGGCGAGCGGGTGACAACATTGAATATTGGAGAGGTTCTCTTTGCACAAGGCCGACTCACCGACGCTCGCGCAAAGTATGAAGAGGCCATGGCCGGGGCCCAGCAGCTTGGCGATAAACGCGGCGTTGGATACTGCCTGGTCGATATAGCCCGAGTTCTGACTGCGCAAGACCGGCTGGGCGATGCGCGAACTGCTGCGGAAGACTCGATCGAGATACGGAAAGAGATCCATGGAGACGTCCAAATAGCTGAGAGCCGCATCCAGCTGGCCGAGACCCTCTTGGAGCAAGACAAACCCGCCGAAGCAGAATCCCTTGCTCGTTCTGCCGCCGATGTTCTTGATAAGCAAAACGCTCTCGGTGACGATGCCCTTTCTTACGCTGTGTTAGCTCGAGCGCTTCTGGCCGAGGGAAAGACTCAGGAGGCTCGAGCGTCGGCTAACCGAGCGCTCAAGATGGCGCAGGCGAGTGGGGACGTATGGATGCGTTTTGAGTCTGCGCTAGCAGTCGCCCGCGCAGATGAAGCCACCGGAAAGCTGTCCGATGCACGCAAGGAACTGACCCCGATCCTGGCTGAGACCGTTAAGTTCCGATCCGCGGGCTATGGGTTGGAGGCTCGTCTGCTCCAAGGAGAGATCGCTTTCAAGTTGGGCCAGTTCTCTGCCGCTCGCGCCGAATTGACTGCGGTCAAGTCCGAAGCCAGTTCTAAGAGCTTTCGCTTGATTGCCCGCAAAGCGACAGCAGATCTCGCGGATCTGTCAAGGTAAAGGCCCCCCTTTCGCGTCCCCGCGCCGCGATCCAATCTGTCGACGAAGCCGAGACCGACCACAAACTCGCCGTTGCCAGACAGTTCCTCGGAGGCTGCGGGGGAGGCTTGACACTTGCTTCTCAGGTCGGCTTGAAGTTTGAGCTGGCGCAGCGCGGTTCAGAGCGGCCGGCCTGCACTCACGCACCGAGCCTGCTGTGATCGAAACGTGATAGTTCCAAGTGCAGAACCGAAGTCGCCACTTAGGACCGGCAGAATCGACCTCAAGTACGCTCGCGCAAAGTTCATAGAGCGGTGTTGCCTCCATGATTGTGGCGTCCAGATGTTCAAAAATGTTGTTAAGAGGGACGCCAACCTTAATCAACCACTTGCAAATCCCCTCCAGAATTTTGTATGTCCGTTACAGTCCGATAAGCCTGGGTGCTTGTTTTTTCTTCATTCTTGTCGAGCAACAAGCTCACGACTCGGCTCTGCGCGCCTCTCGTTTGCGCAAATGTATTCGGCCTTGCAGCGTCCAATACCCAATCGCCCTACAGTCGATAATGTATATTGCTCACAAATTTACCCTAGAAAACCGGTTGTCCCTTGACTCACTGATTTCCATGGTGGTAACTGTTTTGCGCTGCGCGAATTAGTTTCGCGCGGTTGCTACATATCTCACTCCATCGGGAAATCTCATGAAGTGCCTTTCCAGTTTCAGCGCATTCACACTCCTGCGTTCTCTGCGATTCTTCTGGCCATTTGCCGGGGCCGTGCTCTTGCTTACGTCCGCGGCTGGGCAGACGGTCAACGTCGTTCAAACGAATCCAGATCAGTCGGCTCTGCTGAGCCCGCAACCTTCGCTGACTTTCGCCCCTGGCGCAGGGAGTACGCTGGCCATCAATGTAGACGACACCATTCGTTACCAGACGCTGGAAGGAGTGGGCGCTTCGTTCACCGATTCGGCTGCCTGGTTGGTATGGGAAAAGCTTACGTCGGCGCAGCGAAATCAACTGATGCAGGATCTTTTCAGTCCTGAGGGGATTCATCTCAGTTTTCTGCGCCAGCCGATGGGCGCCACAGATCTCGCGTTGAGCAATTACACGTATGACGACCTGCCGCCAGGAGACACCGACCCGAACATGACGCAGTTCTCAATCGCGCATGATCAGGCCTACATTATTCCGACCATCAAGGCTGCATTGGCGGTTAATCCTCAAATCAAGGTTCTCGGATTGCCCTGGTCGCCTCCTGCATGGATGAAGACGAGTGGATCGACGAACGGCGGCACGCTGAATACAGAATATTTTTCAGCGCTGTCGGAATACTTCGTTAAGTTCATTCAAGCGTATGAGGCGAATGGGATACCGATCAACTACGTCTCGGTTCAGAATGAGCCGCTTTATGAGACCAGCGGTTATCCGACGATGTTCATGACGCCCTTGGACGAAGGCCACTTCATCAGCCGTTATCTGGGCCCGGCGCTGACGGCGCAGCACTACCGGAATCAGGGATGGAACTTCGACCGTCAGAACACTTCTCCAACCGACGCGACACCTGGCATTTTCGGCTACGAGCACAATTGGGACAACCCACTGTATCCGGAACTGTTGCTGCGCGATCCAGAGGTGCGTCCGTATTTGGCCGGCGTATCTTTCCATTGTTATGCCGGCAGTGTGGCCGACGCACAGAACGCGATTCACTATCTGCAGCCTGGTACGCCTATATGGTTCAACGAATGCACTGGCGGTTATTACGCGCCGGATTTCGCGACGAATTTGCCGAACATGGTTGAGAGTGACGTGATCGACGTGCTCCGCAACTGGGCGAAGAACGTGACTTTGTGGAACATGGATCTGGATGAGAACGGCGGGCCGACGGTACAGAACGGCTGCACCGACTGCCGCGGCGTGGTAACGATCGATACCAGCACAACTCCGGCGACGATTGAAAGAAATGTGGAGTACTACGTTCTGGGACATCTCTCGAAATACACGCAGACGGGCGCTTATCGCATCGACTCAAATACATTCGGCTCGGGCAGTGTAGAGGATGTGGCCTTCAAGAATCCCGATGGATCGATTGCCGTTTTAGTGTTGAACTCGGCTTCCAATCCGAACACCTTCAGCATCACTTGGCGCGGTCAGAATATTGCCTACACTCTCCCGGCAGGAGCGGTTGGGACGTTCACTTGGCAGGGTTATCCAGGGTCGACATTCGATGTAACCGCAGGACCTGATACGCAGATCGTCGCTCCGGGCAGCGCGACGGGATTTGTCGTGGATGTAGACCGCTATGGACAAGACCACCGGCCAGTGAGTCTCGACCTGAGCAGCCTGCCTTCTGGCGTGTGGGGTCAATTCCGACCATCGTGGGAATCTCCGAACCAGTCATCCCTGCAGTTGGAGACCTCAGAAGGTGCAAGTGCCGGGACATACCCAATAACCGTTACGGGCACGCAGGGGAACCAGCAGCGCTCCTCCACTGTGCAACTGACTGTGGGCGGTCCGGAAACGCCTTTTGGTGGAACATCATGGCCTTTACCGGGACTGATTCAGGCGGAAAACTTCGATAACGGCGGCAATGGCGTCGGCTACTTCAACCTGTACACCAGCAACCCTGCGG
>Ga0265760_10000483_pt1 | contig 11172 bp, 13 predicted proteins | sample NZIome_2_FD_200831 | JGI IMG/M metagenome (GOLD analysis project Ga0265760, IMG submission 200831) | Metatranscriptome of rhizosphere microbial communities from Maridalen valley, Oslo, Norway - NZI1 (Metagenome Metatranscriptome) | ecosystem: Host-associated > Plants > Roots > Rhizosphere >...
GAACGCGGCCGCGCTAAAACGGCAGCTCGTGGTCGAGCTCCGCAGCCAATGTGGCGCGATCGCCGCTGGACTGCGGCTCGGCCATCGCTTCATCGATCTGCTCTTGCGCGCTCTTTAAAAACCCTTCACACTCGCGTGAGAGTTTCTTGCCCTCTTTGAACAGCACGATCGAATCTTCCAAACTGGGCTGCCCGCTTTGCAGCAGCTTTACGATCTCGTCGATGCGGTTGAGTTTGGCTTCGAAGCTCTTGGGGTGCGAATCATCCATCGGCATGCACTTTTTCAACGCGAGCTTCTAAGGTCCCGGCAAAGAGCCGGGCTTCAATGGTTTCGCCGGGCGAGACGTGCGCGGCGGACCGCAGCGCCCGGCCGGCGTACGTTACGATTGCGTATCCCCTTTCCAGCGGTTTTTCCGGATCGGAAGAGACGAGCCGGCCCGCAACCAGCGCAAGCTGATTCTCACGCTGGCTTAAAATAGACGTTGAAAGCGACGCCAAACGTTCGAGCCTCGCATCGACCGCGCGCTGTCGTTGCGCAAGCTGATTCGTGGGTAAGCCGCTCAGGCGCGTCTTGAGCTCCATGAAGTGCTCCGCCTGCCGGGCTACTTTTGCTACCGGACTGTGCGCCGACAGGCTCCGCTCCAAGAGCATCCAACGTTCGCGCCGGCGCCCGACGGCACGTTGCCAAGCGCCGGCCAGAGCGTCGTCGGCGCGGTCCGCGCGCTGCATCGAATCGGTCAGTATCTCTCGCATCTCGCCGGCAAGGTGGATTCGCAGCCGCGCAAGCCGCTCTTCACCGGCCTGCCAGAGGCCCGCGATGAACTGCGCCGCATTGGATGGCGTTTCGCACTCGAAGTCCGCGACTTCGTCGGCGAGATGATGATCGGCGGTGTGCCCGATGCCGGTAACGACGGGCGTCGTGGAACGCATGATCGCGCGCACGACGGGCTCGCAGTTGAACGCAAAAAGATCCTCGTACGAGCCCCCGCCGCGGGCGAGTACGATCACGTCGGCGTTCAGGGCCGCCGCGCGGTCGAGCGCCTCGGCGATGTCGACGTCGGCGCCGAGGCCTTGAACCCGCGTTTCGATGAAGCGAACGCGGACGCGTGGCGAGCGCGCTTCCATCGTCTTGAGAAAATCCTCGGCGCCTTTGCCGCTGGCCGAGACCAACGCCACGACGTTGGGGAAGGACGGAACGCTGCGCTTTCGGCTACGGTCGAAGAAGCCGAGCGAGCGAAACCGAGCCTTCAACTCCTCATATTGCTGGAAGAGTTTACCGATGCCGGTGAGTTCGATGCTCTCAACCACGAGCTCGTAACGGCTGCGCCACTGCGCAAGCCGAACTTTTCCGTAGGCAACGATTGCCGAACCACGCGGGAGCTCGGGAAACGCCTGCGCGCGGCTATGGTGGGCGAAGCATTGCAGGACCGCGTGCGCGTCCTTGAGCGTAAAGTAAACCCCGTTGGACCTCGGGGTCCATTCCGATATCTCGCCGCTGATCCCGATGTACTCGAACGCGTGGACCCGGCGAAAAACCTCTTTCAAGCGCTCCGAAAACTCGCCGACCGTCACCACGACCGACGCCGGCTTGGCGTTCTGCTCGTCGGCCGAGGTTTTCACGCGAGCCTACGGTTCGTCCGTGGGCGCCGGTTGCGCGGTCGGCATAAGGAGTGGCGAAGGCGTCTCCACCGGCGGTTGCGCGGCTTGCGCCGGCAGCGCCGCCGCGGGCGCGACGTCGTCGGGCTCGGTTTGCTCGATCGAGTCGCCGCAACCGGACTGCGGCTCGGTGCCCTTGAGGAAGTACTCATATCCGCGGCTGCAACCGGCTACCTTTGCGACCTCCTCAGCGGGGAACGGAAAGTCGTGCGGCGGCGTGCCGGCCAGCGCGGCTTTCATAAATTTTGCCCAGATGCGCGCTGGGATGTTCCCGCCATACGATTCGTTCATCGGCGAATAATTATCGTTTCCAAGCCACACCGCGGTCACCAAATCGGGGGTATAGCCGACGAACCAGGCGTCGCGAAAACTCGAAGTCGTACCGGTTTTGCCGGCTGCCGGACGCCCGATGACGGCGTTGGGATAGCCGGTACCGTGCGCGATGACGTCCTCCAGCATCGAGGTCATGATATACGCAGTTCCCGCACTCACGACATCGGTCGACGCTGGAAAGCGATCGTCCAAAACTATCGTGCCCAGCGAATCCCTGACCATCCGAAACGGCGTCGGATCGACGTGCAACCCCTGGTTGGCGAGCGTCGAATAGCCGCTGGCCTGATCGAGCACGGTGACGACCGACGAGCCAAGCGCCAGCGAAAGATTCGCCTCTAACGGAGACGTCACGCCCATGCGATGCGCGTAGTCGATGATCCGATCCAATCCGATGCGGTCCGCGAGCTTCACCGCCACGATGTTGCGCGACATCGTGAGCGCCTCTCGCAGACTGATCGCACCCATATAGCTGTGGTCGTCGTCCTCCGGCGACCATTGGGTGCCGTCGCCCATCGGGTAGCTTACCGCAGTATCGTTAACGAGCGTGCTTGCCGGTATCCCCGAATCGATGGCGGCCGTGTAATCGTAGATCTTGAACGACGAACCCGGCTGTCGCCGCGCTTGCCACGCGCGATTAAATTGGTCGCCGAGGGAGAAATGCGCGCCGCCGACCATCGCCAGGATCTCGCCGGTGGACGGCCGCAAAACCACCAGCGCCGCTTGATGCGCGCCGATTCCCTCGGCGATTGCCTGGTGGACGCCCCACGCCACGGCCTCCTGCGCGATGCTTTGCATCCGCTGATCCAAGGTGGTGTAGACCGTTAAACCGCCCTCCTCGACGGCGGTCGAGCCGAACAGATGCTCCAGCTGCGCGATGGCATACGTCGTGAAATACGGATCGCGGTAACCCTGCAAACCGGGAATGCGCTCCGAAACCAACTCGAGCGGCTCGTCGAATGCGGCATCGGCCTGCGCCGAAGTGATGTCGCCGCTCTCAACCATTCGATCGAGCACGTGGCGCTCGCGATCGCGTGCGAGCCCCAAGTTCACCAGCGGCGAGTACACCGAAGGGGCGGCCACGACGCCGGCAAGCATCGCCGCCTGCGGCAGCGTGAGTTTGTCGACGCTGCGGCCGAAATAGGTGTGTGCCGCGGCGTCGACGCCGTACGCTCCGGAACCTAGGTAAATGATGTTGAGATAGCGCTCGAGGATCTCGTCCTTGGTGTAGAAACGCTCGATCTCGATCGCCAGCAGCGCCTCTTGAATCTTGCGCGAAACCGAGACCTGATCGTTGAGGAACAGCCGGCGAGCCAACTGCTGCGTGATGGTCGAGGCACCCTGAAGTTGCTGGTGGGTGAGATCCGCGAACGCCGCGCGCACGATGCCGCCGAAGTCGACGCCGTGATGGTAGTAGAAGTTGTGGTCTTCGTTAGCGATAAAGGCCCGGCGCACGACGTCGGGGATGCGCGAGAGCGGAACCCAGACGCGGTTCTCTTTATAAACCGAAGCGAGTTGCGTGCCGTCGCGGGCAAAGATGCGAGTGGTGGCCGCGGGCTGATAATCGGCCATTCGGCTGATGTCGGGAAGGTTGCGCCCGTAGGCGGCCACCATTCCGGCAACGGTCCCGACGCCAAAGAGCACCAGCAAGAAGACGGTAACGGCAACGCCCCGCAAGATGCGCGCGGCTCGCTTGCGGCGTTTACTCCTTGGCACTGGCGACGGCGCTGAGCACTCCGTTCACAAAACGTCCGGAGTCTTCGGTGGAGAAGCGTTTGGCCAACGCGACGGCCTCGTTGATCGCGACGGCGGCCGGCGTTTTCGGGCGGCAGTGTATTTCAAAAGTAGCCATTTCCAGCAGCAAGCGATCGATCGTGGGCAACCGTTCGAGCGCCCAGCCTTCCAAGAGCGGGCTCACGATGCGATCGGCTTCTTCGGCGTATTCCAGCGTGCCCAGCGTCAACTCCTTGACGAAAGCCCGTTGTTCGCCGTCGGCATCTTCGCCGACCACTTCGCGCAACGCGTCGTGCGGCTCGCGGGAGCCGATCACGATGCTGTAGAGAACTTGAAGCGCCTGCTCGCGCGCGACGCGACGCGACGTTCGCGACGTCATCGGAGGGCCAGCTCGTTGCTAAGAAATTCGACATTGTAGCGGCCATCGCGGAAGGCCGGTGCGGCGAGAACCTCGAGGCAAAGCTCGATCGTAGTTTGAACGCCTTCGATCACGGTTTCGCGCAACGCGCGCTCCATTCGCGCGATGGCGATCTCGCGGGTGTCGCCGTATGCGACCACTTTGGCAATCATCGAGTCGTAGTACGGTGGGATCGTCGCGCCGGCATAGAGGTGCGTGTCCACTCGAATCCCGGGACCTCCGGGAAAGACCAGCTTCGAGACGGTGCCGGCTGCCGGAGCGAAATTATTGCGCGGGTCTTCGGCATTGATCCGGCACTCGATTGCATTTCCCCGCGCGGCGAGATCGCTCTGTGCATAGCCTAGCGCCTCGCCCGACGCGATCCGAATCTGTTCTTTCACCAGATCGATGTTGTAGACCATCTCTGTCACCGGATGCTCGACCTGAATGCGCGTGTTCATCTCCATAAAGTAGACATCGCCGCCGGCAGCTAGAAACTCCAGCGTGCCGGCGTTGGTGTAGCCGACGTGGCGGCAGGCGCGCAAGGCCATCTCGTGCAGTGACGCGCGGACCGCGGGCGCAAGATTCGGCGCCGGGGTTTCCTCAATGAGTTTTTGGTGGGCCGGCTTCTGAATCGAACAATCCCGTTCGCCCAAATGAACGATGTTTCCAAAGTCGTCGCCCAGCACTTGGACTTCGATATGGCGAGGAGCGCGAATCAGCTTTTCGAGGTACAGGCGGCCGTCTTTGAAGCTCGCCTCCGACTCGGCCGTCGCGCCGGCATAGGCTCGTTGCAGCTCACTGGGGTCCTCGACGACGCGCATGCCTCTGCCGCCTCCGCCCGCCGTAGCCTTGAGCAAGATCGGATAGCCGATCGACTCCGCCGCCTCGTAGGCTTCTTCGACCGAGCTCAAAATGCTGGTGCCGGGCGTCGTCGGCACGCCGGCCTCACGCACGACGTTCTTCGCCGTCGCCTTGTCGCCCATCAAGGCGATGACTCGCGGTTCGGGTCCAATGAACGTCAGCCCGTGATCGGAGCAGATCTCCGCAAAGCGCGCGTTCTCGGCGAGAAATCCATAACCGGGATGAATCGCGTCGCACCTGGTTATCAGCGCCGTGGAGATAATGTTGGGAATGTTCAAATACGAACGGCCCGCCGGACCGGGGCCCACGCAAAACGCTTCGTCGGCCTGGCGCACGTGCAGCGAATCTCGGTCGGCTTCGGAGAAAATTGCGACGGTCAGAACGCCCAGTTCTTGACAGGCACGGTTGATTCGTAGTGCAATCTCGCCGCGGTTGGCGATCAAAACTTTTTGAAAGATGTTAGATTCCCTCAGCCTCGCGCGATCGAGAAGAGCGTCTGGCCGTATTCGACCGGCGACTCGTCAGCGGCTGCAATGCGCACGAGACGCCCCGCTCCCATGCTATGAACCGGCGTTCGAATTCCAAGCGCTTCGATGTACCCCAGCTCCCGGTCGGCCTCGAAGGTTTCGCCTTCGGACGGCGCGGGGCGGCTGAGATGAAAGATTCCAACCAGATCGGCCTTGATCGTCTCGAATCGAAGCCGTGTCGAATCGGCAACGGTTCGATCGTTCGCGCGGCGGGCTCGATCGGCGTACGGCTGCCGGCGCGCTACCTCGATCTCGTCGTTTTCGCGCACGATCCGCACGCGCACGGCGTCGCCGCTGCTCAAGAAATCCGCCAGCGCGCGCACGCGCTCGCTAATGGCCAAAGAGAACTCGGGTGCCATCATCGTACCGCCTTCGCGCTCGACCCTTACGACGCCCGCCAACTCTGAGTCCGGCAGTGCGTCTCGCATTGCCGCAAAGCGATCGTCGAGCTCGGCGAGGGGTACGAGCACGAAGGCTCGCTCGGCAAGGTGCTCGTGGGGGACGCGCAGCCGCTCGTCGGCGATCGTCAGGTCGTCGTAGAGCAGTAAGTCCAGATCGACGATGCGCGGTCCCCAGCGTTCGCCGGCGGTGCGGCCGAGCCGCCGTTCGATCGCGAGAAGCGCATCGAGCAGATCGTGCGGCGACGACTCGGTCCGCAGCGAGGCAACGAGGTTCAAGAACTCGGGTTGATCGAGATGCCCCCATGGCGCGGTACGATACGTGGAAGAGATCGCCGCGATCGTTCCGAGGTTGCGCAGCTCGTCGAGAGCGCGCGAGAGGTTGGCGTTCCGGTCCCCGGCGTTCGTGCCGATCCCGACGTATGCGCAATGCTCGCTCACCGGCCTTTGTAACTCGGATTGGCGCGGTCGAAGGTGACCGACGGCGTCGCGCCGTTGAGAATCTCGGGCTTCGCGATCGTTACGACCGCGCGCGCAACGCGATGGTCCTCGAAAACAGCCTCGAGAATATCCGAAGCCAAGCGTTCGAGCAGCGCATACGACGCGCTCGCGACGATCGCGACGATCCGGCGATGTAGCCCGGCGTAGTCGAGCGTGTCGCAGAGATCGTCGCTGAGTTGCGCCGCGCGCAGATCGATCTCGGCGTCGAGGTCGATCGCAAACGGTTGCGGACGATCGCGTTCGCCCGCCTCCCAGCCGTGGCAGCCGTACGCGCGGACGCCGCGCAGCGTTATTCGGTCCATCCGTCCGGCCGCCAGCCGCGCACCAGCGCATCGGTTACTGCGACTGCGTCGCGCGCCGCGCGCACGTCGTGAACGCGCACGATGTCCACTCCGGCCGCAATCGCAAAGGCGGTGGTGGCCACCGTTGCATGGACGCGATCGCCGGGCTCTCTCCCGGCCAGCTTGCCGAGCGTAGACTTTCGCGAGGTGCCGATCAGCGTGGGGAATCCGAGCGCCACCAGTCGCGGCAGCGCTTTTAAGACGGCGATATTCTGTTCGGCCGTCTTGCCGAAGCCCACGCCGGGATCCAGAATAACTCGGTCCGGAGCGATCCCGCGCGCGACGGCTCGATGTGCGCAATCGTCGAGAAAGGCCAAGACCGCATCGACGACGGGGCCGTCGTACTGCGTGCCGTTTTGATTGTGCATCGTAACGATGGGCATCTCCAGTTCGGCGACGGTGTCGAGCAGCGCGGGCGGCGCGCCCCAAACGGAGTTCGCGAGATCCGCGCCGGCGGCGTGCGCGGCGCGCACGACTGCGGGCTTGTACGAATCGACGGAGATAGGCGCCGCCGGAAAGGCTGCCCGAAACGCGCGAATTACGGGAATCACGCGCGCGCTTTCGACGGTTTCGTCAACGGCCCGATGACCGGGGCGCGTCGACTCCCCGCCGATGTCGAGAATGTCCGCGCCCGCGCGCCACTGCGCGATCGCATGGGCGATCGCATCGGGAGCGCTCTCCACGCCGTCTCCTGAGAACGAGTCGGGCGTCACGTTCACGATCGCCATGACATACGTTTGCGTGCCCCAGACAAGCTCGCCGCCGCGCAAGCGCAGGGCGCCTCTTACACGATCGCCGGTATGAACCACTCGCGCAACTCTCCGACGATGAACGTCGAGCCCGTTACCACGACGACGTCGTCGATCGCCGCCAGACGGCGCGCCACCGTCAGCGCTTCGGTTGGATCGCCGATCGCACGCCCCCAGCACCCGATCGATTCGGCGATCGTCGCCAATCGTGCCGGCGCAATCGCGCGGCGCCCGGGTGCCCCGTACGACGTAAAGGTGAAGGTGCACGGAAGCGCGGCCAAGATCTCGAGGATGCGCCGCGCGTCCTTCGTTTCGCCGATCGCGACGACATAATGGACGCGGCAGCCTGCGAAGCTCTCGCGCAACGAGTCGACCAGCGATTCGGCCTTTTCCGCATTGTGAGCCATGTCGAAGACGACCGGCGGCTTTGCCGGAACCAACTCCATTCGTCCCGGAATCGAAAGCTCGGAAAAACTCCGCCAAATCGCGTCGCGGCTCGGGCGCAGTGCCTCCCCAAGCTGTTTGAGCACGGCGATCGCGCTCACTGCGTTCGTGCGCTGGAAAGTTCCCAGCACCGGCAGGGGCGGCACCTCGTCGACTTGGACGACATCGCGTGCGTAAACCACCGGCGCGCCAACCTGCACTGCATGGGCTTCGATGACCGCGGCGGCCGCATCCGGGACCGGCCCGAGAACCAGCGGTACGCCCGCTTTTGCGATGCCGGCCTTTTCGAAGGCGATCGCCTCGAGCGCCGTGCCGAGAATCTCGGTGTGATCGTATCCGACCGACGTGATGGCGGCGACCAAGGGTTGCAGAACGTTGGTACCGTCGAGCCGGCCGCCCAGTCCAACCTCGATCACGGCCACGTCGACCCGTTCTTGCGCGAAGTGCGCGAACGCCAAGGCGAGCAACGTCTCGTAATACGTCGGACGCCCGTACTCCGAGGTCGTGCGCTCGATCGCGGGCATCATGCGCTCGAGCAGGTCCGTAAATCGCCCGCGCGAGATCGGCCGGCCGTCAACGCACGCGCGCTCCGTCATCGAATGCAGGTGCGGCTTGGTATGAAGGCCGGTTCGCTTACCCGAAGCGCGCAATGCGCCGGCGATCATCGTCGACGTCGAGCCCTTTCCGCTGGTACCACCGACGTGAATCGTCGGATACAAACGATGGGGATCTCCGAGATGATGCAGGAGGGCGTGCATCCGGTCGAGCTTATACGAGGTGCGCGGCGATGTGACTTCGTCGATCGTGCCGAGCAGATACGCTTCGGCTTCGCCGTACGTCGAGATCCTTATCATCCGTCGACGATGCGATCGTTCAAGAGCTCCAGCGCGTGAGGCAACACGGGCAGCACGATGTCCAGCGCCTCGCCGACCGCGCGCGGGCTTCCGGGCAGGTTGACGATGAGCGTGCGATGGCGCACGCCGGCCAGTGCACGCGAGAGCATGGCGGTCTTTACGTGCGCGAAGGATACCATCCGGATCGCTTCGGCGATCCCCGGAACTTCGTAGTCGAGAATCGCAGCGGTAGCCTGGGGCGTGCGGTCGCGCGGTGAGAGCCCCGTGCCGCCGCTGGTAAGCACGAGATCCGCTTCGTGCGAGTCCGCCAGCTCGATAAGCTCGGCCTGAAGCGCCGCCGGATCGTCGGGGATCACGGTCTCTCGTGCGATCGAATAGACGCCGCCGAGCAGCTCCTTCATCAGCGGAATGCAGGCATCGGGGCGTTCGCCCGATGCCGCGCGATCCGAAAGCACGATCAATGCAACGCGAAAGGTCACGCCTTTCCGCCGGTCTTCTCGAGCAGTCGAATCGACTCGATCGTGATGCCCCTGTCCAAGGCCTTCGTCATGTCGTAAATCGTCAGCGCGGCAATCGTGGCGGCCATCAGCGCCTCCATTTCGACGCCGGTCTGTGCATCGGTGCGAGCCGAAGCCTCGATCGCGAGCGCGTCGTCGGCGCACCATTCAAACCCGACGTCCACGCTGGTCAACGGCAGCGGATGCGCCAGCGGAATCAGCAGCCCGGTCTGCTTTGCGGCAAGGATGCCGGCGATCTGCGCGGCCACGAACGCATCGCCTTTAGCCAAGGTTGCATCGCGAATCGCCGTCCGTGCGGCGGCGTTCATGCGAACCAGCGCCTGCGCTCGCGCGAAGCGCGACGTGACGCTCTTGCCCGATACGTCGACCATCGTAACGCTTCCGTCCGTGGCGACGTGGGAGAGCTTCATCGTCTCGGCGCGCTCTGGAAGCGCACCCAGATCAGGCAGAGCAACGCGAGCACCCAGAAGATGATGAGATGCGTGATGTGGTGTGGGTGCGCCGTACCCGATTGCGTGAACCAGTTGATCGTTCCTAGGCCGTACAGGATGCCCAGGATAAAGCACACGACGGCTAACACCAACGCGAGCAATTTCATGTAATGACTCCTTTTCGCGCAAGCACGAAGCAGATGGAACCGACGAGAATGCAATACCACCCGAACGGCCGCAGATCGTTGGAGCGAAAGTAGCGCGTCAAGAAGGCGACGGAAAAGTAGGCCGCGATGCCCGCCGCAACGCCGCCGGCGATCGCTTGAACGAGCACGAGATGCGCCTGCGGCGCAAAGAGTTTCGGGACTTCGAGCAGCCCCGCGGCGAGAATAACCGGCGTTGCGAGAAGAAACGAGAACCGGGCCGCGTGCTCGTGATCGAGGTCGCAGAGCAGTCCCGCGACCATCGAGCTTCCCGATCGCGAGATGCCGGGCAGCAGCGCAAAAGCTTGCGCGATGCCGATCGCGAGGCTCTCGGGATAGCTCAGGCGATCGATCGGCTTGCTCTTTCTGGCCTGGGATCTCGCTTGGAGCCGGCGCAGGCCCTCGCCCGCAAACATAATGAGGCCATTGATCACCAAGAACAGCGCCGCCGGCGCCGGCGAGCCAAAGAGGCGACGAACGGGATGCTCGAGGACGACGCCCAGAAGACCGACCGGAATCGTTGCTACCACGAGCAGCCATCCGGTTCGCTCGTCGGGATCTGAGCTCAGCCGTCCCACCACGATGCTGCGCGCGAGCGCGCGCACGATCGCATACCATTGCGCGCGATAGAAGACGATCAATGCGAGCGCGGTTCCCAGGTGCAGCACGACGACGAACGCGAGAAACGAAGCGCTCGACCGGTCGATGTTATTCCAGTGCAGCAACGCCGGGACGAGGATCGTATGACCGAGGCTCGAGATTGGGAACAACTCGCTGACGCCTTGCAAGAGGGCCAGCACGAGCGCCTGAAAGAAGGTCACGGCCCAGCGTTTGCCCGACGGTGCCTTACGGCCTGCCGATTACCATGCGACGAACTTCACGCTAAAGGTCGCATTGCCGGCGATTGGTTTGCAATCGTGCAAGGGCGCGCTGTATCGAGCGCCGCGCGCCATTCCGACGGCGACGAGGTCCAGCGACGAGTTGCCGGTGCTCTGCGCAACACTCGCGCCGGTCACATCTCCCTGCGAATCGAGCGCCACCGTTACTAGCGCGACGCCGTTGGTACGGTCGGCGCGGGCCGCCGCCGGAATATCCGGCGGCCCCGGTGTGGCAACGACGGCGGCGGCAATATCTGTTTTGGCGCAGTCGGCCTTCGACGTTGTTGCCGGTTGCGGCGTCGCCGGAGATGGAGTCGGCGCCTTCGCGCTGCCGCCGGCGTTCGCCGC
>Ga0265760_10000487_pt1 | contig 11121 bp, 11 predicted proteins | sample NZIome_2_FD_200831 | JGI IMG/M metagenome (GOLD analysis project Ga0265760, IMG submission 200831) | Metatranscriptome of rhizosphere microbial communities from Maridalen valley, Oslo, Norway - NZI1 (Metagenome Metatranscriptome) | ecosystem: Host-associated > Plants > Roots > Rhizosphere >...
AACTCGCCGAATACTGCCGTCAGAAAGTAAAGCAAATAAACCACACCGGTAATTCTGGCCCTGGGCCGCGGCGACGCTTCTGCGACCCGTTGCTTCATTTCCGGTGTCTTCATACTCTTTCCTCCCTATGCGAGTTCTAAACCAAGCGTGCATGCGAGGCAGGCGGTTCACGATATTCACGCCGTATCACCGGTCAGGGGGCCTTGAGTTTCTGCAGCATGACGACAGCACCGCGGTTTTTTGGGTTGAGGTCGAGCGATTTCTGATAGTTGGCGATGGCCAGCGGTTTGTTGCCATCGTCCATGTAAGCCTCGCCGAGGCTGTCGTAGACGTTGCCGGATTTCGGATACCCCTCTACGTTCAACTGTAGAATGCGGATGGCTTCCGTGAACTTTTTGGCGCGAATTAGCTCGTAGCCTAAATTGTTGAGCTCGTCTTCATCGAAGTTGTAGCTGGAGGGCCCGGCGGCCTTCAGGTCATGATATTGTTTCACGGCGGCGTCAATGCCGTTAGTGGCGACGGTGGCCGAGAGCGTTTCGGCAATCGATTTGCGCGGGTCATACGCGGCTTTGACCTGAGGCACCCATTGAGCCGTGGCGACCGCAAAAAGCCCAGCGGCCATCACGAGGGTCAATACAAAGAGCAAGCCTGCCGTAGCCATGCGCCGCAGCGCGCCTGGGCGGTCTCGCGCCTGTAGATAAATCTCGAGAACGGCGAGGGGAATGAGGTATTGGGCGAAAGTCATGAAAGTGAGGAACGGACCCCGGAACGTAACCGGGTCGAAACCGAAGGGGCCCTTAAAGACGAGGAACGACAAGAAAAAACCGATCCGGAAAAACCACGATGCGCTGACCACAAGGAAGAAGCGAAGCGCCCAGCGACGATGTGTCTTGAAATCGCGAGCCAGCGCATAACGCAGTGCCATGCCGCCGCAAAGCCAGATCAGGACGGCGTTCAGAGTAGAACCCAGGTGTACAGAAAGATCACCAACGCTTCCTCGTATCCAGGTCATGTAAAGGCCGGCCACGCTGAGGGTGACGGCGGTCAGCATGTAGATGCGCCCATTCCAGCGGTGAAAGACGGGAAAGCGGTTGCGGATTTGCGGAACCAACTGAACCGCCCCGGCCAGCATGACGAACGCGGCTGAAGCAACGTGCATGATCACGGCAGTATTTCCCATGGAAAAGCCGGGGACGTAACCGTTCGTGAAGTTCCACTTGTGGTAGTCCCCTCGCAGTGCCGTAAGAGCGTAGAAGGACCCTACAGTAAACGCGAACACCAGTTGGCCGACGACGGTCACCACAAACCAAAACCGGGTTGCAGCTGTCAACGCGGTGTCGGCAACGGAATCCAGTTCTAACCGGTTCGTCATTACGGCGGTGCTCATAATTTCTCCTTATTCGAACTAACGAATCGAATGCTGACCCGCGCTTTCGCGGCCATTCCATTTCTGTACGTTCACCCCCGCCAAAAGCACCCACAGGCACACCGCTCCTTCCCCAAGGAGACCGAAGGCCAGATTGTAGGGAGACGAATAATTGGCGAGCGGCGGCCCCAAAAGAGTGAGCCACCCTAAACCACCAAACGCCATCAGAAGCCCCAGGATTCGCGGCACGTAGGTCGAGCGAAAAACGAGGCAGCTCATCAGGATGCAAAAGAACCCATTAAACACAACGGCGATGTTTGCGCCTCGAGGCTGCAATCGAAGAACCTCAAAGGCGAGTCCGGCCAGGTTGAAAGACATCGCCAGAAACGACAGTCTCCGATTCAGCGGACTCAGGGTGTCATACAACAGCAGTGTCACAGCAACCATGGCAGAGACCGCGACGACTCCGCCCGTGACAGTCAATTTGCCGCCAACGAACATCTCGGCGAATGCTGCCGCAAGTACGATAAGCAAGAAAATCGCGCTCACCTTCGTTCTGAACCCCGAAGCTCTGAACCCCGAAGCTTCAAAACGCGGCAACGCTTCAGTAATTCGATCCATCATTACAGAAGTAGTCATAATCTTTCCTCCTAATGCGACTCACGAAAAGCACACGCGACTCACAGTGGTTCCCGATAACGTCGCAGCCTTACCGCCGCGGCGAAGCACACCCCGGCGAATATCAGCCCGACCCATAGACTCGGACTGCTCAGGAACCTTCCCGGCGCGAGTTGTTCCAGCGGAATAAAATGCGGATCGATCGCGACGCCATTCTTGTCCGTCAGATCGAAAGCAGCCTCGGTGAACCCAGACAGACGGCCGTACAGCATGGATCCCAGAAACGAAGTGTGGAAGGCAATGTTCTCCATGGCGGCAATCGCAAGCCACGGCACCACGGCCCAGAGAAATACCGCGCGCCGCGCCCAGCCTGAAACCAACAGGAACCAGCAGTAAATGGGCGCATGCCAGAGCACAATCACGGCCGTACCGTAGAGCGTTACCAATTCCATTTCGGCTAATGGCAGCCGGTTCCACAGCGTCGCCGCACCCCCACCGTTCATCACCAGGACCGCAATACTTAGCAGTCTCATTATCTGTTGCAGGACAATGGTGACCGCGAAGACAATCAGCGGCAGAACCACGAGCGGGATGGCCGCCTTCGAGAGCACGGTCGTCAGATCGGAAACCGGCAGCGACTTCCAGAACAGGATGCTGCGATCGCGGCGTTCGCCGTGCAGCGCCTCAAGCGAGTAGAAGATCCCGACCAGGAATGCGATCAGCCCGATCAGCATGGCGGCATGGGTGTACGGCATGGCGAGCCCGACCAGGCTATCCGTCACTTTGAGCGCCGCCATTTCGCGCATGGTGTGCGGCATCCATACTTCACGCATGTTGTTCGGCAGCCAAATCACGCTGATCGCGAAGCTGAGCAGATAGACGGCCGCGATGGCCAGTGGCGCGACATAGATGGAACGGTTCTCCCACAATTCGCGTCGCACCGACCAGTAGAGCGGCCGAGTCGGCGATACGGCCGCGGGTGGGATTGCCCGCGAGTCGAGGAGAGAATCTGGACCAGCGTTCGATTGCGTATTCATCTAGCTGCTCCTTGAGCTTCGCCCGTCTGGTTGCCCATTAAGGCAACGAACAAATCCGCGATGCTGGGCGTGCGCACCTCGCCCAGCGCAGCGAGTTGCCCTCGGTCAACACGATCGAACAACAGAATGCTGCGCCCGAGCACCTGGCGCTCGTGAATCGGCTTAAGCGCCCGTGCTGCGGCGAGCCGCTCGGGATGCATCGCCACTTCCAGATAGCGCGATTCGAATTCTTCCATGCTGCAATCGAGTACGATTCGCCCGCGATTGATGAACATGAGATCGGTGAGGACGTGCTGAACGTCTTCCACCTGATGCGTCGTCACCACGATGGTGCGGCTCCGATCGAAGTAGTCGTTTAGCAGCGAATCGTAGAACTGCTTGCGATACAGAATGTCGAGGCCAATCGTCGGTTCGTCCAGCACCAGCAACCTCGCGTCAATGGCCATCACCAGCGCGACGTGCAACTGGGTGACCATGCCTTTCGACAATTCCCTGATCTTGCTGGTGCGTTTGATATCGGTCTTCGCCAGAAAACCCTCCGCCTTCGCCCGATCGAATCGCGGATGCACGCCGCCCACATAGTCGAGTGCCTGCGAAACCCGCATCCAGCGCGGCAAAACGGCCACATCGGCAATGAAGCAAACATCGCGCATGAGCTGATCGCGCTCGTCCCAGGGGTCGCGTCCCAGCACTCTCAGTTCTCCCTGATATTCGGTGAGGCCGAGAATCGCGTTCAGCGCTGTGCTCTTGCCCGCGCCGTTCGGGCCAATGAGTCCGAGGATGCGGCCCTCGTCGACACGCAAATTGACGTCGTCCAGCGCGATAGTTTTGCCGAAGGCCTTGCGCAGGCCGCGTGCTTCTATCACCGTCATTGCTTTGGCTCCTTCTTTGCAGCGTCTAACAGTTCCTCCGGTGTCAGGCCGAGCCGCTGGATAGTTGCGTAAACCGTGGGCCACTGTTCCGCTAAAAACTTCTGCCGTTCGCCCTGCAGCAACAGATTGCGTGCCCCCGCATTGATAAACATCCCGCGACCACGCCTGCTCTCGACCAGTTGCTCGTCCACCAGTTGTTGATAGCCCTTCAGAACAGTGAGCGGATTGACCCGATATTCGGCCGCCACGTTGCGCACCGAAGGAAGCGGATCGCCTTCCTTGAGCACGCCGTCGAGTATCATCGCGACCACCCGGTCGCGAAGCTGGCGGTAAATCGGCTGACTGTCGTTCCACTCACTGTCCATGATGTTTTCCAAATACTGCTACGAAAGAACTGGTTCTACTTTCTTGGCTTGGTAGAAATAATTCGCGAACACGTATCCCCACGGCACCGCAACGATGGGCAATATCACCCACAAGAACTGCGAGGTGATTTCCTCCGCAGGTGAACCCGCCAACATGCCCTTTGACCACAGTGGGTACGCCACGAGAATGAGCCACTGGACTTTGTAAAATATCTCCAGCAGCACAATGGGCAGCATCTTCACCGGACGGATGATTCCGATGCCCGCCAAAGTCGCGAACGCCGTCCAGACGCACCACACTACGGCACTTGTCGGCTCCCAAAGTCCCTGGTGGGTAAGGACGTGCGTCCAGGTGATTCTGCCCAGCACGAAGAACATCAATACGTAGAGCAGCCGCAACAGGTAAATGTTTACGTTGGGAACACCTTCGTGTCGTTCGTTCGGTTGAAAGACGGCTTTCGGGTTGATAGTCATGGCAATCTCCGCGAAGTCACAAGTTGCCTGCGAATTTCTCTAAGGGCAATCTTCGATCAATTGGAAGCGGCGTCAATTCTTCCGCTGCAGATCGAAGTGCGCGTGCATCGGTTTGTCCTTCATCATGAACGTCCAATCCTCGGTGTGATGGTTGGCGTCGATGATGGTGAACACCGAATGGTGCATGTGGTACTCCGGGCTCCCGCTGATGTCCTTGAGCTCGAACTCGACCGTCTTGCCGTCGGGCGACATCTTGCCGGTCATGCGCGGGCGGTTTCCCGCGTCACAATAATGAACCAGCGTGAGCTGGTCTCCGTCCACGTAAAGCATCGTGACCGGATGGTCGTACTTTGTAGCATCCAACGGCGTTCCAGCTTCCTGGAACTCGTGCACGAGGGCGTTCCCCCGCGAGGTCACACGCAGCGAGAGGTGCATCTTGGCGCCTGACATCTCCGGCGCGTCTGCGACGGTGACGAGGCCTTCCCACTCTCCGGCCAGGCTCTTCATTGTTGTGAACGACTTCTGCGCCTCAGACGGCACAGGAGCTGCAGCATCAGCTGCGAAAGCGGTAGCGGCGACCAGAACCAACAAAAGCGAAAATGCGATGCGTGGTTGCATATTCATCCTCCTGCTCAATTTCGTGTAGCCTTCGGTGTAGCCGGTTTCTGTCTCGCTCGCCAAGGCGCCATCGAAAGCATTTCGTGCTGCCATAGTGTTATAGTTAACTATAACACTACATTTAATGCAAGAACTTTCTGCGAACTATATTTGCTTTGGGATCAGTAGCTTAGAGAACCGGCTTTATATGGGACGAGTTTTGAACAGGGTCGAGCTGCGCCATCTAGGCCGAGGCAAACCAACCGGGTGCTCCAGGTCTCGGCGCTTTTCGAGACCCAGTCGCGACCATCAGGCCGCAAGCAGCGACGCAAAACAGAGTAGCGCTGTTTGAGGAAGAAGTCGCTGCCTCCGGCTGGCAACAATGAAAATGTTCGGGGATGACAACGACCCGAATCGTCTGTCTTATCCGTGCTGATCCGCGAAAATCCGTGGCCCGATTTTCCCCAGCGCCTAGAAAATTGCGCGACGCTCGAACCGTCGCATAACATATATTTAATGTGAACACTTGGCCATACCCGCGCGCAGGAGAACCTCAAGTGGCGTCGTTCGGTGCACAACTGAAACAAGAGCGGGAGCGCAAAGGTGTCACCCTCGAGGACATCTCCCTCACCACCAAAATCGGCACGCGCATGTTGCGTGCGCTCGAAGAAGGACACTTCGACCAGCTTCCCGGCGGCATTTTTAACAAGGGGTTCATCCGCGCCTATGCGCGCTGTCTGGGTATGGATGAAGAGCAAGCCATCGCCGACTACCTGGTCGCGACTGGAGTCACCCCGTCGGCCAAGAAATCCGAGAACGACGAGGCCCCGATCCTCGAACCCCCATCGCGAGAAGAGAATCCCGCCACTGCTGGCCTACCTTGGGGCACATTCGCGGTCGTGCTCCTGATCGTCGCGCTGGGATTCGCTGGCTGGGGCTTCTACTCCCGCGAATCGGAAAAAGAGGCCAGCGATTCCACCGCACCCGCGCAGAACGCCACCGCCGCCAACCCTCCCAGCACTGCGCCGGCCGCGACCGCAGAACAACCACAGCCCGAGCCGAAGCCCGCTGAGTCCGAGGATTCCTCCGCCGCCACTTCGAAGCCGATCGAACCACCGGTTGCCACCGCCGAGCCGAGCCGGCCGACTGCATCCCCGGCCGTCAGCGCAGTTCCACCAACTTCGGCCGAAACCCAGCCGCGGCCGGCTGTACCGTCAAACGCACCATTACTGGTTGTAATCAAGGCGCGCGAGGACTCCTGGCTCTCCGTCTCGGTCGACGGCGAAATAGTCACTCGCGCGCTCTTAACTGCGCCAGCGCAAAAGTCAGTTCGTGCGCAAAACCAGATCGTCATCAAGGCAGGCAATGTAGGCGCATTAGATTTCGAATTTAACGGCAAAAAATTACCCATCCAAGGCGACTACGGCGAAGTAAAAACCCTCACCTTCAGCGCCACCGGCCTGCAACCCCCGCCTCCCAAACCAGAACCCCCCGTTCAATCCCAGTGACTCGAGAAGCTATTCAAAAGTGTGGGGCCGACTTCCATACTTTTAAAAGGCGGAGCCCGAGCCCAGCAGGCTGTAGAGTAGGACGATCAGGACGATGCCGGTGAAGATCATGTAGAGGCGATCGTGCTCTTCGGCGAATCCCCAGATAGAGAATGCTACTCGGGCTACAGGGGTGGCGATGAGCAGTAGCAGTCCTAGTTGGATGATGCCTCGGCCGCGCAAATGGAAGGCTTCGCGGACGATTCCGCTCAGACTTCTCAGATCGGAGGGTTCGCCATGGAAGACCCTGTAGTTCGCGGGTTCGCGGCCGTGCCGGGCCAGGTAAATCGCGGCGCCGATCGCCACTACGGAGGCCGAAAGAGAGACGCCGACACGAAGAAGAGTGCCGACGATTTCTTCGATGGTTTTGTCCGTCCAATTGCGGGTGGTGAACACTTAGATTCCTCCGGTTAGTCCCTTGTAAAGCATTTGCAAGCCGAGCACGCCAATCACGATGCTGAAGACCAATCGTAACGCCTTGGTTTCCGCTTTGACCAGAATGCGGGCGCCCAGCATCGAACCCGCAAGAACGCCGAGCATCACAGGCATGGCGAGACCGGGATCGACGTAACCGCGGCTGAGATACACGCCCGCGCTGGCTGCGGCGGTGACACCAATCATAAAGTTGCTGGTGGTGGTGGAGACCTTGAAGGGGATTTTCATGGCCTGGTCCATGGCGAGAACTTTCACCGCTCCTGAGCCTATGCCGAGCAGTCCGGAAAGCGCGCCCGCACCGAACATCAGGCTGAAGCCCAAAGGAACGCGTTGCACATTGTACTGGCGCATCCCTCCCTCTTCGGAGGGAAAGTCACCATTCATCCGAAGGCGAGTCGCCAGGGGATCTGGGGGAAGATTGCGTTGTGCCCGGGGTCGTGGCTTTCTGGAAAGGTACGCCGAATAAAGCAGCATCACGCCAAAGATTATGGCGAGAGCTTTGGTGGAAATGAAAGCTGCGAGAAATGCTCCCACTAAAGCGCCCACGGTGGTGGCGATCTCAAGGAACATTCCGATGCGGATGTTGGAGAATCCTTCCCTCACATAGGCGGCTGCGGCTCCCGAGGAAGTGGCGATCACAGAAACGAGGGAAGCTCCGATGGCATAGCGGATGTCGACCTTAAAGAAAAGGGAGAGCAGGGGGACGAGGACAACTCCACCGCCCAGTCCCGTGAGCGATCCCAGCAATCCGGCCAGAAACGATCCTGCTGCCACCAGAATCGTGAATTCGAGAATATTCATCGCACCCTCGAAGAAGAGTTTGTCACATTTCGATGAGTTAGAAGTGTAACGCGGTCGCTGCCGTCGTGGGTTCAGTTCGAATGGCTTGCGTGAGATTGCCTGCTTCGCCCCGATCAGACCTGCCAGTCGAGCTTCGGGGCTTCCCGACGCTGAGCGTTAAGAAAGACTAGGCCGGGCTTCGCCACCCGGTCCCCGAACGGGGGGCGTCCGGGAATACGTGGGCATGGTGAGGTCCGTCTCATTTTAGGTCCGGGTGCCAGACCAATTCATTCAGGATTTACCAAATATTCATCAATTTTTAATAAAGAGCAGTTAGCATCAACGGTCCCAGAAACCCTGCACAACAGCACAAAAGAAGTCGCACCAATATTTTTTGTCGGCTGTCCATCTTTGAACGATTCGGGAGGAGAAATGAAGCACGTAATAGCTTTGGCGTTGGCGTTTGCTTTGGTAGTTGGCGCACTCGCGGCGCCGGCACCGCAAGATACGACCGCAGGCAGCAGCACCGCCACCAAGAAAAAGGCGGCTGCCAAGACGTCTGCGCCGAGTGTTTCGACCCAGCTCAGTCAAATGAAGCAGGCGATCGACGCACAACAACAGCAGATTCAGCAACTCATGCAACAAGTACAGAGCCGGGATGCGGCCATCCAGCAGTTGCAGCAACAGGTGGGTCAAGCTCAAAGTGCGGCGGGCGCGGCCGCGCAAAAGGCGGACGCGGCTGCGTCGGAAGCTGCGGCGGGAGGTGCGACGCAGCAACAGGATTTCGCGACGATGAAAACCGACGTCGCTGACCTGAAACAAAACGCAACCAATGCGGCGCTCTCGTTGCAGGAGACACAAAAGAATATCAAAGACCAACTGGAGAGCCCCCTTGCCATTCACTACAAGGGTGTCACGATAACTCCGGGCGGCTTCCTGGCTGCGGAAACTGTGTGGCGCTCACACGGACTGGGTGCTGACATCAACACGCCCTTCAACTCGATTACGTTCGATGGCGCGGCGGCGAGTCACATGGCGGAATTCTTCGGGTCTGGCCGCCAGTCGCGTCTTTCCACGTTGATTGAGGGCAAACTGAATACCGCCAAGCTGACTGGCTACTATGAGTCGGATTTCCTGTCGGCTGCCGTGACATCCAACAACAACCAGAGCAACAGCTATTCGCTTCGCATAAGACAGGCATGGGCGCAGGCGGCGTTGAATAGCGGCTGGAGTTTCACTGGCGGTCAGATGTGGAGCCTAGTTACGGAGACCAAGAAAGGCGTTGAAAACCGCAGCGAAGCGTTACCGATGACCATCGACCCGCAATATACGGTTGGCTTTAGCTGGGCGCGGCAGTATGGTTTCCGGATCTCCAAGAACATTGGCAATAAGGCGTGGGCGGCGTTCTCGGTGGAGGATGCACAGGAAACCATCGGCGGCCACGGCAGCACCACGAACTTCCTCGTCGGCCAGCAAGGGGCGAGCGCCGGTCTTTACAACCCGACCGCAAACTACTCTTACAATCCTTCGCCTGATTTCATCGGCAAGCTTGCCTTCGAGCCGGGCTGGGGACACTTTGAAGTCTTCGGGATTTTCACCGACTTCCGCGACCGCGTCTACCCGCTGGGCGCGGCAACCAAGCCTTCGGCGACGGGTGCCTTTAACAACTCATCGCCCGATGGCGGTATTGGCGCCAACATGCGCGGGACCATCGCCAAGCATTTCGATGTTGGAATACATTTCCTGGGAGGGAATGGCATCGGACGCTACGGCACGGCGGGGCTTTCGGATGCGGTCGTCCGCCCTGACGGCGTGCTGGTACCAGTCAGGAATTATCAAGCGCTGGGTACTCTGGAATGGCATGGTCCACGGTTGGACGTCTATGCCAACGCTGGCGGCGAATATGAAAGCCGGACGGCGTTCCTCAGTTCTTCAGGAAAGGGCGTGGGCTACGGATCGCCGCTGTTTAATAACTCGGGCTGCGGCATTGAGACGCCGCCAGCCGCCACCACCGTCACCGTTGCCACACCTCCCACTACCGCCGATCCCAACGGCGGTACCGCTAGCATTCCGGTTCCGGGAGCGGTGGGCACGCCTCTGACCAACGGGTTCAACCCCGGAGGGTTGTCTAACTGCAACGGGGACACGCGCAACATCATCGAAGGCACGATCGGGTTCTGGTATCGCTTCTACAACGGCCCGAAGGGTAGAGTGCAATGGGGACCGCAGTATTCCTACATTGTGCGCAATACCTGGAGCGGTGTAGGCGGGAACCCGTCAGCGACAGAAAATATGTTCTTCACGTCCTTCCGTTACTATTTGCCTTAAACCCAACCCCTCGCCCTCGCAGGGTCGTGCCTTGCGAGGGCGGGAGTTCCTCTGTGTTGAAGGTTAAGCGACGGGCAGAGTGAAGTAGAACACTGATCCAGCGCCTCGCTGGCTGGTAAGGCCAATCTTGCCGCCGTGGGCTTCGACGATTGCTCTAGCAATCGCAAGGCCCATGCCGGTACCTTGAACTTGCAGGCGCTGATCTCGACCGCGGTAGAACTTTTCGAATATCAAGGACTGTTCGAAATCGTCAATGCCTGGCCCACGGTCGGATACGCTGGTCATCACCATCCGATTCCCGACTTCGGCGGTGACTTGAATCGGGGACTCGGGGGAAGAATACTTGGCTGCGTTTTCAAGCAACTGGGTTATGACTTCGGTGATGCGCTCTTCGTCGATCCGGACCAGAGGCAGGTTGTTGGGCAGCCGGACATCAACAGGATGCTGGCCCAGGGCTGGCTTCGCCTTTTCCAGAGCGGCCGCGACCGCTTCCTGGATAGGGCGCGCCTCTAAGTGAAGTTCGAACTGATTGGCATCCAGTTGCGCCATCTCGGCGGCTTCGCCCACGAGGCGATTCAGCCGGTCACTTTCCTCGTTGATGACAGTGAGAAGTTCCAGACGTTGAGCTTCGTCCAGCCCAGGACTGGAGAGCAGCGAAGTGGCGGATGCCTTGATGGCGGTCAGCGGTGTGCGAAATTCGTG
>Ga0265760_10000488_pt1 | contig 11117 bp, 9 predicted proteins | sample NZIome_2_FD_200831 | JGI IMG/M metagenome (GOLD analysis project Ga0265760, IMG submission 200831) | Metatranscriptome of rhizosphere microbial communities from Maridalen valley, Oslo, Norway - NZI1 (Metagenome Metatranscriptome) | ecosystem: Host-associated > Plants > Roots > Rhizosphere > Soil...
GGATTCATGTCCGTCGCAGTCAAAGCCGCGGGCTTTGCCATGCTCTTCCGCATTCTGATGGGCAGCCCGATCGCTCCCGGCGGGCTGATCGCCATGCGTCCAATCTATGTCCCGCTTCTGGTCTTCGTCTCCATCGCGACCATGACCGGGGCGAACTTCGCCGCGCTCACACAGACCAACACCAAGCGCCTGCTGGCCTACTCGTCGATCGCGCATGTTGGCTACATGCTGCTGGGTCTGATCGCCGGAACCTCGACCCAGCCCAGCATCGACGGAATCAAAGGCATTCTGATTTACCTCCTGGTCTACACCTTCATGAACCTGGGCGCATTCGGCGTGATCACGTCACTGCGCCACCGCCACGTCATTGGCGACGAACTCGACGATCTCAACGGCCTCTACTCGCGCGCTCCGGTCGAGGCTGTACTCATGCTCGTGTTCCTGTTGTCGCTGGCGGGCATTCCGCCGCTGGCCGGTTTCTATGGCAAGTACTTCATCTTCCTCAGCCTGATCGAGTCGGGACATTACGCTCTGGCCTCGCTAGGTGTTCTGTATTCCGTCTTCGGCCTCTACTACTACCTGCGGATGGCCAACGCCATCTTCATGGGCAAGGCCGAGGCAAGCGAAGGACACCTGCCCGTCGGCCTTGCGATGCGCGCTGGTCTGACCGTGACGGCCTTCGCCACGCTGTTCATCGGCATCCTCCCCGACCGCTTCATCCAGGTAGTGAACTGGGCACTAGGCATCGCCCAGAATCCCGCGATCGCCAAAGTAATCCACTAAAGTAATCCACTAGAGAACATTGTGCACATGCATCGCGACTTCTTAAGCCTTGTCATGGTGAGCGAAGCATGATCGTCCAAAGGGACGGTCATGCGCAGCCGAAGGACCCCTTGCGCCTCCGCACCACTAGCGGCCCATAAGGGGGTTCCCGTCGCTTTGCCCCGGCCATCCTCCCTTTCCCAAGACCTAATGAGAATCCTCCGGGTTCTGACAGTTGCTAACCTAGGATAGACTCTCACCGTGTAGAAACTCCCGTGCCCGTTCTCATCCGCCAAGCCGTTCCCGCAGACGTCCCAGCCCTGCGTGTGCTGATCGATGCATCCGTCCGCCGGCTTCAAGCCGGGGACTATACCCCCAGCCAACTGGAAAGCGCGCTCGAAACGGTCTACGGCGTGGATAGCCAGCTAATCGCGGACTGCACCTACTATGCCGCGCAGTCGGACGCGACGCTGGTCGGCTGCGGCGGCTGGAGTAAGCGTAAGACCCTGTACGGCGGAGACCGCTGGACGGGCCGTCAAGATGACCTGCTCGATCCCCACCGCGATGCCGCAAAAATTCGCGCCTTCTTCGTCGATCCCTCATGGTCGCGCCGCGGAATTGGCACCTTGATTCTTGAGGCCTGCGAATCTGCCGCGAAGGCTGCCGGCTTCACCCGCCTGGAGATGGGCGCAACCCTGACCGGCGTCCCCTTTTACCGCGTCAAAGGCTACATCGAGCTGGAACATCTAGCCGTCCCGCTGGCCAACGGGGAGTCCTTGGCGATCGTGCGCATGGCCAAAGAGGTGTAGAGCCCGTTCGCTACAGACTCGAATTTGATAGCCGCAGTTTTGGGTTCCCGCAGTTTTTGAGTGGCGCAGGTTTTGGCGCTTCCAGCGCTCGATGAGGCCGTTTTCCCGGTGAGGGCTTCAGCCCCTGCGGTGCCTACCTCAGAAAACTGCGAGAGGGCTATACTTCAGACTCGGCGGAAGCCACCGAGCATCATCGTCCAGCCGAGCCATAGGCCAATCGTACTTATGCCAAAACCACCCGACCGAGAAAGCCCCGAAGCACAGAAGCGGAGCTTCTGGCTGCAGTTCGGCCGTTACAGCCAGTTAGCCTTCGCGTTGCCGGCGGCAACGATCGCAGGCTGGTTTCTGGGCTCTCTGCTCGACCGCTGGCTGCACACTTCGTGGATCAGTGTGGTCGGCTTGCTGCTCGGAATTGCCGCGGGCTTGATTGAGCTGCTGCGAACCGTCTCCCGCGACATGCGCTGAGGAGTTTTAAACAAGATGGATTCAGCGGTGCCAGCGTCGGACAATCTCGAGAAAAATCGTGGGGCAACGGATCACTGTACAACGGATCCCGGTACAACGAATCATGGGGGGACGGATCGTGATGCGGGCCCGCAAGCCGCACCTGCAGACGATTTCTATTCCGGAGCGGTTAGGCGCATCCGCAGTTTCATGGCCGGTCTCGCGCTGGTACTCTCGGCGGCAGCCTGGTGGAGGTTCGGGCGCTGGTCCGCGCTGGGGTTCGCCTTAGGTTGCGCCATCGCCTACCTCAACTTTCATTGGCTGAAGCGCGGCGTGAGCGGACTCGCCGACCGCGTCACCAACGCCGGTAAATCCCAATCCGGCGCGGGCATCGTCGCCCGCTTCCTGCTTCGTTATGTTTTGCTGGGCGCGGCTGCGTATGTTATATTAACCAGTTTTCCCGCGAGCCTCAGGGGTCTCTTTGCGGGTCTGTGTTTGCCCGTGGGGGCAATTGCCTGCGAAGCAGCATATGAGCTGTATGTAGCTGTGTTTCGTGGGTCTTAGCGAGATTTGCCAAAGCCGCGTGGAAGTGTAAAAAGCTAAGAGCCAAAAGCTAACGGCGAAACGCTTCTTTTTATGCCCGAACAACTCTGGTTCACCGAAATCCTGAATCGCTTTCTGGCCGGCCCGGTCACCGCGCTGCTCGGGGTTCTGCACATTACGCCCAAGCACGCCGAGGCTCCCATCTCGAACTCATTTGCGATGGAGCTTGTGGTCTTCGTGTTCCTAGTCACAGTTTTCCTGATGGTTCGTGCCCGGCTGTCAGTGGAAAATCCTGGCGGACTACAGCACACCACTGAGTTCCTTCATGGGTTCGTGGGGAATCAGGCCCACGAAATCATCGGTCACGGTAGCGAGCGCTTCGTTGCCTTTCTGATGACGCTGGGACTTTTCATTCTCGCCTGTAACCTGCTCGGCGTGATTCCTGCATTTGAATCGCCGACCGGTGTGCCGGTTGTTCCTCTGGGCTGCGCTATCTCCGCATTCTGCTATTACAACTGGCAGGGCATTAAGCGGCACGGCCTGGCCAACTATCTCAAGCACTTTTTCGGGCCCCCGATGGAGGGCATGCCTTTTGTGGTGCGTATTTTTCTGGCGGCGCTGATGTTACCCATTGAACTGGTCAGTCACTTTGCGCGTTTGTTGTCGCTCACAGTTCGTCTTTGGGCGAACATTTTTGCCGGGGATCTGGTCACCCTCGTGTTTTTCTCCATGATCCCGATTGGCCTTCCTGTCGTGTTCATGGTCCTGCACATTGGGGTGGCGTTTCTCCAAGCCTACGTCTTTACGCTTCTGACGATCATTTACGTCTCCGGCGCCGTCGCCGAAGAGCACTGAAAAGCACCTGACAGGGGTGAGGGGTTAGCAGTCGCGTTGCAAGTTTGGCTTTTTCTGAGGACCGAGAACTGAACTGTGTCCGCAAGCGTGAGGGCGTCTGCACGGAATGGCGTCAACCACCCACTGGCGGAAATTTAATACGAGGAGAAAAACAATGCGTAAGTTAAGTTATCTGTTCATGACTCTATCTGGCCTTTGCTTCGCCATGCCTGCAGTTGCGCAGGGCGGGACGATGACTGACGCCAGTTGGGTCGCCATCACCGCTGGATTCTCGATGGCCATCGCCTCCGCGGTTTGCGGCCTGGCCCAAGGCAAGGCCACCGCAGCCGCCACCGAAGCCCTGGCCCGCAATCCTGCCGCCCGACCGGGCATCCAGTTCGCCCTGCTGCTGGGACTGGTGCTGATCGAGTCGCTCGCGCTGTACACGCTCGCGATTATCTTCTTGAAAGTGAAGTAGCAGGAATCTCCGGAAAATCGAAAGCCTCTGCCCGGACCGGGCTGAGGCTTTTTGTTTGAATGCCGAAAGCTAAAAGCTAGAAGCTAGATTCTTCTATCCCTTGCGTTCGCCGCTCCACTCCTGCCCCTTGCCCTGTGCAGCCTGGTTCATAGCTTCCACCAGCACGCGACGCAGCCGGTAGCGGCTTTCGAGGTCCGTGTTCACAATCTCGAATCCCACTTCGTTGACGCGCGCGCGGCGCAGCAACACGTGCGCGCGGACCTTAGCCCGCATCCCCACGGAAATTTCCAGGTCGGCCTCGCTGCCAATGCGCAGATTGTCTTCCTTGGTCCCCATGCCGCCGCCCAGGCTAAGCTCGCGGATCATGATCCGCGATTTCCCCCACGAGCTGCCAATCGTCGCGCTCACCGTGCGCGACAGCACCATGCGTTCGTAGCGGCGTTGCCGCACCCACGGGCAGGCCGGAGCCATATCCAGCGGCGCGATCGCTAACTCTGTCGGTTCCAGACCACTGTCGGCAAGCACCTGCGGACCATAGCGTGGGTCCGTCTTGGACAAGGCCTGAGCCGCCGCAATGCGCAACTCGCGGTGGTGAAGCCAGCCAAAAGTTTTCTTGGCTTCAAGGATTTCGCGCAGCGTCGCCACCGCTTCAGGATCCCGCAGTCTCCCCAGCGACTCGATCGCCTTCAATTGTATGAAGGGCGAACGCGATGCAGACTCTCCCGGACGAGCCATGGCGATCAGCGGCTGGGCGGCGGTGATATCGCCGCTCATGCCAATCTCATCCACCGCCTCCGGCAACACCAGCGGGTCCAGAATCTCGGCCAGCTCGAGCAGTGTGCGGCCGCGGTCGACGGCCGCTCCGTACGCGATTTGCCGAACCGTAATGTCGTGATAAAAGCGATTCCATTCCGGCAACCGCATGGGCAGCAATTCCAGCAGCGTGGCCGTGTCCAGCCGGCTCAGAATTCCCACCGCAGCGGAAGCTTGCCGCAATTGTCCAGTGCGCAGAATCTCGCGCAACTGGGCCATGACAGGCGCACCGACTTCCTTGATCAGTTCGATCATGCGGTCGCATTCGTCGCGCCGCATGCAACGGAAGAAGCGGTCGGCCAAATGCTCCGCTCCGGAGCTGGCGGTCCGCCGCAAAACGGCAATCAGATCCTTGGGCACCGGGTCGCTGCGCAGGGCTTCCTCGATGAATTCGGGCAGCCGGTTTTCCACGCCCACTCGCGGCCGCAAGTCATTGCCCATCACCGGACGCTGGGTGAAAACCGCTTCCATGCTGGTGCAAACCTGATTCACGGCGGCGTAGTTCTTCGAGGAACTGGCTTCCTGGCTCAGCCGCACGAAGGCCGCGCTGATCAAACTCTGCAGTTCGGGATCTTTTTCCGTGATCAGCTGCTCGCTCAATTTGTGGATGGCATCGCCCATCGCCTCACCGCCGAGGCGGGAGTAAAGATCGGCTAACTGGCTCAACCCGATGGCGATCTTGCGGCGCGGCTCGATTTCTCGCGCGTTCATGCAGCTGGAGTAGTTCTTCAGAATGTCTTCCGCAGTCTGCTTGTCGTCCCGCTCCAGCAGCACTTCCACAAACTGGCGCACGTTGCGCGGCGGGACGCAGGCCGCCTCATGCGAGAGCAGCACGCTCTTCTTTCCCGACTCCGGCACTTCCGCCCAGAACATGCGGTCGAGAATGTCGGCATGCGAATCAATCAGGATGCCGGCCTTGCTCATCTTGTCTTCTTGCGTGCGCAGGATCTTGCGCAGCGAGTCCATCTGCCGGCTCATGTGCTCCATCATCTGGTGCACGGCATTTACTTTTACTTCGCCCTTCTGGTAGCGCTCCAGGGCGAAACGAATCGCCATATGCTCGGCCGCTTTCATCAGCAGCGGCGCATCCTCCTCTTCGGAGGTGGCCGCCTTCGCGGAAAGGCTGCCGAGCAGTTGTTGCAGGTTCAGCCGCGTATTTGGATCGACTTCAGCCATGTCCTTCTGCAGATCTTCCGTTCCAATACTGGGATCGCTCTGCGCTTGCCCGAAGCGAGTGAGCAGGCGAATCGCCTGCACCACTTCAGCCTCCTGTAAAGGCACAATGCCGCCGGTCCAGGCCGGAGCAACGCCCGTCCCCGTACCTCCGCCACCCCCACCGCCACCGATAGGAACGTTCGGCACGCTGCCCAACGGTGCGGTTGCTCCGCCAACGGGCCCTTCGCCCTTGGAATTTGCCCCTTCCGCAGCTGCAATCAACTGCAACAGCTTCTGCGGATCGTTCAGCCATTGCCTGAACTCGGGACCCAGAGTCTGCGCTGCGATCTGCGCCGCGATGCTCACGTCTCCGGTGAGCGGATCGGCCGCGACAAACTTGACCTCGTTAATCCGAATCGTACTGTTATTGTTGCCCATGCCCAGGGCGTCTTTGATTTGCTTCGAAACATCCTGAGCCTTCGAGCCCCCGATGGTGAACGCCCGCACCAGGCGCGTGAAATCTTCGATCGTAACCTCTTTGGAGAAATGCAGGCTGGCCAGTCCGGCCGCGTTCAACAGATTCGCGAAGCTGCGCTCCGCGTTCCCCGTCTCCAGCGGAATTCCGTCGAGCAACAGCTTGTTGTCCGACACGCCCAGCAAAAAGCCGCTGTCGCCCGCTGTGGGCAGGCCGTTCTGCAGTTCATTCCAGGTGGTCTCGAACTGCGCTTCGGTGCGCTTGTGTTCGTAGCCATACATGCGCGCGTACTTGATCAGAATGTTCAGACTGTGAACAAACGCGCGCGCCGAAGCGGACCGGTTCTCTTGAGATGTGCTCTGGGCGGTGATATCAATCTCCTCTACCCGCAGTAGCGCACACCAAGGGTAAGACCAATCGGTAAGTACTGGCAGATTACCGAGGTAATGGGGACGTGACCGTCAGCCACCCGCAAGGGCATGACCTGGAAGCGGCACAGTTCTTGGCTGGATTGTTTGACCCTTTTTTCGGGTGGCAGGGTTAATGGGAAATCTTCATGTAGACGCCCACCCAGTAGGCGGGCCGCGGCGGTGACAAGAACCGGTCCCGGAGCAGAGTGTCTCTCGCGCAGGTTCCCAGGCGCGTCGTCGGATAGAGCAAGACCTCCTGCACACTTCCGTCCTTCTCGAGCCTAAGCAGAATCCAGAAACTGTCCAGGTCGTTTCCCGCCGATTGTTTGCACTGCCGCAGGGCACTCAGATGCTTTTCCATGAACTCCTTGCCCATGCTCTCGTCGTAGGCTTTGCCCTCCGGAGTCTTCAGATTGGCATCGATCGCAGCGCGTGCCTCGGAAAGGCTCGTGGGCTTGTCATCGGCGCGAGCCCACGCCGTCGCAAGGGCGAACGCAAGTGCGAGAGAGACCAGGGCAAAGGGGCAGATGGTTTTCATGTTCGCCTCCTCAAGGGGTTACGTCATAGGGTTGTCGTCAAGCAACGGGCACAAACTGAGCCACGGTCACTCCGTCACCCCGACCACCGTGAACTTCCTGGTCTTCTTATCAGGGAACAGGAACTCGTAGACTTGAAAAGAATCGTAGGCGTTCGGGTGCTCGTCTTTAACGAGTTTCGCCTTATAGTCGCCAAGGGCCAAAGCACGTTGGGGTTGAAGGCCAATAGCTCGTATCGTTTCCCCTCGATGATGACGTCCAGCTCTTGACTGAAGGCGGGCGCCGCCTGTATCACCATGCGCGACGCGCTCACATGAACGTTGATGGAGTACTCCGCCGGGTTAGGATCCGCGGCCCAGGCCACTGCGCAGAACGACAAAACTACAAATGCCACCTTCTTCACGGGTTCCTCATTTCGGTCTGCAACGATATTCCGGAGTATAAGCTGATTCTTGCGCTGGAGGCCGTACACGAGATGTCGGAGCTGGCGCTCCCGGCCATCCTCGGTGCGAAAATGATACAGTCGGTTCGTTCCGAGGGAATCGCTTTGCCATCTTCCACCAGCAACGTGAAGCGACGCGCAACCGAGATTGCCACAGCCCAGATCGCCGCACCCAAGATCGTCGCCGCGAAGATCGCAGCGAAGAGGCCGGAAAAGACGACGACCGGCCTGCGCTACTGGATGCAGCGCGTCCTCGAAGAGTGCGACCACGTCTCCACCGACTTCAGCGCCGATCTCGTGCACGACCTCCGCGTCTCCCTGCGTCGCTGCCGTTCCATGGCCGACGGCCTGATCGCCGTCGATCCCGATCCCGACTGGAAAGCGATGAAAAAAACCGGCAAGCGCCTGTTCCAGCGACTCGGCGACCTCCGCGACATCCAGGTCATGATGGAATGGATCGAAAAGCTGCACCCCGCCGAAGCCGTTGCAGTTGAACGCGTGGTGCGGGGAGTCTTGCCCGCATTGCCTCCATCACAACAGAATTCCGTGGCTATCGGTGACGTCTCCACCAAAGAATCCCGGTCAGAATCCCAACTCCCAACAGCCTCCCAGCCTCACCTCCCTCGCGATCCCGCGGCCCAAGCCCTCCTCGAAACCCTCGGCCGCCGCGAAGCCGAGCAAAAGCGCGAAGCCCGCGCCGCCCTCGGAGAATTTGACCGCAAGCAGTGGCGCCAATGGAGCCGCACTCTGCCGCAGCGCGCAGCGCACATCCGCCCCGGCAGCGGAGTGTTCAAGCACCTCGCCCTCGAGCGTTGGACCGCCGCCCGCGATCTCCACAACCGCGCTCTTCGCAACCGCTCCAAGGTTGCGTTTCACACCTTGCGCATCGGCATCAAACGCTTTCGCTACATCGTCGAGAATTTCCTGCCCGAGGAGCACAAGGCCTGGAGCAACGACCTGAAGACGGTGCAGGATCTGCTGGGCGAAGTCCACGACCTGGATGTGCTTTGGGCGACGGCACTGACAAGCCAGATATTTTCGACCGAGACCTTTTCGAACGAGATTTCCCCGGGCGAGAGTTTTCGGGACGAGATCCTTTCGAAGCAACAGACGCTTTCGGGCGCCGAATCGCGAGAGCGCTGGCATCGCCAGATTGCCGAAGAACGCGCCAAGCGCATCGAGCGTTATCGCAAGAAGATGGTCGGCCCCGACTCGCTATGGAATGTGTGGCGTCGAGGATTGCCGCAAGGCAAGCAAATTCAGGCACTTGCCACTCAGCGGATGAAGTTGTGGGCGAAGGCCCTCGACCCCGACTTCGCGCATTCCGAGCATGTTGTCCGCCTGGCCTTGGAACTCTACGACGGCCTCGCCGCCAGACGATTACTGGGTGCAGCAGCAGGTTCCAGGCTGAATCCGGCGACGGGGCCAGGCATGAGTCGAAGAACGAATCCGGCCAACGCCTCCGGAGCGCGTGCGAGCCTGTTGATGGCCGCTCTGCTGCACGATGTCGGCAAATCGAAAGGAAATAAGGGACATCACAAAGCGTCGCAGGAGCTGATCAAAGCCCACAGCACGCCCCTGGGATGGAACGCCCGGGACATGCAGCGCGCCGCCACCGTCGCCCGCTTCCACAGCGGTGCGTTGCCCACGCCCAGCCACAAAGCCCTGCGCGATCTTCTGCCCGACGAACAAAAAACGATCATCCAACTGGCCGCCATCGTTCGCCTGGCCAACGCCTTGGACGCATCCCACGACGGCCACATTCGGCGAATCGAAATTGAAAACGGCCAGAGTGAAAGCAGCAGAATCGGAAGCGGTAAGCTCGGAAGCGAAGCGAGGCGGCCCCGTCGCACCAATGGATTCCTGCAAAAACCTGCCGTTGGCCTAGCGAAGAACGAAGCCCTGATAATCGCCGCCGAGGGCTACATCCCAGGCAGCCCCACGGCCCAAACCATCGCCGCCGAACGCCATCTGCTGGAAACCATGCTGGGCCGGGCGGTAATAGTTAGGGCGATGAAGAATCTCACCGTAAGGCGATGACTCTAAACCTGTTTCGCGTCGAATCCGCTGAGAGCGGCAGCCTCCCGCAGCTTTTGATCGGCCGCCAGAAAAATCCGATACTGCGGGATACCTTCACACCACTCAAGGGCTGCGGTTAGTTGCAGCGCGTCGGCGGCCCGCAATTCATGGCGATCCACAAGTTGGGTTGCCCGTGCCTTTAGCGCACTCGACGGTTGGATCACAAACCACGCATCGGCCAGTGCCGCAGCCAGTTGCCGGGCCTTGGTCCAATCACTGGGGACGATTTGCTTCATTCGCACCAGGGCCCTTGCGATCTCGATCGGAGTGGCCTATCAAACAACCGCTTCCTAGCTTTTGTAAAGAGCGACGGCTTGTAGGGTGGTGCTTTGTCGAACGCAGAGAGGTACCAGCGCGCTCGTATCCCAGAAGGCCAAACGGCGCTCTAGCGGTTTTCCCGCTCTTCCCGCCATATTTGTTCGACGGCCTCGTCCGGAACATTTCCTGGGGGTTCGGGCCATGAAACCGCCGAACTCCGCTTCTTTAGAGGGGGGCATGAGAACGCCACGGGCGTTCAGTTGCTGCTCCTGTTCGGGTTGATCATCGAGGAGACAGGGAACGATTCGCGCGACCGGCCTGTCGCGGTCACAGACCAGCAGTTCTTCACCCTACCGTACTAGCCGGATGTGAGCCCTAAGTAGTGCTTTAAGGTCACTGATGTTCACGGTGCGCCTGGACCAGTTATAACTGATCTGACCATGTTAGTCGTGTCCGTTTTTCACAGCGTAAACCTCGCGGAACTGTGACTGCCACTAGTAGCTCCCGAGTCACTTCCGCGCTTCGGCAGCTCCAGATACAAATGTTGTTGCATCTCGCGGCCTGTTTGGGGCCACTCGAGCAGCTGAAACCCGAGGCTCGAAGCCCGAAAGCCGAAAGCCGAACCTATGACTCACACTCAACTCGTTGAAAAAGCCGTCCGCTGGCTGCGGCACTATCGCTGCGGCGTGGTGCTATCAGAACAAGCCTGCGCCAGCGGCGAGATGCCGGACGCCATTGGCTGGAAGCGCGCCAGCCACTCCGTGCTGGTGGAATGCAAAGTCACGCGCGGAGATTTCCTGGCCGACCGCCCCAAGCCCTTTCGCCTCAAGCCGGAGCAGGGAGTCGGCAGCGAGCGCTTTTATCTGACGCCGGCTGGACTCGTGAAGCCGGAAGAACTACCCGCAGGCTGGGGACTGCTCGAAATCCACGGCCGCGGAGTCGAGATGGTGCACGCTTCCGCCAAGAATCTGCGCAGCACCACCGGATTCCGCTACGAGATGAATCTTCTTCTCGCCAGCCTGCGCCGCGTCGAAGTGCGCATCGAGCCCCAGAGCATCACTGATTTTCTAAAGTGGAAA
>Ga0265760_10000489_pt1 | contig 11115 bp, 5 predicted proteins | sample NZIome_2_FD_200831 | JGI IMG/M metagenome (GOLD analysis project Ga0265760, IMG submission 200831) | Metatranscriptome of rhizosphere microbial communities from Maridalen valley, Oslo, Norway - NZI1 (Metagenome Metatranscriptome) | ecosystem: Host-associated > Plants > Roots > Rhizosphere > Soil...
CACCACCCTGCCATTTCTCAAGACTGACTTGATCCCCGCCGGAGCCACGGCAGGCATGTCATAACTTGCATCCGTATGGATGGTTTCTGGATCGAACACGGTGATATCTGCCACATAACCTTCCGCAATCCTGCCTCGATCGCCCAAATGGAATGTCGCTGCCGGCTTGCCTGTAACCTTATGGACGGCTTCTTCAAGGACTAACCATTTGCGCTCCCGGACCACATCTCCAAGCAACAGCGGGAATGTTCCGTACAAACGGGGGTGTGAACGACCCCTGGTATAAACCCCGTCCGTAATGACAATGGCCAGCGGGTGGGTCAGCAACGCATGGAGATTTTCCATCGACTGGCAGTGCTCCACGATGTTCACGACCCCCTGCTGTTCCAGCAAAATGTCTAGCACCACGTTTTCGGGGTCGCTTCCCCGTTCGTCCGCGATGTCCTGGATTGACCTGCCCACCAGCCGGGACGCATTGTTTGCAACCGAGGTTATGACCACGCCATTCCAGCGCGCCTCGGGTTGAATCCGAGTCCGGATGGTTTCGCGCTGCGCAGGATCGCCAAGCCGTGAGAGGAGCTGGGCAATCCCCCCATCCAGGGCGGCCTGCGGCAGTACTTGCGTAAGCACGGTGGATCCGGCCAGCCACGGATATGCGTCAAAAGCCACATCGACGCCCCGCGCGAACGCTTGCTCGACCGCCGCAATGGCGCGCTGCTGTAAGTGCCAGTGATCCGGACCAGCAGCCTGCAGATGAGAGATCTGGAGGCGGCATCCTGAGGATTCGGCAATGGAAATCTGTTCCTCAACGGCTTCCACCAGCCCGGCAGAATAGCTCCGCATATGGGTTGCGTACACGCCGCCTCTCCGGGCGACCACGCGGCAGAGAGCCGTCAATTCCTGCGCCGATGCACCGGATCCTGGAGCGTACATGAGCCCCGAGGAGAAACCCGCGGCCCCTTCCTGCAGAGCCTGATCCAGCAGGCTCGACATGCTGTCAAGTTCCCGGCTCGTGAGGGCTCTGCTGGTATTCCCAGCCACCTTGATTCTCAATGAGCCATGCCCCACGAGCGACGCAACCGTTGCAACCTTCGATTTGCTCGCGCTCGTAAGATAATCGGAGGCAGAGCTCCACCCCCAACTGTTATCTCCACATAAGATGCCGTTTGCGAAATCCCGCAATACCTGGGGGTTTTCCGGCAATGGATACGTGGAGAAACCACAGTTTCCAACAACTTCAGTCGTCACTCCCTGCAATAGCTTTTCAGTTCGATTTTCCAGCACCTGAAGGTCCGAGTGACTGTGCACATCGATAAACCCCGGCGCAATGATGCAGCCCCTGCAGTCAATAACCTCGTACTCTTCATCCTCCGCGGCAACAGATTGGCTGCTGTGCGGGCTACGGACGGAAACAATTCGGCCACCCCGGATGACGACTTCCCCTGAAATCGAAGGGGCACCGGTGCCATCAACGATGGTGCCTCCCGTCAGGATGGCACCTGTAGTTTGCGTCATGCTAACTCCTCTGAGGATGAACTGCAGTGTGGACACCGATCCTTTGCCTGCTCACCAGATCGATGACCTTACGATTCAAAAAGTCAATGTGTGCTCGGTCTATCTCATGGATCGTGAGTGTGGCGTCGCGAACCTCGGCATGGGAAAGCACTCCGCGTGCCACCAATAACGCCTTCTCTGCGTGATGGAAAAACTCGAGGTTCTGCAGGCTGAATATGATCTGTGGCAGGACGCCCTGGAATAGCTGATATGCCACATCTTTATTCCCGGCGCGCGCGTTTTCCCATATGATCTGCAGCAGATCCGAAACCGCCAGTCCGGGCATCACGCCGCAAATGCCCGCGTCGATAAGTTCCAGCATGTAGGTGCCGCCCCACCCATCGATAATGCCTACAGCACCATGGGTCGCTTCAAGGATGGACTGCACCTTCCCAGACATCAGGGGCTCTTCAAGCTTCAGATATTGAAAGTGCGCATGTTGGCGGTGGAGAGATTTTACGAACTCCACGCTCACCGTTGCGCCTCCAGGGTTAAAGTCCTGGATGACCAGCGGAACAGTGATCGCCTGCAGAATCCGGTCAAAATAGCGGAGCAGGTCGCGTTCCGGCAAACCGAAAACCCGTGGAACGGCGACAGAAATTGCGGCGGATCCGGCATGTTCGAGATCACGCGCCGTTTCCGCTACATAAGCGGTGGAAATATGATTTACCTGCGCCACGACGGGAAGGCGACCGTTCAGAATGCTAATCGCTTGAAACACGAGTTCGCGGCGCTCAGCATCCCGAAGTTTGTAGAATTCGCTGGCGTATGCAGGAAGAACGACTCCACAGACACGAGCGCTAGTCGCAAACTCCAGCAAACCGCCGAGCGCCGCCCAGTCCAGGTCCCCATCGCGAGTAAATGGAGTCGGAATGACAGGTAGAACGCCAGCTATCTCAAATGTGGCCATCGCTATCCACGCTGCCCTGTTTTTCCTCGTATACCGTCACTAGAACTTAGCTGACGAAGATCAGCATGCCGCCTGCCGGCAGGTTGGGCATCAGCTTTTCAACTAGCAGATCGCGAAAAAACTCGGATTTCAGTTGGCTATAATGTTTTCATTCACCCGCTCAGTGGATACTCTCAAATAATTTTAGAGGGGAGTCCCTTTCGGCGCTACGTCACACAACTCGCTGCGTATTTTGAGTCGGGCTAGCGAGTTCAGTCAATCGCAAAATGCCATAGTCGCGTGTAACTGTTCAATAGATTGAACCAGGGTTTGCCATGGCCGCTCGACGAGAGTTTCTTGCAATCGATCCCAATGTCTCTTTAGGGAGTGTTTCTTGGGGTATTCGGGTCCTCAAATCTTCCGCGCGATGGCGTCGATTTCGACTTTGATTCCACCCCACAAGACCGCTTGTACTGTCGTTCGGGCAGGAAGAATACCAGTGAAAAATTCCGAGTAGACGCGGTCAAATTGCTCGAAATCAGCAATATTGGATAAGTGGCAAGTACATTTCACTACGTCGTTAAAATTACACTCGGCAGCCGCGAGGATTTTCCCGATGTGCTGCATCGTTAACCGCGTTTCTTCCCCGATTGAGCCGTGCACTACCTGGCCCGTTCGCAGATCCAGAGGTCCTTGCCCGCTAATGAATAGCCACCCGTCCGCATATACGCCTGCCGAGTAGCTTCCGGTGGCAGTGAGTTTTTCGGGATGTTTGATTTCGCGCTTAGTCATTCGCGGCAGCCCCTGCCTTTCTGTGCTTTGCGATTGTGGTGACAAGAAAATTACTCCCGAACGGGAAGTCATCACGACGGCAGGCGCGAGGGCGTTAATCGTCACGCCGCTTTTCGGATATTTCTTTTGCCGCACCTTTCACCAGCCCAATCACGCCCGCTTTGGAAGAAGTGTATCCGTACCTGAAGGGATTTCCGTCTTTTCCGGAAATGGATGCTATCAGCATAATACGGCCATAACGTCCCTTCAACATATGAGGCAGGGTTTAGTTGATCGTCAAGAAGGAGCCACGGAGGTTCACACTGTAAACTCGCTCGTGGTCGGCGCTGGGGTAGTAGAGGATGGGGTGTATTGGTGGGGCCAACGATTCCCGCGCAGTTAACCATGATCTAGGGTGAGCCCACTTCGTCGCGCACCGTTTCAAATGCAGACTGGACGGCAACTTCCGTAGAAACGTCGACAGCATATCCACTGGCCCTGAGTTTCAGATTCCGGAAACTTGCCACCGTACGTCCAAGGCGTCAGAATCCCTGTCGAAGAGGGCTACGGTTGCGCCCTCGCGGGCCAGCCGTTTCCCAATTCCCTCCCCCAAGCCGCTGGCCGACCCAGTGACGACGGCAACTTGACCCTCAAACATACAACCCATTGCAAATCCAGCCTCCAGTCACTCTACCCGTTCACATAAAGGTTCGTTACGGTTATAAATTTCATAGATTCGCTTCACAGTCCTACCGATTGATGTGTATCCAGCCTATTGGACATTTTTGCTGATTCGTCTCAATTTCAGGTTGACATTCGCAGCAGCCTCGAAGCAGCCTTATCCCCGTCGTGAGTTAAGGTGTGCGAGCGTGACGAACCTGTGATGGAGGTGGTCTCGATGAGAACACCTGTGCTGCGTGCGTGGGATATATTTCGTGGCGGTTGCCTTTTCGTGGGATTGGCAGCGGGGTTGGAAACGCACGCGTGGGCGCAGTTTACGACGGCCCGGGTCGGCGGCACGGTCCTCGATCCTGCTGGCCTGGCGCTGGTGGGCGCCACGGTCACCGCACAGGATGAGTTGACGAGCTACAAAAAGGACACAACCACCAACAGTTCCGGCGAGTATTCGTTCCCGGTTCTGCCGGTGGGCACCTACCAGGTGACCGTTACCGCGGCCGGCTTCGTTCCCTATACCCAGAAGGGGATCGTATTGGAGGTGGGCAAGTCTGTGAGCCTGCCGGTGCAGATGAAACTGGGCTCGGTAGCGCAACAGCTTACGGTCACCGCCGACGCTTCCATGGTGACCACCGATTCTGCGACCGTCGGTCAACTGATCACGCAGAAAGAGGTTGCTGAGTTGCCTCTGCTTGGCCGCTACGCACAGCAGTTGGTATTCTTGGTCCCAGGAGCGAACAATGTCACGGCCAACTACTGCGCCGCGAATTGCGAAGGGGGAGTCTTCCCCAGCGAACAATATGCCAAGGTCAACGGCGCCGGAGCCAATGGTGTGAGCTATCAGCTTGACGGAGCTGATTTTAACGACACCTACATCAACACCAATCTACCATTTCCAAACCCCGATACCATCCAGGACTTCAACCTGGTGACAAACAACATGAGCGCCATCTACGGGGATGCGATCGGCGGAGTGGTGAATGTGACCTTAAAGTCGGGAACCAATTCAATTCACGGCGATGCCTTCGAATTTATCCGAAACAGTGCACTGGATGCGGCGAACTACTTTTCGACCACTGGCGTAAGTCCGCTGAAACAGAATCAATTCGGGGGCGACATTGGCGGCCCGATTCTCAAGAAACGGTTGTTTTTCTTTGGAAGCTATGAGGGGACCAGGTTCAACCAGACCAATGCCGGGCAGAGCACGAACGTGCCGGACGCCGCCGAACGCCGCGGCGACTTTTCTGAATTGCTTCTCGGGTCAACTCCCGTTCAGCTGTACAATCCGTTCCCAGTAGCGAACTCAGGAGTAGCCCCAGGAGCGCCCTATCCTAACAATCAGATTACGGTCAACCCCGTCGCGACTTACATTCTCAACAAGATTCCGCTTCCCAATCCGACTCCGCTGCAAATAAGTCAGGGGTTTCCCGATACGTTGAACTTCAGCAGCCTGCCGACGATCCAAAACACGAATGAGTACCTGGCGAAGGTCGATTACAATTTCAGCAAGCACCATCTCAGTGCCCACTATTTCCAGCAGAGTTACGTTCAGCCTGTCGTCCTGCCCCCACCCACAAACATCTTGGAAATGACGGGTAGCGCGGAAACCCTGGTTGACCACAACGTGAGCGTCGTCGATATCTATACGATCACGCCGCACTTCCTGCTGGGCAGCTATTACGGATACACCAAGATTGATGGCACGACCTATTCGGGAGCTCCATTCAGCATGGTCGACGCTGGAGTGCAGAACTTTGCCGTGCCGCCGGACAAAGGCAACGGGAACCTCGCATCGCTAAATGTGGGCACGCCCTCTTTTGGTTTCTCGAGCGGCAACTACGGAGTGTGGAATCGAGGCGATCAATCCTTACGTGAAATTGCCACGCTGATCAAAGGCCGGCACGTAATTCAATTTGGCGGTGAGGCGGTTCGCCTTACCCAGCCCATGGGGAATCTCTTCCAGGAGGGGGGCACATTCAATTTCGCCAGTGCGACGAGCAACAATCCGGTAACGCAAGTGAACCCGGGGAACAACCCGTTTGGGGACTTCGAAGTTGGCTATGTCAACAACCTCACCCAGGGCGGGGGTCTATTTCTCAATTTTAGGGGGATCAACTGGAGCGCTTTCGTGCAGGACGACTGGAAGGCCACTCCGCGACTCACCCTCAGCGCCGGGCTCCGCTGGGATCCGTGGATCCCTTCCAAGGACAGCCTGGGCAGAGTCGCCTGTTATGAGGGGACGGCGGTTCAGTCCCTTCGCTATCCCAATGCCCCTCCTGGACTCCTCTATGGCGGGAAGAACCATGATCCCGGTTGCCCGGAAGCCGGTATTTTCTCCGACTATATGAATTTCGGACCCAGACTTGGGTTTGCGTATCAGGCCACAAAGAATGGCGATACCAGCATACGGGGAGGCGCGGGTTATTATTACGAGCCACCCAATTCCCTTATCTATCAGCAGATGGTCGGCGTCCCGCCCTTCGCGCCGGTTTACACCCCCAGTTCAATCCCCTTCGGCACCCCGGGTACCCCCCCGCCCACGCCGATTGGCATAAGCCTCTCCGATCCCTATGGGAGCGCAGGACTGACCAACCCTTTCCCCGCAGGCTTTGGTCCGAACGATCCGGGTCCCGGCGCAACTTTCTTCCCTCAGCCCGGGTTTTCACAAATACAGGATCCCCATCTTCGCTTGCCGATGGTTCTATCCTATAACCTGACGGTCGAGCACAGTTTCCGGGCGAACTGGATGCTACGTGCCGCCTATGTGGGCAATAACGGGCACCGGCTCTATGGCACGGGCGACCAGGAGAGCGGCCTGCTGCAGTTGAATCCCGGGATTAACGGGACGCGCGTGAATCCGAATTTTGGATCGGTCGCTTCGATTAATTCCGGAGTGAACAGCAATTACAACGCGCTCCAACTGACACTGGAAAAGCGCTTCGGGCATGGCTTCTCCTTTCTCTCCAGCTTCGCCTGGTCGAAGGCGTTGGATGATTTCGCCCCGCAGCCACAAGGTTCCACCGGCTTTACTTTCACGAATACCTGCCCCTGCGGCCGTGCTTTCGATTACGGTCCGTCGGCGGATGACCTGAACAAGGTTTTCAAAATCAACGGGAATTACGAGGTTCCGCATGTTCACCTCTTAAGAGGCGCCGATGCGATCTTGAACGGCTGGCAGCTCACGACGATTACCAGTTGGCAGACTGGGCTCCCCTTTACCATCTACAGCGGCGCTAATAATTCCGGCAGTTTAATCGGATCGGAACGGGCTGACATTGTGCCCGGAGTGAACCCCGTACTCCCAGGCCGCTCGCATGCTGCCAGCATCGAAGAGTGGTTCAATACCGCTGCTTTCGTTCAGAACGCGAATGGAACTTTCGGCGATTCGGGAAAGAACGCTGTGCGCGGCCCACGGTTCTTCGATACTGATCTGGCCGCCATTAAGAAATTTAAGGTGGGCGAGCGAGTCTCTCTCATGTTCCGCGCCGAATTTTTCAATGCCTTCAACAATGTCAATTTGGGCTTGCCTGGCAACCAGGTAGCTGCTGGCGCCAGTGGCGGGTTTGGCCGTATCGGCAGCACGGCGGGAGGAGGCGCATACGGCGGCCCGACCTCCTACGGAGTGCCCCAACCCAGAATCATACAGTTTGGGTTGAAGGCAAGTTTTTGAGCACGGCGGTAGGCGCTGGTTTCCTGAGCGTCCGGTAGCGCAGACATGAGTTCGCTTCGCAGAGACTTTCTGAGGCTGGCAAGCGCCGGGGTCATCGCAACTGCAACGGGTACCCAGCCCCGCGCCCCTGCGGAAATTACTCCACCGCGAATCCACGATCCCAATGCCGTTTTCGATGTAAAGGTCTACGGCGCGCGCGGCGATGGCATAACCATCGACACGCCAGCCATCAACAAAGCTATCGCAGCCGCGAATGCCGGAGGCGGCGGTACCGTGCGATTTCCACCCGGTACCTATGCCTGCTACTCGATTCATCTTAAGAGCAATGTGGTGCTCTATCTTGAACCGGGAGTAACTATCCTCGCCGCGAGTGTGCCTGAAGGCGCAACTACCGGCGCATACGACACCGCTGAGTCGAATAAGCCCTGGGAAGACTATCAGGACTATGGCCATAACCACTGGCACAACAGCCTCATATGGGGTGAAGATATCCACGACTTCGCGATTCTTGGCACAGGACTGATTTGGGGTAAGGGATTGAGTCGTGGTGCCGATGACTTACCACTTGCCGAAACCCCAGGGATGGGAAATAAAGTGATCGGTCTCAAAAACTGCCATAACGTTATCCTCCGCGATGTCTCCATTCTGCAAGCTGGGCACTTCGCGATATTGGCAACAGGAGTCGATAATCTCACCATCGACAACCTGGTGATCGATACCAACCGGGACGGCATAGATATTGATTGTTGCCGAAATGTGCGCATTTCGAACTGCAGTATTAACTCGCCGTGGGACGATGCCATCTGTCCCAAGAGTTCGTTTGCTCTTGGCTATGCCCGACCGACCGAAAATGTAACGATTAGCAACTGCTATGTCACAGGCGCTTACGAAGTGGGCACGATGCTGGATGGTACCTGGAAGCGCTGGTCGTCGGATCCGGCCCAACAGGCCAAAGTGTTGCCTTATTTCCCGCAGGAGTTTAACGGAAGCATCAAGCTCGGGACCGAGTCCAACGGCGGGTTCAGGAACATTGCCATCTCCAATTGCGTGTTCGACGGCAGCAAGGGTTTTGCCCTGGAAAGCGCCGATGGCGCAGTCGTGGAAGACATTACTCTTACCGGCATCACCATGCGGGATTGCACCAACACTCCTTTGTTTCTTCGTTTGAGCAGTCGCATGAGAGGGCCGAAAGGCGCCAGAGTAGGCACGATGAAGCGCGTAATCATGAGCGATATTGTGTGTAGCAATTCTACGTCCCGACTGGGAGGAGGAGGAATTATCGCCGGCTTTCCTGGCCATCCTATCGAAGACATCAAGATCCATGATGTCTATCTTGAGCATCGTGGCTCTGGCACCAAGGCAATGGCTGCACTCAATCCGCCGGAAGCCGCGGACGTCTATCCCGATCCCGACATGTTCGGCGATATTCCCTCCAGCGGGTTCTTTCTGCGCGACGTCAACAATGTCGAGTTCACCAACGTTGAGATTGTCTTCCGTCAGCCGGACGCCAGGCCGGTCTTCTGGCTGAGTCAAGTCAATGGAGCCGATTTTTTCCGTATCAAGACCCCAAAATTACTAAGCCCTACCGTATTCGCACTTCATAACGTCCAGGACTTTCGTGTGATGGCTTCCCGCAATGTCAAAGACATGTACCTGGAGAGAGCAGACCAAGAGCAAATTTGAGGGTACATGCGCTGAACTGTTGGCGATGAAATGCTAGGGCCCTTGCGCGGGCAGTTTGATCGGTGCGAGGAGCAAAGGAGAACTTGCGAGCATGAAGAAGTTCTGGCTGAGCGTGCTGTTCCTCACGTGGTGTTTCATCAGCAATTCCGTTCAAGCACAGACCCCTAGCCTTCCATCGGTGGAGCAAGCGCTGGAGAAGCCCGTGCAGCCGTTCGCAGTCACGGAGTTTCAGCTACAGCAATATCTGATGGCTCGGATTCCGCCGCTGCCTTCACCGGCAACGCCCGCCCAGTGGAAAACGGAGGAGCAGCGGCTGCGAAGGCACATTCTCGATGAGATTGCATATCATGGCTGGCCTCACGAATGGATTGATTCCGCTCCAAGTTTCGACCAGGTCGGTGTGATCGAAACCGATCATGGATACCGGATTCGTAAATTTCGCTATGAAATTGTGCCGGGTTTCATTTCTACCGCGCTGCTGTATGAACCCGAAAAGATCGCCGGGCGAGCCCCTGCCATTCTTAATGTAATCGGTCACGAGCCGGCGGGTATCGCGGTCGAATATGAGCAGAAGCGGTGTATCAACTTTGCCAAGCGCGGAATTATTGCTCTAAACCTCGGATGGATGGGGTTCGGCGAACTCTCGCAGCCGGAGAATGCTCACGATTACGGTGCGCATCTTAACCTGGTTGGCTCCAATGCGCTGGGGTTTTTCTATCTTGCAATGCGGCGCGGGCTCGATTATCTGGCGGCTTTGCCCGAAGTGGATTCCACCCGGCTTGGAGTTACCGGACTCTCCGGGGGCGGTTGGCAGACAGTTATACTGAGCGCTCTCGATGAGCGTGTTGCCGTCTCCGCGGAGGTGGCAGGTGTCGGATCGCGCGAGTCTAACCTTACCAAACCGCTGGATACGGATGAAATAGAAGAGGACGCTCCGGATCTTACGCATGGTGAAGATTACCCTGAATTCATCGCCATGCGTGCGCCTCGTCCCACGCTTCTGATACACAACGCTGTGGATAGCTGCTGCTTCCGGGCGTCGCTTGTGAAGCCGTACTTGTATGATGAGGTAAAACCTTTTTTTCAGATGTTCGGTGCTGCCGATGCTCTTGCCTGGCATGAGAATTTCGATCCCGGCACGCATAACTATCAATTGGACAATAGGATCCAGGCTTACCGGTTTTTCACGGAACATTTCCATTTGCCCGTCGCTGAAAGCGAGATCTTCAGTGATGATGAGATCCGCACTCCGCAGGAACTTGCTATCGGCGTGTCGGCTGATAATTTGACCATCCTTGGTCTCGCGAGAAAACTGGTCAGCGAGATCAAGCGGGAACCGATCCCGGCCGATGGCGCGCAGCGCAGCTCCTGGATCGCGTCTGAGCGAGGGAAGCTGAAATCCGTGATTCGCTATACGCCAGTTTCCGCACTACGCGTCTTGAGAATGAATAACGGCACAGGCACCGAGCTTGACGGCAGAGGTGTATCTTCCCAATTTGTGTCCTATCGTTTCGATCTCTCGAATGGACTTAGTGCCACCGGCATATGGTTTAAAGAAAATGCCGCTCCGCAAAACGCGACAATTATTGTGCTCAATGACAAGGGCTATAAGGCTGCCGGAGAAGCCGTGTCCGATCATGTTGATCGAGGGGAACAGGTGCTCGCGTTGGATTTGCTCTTCAATGGAGCTACGGTACCTGAGTCGCCCGATCCCAGCGCTTGGGAAATGCTGGTAGATAGTAGTGGCGAGCGTCCATTAGGTCTGGAAGTAGCTCAGTTGATTACAACAGCAAACTGGCTTCGATCTGCTGGCCGCAGTCAGGTCGAGGTGGAGACTGATGGTATTCGCAGTCAGGTAATTGCGCTTACGGCG
>Ga0265760_10000490_pt1 | contig 11108 bp, 5 predicted proteins | sample NZIome_2_FD_200831 | JGI IMG/M metagenome (GOLD analysis project Ga0265760, IMG submission 200831) | Metatranscriptome of rhizosphere microbial communities from Maridalen valley, Oslo, Norway - NZI1 (Metagenome Metatranscriptome) | ecosystem: Host-associated > Plants > Roots > Rhizosphere > Soil...
CAGAAAACAAGCCCACCGCTAGGCTGGTTGGGCCATCGCCAAGCGCTCGCACCCTTGCGCTGCGCAAATCAATTTGCACGTAACGGCTGGCGAGGGCGTATCCACTGAAAGTCGCCAGATCCTGCTTTCCGGCGTGCAAGCGAAACGGAGACGCTGCATACGGCGGCGGATAGAGCCGCTCCCATGCCGATGGGATCTCCGCAACCGCGAGCACCGTGACCAAGGATCCGCCGTCCGGAGACAAGGCCAGAAGGCGCTGACCTTGACTGAACAGCACCAGCGCTTGATCGCTCACATGGTCCTTGACCTGGAAGGGTTGGCCCCCAACCACTGCCCACAGCTCACTGCGATCGGCGAATGAAGCCATTTGCGGATTTTCATTTACGGGAAATAGCAGATCTGACAGCGTCCGTCCGGTCCCGACAATGGCAGCCGCTTGGCCTTCGGCCGCGGCTCTCTGCAGCAGGCCAGGGTCGGCCACCGCATACACGTAGTGCTCTCGGTCGCGGATATCGAAAGCCTTGATGGATTCACCCTCTGGAGTCAGTGGTTTGACGGTCTTTGTCTTCAGATCAGCGAGTACCAGCCGATTGCTGCCGTGGGCGCCGCGTTCGAGAAAGGCAATTCCGCTCGAGTCCTTGAGCCAGCGCCAATGGGTGATGAGAGGACCGTCCATATCAGTGGAGCGATTGAAACCCCAAAGTGGCGTGGGCGACTCCACATCCTCGGCCCGCACCAGCACGCTTAGTACGTCCTCCGTTCGGTAAATCCGCAGCGTGTCTTCCGGACGGTTGAGGTCTATCCGTCCCCGCTCGGTGAGGGCGGCGAAGTAGCGTCCATCCGGAGAAAACTGCGTGCTCTCCGCTTGTCCCGTGTATGGATCACCAAAATGCGCGAGCCCGATTTCTTCGGCTACGGTGAACGGCTTACCGACGGCGCTGCCGAGAGCAGTGAAGAGAAGTGCCAAAAATATCGCCAATGCACGCACAGGCCGGACCCCGGAACGCATCGTCCCTTGTGTCGTCAACGAGAGGCCGGTGACCTGATACCGCTGGACCTTGTCTGCGACCATGATAGTCACATTAACGGCCATGTTCTCGGTGCGCAGCAAACACGTGTGGCCCGATAAGCCGCTTGGCGTCGACAGAGCGTGATCTCCCTGCGGCCTCTTGCTCCACGTCCTCACGTGCAGTCGACAGATTCGCGGACCAATGTTGCTCGGCACGTCTCGCCACCTGCCTAATTCTTCCCGGGCTGAGTCACTACAACTTCAAACCCAGTTTCACGTAAACGTAGCGCCCGCGGATATCGTATTGCGAGTTATCCCAAGGTGCGCCATATGAAAACGGTGGGGTCTTGTCAAGTAGATCTACGACGCCGACCGAAATGTAGGAGTGCGCGAGACGCCCGCTGCTGCCCGCAAGTGCTTGCCCGATTTCATAGCGCGCGTTCATATCTACAAACCATGAGTTTCCCAACTCGTTGGAATTCGGCACGTACTGGTAGTCCCTGTACGGGCCGACGTAACGGCCGGAAACATTCATGGACAATGGCCCTCGCTGCCACGCGAGCGCGGCGGTACCTTTCCAACGCGGCGCCCACCCCGCCCCAGATACGAGACTGTTATCGGCCTGGCTGACATAGTTGATTTCAGGCGAATTCGGCGTCAGGGCGGTCAGCCATTTCAAAACGTTGGCGACAGCAAGCGACGGTGTAAATCGACCCAGGGCGGTGTCGATGGCGTAACTGATGTCAGCATCAACGCCCGTCACGCGTAGATCGCCAAAGTTGTAGGGGATGTCGTTGATTTGCTCAATCTGCCCGAGATATCCCTGCTGCAGATCCTGAGCTGTTGGCGGTGCTCGGACTATTGCTCCCGGGAAGAGGTCCGGATTATCAATGAGATCCTGGAAACTATGAGTCGAAATGTAGTTCGAGATCTTGAGGTCGTAGTAATTCAGCGAAGCCCGCAGCCCGTGCAGCGCTTCACTGGAATAGGTTAGGCCAAGCGTGAACGCGTCACCAGTCTCCGGGTTCAACTTCGGATTGGGTCCGGCTATTATTAAAGCAGACACTGGCTCATTGCCGCGAAAAGGATCGAGCGCGCCCGTTGGGCCATTGAAGGCAGCTAGGGGATACGTGAGGTCCGCCAAGGTTGGTGCTTGGTAAGACACTCCGTAGCTGCTATTGAAAGACAGCGTATTGGTCGCCCGCCAGAGCAATCCGCTCTGCCACGTGGCCTTTCCGCCGTAGTCATCGGAATGGTCGTATCGACCCGCCAAGGTGAGAGCCAGGCGCTCACTCGTCTGCGAGCCTTCACTGGAGAACAACGGAACACGTGCTTCAGAGAACACCGCGTAGGTTTTTCGCTGCAGATCAATCGGGGTCGCTAAAGAACCAGGCCCTGAGTCGGTATCTTGTTTCTCTTGGCCGTACTCGCCGCCGACGACGACTTGGACAGGACCGCCGGGCAGAGAGAATAGCGGTCCGCGTAAGAAGCCCTGTCCAAACACAATCTGATCAGCCGCTCGGGCGTAATACGAGCTGTTAGGATCGATGGCTTGCAGCGATTGCAAAAGCTGCGGTGTACCCGGAGCGCCGGTGGTAAAAGGGTTGAGAGCGGTGGCGGGATCGGAGGAACCGAGCGCGTTGAGAACGCTTTGCGTATTGATTCCTGGCTCCGCAGAATCCAAATGGTCCCGGGATAGATATGCGGTGGCCTCGTAATGCCAGTCAGAGAAGAGCGTGCCCCGCATCCCGATCAGCGGGCGAATTAGCGATTCGTGAGTCCTCTCAAGCGGCCCCACGATGCCGGGGTAGGAAAAGCCGACCCCAACGTCTTCACCAAAGGGATTGTAGGGATTGTTAGCCGCGAGAATCGCAGAATCGCCGGTAGGGACGTCAATCAGCAGTCCCAGACCCGTTCGGGCATGCAGATTCATATTCGAGAACATGACTTCAGTAAATAGATCGACCGACTCAGCGATGGCATAGTGCGCGGAAAGCAGTGCTCCTGTACGTTGCGTGTCCGGAAGTAGAGAAACATTGCGAAAGAAGTTGCATTGATTCTGTTGTCCCGCGGTCGCCACGAACTGTCCGATCGTTGGTTTTCCGGTGATGCCGGTCGGGATAGCCGCTTGCGGCGAGTTCAAACCGGGAAGGTTCTGACCGTTCAGTGAAAAGACGTTGCCGGGAGCACAATCGCCAAGTAGGTAACCAGCGGTTGGTGCGTTCGCAGGGAAATCGGTCGCTGAGGTCGGCTCGCGCTCGCTGCCAAGCAGTTCACCGCGATCCTGATAGATTCCTACGAGGGAAACAGAGCCGCGGTCCCAGGTCTTGCCCCAGGCAAGGTTGACACCGCTATCACTGACACCTGTGGCGTGACCCCAGCTTCCGTTTAACTCAAGTCCGTCATAGTCTTTGCGCAAGATGATATTTACAGCGCCCGCCAAGGCGTCGGCGCCATAGATCGCTGAGGCCCCGACGGGCAATATCTCCACCCGCTCGATGGCGGCCGGCGGAATGTTGCTGAGGTCGAAGAAGCCTAAAAAACTCGTCTCCACGCGACGTCCATCGAGCAGGGTCAGCGTGGTACCCACAGGAAGTCCATGGAGTTGGACCGTCGTGACGCCGTGAATCCCGACTGCAAAGCCGTCCTCCCGCGAAGCAGTGGATACATCAGGCAAAGTGTTCAGGAAGTCGGTGATCGTCACCTGGCCGCTTTGCTCGATGTCCTCTCGGGTGTAACTGCGGACCGGCAGCGTCTGCTGTCCCGCGGCCGTGGGAATGCGCGAGCCGGTGACGACTATTTCTTCGAGCCCCGCTGTCTTTTTCTTAGTGTCGGATTCCTCCCCTTTATTTTTTTCTACGGCTTGAGGTCCAGCAGGGTTTTGATCCACCTGAGCCACGCGAACGGGTGGATCCGAAGCGGCCGACGTTGTCGCCGGCAGCGTAGTACTGCGCGCCGACTTTAACTTGATCACCACATTGCTCGCCGCGGTGTGTTGCGCTTCGAGTTTCGTGCCCGCCAGCACTAAGCGAATGGCTTCATCCACCGTGTATTGACCACGAAGGGCAGGGCTCCGGGCATTCTTGACCGCATTGGGCTCGAACAAGATGTTTATTTCGGTCTGCTGGCCGATCGCGCGCAAGCTATCGGCGAGCGATTGTTCCGGCAAATTGAATGAATACGTGGTCTCTGCGAACACTAAAGGCGCGGCCATGACGCCGCTTATGATCAATACCAAGATTGCGAAGCATCGGCGATACCATGCATTCATCCGCCATTCCCCTTTGTTATACAAAAGCTTCCTGTTTGAGAAGCTTCTGGTGCTGAAGGGTGTAGACGTGCCGCGATGAGCGATACCACACATGCGTGTGACAATAAGTTGGCAATGACAAGACGACTTCAAAAGCAGCGTCCTAGACAAAGAGGCGACGCCTAGGGCGAATTGTCTAAGGCGTGGGCGGTGCGGCGGAACGTAAATGGATTTGACCGCCCTCTTGAGCGACTTGTAACCCGTAGAGTTGCGCCACGGTTTGCGCAAAACCTTCGCTGTCGCCAGTATGATAAATACCGCTGACGCGCTGCGTCGCGATACTGCTCTCATCGATGACGAGCGCGCTCTTGCTGTAGCGATTCATCTCGGCGATCGCGTCGGTGAGCGGCGTGTCATCCAGCATCACTTCACCGCGGCGCCAGGCGGTGACGGCATCCACGCGCGGTGCATCGATGATGGCGGGTACACCCTTGGCAATGGTGAGACGCTCGCCGGCCGTCATGGCGTAGCCGGAAGATGAGAGTTTGCCCAAGCGGCTCAAGGAACTCGATACGCTGGTTGGAACCTCAAGAGGCTCGGTCGTGGAAGTGACATTCACCTTGCCTTCCACCAAGGTCACATCGATATGATCGGGTTCGTAGCGAACCTCAAACGCCGTACCGACGGCGGTGACTTGGTTATCACCTGCGATCACGACGAAGGGGCGCTCTTGATTGTGCGCGACCTCGAAGAACGCTTCGCCGTGCAGCAGGCGCACCGCCCGCCTCTCTGCGGTGTACTCGATCTTTACTTTGGAGTTGGAATTCAGCGCGATGCGGCTGCCGTCATCCAGGGGTACGGTACGTTGCTCACCGATGGCGGTGACGTACTCTGGGTCCTGTTCGAGTCGATAACTGAAGAACGCAGCCGCAGCTGCAAAGAGCAGCAGTATCGCGGCAATGGCAAAGCGGCGGGGGTTTGGTGAAGGACGTGCCTGGTGAACAACACGCGGCAGTCCGGCGATCGAGGCATGCGGCGCGGACTCCCATACTGCCGTGACGCGCTCGAATTCCGCAGCGTTGTCAGGATTTACCGCAAGCCAGCGGCGAAAGCCGGCTTCCAGCTCCGGCGAACGATGGGCGCCGTGCAGCCGCACGATCCACACGGAGGCTTCGGCGCGGGCGCGCTGGCGGCGGTCTTGGGTAGCGGAAGTTTCGGCGGCGTCCACCTTAATGCTCTTCCATCCAATTGGTCATGGCCAGGATCGCCTTGGCGGCGTGCTTCTCGACCATGCTCATCGAAAGCCTAAGCTGCTGGGCGATTTGCACGAAGCTGTAACCTTCGACACGGTTCAAGAGAAAGACCTCGCGTTGGCGCGGGCTCAAATTTGCGAGGCCTAAGCGCATGTGCTGTAGACGCTCCTGCGCCGCGCACACCACATCAGGTGAAGGACTAGGGTCGATCAGTTGCAGGCGATCGAGCGCGCCGGGAACGACTGCGGCGACCGTCGCCCGGCGGTGCTGGTCGATGGATAAGTTAAGTGCAGTGCGCACCAGGAAGGCCTCGGTTTGCGCTACGTCCTTATCGCGGCAATAGACTTGTAGGCGCAGGAAGGCTTCTTGAATCAGGTCTTCGGTATCATCGATGCTGCGGCCGCGGCTGCGCAACAAGCGGCGCAGTTTGAGCACAAGCAGGCGGACCTCGTCCATGTCATAAAGATGACATGGGGTTGGGTAGCTCGCAATGCGAACGGGACGGAAAGAAAAATATTGTTTGCGAGAGGTGTGGTCCCAGGGCCGCTAAAGCGTCTACGCTTTTTGGCGCGAGGTTCGGCCCAGAGCCCCTCGGCACCTCCTCCAAGAGCTGGCAGGAGGGTGGCATAGTTCTGGAGGCGGTTCCCGCGAGAGCGATTTCTTCTTGCCGGCGAGAACATCGCGGTCCTTCAACACGAGAGCCGCTGACGAGATGACCTCGGTCCGAATGTCTGAATAAGTATGGCTCTGGGGTGTGGGAGTTTCCTACCGCATTTGGGCATTTGCGCTGAATATGCCAACTATCTCAGCCGATGTTGAGCAGGACCACAATTACCAGATTCTTACGCGCTGGTCTGGCGGCAGATAAAGTTTGTCCCCGGGTTTGACGTCGAAGGCGACATACCAAGCGTCCAGGTTCGGCAGCTGACCGTTGACCCTAAAGGTGTCCGGACTGTGCACATCGCTCATCACGAGGTTGCGAAGCGCATCGTCACGGTATTTCGAGCGCCAGACCTGCGCGAACGACAAAAAGAAACGCTGGTCGCCGGTGAGGCCGTCGAGCACAGGCGCTTCAATGCCTTTCAAGCTGTCGTGATAGGCGCGCAGTGCAATGTTTAAGCCCCCTAAGTCGCCGATGTTTTCCCCTAAGGTGTTCTCACCCTTCACATGGAAGCCTGGGAGCGCCTCGAACGCAGAGAACTCGGCGACCAGGCGCATCGCGCGCCCCTTGAACGCGTTCGCGTCGGCCGGGGTCCACCAGTCGTGCAAACTACCGTCGGCGGCGAACTTGCGCCCCTGGTCATCGAATCCGTGGCTCATCTCATGGCCGATGACGACCCCGATGCCGCCGTAGTTCACGGCGTCGTCGGCTGATGCGTCGAAGAACGGCGGCTGCAGAATCGCCGCCGGAAACACGATCTCATTGTTGAGCGGGTTGTAGTAGGCATTCACATCGCTCACTTGCATCTGCCACTCGTCCCGGTCCACCGGTTTGTCGAGGCGTGCGAGTTCACGATGCCATTCCCACAGATAGGCACGATCGGCGTTTCCTACGGCATCGCCGCGTACGATATTGAGCGCGCTGTAGTCCTTCCACTTGTTGGGATAGCCGATCTTGGGCGTGAATCTGCTAAGCTTCTCCTGCGCCCGTTTCTTCGTCTCCGGCGTCATCCAATTCAAGCCCTCGATGCGCTCAGCTAACGCGACGCGGAGGTTCGCCACCAGGGTTTCCATCTTGGCCTTGGACTGCGGCGGGAAATATTTAACGACATAGAGCTGATCGATGGCATCCCCCAAGGCGCCACTCACCGCTTGAACGCCACGCTTCCAGCGCTCGCGCTGTTGCGGCGTGCCCGACAGAGCCGTGCCGTAAAAGATGAAATTCTCATGATCGATCGCCTCCGGTAGTACCGAGGCATGATCTGACAGGTAGTGATAGGTGAGATACGCCTTCAACGTCGGCAGTGGGGTCTTCGCGACGACGGCGGCGCTGTCACGGACTGCGGTGAGCTCGTTTAGGACGAAGTGCTGACGGTCGCCGATCTCGGAGGCTGCCAAGAACTTAGCCCAGGCGAATCCCGGCGCAAACTTGAGGAGCTGCGCTTTGGTGCGCGGATTATAGTTCGCCTCGGTGTCACGCCGCTTCTCGATGGGCCATTGGACGCGGGCGAGCGCCGTCTCGAAGGCGAGGATATCCTTTGCCTTGGCTTGCGCGTCGTTGGCGCGTGCCAGTGTCAAGAGCGCCGCGATGTGGGCGGCGTACTGAAGGCGCAGTTTGACGAGTTTGGGATCCTGACTGAGGTAATAGTCGCGATCCGGCAATCCTAAGCCCGACTGGCCGAGGTTCAGCGCGTAACGATTCGGGTCCTTCAGATCCGGACTAATGGCGACGCCGAAGGCCGAGCCGTAGCCGGGTGAACCAAAGAGCGTCGCGATACCTAAGCGCGATTTGGCTGCATCGATGCGCGCGAGATCGGCTTGGATCGGCGTCAAGCCCTTGGCGTCGATCGCCGCCCGGTCCATGAAGCTCGCGTAGAAGTCGCCGACCTTTTGGGCGTTCGATCCCGGCGCTGCGGGAGTCTTCGACGCAGACTCAATAAGGTCGCGCACGCGCTGCTCGGAGAGTTCCCCGAGCTGGGTGAAGGATCCATAGGAGCTGCGGTCGGGCGGGATAGTGAACGAGTCGACCCATGTGCCGTTGGCATAGGTGTAGAAGTCATCGGCCGGCTTGACGCTCAATTTGCGAGCGGAGAGATCCAGGCCGAAGGCCCCGATTTGCGGCCCATCCGCGCCATGCGCAAGGGAAGAAAACGTGACTGCGAAGGCCAAGACCATCGATAAGGGTTTTTTCACTTCAATGGCTACCGTTGTTGGACAGAGAATTAAAGTCGTTTGAGTCAGCATCCAGTCCCTGGGTTCCGCCGCCCAGGGACTGGCACAGCGTGGCGTAGTTCTGAAGCATAGCCAAGCGGTTCCCGGCGAGGGAGATCTCCGCTTGCCGGCGAGATTCTTGGGCGTCGAGCCAGGAGCGTAAGGACACGGCGCCGGCGCGATAGCGGATTTCGTAGAGGCGTTCGGCGGTCTTCGCCGAATCCAAGGAGCGTTCCATTTGGGCCCCTTCCTCCGCCAGCTGCGTACGCGAGGAGAGCGCGTTGTCAACGTCGATGAGGGCTTGAAGCAGGGTCTTGCGAAAGCTCACCACCGCTTTGTCATACTGCGTGCGCGCGAGCGCCGTGGCGAAGTGCGCCTGATTCCACTGAATAAACGGCAGGGAGAGGGTGGCGGCGAGGCTGCCCAAGGGATTCGAACCGAGTTCGGAGAGTCCGGTGCTCGCGGTCCCTAAGGAGCCCGTGAGGCTTAAGTTGGGATAGAAGCTCAAGCGTGTCGCATCGGTCTGCGCGAGGGCCTCTCGCAAGCGCAGTTCCGCGGCACGAAGGTCTGGACGACGGTCCAGGAGCGACGCAGGTAGATCAGACGCGACGGTTGGCGGCGGGCCGTCGGGAACGGCAGACGCTTCAGAGCCTTCGGGCCAGGGTGTACCGCCCAGTAGCACGGTGAGAGCATTGCGCAGCTCGACGCGTTGTTCAACTAGGTCGGCTTGGCTTGCCTTCTGACTTTGGAGACTTTGCTCGGCTTCGGCGATCTCAAGCTGCGTGGCACCGCCCGCGTCCTTCAGAATCTGCACGAGTTGCAGGGTCTTTTCGGCGTAGGCGATGCTTCGCTCGCTTGAATCGATGCGCTGGTTGAGCGCTGCAATCTGGTAGTACAAATTGATCGTGGTACCTATGAGAGTGAGCGCGGCGCTCCGTCGGTCCTCCACCGTGGCGCGAGCCTCCCATCGCGCCACATCCTTGGTCGCTGCCAGCTGGTCCCAGAGATCGATCTCGTACGCCACCGACGCCGTGAGGCTGTGGAATTGGGTCGCGGGAAAAGAACCATTCAGAGGTTTCGAATAGTCATAAGTATAGCCGGCCGCGACGGCTGGATTGATGACCGCGAGATGCGTCTGCAGCTGCGCCGATCGGACGTTGAGCGCGGCGAGCGCGAGATCCGAATTGCGATTCAGCGCTTCGGCTACCAAATCGTCGAGATGTGGATCGCCGAAGCGCTGCCACCAACGATCCAGAGACGCGGTCGCGGCCGTGCCCGCATGAGGATAGGCTCCGGGTACATCGACAACGGGGCGGACGAACGGTGTTCGCATCGTGCTGCAACCACCTAGAGCGAACAGCGCAACGATCAAGAAAGGCCGCGACATCATTCTCTCGCGAGCGCTGCGACGGGATCGAGCTGTGCGGCGTGGCGCGCCGGGAGATAGCCAAAGACAACGCCGATGACGGTGGCGACGGCGATTGCCGCGATGATCGAAAACGGGGAGAAGATCATAGGGAAATTGGTTGAGAAGTGCGAGTAGATGAATCCGATGGTGAGGGCCAGGATCACGCCGACGGCGCCGCCGATGAGGCAGACCAACACGGCTTCGATCAGAAACTGCTGCAGGATGTCGCTTTTTCGGGCTCCCACTGCCGTGCGGATGCCGATTTCACGCGTGCGTTCGGTGACGGAGACCAACATGATGTTCATAACCCCGATGCCGCCGACGATGAGGGAAATCACCGCGATGGATGAAATCAAGAGCGTCAGGGTGGCCGTGGTGGACTCGATGGTCTTGCGGATCGTGTCGGCATTGAAAATGAAGAAGTCCTTGCGACCGTGGCGCGCGATCAAAAGCCGCGTCACGGCATCGGCGGCCTGGTCGGCCGGCGCATCGTCGCGGATTCGGGCGGTGATGCTACGCAGGGACGCGGGTCCCAGGATGCGCCCGATGACAGACGTATAAGGCACCCAAACGTTCAAATTCTGACTCGAGCCAAACACGCTACCCTTAGGCTTGGCGACTCCTATAACCCTAACGGGCATTTTTCCTAGGAATATCACTTGACCTATAGGATCCTCGCCGCGAATGAACAACTTCTCTCTCGTGCGGTCGTCAATGAGCGCGACTTGGGCGAGCTCGCGGATGTCCGCCCCCGAGAACGCCTGACCGGCCAGGATTATAACGTCGTGGACGCGAAAATAGTGATCTCCTACTCCATTGACGGAGCCACTCAAGGACAAATCGCCGAAGCGCACGGAGGCGCTCGTTGAGACCATCGGCGTCACACTATCGACGTAACTCTCCTGGGCAAGCGCCTCGGCGTCGGAGGTATTGAGTGTGTGGATGCTGGCCGCCTTCTCGTCGCCCCAATCCTTGCCGGGGTAGATATCGAGGGTGTTGGTGCCGATGCCGCGAATATCGGAAAGCACCCGCTCGCGGCCGCCGGCGCCGAGTGCCACCACGGAAGCCACGGAGGCGATGCCGATAATTATTCCGAGCATGGTGAGGAAGGTGCGCAGGCGGTGCGCGCGCATCGCGAGCAACGCCATGCGTAATGACTCGAACAGCCGATCTCGCCAATTACCGAGTGCGGCCATGTCTCGACGAAAGGGCCGCTCACCTGAAGGAATGGACGTGGGCTCTGCGGATCGGCGATCCGAGACAATTTCGCCGTCGCGCAGCTCGATGATCCGATTGGCATGCTGAGCGACGCTTGTC
>Ga0265760_10000491_pt1 | contig 11104 bp, 6 predicted proteins | sample NZIome_2_FD_200831 | JGI IMG/M metagenome (GOLD analysis project Ga0265760, IMG submission 200831) | Metatranscriptome of rhizosphere microbial communities from Maridalen valley, Oslo, Norway - NZI1 (Metagenome Metatranscriptome) | ecosystem: Host-associated > Plants > Roots > Rhizosphere > Soil...
GAAAGGCGCCCTCGATCAAATTGGGGAATTAGCGGGTGGATTGGAGTGGCAATCCGGGGGACCTGCTTGGCTATCGGCCGCACGTTCAGCTCATTTTTCTGCAAAGAACAAAGGCAAACAACTAGGCGTCGCCGGCCAACTCTCCCGCCGCCTCGCTGAGCAGTTGAAGTTGAGACAAGAAATATATCTAGCGGAACTGAAGTTAGAACCACTCTACAACGCGATCGAATCCACGCGTGCGGCACTGCGCTTCGTGCCTTGGCACCGTTACCCTGCTGTCGAAAGAGATTTTTCGCTGGTATTGGCCGATCGCGTCACATTCGCGCAAGTGGAACAAACGATCCGAGCGCTCGCTATCGGCGAGATTCAGTCGATTGAGGCTGCCGACCTCTTTCGAGGCGGGCAGATCTCTGCCGGAAAATATTCCCTTATGATTCGAGTGAAATTCCAGAGCTCGCAAGGGACTCTTACGGACTCACAGCTTGCTGAATTCAGTTCCCGTATCGTGACTGCGCTCGAAAAACAACTCGGCGCTAACTTGCGCGCAAGCTAGCACGCGAAATCTTTGGGCCGCGAAGCCTGACCGAGACCGCCTATTTCGCGTCAATATCATTTGCACGCAGGTGACCGATGGCCGACAATGGCGGAAGCTCAGCCGGGAGCGCAAAAGTGAAAATAGAAATCTATGACCAAATCTATAACGTCAATGCGGAAGGTAATGAACAATACTTTAAAGATCTAGCCGCCTACGTCGACTCCAAGATGCGTTCCATCGCCGAAGAAACGCGTATGGTAGATTCCCTGAAAGTAGCCGTGCTCGCTGCGTTAAACATGGCCGACGAGACATTTACGCTGCGCCAGCGACAACAGGAAATCGACGGCCCCCTGCGCAAACGCGTGGAAAAGTGCGTGGCGATGGTGGAAAAAGCCCTGGAACATACGAACTGATTTGCCGGTTGAAAGTGGTGACTGCCAGGCACAACCCATTCGTATCTGCCGCCATCTGCTATATGATTAGTAGGAAGGCTAGTTTTAGCCGTTAAAAATGTTCAAGCACAAGGCAACGCGGTGTCTGCTCATTCCTGTGGCGCTCATCGCGCTATTGTTTCTCAGCGTCACGCTAGGGAGCGTTTGGCATCACCACGCGAATTCCTCGGAAGCGAATTGTTCCATTTGTCATGTAAACCATCAGCCTATGGAGCGGCCGCTCGCCAGCGACCGTACACTGGCGCTCGCGCAATGGGGATCCCAGCCTGACCCCCTTGAACCAGTTGTTGAACCAAGGCTGTTATCTCCTCGTCTTCCCGCACGTGCGCCTCCCGCTGTTTAGTTAAGCCTTTGAATTCAGCGCTTCCCGCGCTCCGATCCACTCTCTATCGTTTCAGCAAAGGTTGAAAATTATGGGTGTAAGACGTGCGCGATTCGCGATGCTCACATTCTTTCTGTGTTCCGCTTCCCTTATTTCGCCACGGAACAGCCATGCGCAGAATCCACCACCGCAGCCCGCTACCGCACCAGCTGCCAAAATACAGGTGCCATCGGCACAATTTCATGGCGCGGTGCGTCTCACACTCGATGAAGCCATCGAATTAGCTCTTCAAAACAATCACAATTTGAAAGCCGCGCGAACGACCATTCAGCAAAATCAAGCGCAAGAGATCACGGCAAACCTACGGCCGAATCCGGTTTTAAGCGCTGACACGCAGTTCTTGCCGATATTTGATCCCGACGAATTTAGCGCAAGCTACATTGAGAACGTTGCTCAGTTCGATATCGGAATTAGCTACCTCTTCGAGCGCGGCAAAAAGCGCCAGCATCGTTTGCAAGCCGCCAAAGATCAAACCGCGGTGACCACCTCTCAAGTGGCCGATAACACGCGAACTCTCACATTCAATGTGGCGCAACAATTCGTAAACGTTCAGCTCGCTGAGTCCACTCTTGATCTCGCCATCGAGGATATGAAGAGTTTTCAGAATACGGTGGACATCAGCCAGGCGCGCTACAAGGCGGGCGACATTAGCGAAGTGGACTTTCTGAAAATTAAACTTCAATTGCTGCAGTTTCAGAGCGACGTCTCCCAGGCGCAACTCTCTAAAATCCAAGCGCTCGTGGGGCTCCGGCAATTTCTTGGATATAAGAGCGTTCCTGAAGATTTTGACGTCTCAGGAGATTTCGATTACATCCCAGTGAAAGTCCAGTTGGAAGATCTGCAGGCCAAGGCCCTACAAAATCGGCCTGACTTTCGCGCGGCTTTGCAGGGCGTCACCCAGGCCAAGAGCCAGTACGAATTAGCCCGCGCCAACGGCAAGCGCGACATAACGGGATTTTTTAATTACACCCACGTAGGTGCCGTCAATACCGCCGACATGGGTCTGAGTTTTGAGCTTCCCATCTTCGATCGCAATCAGGGCGAAATCGCACGAACGAATTACGCCATTAATCAAGCGCAAGAACTGGAATTAGCCGCAAACGATCAAGTACTGAGCGATGTTCTGACGGCCTACGAGGCAGTGCGCGACAACGATCAGGTAGTCTCGCTTTACCGCTCTGGCTACCTCGATGCGGCAAAACAATCGCGCGACATTACCGAATATTCCTACAAGCGGGGCGCCGCAAGTCTTCTGGATTTTCTTGACGCCGAACGCAGCTACCGCGCCACCGAACTAGCCTATCGCCAGTCCCTCGCCGCTTATCTCACGGCTGTGGAACAGCTCCGCGAAGCTGTGGGAGTTCGAAATCTGCCATGAACAATTCACCAAACATAAAACACACAGTACAGCTTGGATTAGCAGTGACAGTCGCGCTTTTGGCCGCAGGCTGCAGCTCGGAAAGAGCGAATCAAATGACCTCATTCTCTTCGAGCGAATCGAAGACGGAAACGCCTGGATTGTTCACCATTCCGCAAGATCAAATGTCGCACGTGCAAGTGGTGACCGTGCAACCGTCCAAAATCACGCGTACGCTGCGGCTAACTGGAGCAGTCGCTTACAACGCATTCAGCACCACGCCCGTAATTACACAAGTGGGTGGACCGGTCAGCAAAATCCTGGTAGTCCCAGGGGATCGAGTCAAACGCGGGCAGCCTCTTTTGGAAGTAAGCAGTCCGGACTATTCGCTGTTACTGGCTTCCTATTTGAAAGCGCGCGACACTTTCCGCGTAGCGGATAAAAATTACCAGCGCGCCCAGGACCTTTTCGCCCATCACGCCATCGCCGACCGCGATCTGCTCCAAGCTGAGTCCGATCGCATACAAGCGCAGGCAGACCTAAGCGCGGCTGAAGAGGGGATGAAAATTTTGGGCATACCAAAACCGGAGGACCTGGAGAAATCTCCCATTTCAGCTCAGATTCCGTTGCTCGCTCCTATCGGCGGTGAAATTGTGGAGCGTCTGGTTTCGCCCGGACAAGTGTTGCAAGCTGGCACCACCCAGGCATTCACAATTTCGGACATGAGCACTGTCTGGGTGCTCGCGAATATTTATCAGGGCGATTTGGCCTACGTGAAAAATGGCGACGCCGCGATCATTACCACCGATTCCTATCCTGATAAATTTTCCGGCAAGATATCCTTTATTTCCCCAGCGCTGGACCCCACCACTCGAACTCTGCAGGCGCGCATAGTCGTCGATAATCCCAGCGGAAAGTTAAAGAAGGATATGTACTGCGTCGCAACCATCACGGCCGGTGTTATTCCGAACGCAATTGCCGTGCCGGATTCTGCAGTCCTGCGCGACGACGAAAATCAGCCCTTTGTTTATGTGGCCACCAGCTCCAATCAGTTCGGCCGTCGCCCGGTAGAAATTGGGCAGAGCGAGAATGGGGAAACACAAATTCTGAAAGGCCTTTCACCCGGCGACAAAGTGGTTGGCAACGGAAGCCTCTTTCTACAGTTCGCCAATTCTTTCCAGCACTGAGCTTTTCAATCTAAATGATCAATCGAATCGTCCAATTCGCGCTGAAGCAGAGATTTCTTGTTCTCATGTTCGCGGCGTTCATATCTGTGGCCGGCGCTATTTCATTCAAGCGTATGCCGGTGGACGCCTATCCGGATTTGTCGCCGCCCATGGTTGAAATCATCACGCAATGGCCTGGCCATGCTGCGGAGGAAATCGAGCGGTTGGTTACGCTGCCCACTGAAGTGGAAATGAACGGCGTACCAAAGATGTCTATCCAGCGCTCCATATCACTTTACGGTCTGTCCGATGTAATTCTCACTTTTGACGAAGACACAGACGATTATTTGGCGCGTCAGATCGTGTTCCAGCGCCTGAGCGAGGTGAATTTTCCGACCGGCGTGCAGCCCACGCTGGCTCCTCTTTCGAGCCCTTCAGGGCTTGTCTATCGTTACGTTCTCGAAAGCCCTGACCGCTCGCCCCAGGAATTGAAAACTTTTGAAGATTGGGTCATCGAGCGGGAATACAAACAAGTCCGCGGCGTCGCCGACGATTCCGGATTTGGCGGCACCGTGATGCAGTACCAGGTCCTGCTCGACCCGGCGCGACTATACGGCTATCACATTACGGTTCCCACCGTAATTCAGCAGCTTAGTCTGAATAATGCAAACACGGGCGGAGGATTCTATTCCCAAGGCGGCCAGTTTTATTACGTTCGTGGCCTTGGTCTAATCCGCGACGAAGCGGACATCGGCAGCGTTATCATCGGCACGCAAAATGGCGTCCCGGTGCACGTTCGAGATGTGGGAGACGTTGTCATCGGTCACGCGCCACGCCTCGGTCAGTTCGGATTCAACAAGAACGATGATGCTGTCGAAGGCGTCATCATGATGCTCCGCGGGGAGCAAACACAAAACGTTCTGAAAGGCGTCGAGGAAAAAACCAAAGAACTGAACGAACATATTCTCCCTCCCGACGTGAAAGTACGTCCGTATTACGACCGCAGCGATCTCGTGCAACTTACCATAGGGACCGTTGAAGACAATTTGTTCCTGGGAATGACGCTGGTCCTCATCGTGCTCATCTTTTTTCTAGTCAGCTTTCGGGCCGCGGTTATCGTGGCTATGACCATTCCCCTCGCACTGCTTTTTTCTTTCATTTTTTTGCATGCCAATGGCGTCGCTGCGAATTTGCTTTCCATAGGAGCGATCGACTTTGGAATCATCATCGATGGGACCCTGGTGATGGTTGAAAATATTTATCGCGAACTCGGGCTTCGTACCGGACAACAATACAATCTGCAGGAAGTAATCCTGGCGGCAGCTAAAGATGTGGATCGTCCGATTTTCTACTCGGTCGCCGTAATCATCGCAGGATACATACCGATCTACGCGCTCAGCGGGCCTTCCGGAAAACTTTTCCACCCCATGGCCGACACCATGTCTATCGCCTTAGTCGGCGCGTTGATTTTCACACTCACGTTCGTTCCGGTGATGTGCTCGTACTGGTTCAAGAAGGGCGTTCGCGAACGCGAGAACAAGCCTTTCGAATGGGTCCGCACTAGATATGCGGGGCAGCTTACTTGGTGTCTCGACCATCCGAAAATCACCATGCTGGTGGCAACACTAATCTTCGGAGCAACACTTTTACTGATTCCGTTTATTGGCGGCGAGTTTATGCCGCATCTCGATGAAGGCGCATTGTGGGTGCGCGCTACCATGCCCTACACAATTTCTTACGAAGAAGCGGCCAAGATCGCTCCGCAGATTCGTGACATTCTGGCCAAATACCCGCAAGTTACTGAAGTGGGTTCCGAGCTCGGCCGCCCAGACGACGGAACCGACCCTACCGGTTTCTTCAATTGCGAGTTTTATGTCGGTCTGAAGCCTTACAAAGATGCAACCTGGAAGAGAGGGCGAATTCACAACAAACCGGAGCTGATCGAAGACCTTCAAAAGCAGCTGGACGCATATCCCGGAATCATTTTCAATTACACGCAACCGGCCGAAGACGCGGTTGACGAAGCGCTCACGGGGTTAAAGAGCGCTCTTGCCGTGAAAATATACGGCTCCGATTTAAATGTGCTGCAAGACCGGGCCCTCGAAATAAAGCGGCGGCTTTCACAGGTCCGCGGGTTCACCGAACTCACCGTCGTGCGTGAACTCGGGCAACCCAGCCTCCTGGTTCAAGTGAATCGCGACAAAATTGCTCGGTACGGGATCAATGTCGCTGACGTCGAGGGTGTGGTACAAGCAGCCGTTGGCGGTCAGGCGGCAACGCAAGTAATCCAAGGCGAAAAATTGTTCGACCTCGTTGTTCGCATGAAGCCTGAATTCCGCGAAAACGCCGAGCAAATCGGCAATTTGTTAGTGGGTACGCCGACTGGCCAGCAAATCCCCTTAAGCGAGCTTTCCGACATCCGTGAAGGCAATGGAGCGTCTTTCATCTACCGCGAAAATAATTCGCGCTATATCGGCGTGCAATACAGCATCGAGGGGCGCGATCTGGCAAGCGCAGTACAAGAAGGCCAGCGGACAATAGCAAGTATTGAAAAATCTTTGCCTGCGGGATACCGCTTAAGCTGGGGAGGCGAGTACGGGGAGCTTCTGGAAGCCGAACATCAAATGTTGTTCATCGGACCGCTAGCGGTACTGCTCATCTTTCTTATTCTCTTCGCGCTCTATGGAAATTTCAAATTTCCCGTCACGATTGCGCTCGGAGTGCTTATGACGGAGCCTGTCGGCGCTCTAATTGCATTGAAGCTCACTCACACACCCTTCAGCGTGTCCTCCGTGCTCGGCCTGCTCGCATTGATGGGCGTCTCCGTGGAAACGGCCGTCATATTAGTTTCCTACATCAACAAGCTGCGTTTGGAAAAAAAAGACATTCGTACGGCCACACTTGATGCGTCGCTCTTACGCTTGCGGCCGATTATGATGACTGCGCTCGTTGCGTGCCTTGGTCTACTCCCAGCCGCACTCTCCACTGGCATTGGCTCGGACACTCAAAAACCGTTTGCTATCGTGATTGTTGCAGGCCTAATTTCTCGCCTCTTTCTTGGTTTTTTTGTAAATCCTGTGCTGTATGAAATGGTCGCCAGGGATGGCGATGTGTTGCAGGTCTAAAATCTGGTGATTGGCTGCTCGAGACGAAAAATTATCGTCACGATTGCGCTGGAAGCTGCGTCTAAGTAACATCGGTGTGGGGGTGTTTGGTTGTTCAAGCGACGGCAAGTGGCGTACCGGATTGCAGCCATGGTGGTTGCCGCGTTCGTACTGTCGTTCGCTTTTCAGGCCGCCGGGCACTGGCACAGTCCATTCGAAGATCAGCACTGCCGCGTCTGTCATTTTGCCCATTCCGTAACCGTTGACCTCTCACACGGTACAGCGCTGCCAATTCCGCAAGCCGTCGCACGGCTGAATCCGTCCAAGGCGATCGACCCGCACATCGAACCTGTTTTTCATCAAACCTCTCCCCGCGCTCCCCCGGTTCAGTCCTAATCCATCCCTAGAAAACAACCGGCACGTGGATTTCTCATTTCAGCTCGTTCGCGTGTGATGAGTTCCACGTTAGCCCCACCCAACGATTGGACCAGCCCCACGTGGGCTTAGGGAGATTCGCATGAACCGTAGGAACACTCTTTATTTGGCAGCAGCATTGTGTGTATTGATTCTTTTCTCTGTGAATACTGTGCACGCGCAATCAGCAGCCATTACCGGCACGGTGATGGATCCGTCGGGCGGCGTCGTTCCGAATGCAACCATCACGATTCACAACCCTGTAAGCGGATTGGAACGATCGACGACAACCGACGCCGCCGGGAACTTCACTTTTCCGAACGTGCCATTCAATCCCTACCATCTCACCGTGAACGCAACAGGATTCATGCCGTACGCCCAGGACGTGGAGATCCGCTCCTCGGTACCGTCCAATGTTCAGATCACGTTAAAGATTGCTGGCGGGACCAGCACGGTAACGGTAGAGGGCGGCGGTGACCTGTTGGAGAACGATTCGACTTTTCACACCGATGTGGACCGTTCGTTATTCGAAAAGCTCCCTCTGGAGAGTCAATCGTCGTCACTCAGCTCGCTGGTCACGCTGACAACGCCTGGCATCGCAGCCGACTCGAACGGATTGTTCCACGGGCTTGGCGATCACGCCGAAAACTCTTTCTCCGTTGACGGCCAGCCCATCACCGATCAGCAGAGCAAGGTTTTTTCGAATCAAATCCCGATCGATTCGATCGATTCGTTAGAAGTAATTTCCGGAGCACCGCCGGCAGAATTCGGTGACAAGACCAGCGTGGTGATTGTGGCCACCACACGCTCGGGTTTGGGTGTCACCACACCTCATGGCAGTGTGACAGCATCTTATGGCGCGTTCGGTTCCTCCACCGCGGGTGCCGACTTGGCCTATGGAACTCAGAAATGGGGAAACTTCATCGCCGTGGGTGGGCTCAACACCGGGCGGTTCCTTGATCCGCCTGAATTCTCAGTTTTCCATGACAAAGGCAACCAGGAAAACATCTTCGACCGCGTGGACTATCAAATCTCGACCGGCGACTCGATCCATCTGAACTTCGGATACACGCGTTCCTGGTTTCAGACCCCCAATTCTTTCGACTCCCAGAATGCCACCATGTGGTTCGGCCAGGGCGTGCCGGGTGAGGGCGGTGTAGGGGTCAGCAACGGAGGGTTTGCTCCCAGCGCTGCACAAGGCTGTACCAGTTCACCATTTTGTGGCCAGGCGGTCGGCCCTGGGGATCAACGTTCGAAGATCGGGACGTTCAATATTGCCCCGTCATGGACGCGCTTGATCAGCGCCAACACGGTTCTCACAGTTGGCGCCTTTGTTCGCCGCGATGCGTACAACTACTACCCAAGCGCGGATCCCTTTTCCGATCTCGGACCGCCGAGCCTGCAAAGAGAAACTGTCGCTCAAGATCGAACGCTCACCAACGCAGGCCTTCGCGCAAGCATTTCCTACGTCAAAGGCATCAACAACATCAAGGCGGGAATCACCTACGAACAAACATTCCTAACCGAGAAAGACAGCCTGGGAATCGTGGATCCCACCTTGAACGCCCCTTGCTTGGCGATTAGCACCGAAACTCCGGTTATCGGCCCTGCAGCCGTCACCTCGCCGTCTCAATGCGCAGCGCTTGGATTTGCTCCGAACGACGCCACCAATCTGAACGCGCCTGGTAACCCTGCAAATCCGAACTTCAATCCAACCTTTGCCAACCAATATCCCTTGTTCAATCCGGTCTTGCTGCCCTTCGACTTGACGCGCGGCGGAACTCTCTTCCGGACCGCTTCGTCATTTCCCCTGCACACGGATGTGAAGGAACTCGCGATTTACGTCCAGGACACCATCACCTGGAAAAATTGGTCATTCAATGTGGGCATCCGTGGCGACAAATACAACGGTTTGACAACAGCCGGGCAAGCGGAACCTCGCCTGGGCGTCGCTTACAACATTAAGCAGACCAACACCGTTCTTCGCGTGTCCTATGCGCGAACTCTCGAAACTCCTTTCAACGAAAATCTCGTGCTCTCCAGCATCGGTTGCACCGATGACGTCCTGAATCCTCTCCTGGGATGCTCTGCCAGCTCGACAAACCCAATCTCGCCAGGCTTTCGCAATGAATTTCACGCCGGTCTGCAACAAGCCTTCGGGAAGTATTTCGTTCTCGACGGCGAGTACATCTGGAAGTACACCCACAACGCCTACGATTTCAGTGTGCTCGGTAACACACCGATTACCTTCCCGATCGAGTGGGACCGCTCAAAGATCCCGGGATTCGCGATCCGCGGATCCGTCCCCAATTTCCACGGTTTGACGGCTCTCGTCGTAATGTCCAGCGTGGCTGCTCGCTTCTTTACCCCGCAGGTCGCGGGAGCCGGAGCAAATCCCACGGCGCCGACAGGCGTATTCCGCATCGATCACGACGAGCATTTCAATCAGACGACGCACCTGCAATATCAGCCTTGGAAGAAATACCCTTGGGTGGCTTTCAACTGGCGATACGACAGCGGTCTAGTGGCGGGCGCCACTCCTTGTTTCGGATTGGAACCAACTAACACTTGTCCCGGCTCTGTCCTAATTGGTGGTGTGCCGAATGTGAGCATGGTGGCCAGCAATGTCGGCTCGATCCCCTTGTCCGCAGATCAGGAATTGGAAGCCGGGTTCACCTGCAACGGTGTGCATGCGACTCCCACAACGCCTCTCCCATTCAATTGTCCCGCCTCCGAGTTCGGATCAACGCTCATAAAGGTTCCTGCGCCGAATAAAGAGAATGACGATCGCAATCCACCACGTATCCAACAGCGCAATCTGTTTGATCTCGCTATAGGCCATGACAATCTTTTCCACGGGGATCGTTACAAGTGGAGCGCGCGGTTGGAGGTGATCAACTTGACCAACAACTTCGCGCTGTACAATTTTCTCTCTACGTTCAGCGGCACGCATTACGTAACGCCGCGTGCAATCACCGGTACCGTCGGCTTCCACTTCTAAACGGCTGACTCCAACAGCGCGGGACTGATTCTGCCAATCGGTCCCGCGCTCTATCCTCATCGCTTATCCGTGCAAATCGGTCGCATTTAGCGCGCCGACGCGATTCCCTTCCTTGACGCCTATCTATTGCTTTTGTTAGGCTGCCTCACTACTCTCTGCATCGCGGGCGCGGTGTCAACGCGATGGCAGAGTTTTAAGCATTCCCTTCCCCCTGGGAGAGTAATGGAAGCATCTTCCGCGCTTTTTGAACTCGCGAGCGTGTCGCTAGCGTGTCGCGATCAAGACACATTGCTCAAGACTTTTGCCGCTCGAGTGGGCACCACACTCGGGGCGCGCGCCGTGCTCGTTTGGATCGCGAACGCAACGGGCGAAGAGCTGGTTTGCCGCATGCGCTGGACCGAACCCGGCGAACGCCTTCATCCGAGAGACTTGCCAGCCACCGGGGGGACGCTGGGGATACTATATCAATCGGCCGCCACACGACGTTTGCCCGCCCGTGAAATCTCGGTAGAGGACCTCGAGCATCTCGACGAATTCAGCCGCACTCGCGTGAAATCCGCGCTCTATGCTTCTTTGCCAGGCGTGCAAAGACCTGAAGGGGTAGTAGAAGTCCTGAATAAACGCGTTGGAGAGTTTACCGCTGAAGACGCTCACTTTCTGGAAGAAGCCTGCCGCCTGGCAGGCGGCGCTTTA
>Ga0265760_10000492_pt1 | contig 11088 bp, 13 predicted proteins | sample NZIome_2_FD_200831 | JGI IMG/M metagenome (GOLD analysis project Ga0265760, IMG submission 200831) | Metatranscriptome of rhizosphere microbial communities from Maridalen valley, Oslo, Norway - NZI1 (Metagenome Metatranscriptome) | ecosystem: Host-associated > Plants > Roots > Rhizosphere >...
CCGGCGACGCCCGTTTCCGTTGGAATCAACGGTCCCGGGATTTGCTGAGTATTTGGGCAGTGAACGTGGATTCGCCGAAAGCACGATTCGTAACTACCGTCGCCACCTGAGTGAGTTTGCTCAGTTACCTTAGCCGAACTGGCGTCACTTCTTTCAGCCAGTTGTCCACGGCAGTTCTGGCAGCTTTCATTTGTGCAGCACAGGCCGAAGGTGGCCCCGCACGCGCCTCGGGCTATTTTTTATGGTCTTGTTCAGGTTCCGGGTTACCGACGACCCAGGAATGATGGCGCCGCTCCTTCGATCGAAGATCGAAGTCAGGTGTGCAGCCACTTTTCCCGAACGCGCCTATCCACGCACATTCGCTCTCACTGGCCTCAGCGGCGGATGTCTGTTAAGTATTCAATATGGACCGTCTCACACTTGTCGGCCTTTCAATCCTGCTAAGTTTGCTTTGGTCGTCGAGCGCATTCGCTCAGAACCGAACAGTGGCGATCACAGTGGACGATCTGCCCTATGTGAGCGCCGAAGCAGTGTCCTCCTCAGATGCCGTCGTAGCCAAAGAGGTCAATCGGAAGATATTGTCCGCGCTGAGGCTTCATCACGCTCCTGTCACAGGCTTCGTCGTCCAGAAAGGCGTCGAAGATCTTGGCCGCACCGCAGCGATCGAGATACTCAGAAACTGGACTAGGGGCAACTTCGATCTGGGCAATCACACCTACTCGCACCAGGACGCGAATCAACTCTCGCTTACGGAATTGGAAGACGAGATCATTAAGGGCGAAACCGGCTTCGTGCCGCTGATGGAACAAGTGGGTAAGAAACCGGAGTTCTTCCGTTTTCCCATGAATCACACCGGCGAGACTGAACAGAAGCACGACGAGGTCGCCGCGTTCCTCACCCACCGCGGCTATCGTGTGGCAATGTGCACCATCGACAACTCGGACTACCTTTTCAATGCCGCCTACGTTCCAATGCTCGCTGCGCACGACTCTTCGGCAAAGAAGCTCCGTATGGAATACCTCTCCTATACGAGCGCTGAAATTGACTACTATGCAGGCCTGAGCAAGCAGGTTCTCGGCTACGAGCCCCCCCAAATCATGCTGTTGCACGACAATCGCCTAAACGCAGATACGATCGGGCAACTGCTCGCGCTGTTTGAGAAGAAGCAGTACAAGTTCGTCTCTCTGAACCGAGCACAGGCAGATCCTGCTTACCAGATTCCCGACACATACATTACGAAGTACGGGTGGATGTGGGGATATCGCTGGGCCGCTGAACGAGGAGTGAAAGTGAACGGCAGACTGGAGCCTGAGCCGCCGGAGTGGATCGTAAACTACGGCAAGCACCCGTAACGCACGTGCGGTAGGCACTTTCTCCAACGTGACACGCGTATAATCTTTCCCTCGGGATACAGAAGAATGCGAGATCTGTTACAGGACGCTGGCCACGCCGTGCGGATGTTTTCGAAGTGCGCCACCTTCACATTTGTTGCCGTCCTAACGGCCGCCCTCGGAATTGGTACGTCGACTGCGGTCTTTAGCGTCATGGATGCGGTGCTGTTTCGATCGCTACCGTACGGAGATACCTCGCGCTTAGTTTACCTTTATACGCCTAATGTCCGGTTCAATACGCCATCCGAGCTGTGGAGCCCGACCAATGCAGATTTCTTCGACTTAAAGCGGCAAAGTCGGTCCTTCTCGGATATGACGGTGTTCGTACAGGCCAGCTACAGTCTTTCCCTGGCAAATACGGTCGAAAGGATTGGAGGAGCTCAGGTAGATTCTAATTTTTTCTCTACCCTGCAATCCCGCCCTGAACTTGGCCGTACGATCGCTCCAGACGATGACCAGCCAGGTCATAACAATGTCGTCGTAATTAGCCATGCCTTGTGGCAATCAATGTTCGGAGGCACTGCAGGTACCATCGGCAAATCGCTTCTATTGGATGGACAGGCATACCGCATCATTGGCGTTATGCCACCCGCATTGCAATATCCGCACAAGACCGATCTCGCCTATGGAGATGCCAGCATTCGGAATACTCAGATTTGGGTTCCGATCGCATTGTCTCCGCAACAGAAAGCGGACCGGGATAACTCGAATGGATACGCGATTGCACGCCTGAAGGTGGGTGTCTCTGTGCCTGAAGCCCAAGCCGAGATGACGGTCATAATGTCTCAGCTTGACGCTCTGCATCATGGGTACATGCGCGGCTGCGGTGCATTCGTGAAAAGCTTTGATGACAGCACACTTGGTCCTGTCCGACATCTGGTGTACCTGCTTTTGGGTGCGGCACTTTTCGTTTTGTTAATCGCATGTGGCAGTGTCGCCAATCTACTTCTTGCAAAGGCTGCCAGCCGGACACATGAACTGGGTGTCAGAGTCTCGCTAGGGGCTGCACGATCTCGGATAGTCCGACAGTTGCTCACCGAGGCCCTAGTGCTGGGAATTGTGGCTGGGGCAGTCGGAGTTGCTCTCGCATATGTTCTGATGCGCGCTCTCGTTTACATGAATCCTGGCGATATTCCGAACTTGAAGGAAACTTCTCTCAATGTCCCCGTGTTGCTCTTCAGCTTCTCAATGACACTGTTCACGACTTTATTGATTGGCATCTTGCCCGCGTGGACCGTCTCCCGCGCTGACCTCGTGGGCTTCTTGAAAACGGGCGGCAATCGAGGCTCGGTCGGAACCCGAAATCGTGCGCGGAGAGGTTTAGTCGTCGCTCAGGTAGCCTTCGTCTTTGTAATGTTGGCAGGTGCCAGCTTGCTCCTGAGAAGCTATTTGAAGATTCAGTCTCTCAAGACAGGATTCGCTCCATCCAGCATCGTTCTGCAGGTTCAACTTGATGACCGCTACAGCCAACAGGCACAACGCCTAGCGTTCTTTTCTAATCTCATTCAGAGGATCGGAAGGATTCCCGGGGTCAAGAGGGTTGGGGCTGTGAAGGACTTGCCGCTCAGTATTTTTGAGACGAAGGTTCTATTCTGGGTAGAGGGATATCAGAACCAAAGAGATCAAATCGTGGAATGGAATGCCGCTACTCCAGAGTACTTCTCGACCATGGGAATTCCTTTGGTGGAGGGACGGTTCTTTCCTGACCACGATCACTCGGGCGACGGGGCCTCTGTGGTTGTCAATCAAGCGTTCGCAAGAAAATACCTTGCAGGTGACGATCCGATAGGGCGGCGAGTCAGCGGAAGACCGGCTGGCCCCTGGAGTACCGTTGTAGGTATGGTCGGAGATGTTCGAAAGTCGAGTTTGGAGGAATCTCCTGCACCAGAAATCTACTCATCATGGTTACTCGACTCAGATCATGCCTATCTCGCAATACAGTCCGTGCTTCCACTAAACGATGTGACCGGGACCATACGTGCAACGCTTAAGGCGATCGATCCGAATCTAGCTTTTGTGGACATTCACACTATGGCAGATCTCGTTTCAAGGGCAAGTGCACAGCGACGTTTTCAGGCCACCCTGGTGATTGCTTTCGCAGCGGCAGCACTCTTGCTAGCCATGGTCGGATTTTACGGTCTACTCGCTTACTCCGTAAAGCAACGCACAACAGAGATCGGCGTCCGCATCGCCCTCGGCGCATCAAAGACCCGGATAGTCGGTTTGGTCCTCAGTGAAGGACTTCGACTCGTAAGCGTCGGATTAATTATTGGGCTTGTCGGGTCGCTCGTGTTGACTCGCCTTTTTTCTGGATTTCTTTACGGCGTGCAGCCGATTGATCCGCTCACATTTTTCTTGGTTCCTACCTTGCTCCTGCTAGTGACTCTAGCAGCCTCGCTAATACCGGGGTGGGCGGCCGCCGGGGTGAGTCCGACAGCTGCCTTGCAATCAGAGTATTGAGCGTAACCAGCCGCAAATTCCAACGTACTCAGAAGCCTATTGGGAACATAAGAGACTTTAGCTAAATTCGTGGTGACTTCATTTTCGCGGCCAGCATCTCGTTCACCAGGCTCTACCCTGACCGTAGCGCCTTCATCGGCTCGATGCGTGCGGCTCTGCGCGCCGGAACATAGCATGCCGCGATCGTCAAGCCCGAAACGACCGCGGCCACCGCGGCGAACGTGAGTGGGTCCGTCGGACTTATCTGGAAAAGGAGTTTTTGCAACACTCGCGTAAGTCCAATTGCGCAGGCTGTGCCGACGATTATTCCGGCCGCCGTAAGGAGCATACCCTTGCCGACCACCAGCGCTAACAGATTCTCCGTCTGCGCCCCCAGCGCCCGCCTGATCCCCAACTCGCGAGTACGCTGTACCACCCAATATGAGAGGGTGCCGTAGATCCCGATCGCCGTAAGCAACAATGCCGCGCCAGAAAACACTTCGAGCAACAGAAGCACAAGGCGTCGCTGTCCTTCCTGCTCTTCCATGATGGCGGCCATGGTTTTCACCGAGGAAACCGGCTGATCGCCATCAACCGCTAACACTTCGCGCCTGACAGGGTTGGCGTACCCGAGGGGGTTGCGTTCCGTCTTCACCACAAGCATGAAAGATGGCGGGCCGCCTTGCAGAGCAGGTCGATAGAAGCCGGGCCGGTACTCGTCATCCAGACTCTGCCGAATGTCGCCGACGATGCCGACGATTTCTATCGGATTGGTAGCGACGCCGATCAGCAGGTGCAATCCAATCGGATTCACTTTGGGAAATTCCGGCCACAGGTTCCGCGCCAGGCCTTCGCTGATAATGGTGACTTCCTGCGAGCCAGCGCGATCGCGTGCCGTGAACTCGCGTCCGCCCCGCAGCGGGATTCCCATTGTGCGGAAGTAATCGGCGGTTATGAACTCGACTACGCCGAGAGGCCGCTTGTTCAACGGCAGAAGCGCCGTGTCGCCGGGTTGCACGGGCTGCCTTGCGAATCCTGTCATCGGGACTGTGAAGACGGTTGCGGCGCTACGCACGCCGGGCAACGTTTCGACGCGCTGTACCAGTTCCTCACGGAAGGCGCCGACTTTCTGGTCACTGTCGTATCGCGTCTGCGGGAGCGAGATTCGCATGGTGAGCAGGTTAGAAGCATCAAAGCCCGGTTCGACATGGTTCAAGCGCACCAGGCTCTCGATCAACAGCGCTGCGCCGATCAGCAGAACGATCGACAAGGCCACCTGTCCTGAAACGAGCAAGCCACGCGTACTGAACCAGCCCGCAATTCCCCTCGCGTGGACCGAGTCTTGGCCAGACTTCAGTGCGGTTGTGAGATCCACGCGTGACGCGCCAAGTGATGGGGCAAGGCCAAACGCTACGCCGGTTAGCACAGAAAGCACGAACGTAAAAAGGAGAACTCCTCCGTTGAGATGAATCTCCGCTGTGCGCGGCAGATCGAGTGCTGTCGTCCGCATGATCGCAGCAAGGCCCCAGCGCGCGAACACAACGCCTAATGCTCCACCCGCGAGCCCAAGAAACAAGCTCTCCACCAGTAACTGCGATATGAGCCTTCCCCGCGCTGCACCTAGGGCCGCTCGTATTGCAAACTCGCTTTGGCGGGAAGCAGCCCGCGCCAGTAATAGCCCGGCAATGTTTGCACACGCAATGAGCAAAACAAACGAAACTGCGCCGAACAACAACCAAAGCATTGTTCGCACGCCCGCAACCAACTCCTGCTTCAACGGGAGCACTCGCGCGGGTTCCCCCTGCTTGGTGTCGAGCATGCCCGGGTGAGCTGCCGCATACTGTTGGTTCAGCACCGAGAGCTCCGTACTCGCTTGCTGTAGCGAAATATCAGGCGCCAGCCGTCCGAATAAAACCAATCGCGGGCTGAACCGTGTGACATTCTCAGCAGGCCGGGGTGCCCATACGTCAATTCCGGAATAGGGAAATTGGAAATCGGCCGACATCACACCGATCACGATATGCGGAATTCCGGCCAGAGTAATGGAACGCCCGAGAATCTGCGCGTCTCCCGCGAAGCGACGCTGCCATAGGCCCGCGCTAATGAGGGCAACTCGCGGTGTCCCTGGGTTCTCCTCTTCGGCCAAGAATCCGCGGCCGAGCAGCGGCTCGACGCCAATGATGCTGAGAAAATTCGCCGACACACTGGCCTGCTTTATAGGTTCGGGTTCTGTGGCGCCAGTGATCGCGACTTCTTCAATCTGACCAAGGTAGGCGCCGATACCTCTATAGGAGCGCGCGCCGCTCCTGATCTCGTCATACCGGATCGGTGTGGCACCGCCCGTGATCTGCACCAGGCGCTCCGGATCGTTGTACCTGAGGGGCCGCAATAAGACCGCGCGCACCACCGTGAAAATTGCAGTGTTTGCTCCAATGACAAACGCGAGAGTGAGCATTGTTGTCGCGGTAAACCCGGGCTGCCTGCGCATTGTGCGCAGCGCGTAACCAAGGTCATGAGAAACGGCGGCAAGAAGTCGGTTGATGCTCATAAAGGGAAACGCCCTTTTCATAGCACAACAGTAGCGCATCCCTCCACGAAAGTATTCATGGCGCTCAGCCAGAGTTTAAGTAGCTTGAACCCAGGGGGCCGGGTACATCCTTTTACGGATGGTTTTCCTCTCTCCTCGCATTACCAAACTGTCGCGAACCGTGTGAGAATCGATCACGGCCACTCCAGGATACCGAGCAAACCGGATTGAGGTTCTGTGACGGCTTCAACGCGCTTTCGTAGCGGCGTACGAAGGGCAAGTTCCGCCATCAGACATTATGTGCTTTTCGGAAATGCGAACCGCCATTCCCTAGCGCCGCTGGGCGTTCTCCGCGACAAAATAACCAACGCCACAAAGCGGCTTATGTGTCCAGGCACATAACTCGCCAGCTCTTCAAGGCTCTTTGCATCAAAGCGTTTGCGGGGATTGGTGGCTGACTCCGCAAGCGCGGTGATGGAAACGCTGCGATATTCATGGTTGTTGACCGCATTTTTGCGTACTCGGCATGATCTTTTCTCCTCTCATTATTTGTTGGTCATGTGTCGGTGCACTTCCATTTGTGCGAAGGGAGATCCGACGAGTCCATGAAGGCCGCCGTCTTCCATCGGTCATTCACGACGACAACCCACAGCGTGCACTGTTCAACAATTCATTTGAGATGTAAATTCGAGCTTGGCCTCCTAGGCAAAATGGTGACCTAGTAGCATCCATCTCCAGGAAGGGATCTCTGTCAGGACGCATTCTGCCATAATCGCGCCATGCTCTCGACAGTACTGCAGGATTTGACCTTCGCCGTCCGCCACTTTCGGAGTAGCCCGGGATTTATTCTGACTGTCGTGCTTACGCTTGCACTTGGTATTGGTGCCACGACAGCGATCTTCAGCTTGGTGGATGGCATTCTCTTGCGACCACTCTGCCGAGGTTGTATGACGTTATTGTGGATGGGAGGGTGCTGGCATTCGCTATCCTGCTTTCGGCGGGTACGGCATTCATCTTTGGCCTGCTCCCAGCGTGGAGAATGTCGCAACTCGGCCCGGCAAATGCTCTGCGAGATGGCGGGCTCGGCATGAAATCTGGCCGCCGTCGCAATCATCTTCATCATGCGCTTGTCGTGGTGGAAACCGCTCTGGGGTTTACTTTGATCATAGGCTCAGGTCTCCTCATCCGGAGCATGATCAACATTTTAGTGATTGATCCCGGTTTCGATACGAAGCATACCTTGGCTTTCGATGTGTCCCTAACCAACAAACGTTATCCCGATCCCAGCAAGGTTTCCTTTTATGAAAAATTGCTTCCACAACTTTCGGTTCTTCCGGGCGTCGAGATAGCCAGCGCCGGGCATCCTCTGCCTATTCATTGGGGTGATTTGGCTAGCTTCACAATCCCGATGCGCGATGCCATCGATCAGAGGAATCTACGTCACAAACCACGTCACAACCAGCTGAGAGTACAGTGAGGAGTGATGGTAAGTGAAAGGATGGAGCCGACGAGCGGACTTGAACCGCTGACCTGCCGATTACGAAGTTAGCAGCCACTACCCCGCCCCGTTAAGATTCAACGAGATACGGCCCCCACAGGCGGGTTGAATGGGGGCGTTCGGCGTTCGTCGGCGTGGTTTTGTGGGCCACAATGTGGGCCATCGACAGCCCAGTTCAGTACAATCAACTCATGAACGAACTAAGAATAATGTTCGCATTCCGCTGCCGCAATCCTCAGTGCGAGTTTTTTGAAACGCAACAGCCGCAACCGATAACCCGCACGGCCTTGCGAGAAATGTCGCAGCCGGATAACACCGATAAGTTTATGTGCAGACGGTGCGGCCAGATGTTTACCCTTACCGAGCAGGAAAAGGCAGGCACCTTAGAAATGCTCGACAGGGAAGCGTCGAAAGCAAGTTAGGTTTCAATTTCGACCGCCGCCGCGCGTTCCGCCGCCGCGTCGGCTCATGTTGCGAGGCTTCGGCTTCTTCCGAGTCAGCGTTTTTCGTGAGCGACTCACGCTTTTCTTTTTCGGAAGCGTGAGAGCGCGGGCGGTCACCCTGCTCATGGGGTTGATTTCAATCCATCCGCCATGCGTTGGACTGCAGGTCTTCTTTCGCTCCAGTGCTTCCAGCTCGGGGAGCGGTCCGGACAGCGCGTACCAATGGTAAAGACCGCCGCCATCATCCACGCACTCTTCGACGACCCACATCGTGTTCACTACGCGCGGTCCCAATTCCGTGGGCGCTTTAACAACACGAACGTATGTCCCGCTTGGGTGCCGCTCGTGACAACCGAAACCGCCTCCCAAGCCTGCTCTCCAAGGGCGTCCAACTTCACGGTAATGTCGTGAAGCGCGGAACCCGTCATTGGTTCTCTCACAACGAGCGGTTCGATTTTGTAGAACCATTTCGTGGCTGGCATCTGGGTGTCTCCTGCCCAGATTCTACACCCGGCGTCGCTTCTTAGAATTTGTCTGTCTTCCGCAACCCGCACGCGATGCATCGGCCAACGTTATGCGAGAAGTTGCCGTGTTCCCCTTCGCAGAATCCTCGCTCGCACTTTTGGCAGTACCGCATGGTTTGCCTCCGGCGTCGGAACACTTCAGTACAAATCCAACAGTCTGCCCATTCTTCAGCTTCAATCAATTGTTTGGCGGTTCGTGGTGGAGTAGGTGTTACCGTCGCTGTGGCCATCGTCGTGACCTCCGTTACGCTGCTTCTTGCTCGTCGGTTATTGAGTACCCCGAATATTTCGATAGCAGAGATTGCCAAACACTCTCCAGAGTGCTGGGCGGCGTGTTACCACTCATCACTTGCTGCTGCGTGTACTTGGGCCAAGACGCTCCGCTTGCCCCGTCGATGACCACCTCAAAACTGCCGTTTTCGTGCTGGAGGACTGAAACCGACACGTCAGGAGAACCGTTTCTTTTCAAAACCGCTTTGCGGCCATTAATTATTTTGGGTGCCATGCTTCGATTTTACACCCGCGCTGCCATTGGGCGGAGCTGGCCTGACGGCCCGCACCCGATGTGCCTTCGGCCATAAGTTCACTTCCCGGCGCGGGCAGTCTTCGGAAGACGAGCACCCCTTGGCGGGCCGGGGAAGATGCGGTCTGTCTCTTTCCTGATGTACTCTTCCTCATCATTTGTTGTGAGCGGATTTTCCTTTATCTGAATCACCACCCAACCCTCGTTCTTCATTTTCTGGGCTGTGACATCAGCTTCTTCTTTGGTGTTTCCACCTGCGTGAACAGCGACGTCCTTTGGTGAACAAACGTCAATCAAGAACCTATCTCTCGCCATCGTAGTGACTCCTCCAGCGGTCACCATACTGCGCGGGGCCGGGGCTGAGAAGGTTACCGTGGTGCTTAATAAGTTGCAGACCGTGAGATAATCCACTAAGTGGAGGTAGTTACAAATGGCAAAGAAATACAACCCCGGAGAGACCGCGCCCGTTTCTGGGCTTTACGAATTGATAGGTCCCAGAGGCGGGCACACTGGTAAGGAACGAACTGTTTCCAAAGGAAAGGAATTACCACCGACGCCGAAGGCAGGCATGTCGTATGAGATTGCCGAACGTGCCCACAATGCCAGTGGACACAACAAGAAGAAGCGGTAGTTAGAAATAAAGAACCCCACACCGTAGGATGGCTCAGCGAATCGAGGACCTTGGACGTACTTACTTTCCGGGTAGAACCGTGACCCTGCTCTCCGCACCCCTTCGACTTTGCGCTGCGGGAGAATCGAGCACTTCGCGGAGTCGCGATGCTGGCACGATGAAACTAACGCCGATAGGCAACTCGTTGCCGAATTCAAGCATTTTGCCCGGTTCCCCAACAACGGATGCGCCAAATTCATTCTTGTAGCCCCCCAACACAAGCCCCAAGAACCTAAAGTTTTCTCCCGCGATAATTACGCTGCCTCTCACTCCTCCGAGGCTCAGAAACACAGGCGAACCGCTATTACCGGGCCAGCTCTGTAGCTCGGCAATGAACAACTTTTGCGGTCCAGCGAGGGTGTCGATTTCCTCATCAGTCATCATCGCAAGCGTTCCTCGCCTTACAACGGGATAGTTGCGTTTCTTGCCATAATATTGTGTCAGCAATCCGACGAAATAAAGACTGTCGCCTTCCGCAACAGCATCAGTTTTCAGTTTGCGTCCGTTACAAACATTTCAATCGGAATCCATCGGTAACTGAATTTCCGAGCGTCAGGAAGTAGAGGGACAGCCACTGCTTCGCTTGAGGGGTCCTGCTCATCGTGAAGCCATAACAGATTACCCTTCGCGTCAGATACTGGTATGTCCTCGATAAAAGTAACCTCAGTATCATCAGTTGCCGTCTGTAGATTCAATCGCACTTTCAGTTTAGGTAGAAATTTCCCGTCGGCGTCCCGCAGCACGTGTTTGGCCGTCACGAGATGGCGGGGTTGGCACGCCTTCAGGCGCGGGCTCGGCACTATCCTGTACGGCCTCGGCGTTCCCGCTGAGACCGCAAAGGTAATCCTCCGCCATAGCGCGGTCGCGGTCACGCAGAAGCACTACATCAAGCTGAAATCGGCAAAGGAGGGCCGCGCCGCCATGAACAAGCTGGAAAAAGCGATTGCCAAAAGTAGGCCGCTGGTGGGCCGCAAAAAGAGCGGGTCTGCGCGGACCTAACGCACACCCGCGTGAACACAAGCGATTTCTGGAGCCGACGAGCGGACTTGAACCGCTGACCTGCCGATTACGAA
>Ga0265760_10000494_pt1 | contig 11059 bp, 9 predicted proteins | sample NZIome_2_FD_200831 | JGI IMG/M metagenome (GOLD analysis project Ga0265760, IMG submission 200831) | Metatranscriptome of rhizosphere microbial communities from Maridalen valley, Oslo, Norway - NZI1 (Metagenome Metatranscriptome) | ecosystem: Host-associated > Plants > Roots > Rhizosphere > Soil...
CCTTCCGGAACATGCTCACGAATCCGGTCACGCGCGTCATCGGCCCAAGCGACGGTTTGAGTCGGATCAGCGACGCCTCGTCACGCGAGCTCGCCGAAGTCTTCAACAGCGTTTACGAACTGATGCTGATGATGCTGGCGCGCTTTTTCGCACATGGCGGGGAAACCGAAGAACAACTCCGCCTCCTTTCCCGCGGAACGCTGCGAATGATGGCCTCGGGGCTGCGTCCGCTGGGCGAGGCGCTCGCGCGGATGCCGGCCGGCCCCAACTATCCCGGCCTGACGGCGGGGCCACCCTTCGGCATCACCCCGAACGTGCGGTTGCTCCCGCACCGCAAAGCCGCCTGGATCTTTTTCCTCGAACGCCTCTACGATCTGTCAATGCGTTTGACCAACCTCGCTACAGAGACGACGCTACCGCAAGAAGTGCAAGAGGCCGCCGCCGCGCTCGAATCGGTTGCCGAACACCTGACGCCGTTTATTCCGCCGGAATTCGCGCAAGCCGTTCGCGAAGAGTGCGACGGCCGCGGCAACCGCACGACGATCCGCCCGGAGCTCGACGGTCCGTACATCGTACGCAACCTGCGCAAGCTCACCAACTCCAAAGGCGAGAGCCTTAAGGTTCGCCCGATCCTCGCGCTCTGCCGCTGCGGCGGCTCGCACTTCAAACCCTATTGCGACGGCACGCACGCACGAATCAATTTCTGCAGCATCAAGCAGCCGGATCGCACGCCCGACCATCTGGACACGTACGAAACCAAAGAGCTCACCGTGCTCGATAATCGCGGGACGTGCTCGCACTTCGGCAACTGCACCGATCATCTGCCCGCGGTCTTCCACGCTAAGGGCGAACCATTCGTGACGCCCGAGGGTGCGCCGGCCGAGACGATCGAGGCCATCGTCCGGCAATGTCCCTCGGGCGCACTCGCTTTCATCAAAGACGGCGTTCGCTACGAAGGCGAGCAGCGCGAGGCCGAAATCATCGTTTCGCACAACCAGAGCTATTGGGTACGCGGCGGCATCGAGCTGGAAGGCGAGCCGCGCAATCGAGGCGCCGCTCTGGAACATTACGCCCTCTGCCGCTGCGGCCACTCGAAGAACAAACCATTCTGCGATGGCTCGCATTACTACGCGAACTTCAACGATCCCGATAACTGAGCTTTTTATCGGGAATCCGCCGCTGGCTCCATAGCGGGTTTGTCCAGTCTTGTTGTGTCTCGGGCTCCGTGTTTAACTTCGACCACCAGTTAACAAATAATTTCTAACTTTACGTCGATGGCTCGTTGACGCATTGACGAGCGCCATCTGTGCCATAATGCGCGCATGAAACGCCTTATAGCGCTTACTCTGTTTCTATGTATTTGCGCGTGCAGCAGCGGACCGGGGCCTTCCCTGCCCGCTGCGTCGCAGGCGATTGCGTTTCCTCGCTCAGCGGGAGTATCTCCACAAGCGCAATCTAAGATGAATCAATATCGTTATGCCGGCTGCGGTGTCTTTCCACCGGGGGATATTTTCAATCACGCCGCAGGTGGATACTACCGCGACCCGCAGACGGCGGAAATGTTCGCAAAAGCTCCTCAAGGCAACTTCGCATATTGGGACGATCAGGGTAGCGAGCGGGTCAATCTAAGCACATCCGCGGGGGTTTCGTGGTATGCGGCACAGGGCGTTCCCGGCGGCCATAATCCTCCGTTGGAAAACGCAACGACGTGGCCCTGGAGCAACGGTATGTTCATCGAGTCGGGGGACTCGCACGCGGTCGTGCTCCTTACCGACACGTGTCAAGAGGACGAAGCGTACGGAGCACAGTGGACGGCGGCGGACGGCCCGTTCGCGGTCTATAGCGGACGCACAAACAATCTCTCGGCGACGTGGGCATCGCAGCTCATCAACGGGCAAAGCGCCGTTACGCAGGCTGGAATTCCGCTCCTACCATCGACCTACTGGGGCGAAGACGCGACCGGAACACCCATCGATCACATGGGAAGCATTTTACTGGTGGCAGGCTACTGCCTATCGCAGTACGGCTGGGCATATCCGGCCACCACTCCTTCATACGTGACCGACACGCGGAACTGCACGCATCCGATCCACATGGGCGACCTATTCAAACTGCGTGACGGCTTTAGTTGTAAGCCCTACGGTACCGTCGTAAGGGCACTGTGTCGCTCGATGAAACGCTATCCGCTCGTTGTAGATGATGGCCTATCGCCTGACAGCAATGAGCCGTGGGCAATCCGGTTCGGGCTCACTGCCCAGGGTGACAAGGCGTGGCCGTATTCAGGGCAGGGCGGCCTACAACAGTTTCTTACCGCGCTGACTCCATCGCCCAACGTTTGGGTCCACGTCGAACCGCCCGGATATGCAATTCAATGCTTGCCGGGGCATACGTACGGCCTGGATTGCTGGTAAGCTCGAGTTTCTAGCGATCCGGCGGCCCACGACGCCCGAACCGGGCCCGTCGTCGATCATTTGCTTGATTCTCGCGCCTCTGGGTCCGGCCATAATTAGCCACCTAGCGAGCAAGCGCTAGCAATCGGTCAAACAGCGCTGCCTGGGGCTTCTTCCGATTCAAAAACCGGCGAAAGTGGCCGATAATGGTCATAACGAGGTTTTTCTAATGGCAGCTAAGCAAGCGACACGCCCCACAGAAGCCGACCTGAAGCAGAATGCTGTATTGGCGGGCTTGGGACCCGAATGGGCAGCCGACGTTATCGAACGAGGGCAAGTCGTAGTTCTCGCGACGCCAAATCCGATCTACGCTGCCACATGTCAGATACGCGAAGTCTACTTCCCTATAGATGCCGTGCTATCAGTCGTAACGCAAATGACCGACGGCGCCTCCATTGAGGTTGGGACCGTCGGGCGAGAAGGCGTCTCGGCAATCCCGCTCTTGCTGGGCGCCACGACTTCCGCTAACGAGAGCTATTGCCAGGTTCCTGGCCGAGCCGTTGTGATTAGCAGCGATCACTTTCACCGGCTGCTGAGGACTGGTAACGCAGAATTCCGTATCGTCCTAAATAGGTTTCTTCAAGCTTACGTGAATATGCTCGGCCAACTCGCCGCGTGCAACGGCAGGCACAGCGTCTATGAGCGATGCGCGCGGTGGCTTTTGTTAACGCACGATCGCGTAAACTCCGACACGATTTTGCTAACACACGAATACCTTTCGATGATGTTAGGTGCCCGACGCTCAGGCGTCACGGCTGCCGCAGCAGCCCTCCAGTTCGAAGGGTACATCAGCTACTCCCACGGACAGATCAAGATCCTCGACCGGCGCGGCCTTGAAGCGGCAGCCTGCGAGTGCTACACGGTGGCGCGCGAACAATTTGGCCCTTTGCTTGGAATGACAGAACTGAGCGAGCAAGAAGCGGCTGGGGGGTCGGCAACATCATCGGGCGTCGGCGGGCGTGCATCGTGAATGCGACAAATGGACCCGGCATTGCTTTCCTGCCGAGGTCCATTTATCAGCGCTTATTGGCGCGTTTCCTTACTCTCGCGCCTCCAATCGCCTGTTGTTCTTATAGTTGATTGCTATTAACCCTATCATCGATCAGGGTTACGGCGCCCGCCTCCGTTAAGAGCCGCCCTCTCATTTTTACGCCGCTGCCGACCGAGATTGATGCAGCAGCCATGATGGTTCCTTTGAACTTTGATGCCGTATTGAGCGTCGCCGAACTACCAACTTGCCAAAAGACATTGCAAGCGTCGGCCTTATTGATGAGGACGACCTTGCTACTCACCCCGACCGTCAAGGTCGACGGAATCTGGAAAATAAACATGCTATTCTCGTCGTTCCGGCCGTCCAAGGTGACGGTTCCGCTGATTCCAAGCGACACCGGAGCGTCATATAAGCCTGGCGAGATTGTCATTCCGCCGATATCGGCTGGCACGGCGGTGGCGTATTTGCGCGCAACAACGTTGTTGTACGCGGTGGACAAATCGGCTTGTGCCTGTGCCGCAACTGGGCCGCCGGCATAGGTCGTGCCATGCACGACTCCAGGGCCGAAACCGGTGATGCTTGTTCCCGGGGAAACCCCGAGGTTGCCGACGAGCACAGTTAGCCCGGTGCTCGTGACGGTAGACCCGCCCAAAACCGCGAACGAACCTGCGGATCCAAGGGGCACGTCTTGCGCGGTATTCGATGCGACGACGCAAGGCTTTCCCTTGCCCAAAGGGCTCACGGATGCGAGGGTCGGGGATGCTTGGCGCTCCGCGCTTGAAGCTTGTGTAGATGGAGCAAAGGCTGAACTGCCACCAGCGTTACTACCGCCGCTGCATCCTGCCAGGAGTGCGAGCATCGAGATAGCGCTGAGTGTATAGCTCAGTGTTGAAGTACGCATTTGAGTTTCTTTCTAAGAGTTGTTAATAGGTCGAGAATCACCCAACTCAGGATCAGAGCTTACACCGATCAGGCTTGAGACTCTGTACGATATAGCTCACGCACGCTTTGCCTGCCATCCGGCCGAGCCCGTGATCGCATTGATTGTGATTGCGCGGAAACGGATGTTTTAGCCGCGACGCTTCGCGGGCGTCCGTCGTCTATTGTGCCTGGATGTCTGGATCGCACCTAACAGCCTTATCCTCAATTGCTGTTTCGACGTGTAGCGCCTTTTTGCAAACGCGTGTTGGAAAAAGGGCGACGCGAGAGCGTGTATCGTGAGAATAAGAAGCAAGCTTACGCTCTAGGACTTCTTTGCAAGCCTCCCGGCGGAGGCAAGAATGGCGCAGGGGCCTCGACGCGGTCCTCAAGACTGCTATTAGTCGAGTAAGGGCGGCTGGGTGCTAACCTGCCATTAAAGTTCCTGTCGTCGCAATCGGCACAGAGTCGATAGTTGCCCGTCCCGTTCCGGTTGTCGCTGTTTAGTTTAATGTTGCGGCCTTGTCTGCAAGTGCTGTTGTTATGGTATACGCCTTGATCGACGCGCTTTCGCGTTTCACGGCGGGAGTAAAAGGCTTCAATTCTTGGCATGATGCGTCTCAGTTTCCTTGAGTTACAGTTAGAAGGCAGTACACGTCACGAGGAATGTTCTTTAGATCGTAGCCGTAGCAAAGTTGACGGCTAGACAGAATGGAGCTTCACCCTCTCAATAGTCTATGGCGAAAATCGGGTGCTGTCTGTTCCAAAACGTACGATTCGTAAGGCCCGTCGGCCACAGAGCGTGTCCGTGAGCGTGCGTATTAGAGACACTATTTCAAACCGCGACCCCGATCGCGGCCCGCACGGTAAACACTGAGCGTTGTGAAGTGCCCGTTTTCCCTTGAAAACCGCGATTTCCGGGAATTGGGCAAACTGAAAAAACGCGGGGGCGTTACCAACCGCGTCCGCTTCTTGCCTGCCGACGGCCGTCAAGCGCTGTAATTCGGCTCAGGGCTCGGCTGGTTGCCGTGCAGCCGGCTTAGGTTGAGGTCCCGGCTGCGAAATGGATGAAGCGGCATGGCATTACGATTCCCTGGATCGATTCGCAAAAGCATCAGCGCCGCTATGTGCGGGTTTCCTAGTTTAATATGATGGGGGGCGTAGCCGTCATCAAGGTGAAGGATTCTAGAAACGGCGGAAATCGGGCGCAAGCAACGTGGTACGGAGTCCGTTCTTGGCACAATCGCAAAATACTTAGGGTTAACTTACTGATGACTGAACTCACGCGACACACTCCCCCCGTGCAAGGTCCGCAAGGCCTTGCATGGGACGGTGCGACGATGTGGTTGACGAGCGCCGCGAATGGCCGCTTGTATACGATTGATCCGCAGACGTGGAGCATCCAATGCGAGTTCGTTCCGCCGTTCGAGTCATTGGGCATCACGTATACCGGTTCGGATTTTCGGCTGATCCTGGCACCGGCGATCGACGAGCCGGATCTGGAGCGCGATCACCGTTACGTCTATACATTTTCTCCTGACGCGGGATTTGCGGAGTGTTTCGTATGTCCGGATAACTCCGGATCGTTTCTAGCCTATGCAAACGGAACGCTGTATATCTCGCAAGCCTGGGATAAGAAACTCATTGAACTCGACGGACGCGGTGCCGCGGTGCGCGAAGTGCAATTGGAGCGCCGCCCAGTTGGCATGACGATTGTCGACGGTGCGTTTTACCTCGTGACCGTCGACGAGGAGTGGGGCGATGGACGCTTCGATCGTCTTGGCATCGACGAGGATGCATCATCGATCCAAGCGCTTCGCTCGCTTCCGTTCAAACCGCGCAGCGTTGCATTCGATGGCGAGCGATTCTGGACCGCCGATCGCAACAACCACGCGCTCGTGTCGTTTACGCTGTAGACCTCGCGCCGAGGGCGTGAACGAAAACAAGAATAGCGACGCTCGATCGTTGGTCCAGAACGCATCGCAACGCCGACACGTTGCGCGTAGCGCATCCTCGAACGCCGCGATGCAGGAGTTACCCGTCGTCGAACGCGTGGCTTCCTAGGCACGCAAACCCCGCGCAGGCAACCGCGGTATCCCGTCCGGCCCCAAACGCTCATCCCCGCGACGTGGGACCCTCGGGCTGGTTCCGTCCGTTCCGTCGGGCAGTTGTCGTCGGTAGCCCTCACGGAGCGGCGAAGCCGGGCAACCTCCCATCGGCGTTCGTGGCACCTGGGAGCCTGTAGAGTTATGCCTCTCTTCGGCATTGTCGCCAAGTTTTGTTCGAAGACGAGGTGCAATGAGCGCCGCGAAGCCGGTGCCTCGTGACCGGAGAACAACGAAGTATTCGGAACAGGCTCCTGGAGGTGAGAGACACACAGCAGGCGTGAGCTTGGCCTGCCATGAATGGCAGTCTGGTCGGGTCTTCTGCTTCAGAAGCCCCCACACTACGGGCTTTCGGCCGTGAGGAGGTTCTTCGGCAACCCTAACGCGCACCGACACGCTTGGTCCTGTTCCCAAGACTCACGGGCGCGTTTACGTCAAATGAATGACGCCTCTCCTAACCGCATCAGCAAATCCCCTAAACGCTAGAGTAGACCCTTTCAGGAAAAGATTGGAGCTTGTCATGAACAACTCTCGTTTCGTCAGTTACGCCCTAGTGGTAGTAATGAGCGCCGCCGTGCTAGGCGGCTGCGGCACCCAAGGTAGCTTTAGTTCTTCCGTCCCAGCGATGTCCCAAACCGCAGCATCCCCAGGGATGCAGGTCCTCCACTCGGCAACCGCGCGCAAAAACAGCACGGCAACACCTGACGAGGCGCTCCCGTGCCAGGGAGGCAATTTTCCGGTTTACGGCCCGGCCACATGGTGGAATGAGTCGTATTCCCCGACCGAATGGACCGAGTATACAGGAGACTATACCGAAGCGAACACCAACAAAGGAATTATTTGGTACCCGTGCCCGGGCGCGTCGTCAGGCACCCCGTGTACGCCAAGTCCGACGTGTCCGGGCAATACCTACAACTACCACGTTCAGGTAGACTACTCTTTCGTTTTGAAGAGTGGAGGCTCGCGTTGCTCGCCTCCGTGCTTCCTCGTCGCGGAGGCCTCTGCGAGCCAAATGGCGCTGTTCTCGTTCGCCAAGAAAAAAGTCGTGCAAGTAGGCACGTACAGCGGCGAGTACGCTTCCATATCCTATGCTCCGATCGGCGTCGCGGCTGCCAAAGATGGTACGATCTATGCCTCCACCGTCTTGGTTGTAGGTTCCGGTTTTGGCAACTCTGGCGTGCTTGTCTACGCGCCTGGGTCGTCGAGCCCGACGAGCATGCTGTCAGATAACGACTTAGGCCAAGCAGCCGCATCGATCGCCATTGACTCAAAGGGTGACGTGTTCTTGGCTTATACGACGGCAACGACTGGTAGCCAAATCTCGGCGCAGATCGATGAGTTCACCAAGGGACAAACGAAGTCAGTGCCGTTCGCGACGATTGATAACGCCGCCGAGGGCGGGTTAGCGGTTACGAGCAAGGGCGACGTCGTGGCGAGCACCCTGTCGCTCGACAGTTCGGGCGGTGGCCAGATCGCGGTGCTGAGCCCCAAGGGTAAAGTCATATCCTCCTTCGCAGTTTCAGGATTGCCCACCACGATCAGCCTGAATAAAACGAACACGCAACTATGGATCGACGACGCAACGAACGACTTGATTTCCGAATATGCCTTTCCCAACGGCGGGAAACCGATTGTGTCCGGCCCCCTCGAGACCTCTAAAGGAGTCCCGTTGATTCCTTCGGACTTCTTGCCGATACTCCGTAAGAAAAAATAGCCAACTCCAAAAAGAAGGCGCGGCGGTGAATTCTTCGTGGTTACCCGTCGCGCCAACCCTCCTATCATTTGGCGCCGTCGACGATGGTTACGACATATGACCCCACGATCGAACAGTTGGTAGCAATCTACTACGACAACCTCGGAGCGTACGCAATCGAATCGACGTCCGCCTGGCAAGGCAACGTCGCGAGCTGGAGCGGCAAAGGACTTGATGGTAGGGCCTTTAGCGATGTTATTACGAAGGTGAGCGACACCCAGACCACCGACACTAATACGTTGACCGATTCACAAGGTAAGACCATCAACGTAATGACGTGAGGTGGCTTTTGGCACAGCCTATAACTGTAAGTTCCGGCCTCTGACCGTAGGAGACTCACGTGAAGAAAAGTCGCTTCGTGGCTCTCCGCTACGGGGTGATCGCGAAAACGGTTCCACAACCGCTAGCGTGTTGGCCCTCGCAGCCGTGACCCCCACCATAAAAGGTTGTGCCGTACAGCTTATCTTTTACGTTGAGTAAGCTCGCGTACGGGTTCGCGCCATCGTCGCCACCACCGAAACTGTGCAGCACTTTCTCTTTGCCGGTCGTCGTGACGCCAAAGACGCTTCCATAATCGTCCGCTCCGCCGTCCAGAGTGGTGCCGTACAGCGTGCCGTTCACGTCGGTCAATGCCGCGAGCGGGTACATCCCGTCGTCGGACCCGCCGCTCGCGCCGAATCTGTACAGCACCATCTCTTCGCCGGTTAGCTTAACACTAAAGACGGTTCCAGCGCCGCTCGTGCCGCCGTGAAATGTCGTGCCGTATAACATCCCGTTTTCGTCGATCAAGCTCCCATACGGGTATGCTCCGTCGGGGCCGTCACTGAACCTGTGCAGCACCTTCTCGCGCCGGCCCTTGGTAACGCTAAAGACGGTCCCGCAACCGGAGCTTCCGCATCGCGAATCGCCGCCGTCTAGAGTCGTGCCGTACAACACGCCGTTTACGTTGATCACGCTCGCGTTAGGGTACGCCCCGTCGGAACCGCCACCGAAGCTGTACAGCACCGTTTCCATGCCGGTCGTCGTGATGCTAAAGACGGTTCCGTAACGGTTTGCGCCGCCGAGGCTAGTCGTGCCATATAGCGTCCCTCCAGCGTTGATCAAGCCGGTAGGGTACTCGCCGTCTGAGCTATTGCGGCCAAAGTTGTAGAGCACCCGCTCTTTGCCAGCCGTCGTGACGCTGAAAATTGTTCCGACATAGTTGGCTCCGCCCTGCGGGGTCGCGCCATACAGCGTGCCGTTCACATTGACCAAGCCCGAGCGTGGGTCTGCCCCGTCAGACTCGGTGAATCGGTGCAGCACCTTCTCTGTCCCGCTCGCTGTTACGCTAAAGACAGTTCCGTAATCATAACCACCCATCCCTCCGGCGCCCGTCGTGCCGTACAGTGTGCCGCCGATGCCGATCAAGTTCGCCGACGGATTCGCACCATCGTGAGCGCCACGGAAGCTGTAAAGTATGCCGTAGGACGATGGCAGCGCGGCGCGTCGAGCGAGGACGCGAGCTGGCCTATTCACCCCAACTGCCGGAATTCGCGCTTGTTCTTGCATCGCGGCCGGCGCACCGATCGGCGGCTGCGATCCGCCGCACCCTGCCAGCATTGACGCGGCTGCGACGCAAAGCGCGGCAGCGTAGCGGCCAAAAACGGAAACCCTCATCGCATGCCTCCTGAAGCTAAACGGATCGGCGGGTCAGACAGTTCGGCGAAGCCCGTTTAGCCGCCTCGGCTGCTTCAACCGGTCTCGCCCCGAGCGTCGTGCACGCAACCCGCCACCCCTCGTGACGCCGTCGTGATCACTCGCGACTCTATTCTCGGACACACGGGGGCCGTGGAAAGTCGAGAACTGAAGAATTTGGCGGCGACTCATTCGAAGGCTCGCCCCCCACCCCGATTCGCGCGCGGTTCGGGTCGCCGGTCAGGCGGTTGGCTCGGCATGGGGGTGCGGGGCCGCCAGCCTGGGACTCCTTACGCCGGCCGCGAGGCGAAACCCCAATCGGCGGCGCTCGCGCGGAACCACTCGTTTGCAGGGAACCCCCGATTTCAAATTTCGCGAAAAATCACTGCGGTATAATCGTCGTATGTTTGAACCAGCCGAAGCACAGTTTCGTCGTAGCATGCGCGAGCTGGCGCACCGCGGCGGCGCGGCAACGAAAAGGCTCGCGGCCACCGAGCAAGACTATTACGCCAGCATCGGGCGTCTCGGCGGTCGCGCCTCAGTTGCGGCGCGCAAAGCCAAGATCGCTGCCGAGTTGGAGCTTCAAACCACCGATGCGCCGACGAGCGACGAATGCGCTCAAGCCGCGTTTCCACCCGCCAGCCCCGAAGCAGCCACGGTCCCTTCGCAACCTATTGAAACCGGCGACTGCGCCACCCCACCTCTCAGCGAAAACTACGCCACCGCGCTCCGCATCGCAGAGCTTTTGAAGAAGCTTCTCGGCAACACGAGCGACGAGTCCCCGTAAGCCGCAGCCCGGGGAAGCGGCCGAAGCAGCCGCGAAACGGATCATTTGCGGGCACCCCTCCCCCCCGCTTCTCGCAAGGGCCCTCCGAAGGATCGCGAATGACTGCGACCGTCGCCGGTGCCGATTCGCCGAATGGGCGGAGACCCTGCCAGAACTCTTGGAGCGGCTTGGCTTACGGATGCCTAACAAAAACCGGCCAAAACCGGACAAGGTGCGCGCCCGCGCACGCGCACGTGCGCAAGGCCAACCGTACAGGAATGACGAGCTTCTCGCCCGTCGGAAAGTCGGACCGCTGGGTCAGGCATCTTGCCGAGACGTTCGGAGGCGCAGACCTATTGGGACTGCCACCGCATCCGGTCAATGTGGTTGCAAATTTTAAAC
>Ga0265760_10000496_pt1 | contig 11048 bp, 9 predicted proteins | sample NZIome_2_FD_200831 | JGI IMG/M metagenome (GOLD analysis project Ga0265760, IMG submission 200831) | Metatranscriptome of rhizosphere microbial communities from Maridalen valley, Oslo, Norway - NZI1 (Metagenome Metatranscriptome) | ecosystem: Host-associated > Plants > Roots > Rhizosphere > Soil...
CAGCAGCGGGAGGGTAAGTAGCCTCTCGCAATATGGCGAATGTCTTGAAGGACGAGAAGAAACAGCAAATCATAGCGTTGGGACGACTGGGGTGGTCTCTGCGAAAGATCCAGGAGGCCACGCGAGTGCGTCGAGAGACCATCAGCGCCTATCTGAAAGGCGCGGGTGTGGAAATATGGCCGCCGGGAAGATGGAAGCGCGAAGGTAAGGCAAAAGCGGCCATAGAGGTGATCACCGGCTTTGGCGTGGGGTTGACCGGCAAGGAGCCAGAAAACTCTAAAGTCGTGGGTTCGGCGAGCACCTGTGAACCCTACCGGAAAATCATCGAGCTGGGTTTGAGTCGAGATCGCAATGCCATGGCCATCTGGCAGGATCTGGTCTCCGACTACGGATTCCGGGGTGGCTACCAGAGCGTTCGACGCTTCGCTTACAAATTGCGCGGAGCCCAACTACCACAAGCGCGGGCGGTGATTCTCACCGCTCCAGGAGAAGAGGGTCAAGTCGATTATGGCAGTGGGCCGATGGTACGCGAAGCGAAGAGCGGCAAGTATCGACGCACCCGCTTGTTTGTGCTCACACTGGGCTATAGTCGCAAAGCGGTGCGGCTGCTGGTTTTCCGCTCCAGCACGCGCATCTGGGCCGAGCTCCACGAGAAAGCTTTTCGTCGATTAGGCGGTGCTCCGCGCATCCTCGTGCTGGACAATCTCCGCGAAGGCGTACTGGTTCCCGACGTCTACGAGGCCACCCTCAATCCCCTCTATCGCGAAGTGCTCGCTCATTTGCTCCGATCGCCTTCTTCAACTGGGGCAGAAGATCTTCGCGTTTGATACGCGTCCAATCCAGTGGACACCGGAACACTTTGTGGAAGATTCAAGCTCTGCTTGGCATCGCCGAAAGGCGCACGGGGGACACCGAAACGGGTCGTCGGCTCACCACTCGCCCAGAATCGGCGGCATCTCTGCAAGGGGCTGCGTCGGCTATAATTTGCGCGCGCGCATGGACCTTGCGGTGCTGGTCCGTCACGCCATCCTCAAACATGTATCAGGAGCAATCATGGGTCAAGATGGCTTTCTTCCGGTTGCAACCAATGCCAGTTCGCGAAGCGACCTCGTCGAGCGCGGGTTCAGCCGTCAGCCGCTGAGGGTTGATGTAGACATAGCGCGCTCGCTCGAAGAGCTATCCCATGCGGCCTGGTCCGTTCCAAAGGACAAATACTACGATGGGGGTGACAGGTATCGTTCCTTAAATCGCGTCAGGGCCGAGATTGTTGAGGGTGGTGTAAACGTTTGGTTGAGCGAAGAGAGCACGCCCTATGTGCAGCTGAAAAAATACAACACGACAATCGGCGGCCAGCCGCGAGAGTACGCTCCGCTGCCCGCGGCGATCGCCGGCTCCATAGGCGTTCGCAAGATGATTGCTCACCACCTTCATTACCTACCGCTGTCGACGGTGGGTACGAAGTATTTGGTCAACGTTCATCTAATAAGGTTCACGGCTGCGCCTGGCCGGCCGTGCGACACGAGTCCACCGGGCTTACATAAAGACGGGGAAAAGTACATCGCCACGCATCTACTGGGCCGCTGCGGCGCTGACGGTGGCGCAGTCGTCATCACCGACAATGACAAGCAGGAAATGGATCGCTTCACGATGCGCGAATGCGGTGAGTGTTACGTCTTCGACGATGATCGCATCCGGCATATGTTGACGCCAGTGGCCGTACTGGAGGGCAATCAGTACGCCTACCGTGACACGCTGGCATTCGATATGCTGCCAGAGGGCTGGGAACCCGTGAAGTGATCGGATACGGAGGGACTCGAACCCCGCCACAGGCGTTAACCCGTACAACGGTTAGCAAATTCAGCTTGTCCTCTGCCGGCATTCAGATCACTTCCAGTTAGTCGACGATCCGTCCAGAATTGTCCTGTTGTGATAGCTGATTAACTCAGAAAAACCAATTATTACAAGATGTCACAACAGGCTAGATAAGGAGGGTGACAAGACCCGTGGCGACGAGCGCAGATGACCAGACCAAGTCGAAGTTAAACCACGCCTTACGGAGAAGTGCGAGGCCGAGCTTTCGATAGACTACCCAAGCGACCAGCCCTGTGACTGCAAGATAGGCAATGGTATGGATGCCGGTGGCGAGTATCCCGGCTAGTGGGCTGGCGGTCGGAGATATATGATTGTGGCCTGCCGCTCGACCATGTGCCTCGACAGTGGTGCTGCCCAGCAGCACCGGCACGACCATTAAACCGGCGCCATGCGCAGAGGCCATCAGAAACGACCAGATGGTCAAGTCTCGGAAGCCCACGCGCATACGGACCCACCGCGGGTGCTGATGTCGCACCAGGCAAAAGATTCCAAGGCCGACCAGGACCGCGGCGACGGTGCAGCGGATGGCTACAAGCGGTAGCGTCATGCCGAGAAACGCGGCAGTCAGAACCACGCTGCCAATGGCCACGGCGTGGCCGATCGCAATAGGGACGAGCGATCTCGCCACTGCGCTCCCCTTTTGCTCCTGCATCCCCAGCGCCACCGCGAAGAGCCATCCCATCCCAGGATTGAGTCCGTGGTAGGCGCCGAGAAGCAGCATCAGCCAGAAAACCGTCGAATTCAGCCCCGCATGAGTCATTTCGAGTCCGAGTAGCAATAGGAGTCTGACGAAGCGTCGCCCCCTTCCAGCCGAAGCTGGTGTGCGCGCAACCCGTCAAACTCGACAAAGAACTTTTCATCGAGTTTCATCCCGCCCTTTGAGCTGGTATCGATTTTCACCATCCAACTCTTCACACCATCGGGATAGAACTGCTCGTCCCACGGGGAGTAGAGCGAGTTGGTGAAATAGGCGCGTTTGCCGTCGCGGCTGATCTCAACCATCTGCGGACCGCCATTGAGCGCGTGCTTGGGCTTCTTCGGGTGAGCCGCCCGGCGCACGATGCCACCGAGGTAAATCGAGCCAGTCTTTTTCGGGTGGGCGGGATCGGAGACATCGTACTGAATGAACTCCCCTGTCCCCCAGCAAGAAACGTAGAGGAAGCGGTCGTCGAGGGAGAGGTTGATGTCGGATACCAACGGCGGCACTGCCTTGAAGCCCTTCAGCAGCGGTGGCAGGTTCTCCGGATCAGCCGGCTCGGCGGGAATGTCAATTACCTTGCGCACTGCCCATTTGCTGTTCTTACCGCCGTCCTCGAGGTACCACATCCAGATGGAGGACGAAAGGTCTTTCAACGAGATCACCACGCCCACGAATCCGAAGGTCTTCTTGGGATCGTGCGAGGGCCGAAGCTCGAGCACCATCTGTTGCTCCGCACCGAGATCAATTTCCTGCAGATGGCGGCGCTTATCTAGGTCCCAGATGTGCAGCTTGTGGCCGTACTTTCCGCCAAGCAGCAACTCCGGGATCAGGCCGTCCTTCACCATATTCGGGGTGCCCCATTCAGAGGTGATCATGGTGTCGCGTCCGAGATGCCACCAGAAGTCGTAGGCCAGATTCTGTGGGCCGTGGTCCTTCTCCCAAGGTCCCTTCAGCTCAAACGTGTTGGCATCCATCAGGAAAATGCCGCCGGGGCCGTCGCCGCTGGCCGAACCGAGCGCGCTGCCATAGATGCCGTCGGGTCCACAATGAATGGTGTGTGGCGATGTGTATCCCGTCTTTTTAATGAACTCTTCAGGCTCAATCACCTTCACGATCTTGGGATGATTGGGGTCGGCTTTCGTATCCAGGATATGAATCCGGGACGACCCGATGCCCGGCACAACCAGGTAACGACGCTCCATGTGCGGGTGCGGGGCCTGCGGGCAGAGGCACGCGCTGCACGCGTTCCAGCCGAAGTGATGCAACTCATTATCGTCGTTGGCGAAATCCACCTGGCCGACGAACTGACCATATGCGGAGGAGTTCGGGTCGACGTTAATGACGCCCATAGCGTCCCGCTTTCCACTCTTGCCCACGTTGAGCAGAGCTACGTAAGCGATGCGTTCCGGCGCGGCCTTCATTGCCATGCCCGGCGAGGGGTAAAAGGTTGGATCCGGCATCAACGACATATCCATATTCTCCTTTGCAAGAGTGACGGCGAAGAATTCGCGCCTTCCAATATTTCACACAGCGTAACGACATCACGAAAAGTCACAACAAACAGCCATCAGAGAAGAGTGGAGAAACGCCGGGGTCACCACGCCTGCAAAGATCCGAAATCCTGCCACCAGCCGAAGGTCCACGCGCGGCGCTTACGTCGCTGTAAGCATAACTCGTCTTCCCGTCCTTGGGCTACTGTCCTTGCAGATTGGTGTCCCCGGCAACCCGGCTCAACGGTACCCCGGTGCATTCGGGTCGGACGACGGGCAAACCGGACGCTAAGGCCGCTAGTCAGAGCCTCGCAGCGCATGAAATCGCCTGTAAAGCAGCTTGTGGCCGCGGCATTTTCGAGAAAACCTCTTCATCGTTGATTCACATATGAACTAATTCGCCCTTTGCCACCCATAACCTCTTTTATGGGTCGTAATCCTGCAAGATGAATCCTTAACGTAAAATTCACTTTTGGGCGAGAATGGACCCAGAACAGGAGGATGCTTGTCAGACTTTCTCAAATCCGTCGATGATATGATTGCACGCTTCTTCGCGACCGATGCGGTAAGAGAACTCGAACGAAGTGAAACATGCGAAGTAAAGGACTATGCTGCAACCGAAAAAATCCTGGAACAATTAATCCGTTCCTCGATCGCTCACGCGAGAAGTCAGGTAGATGGCCGGAAGCCCGGCACGATGACGTTCGATGAAGCAATGCGGCTTGTACGTGCCCGCGACGCTTTGGTTACCAGGCCTTCGTGGAACATCTTTTGCCTGCTCGCCATTAATGACAGCATTGATGACGAGGAGAAGCCCATTTTTTTCTGGAGGCTCGACAATTGCGATGGAACGTTGACGGGTGACGGCTGGCCGTACAATCCCACCGACGAGGACCGCGCCGCTACTGACTGGATGTCATATCAAGCGCCGCAAGACAACTGGATCGAACTCGACTTTTGACACATGACCCGCAATTGTGACCAACTCATTGTTTAAACGCGGTAATGTATTTTATCGGGTTAGAAGTCAACCTGAGAATGAGATGGTAGCCAACTAACGGTACTCGTCATCGGCCAACACGTTCATGCCAATTTCCTCCGTCATTCATGAAAGTCAGGAACGGTTTCTCTTGGAAAGTCGCCGGGATACCGTCATTTAGCCGAAATGGGCATATAATCGGGCCGGGACGGTGCCATGTCGGAACTGGACAAGCGAGTGGAGGAGCGATTTGGAGTTCTTCCCAATTTCTTCCTCCTCGCACCTGAGGCTCCTGAGATCACTGAGAAACTGTGGGGATTCGCACAAGCTGCCTACCTGGACAATCCTCTACCCTCCGTTTTTAAGGAGCGTCTTTTCGTTCACCTGTCGCGCTTTTGCGCGGTCCGCTACTGCATTGCTCGTCATGTTGGATTCTTGGTGGGGCTTGGCCGTCCCGCTGGCGATCCGAGTGCGCGTACGCAAAGTATCACCGACGTTGTAAAACTCCTTCGACGGCCTTTTCCACGTGGACAAGAACTTCAGTCTCGCCTATCACTGTGCGCAGCCTGCCCCGCACCGATTGTTGAAATGCCGATGCCCGGTACGCAGATGGAAGATGCCATCTTTGTATTGGCAGCACATGTGTTCTTGAAGACTTCTGACTATTTGTCATGTCTGGCCGCACTTTCGCGTCTATTTGGTCCGGCTCGCCTTCAATACTTGCTGTTGTTCTTAGCCTTTGTCAGGGCAGCGCACTATTGGACTGAAACACATCCTGAGATCGCCTTGGAAGATGACATCAACAAGCTGCTCGCGACACATGAGGCACTGGCGGATTGCATCCTGAATGACCCGGAGGCTAGGAACATCTCCAGCCAGTCGCTCTTGGATGAGTTGCCAGCCCTACGCCTCAAAGCAGATAAAGCTATTGGCTTGCTGGCCGCGATAGTGGACTCATCCGACGATGCCATCGTCAGCAAAACGCTGGACGGCGTCATAACCAGTTGGAACGCCGGTGCGGAGCGGTTGTTTGGCTATACCGCCAGCGAAGCGGTAGGCCAGCACATTTCATTGATCATCCCGGCCAATCGCAGGAATGAAGAAACAGTGATCATCGAACGAATCACGAAAGGCGAACGACTCGAACACTTCGATACCGTTCGCGTGCGTAAAGACAAGACTTTAATCGATATTTCACTCACAATTTCGCCTGTCCGGGACGCCAGCGGAAAGATTGTCGGAGCGTCGAAAATTGCTCGGGACATCACACAAAAGAAACGAATTGAGCGAGAGTTGCGCGAGAGCGAAGACCGTTATCGAACATTGGCGGATGCACTCGACACCCAGGTGCAGTTCCGCACTCAGGAACTTGAGAGAAGAAACTCGGAATTGCGTGACCTTTCGGGGCGCCTCTTGGAGTCTCAAGATGCGGAGCGGCGGCACATAGCACGCGAACTGCACGACAGTGCGGGGCAGACTCTGGCTGCGTTGGGCATGAGCCTTTCGCGGCTCGCGCAAGATGCTAAGAATAATCCTGATCAACTTGCCAAAGGCATCGAAGATGCCGAAGGCTTGGTTCAGCATCTGACCCAAGATATACGCACAACGTCCTATCTTCTGCATCCACCGATGCTGGATGAGATCGGCATTTCCTCAGCACTGAGTTGGTACGTGCAAGGTCTCGCGGAGCGCAGCAGTTTAAAGATCGACCTGAAGGTTCCCGAGAACTTCGGAAGACTCCCCTCGGAAATGGAACTCCTCATATTCCGGCTTGTTCAGGAATGCTTGACGAACATTCATCGCCACTCGGGAAGCAAAACCGCGCTGATTAGAATTGAGTGCGAAGGGGACAATGTCCAAGTAAGCGTTGAAGACCAAGGAAGCGGAATATCCCCGGAACGACTAGCCGAGATTCAGTCTCGCGGCACGGGAGTGGGAATTAGGGGAATGCGCGAGCGCGTGCGCCACTTTCGCGGCGATTTGGTTATCGAATCCAACGGTTTCGGCACGAGGGTTAGCGCGACTCTCCCATTGAAGCCCCCACGTTAGCCTGAAAACCTAACCGGTTCGCTATCTCCCGACCACCAACCAACCCGCGCAACAGGTGCGGCAACTAAATCATTGTCAAACCGACAAGCCGCGCCGTTGATCGCCGCTTGAGACTTACGCCAGGCAAACGCCGATGGGAACTCAAGCCGCCAAACCGACAATCGCGTTCCAAGGCCGAGGATCTGCCTCTAACACACAACGCACAGCCGCTAGTCTCCGGTCTTTTTTTCGAAAACTTGGCCCCGGATTGGTGACAGGGGCTTCCGATGACGATCCCAGCGGAATTGGCACCTATTCCCAGGTCGGGGCGCAATTCGGCTATGGAATGCTCTGGACGATGGTCTTGTCTTATCCGCTGATGGTCGCAATCCAAGAGATAAGTGCGCGGATTGGAAGGGTAACAGGTGTGGGTATTGCCGCGAATCTGCGGAAGAATTATCCCAAGCCTCTTCTTTATGGTGTGCTCTTCGTAGTTTCGGTAGCCAATATCTTTAATCTGGGTGCTGACATTGGCGCCATGGGAGCAGCGACTCAACTGATACTGCCGGGAAAAATGAGCCTGTTCATTGTGATCTTTGGCGTCGGATCACTGGCGGGTGTTTTGCTCGTCCCATATTCGACCTACGCTAAGTACCTTAAATGGTTGACGATTTCTCTATTTGCTTATGTCGGTGTCGTTTTTTTTGCGCATGTCTCCTGGTCTGCGGTAATTCGGGCAACCTTGCTGCCGCATATTGAACTAACAAAGGGATATCTCACGGCGCTGGTTGCGGTGCTTGGCACAACGATCAGTCCGTATCTGTTTTTCTGGCAGGCTTCCCAGGAAGTGGAAGAGGTCCGCAACAACCGCGGGGAGAAACCGCTGAAGCGTGCGCCATCGCAGGCGCAAGAGCAACTGGGACGCATCCGTGTCGACACTTATCTTGGAATGGCGTTTTCCAATCTGGTTGCATTCTTCATCATTCTGACTGCAGCGGCAACATTGCACGTTCATGGAATTACCGAAATCTCGACCTCCGCCCAAGCGGCGAAGGCATTGGAACCCCTCGCCGGCCGTTTTGCGTTCCTGCTGTTTGTCTGCGGGATCGTCGGCACCGGCTTGCTGGCGGTTCCAGTGCTAGCGGCGTCGGCGTGCTATGGACTCGGCGAGGCCTGTCGATGGAAAACGAGCCTGGAGCGCAAGCCTCGGGAGGCGGTCCGGTTCTACGCGGCTATTACGGCCGCGACACTGATCGGTCTGTCCCTGAACTTCATGCACATTGATCCCATCAAGGCGCTCTTCTGGGCCGCGATTCTTAACGGGGTTGTAGCAGCACCCTTGATGGCAGTCATCATGATTATGGCCTCCAGCAGGAAAGTGATGGGTCAGTTCGCCATCCCTCTTCACCTGAGAGCGATGGGATGGCTCGCTACGGCGGTCATGATGTGCGCTTGTATCGGAGTGTTTCTTACGTGGAAGTGAAGTGTTCGCTCCAGCAAGATCCGTGGTGGTCTCGGCATGAAATTCCCTGAAGATGCTTTGACGAATTCCCAGATCGCAGAACTCTTGGCAATTGCAGCTGAAGACGCACCCGCGCCATTGGATAGGGCTTATCGCCGTGCTTCCAGAAAGGCCTTGCTCTGGCCCCTGGAGGTCTCCGCGCTCCTGCAGGAAGGTCGTTCACTAACCGAGTTGCCGGGCGTGGGACCGTACCTCAAAAAAATTATTTCTCGGTGGACTAAACTGTCCCCCGCAGTCGACAAGCCTCCCGATATAAGAATGAACTTTCTTAGCAGGACGGAGGCGCGCGTGATCCTGCAAACGGAGCCCTCATGGGCTAGCAGGGTCAAGGGTGATCTACAGATGCACACACTTTGGAGTGACGGGTCGGCGTCGATTCAGCAAATGGCGGAAGCTGGGGAAGAGCGCGGCTACGAGTACATCGCCATAACCGATCATTCGAAGGGATTGAAGATTGCTGGAGGCATTAACGAGGAACAGTTAGAGCAGCAAGGGAGCGAAATCGCCAGCGTGAATGCACAGCTCGAAGCAGCCAGCCGTTCTGTTCGCGTTTTACGCTCGATTGAAGTAAACCTCAGCCCAACCGGGGAAGTCGATATGAGCGTGCCTTCGCTCCACAAACTCGACCTCGTTTTAGGCTGTTTCCATTCTTCGTTACGCAAGAAGGATGATCAGACAGAGCGTTATGTCGCCGCCCTACGTAATCCCGCTATCCACGTACTAGGACATCCCCGCGGTCGGATTTATAACTTCCGTCTGGGACTGAGGGCCGATTGGGAGATGGTGTTTGGAGTAGCTGCGGAACTGGATAAGGCGATCGAGATCGACTGCTACCCTGATCGGCAAGACATCAGCTCGGATCTCATTAAATTGGCGCGCAAAGCCGGGTGCAGAATCTCACTCGGAACCGACTCGCACGGAGAATCGCAGCTTGAGTTCATAGAATTCGGCCTGGCTGCGGCACTTAAAGGAAAAATTGATCCCGGACGAATTCTGAATTTCATGAGTCGCGAGGACTTAGTGAATTGGGCGAAAAAGGAACAGTCGGTCCTACGGACGCAAGGTGCCTCTTCAACCCAAAACGTGGCTTGAGTCGCTAGTCCGCCGAGAGTACCGCCCGTTTCTTATGCCAGCCTCGCTAGCAGTTCGCGGTCCGCCTCGATCCCGATGAGCAATTCCGAGGCAAACTGGCCCAGCGGTTCAGTCCGCGTCCCGACGCCTGCACTTGTGCTGGCCAAATCTCAGGCGAATATCTACTTCTGCCTGCTCCGCATGGCCTCGAAGATGCACCGGAGCCAGAAATCGCGTCTTGCAAGCCTCGCAGATACCTAGGGGTGGGGTATCGTCCGTTCGCTTGATAATCCGGAGCCGACGTATTTGCACGGTTCCTGCTGTTGTCTTCTCGGGAATCTCCCCCTTACATGTATGCCGAGAAAATTTTTCCCGAAGATTCTCGGCGGCGGCTACAGGCTGCCTCATGAGTTCCTGGGGAGTGAAGAATTTCAGATGACACTGGGCACAACCGGCCAGGGATGGTGTCTTGCCCGCGTATTGAAGGAACACCGGTTGGATGTTACCCATATCATCAGTCTGGCATGGCCATCCGCGCTGGGAGCGTTTGCGCTCGACGGCCCCTGGCCGCCCCCCGGCAAACGGGATCGCAAAAACCGGAGGGGACAACAATGTCGCGCTGCGCTTTACTACGCGACACGCTTTGACATTTTCCGAACCTGATTCGGTTTGGCCCGCTCCTCCGCAGGGCCTTCTTCAATCGCTTGTGTATTGATCTGTCTGGCTAGGTCGGTTAACTTTTCGTCGGTCTCTTTTTCTTCGTTCAGAGTTTCTTCGAGCAAGGAAGCATGTTTCGGTTCGTCCAGAATCTTGGCAAATTCGCGCACGGTCCCGTAAGCCGCAATCTCATAGTGTTCCACGCGCTGTGCCGCCCCGATCAAGGCCGCATCCATTACCGCCCCTTCGAAGTCCTCCCCGATGACTTCTGCACCCTCCTTAATTAAGCCTTCCATGCCCATGCATTTCTTGCCTTTCGGGCTCTCCTCCAGGGTACGGAAGATCTGTTCAAGGCGCGCGACGTGCCCCTTGGTCTGCTCCAGATGCTTTTCGAAGCCCTTTCGCAGGTACTCTGACGAGGCAGCCTTTGCCATCTTCGGCAGCGCTTTGACCAGTTGGTTCTCGGCGCTATATAAGTCCTTCAGCTCATCTACATACAGTTTCTTCAAGCTTTCGTTTGGCATATGTCCTCCTGAAAATCAGTTTGAAGTCTCAATTGGATCAGCATGAATAAAGGTCCCGCCAGTCGAGGGCGGGACCCAAATGAGGAGATTAGGAAGCCCGGCGCTGGCCGCCCTGGTCCTGCTTCTGCTCGTCGTCCTGCTCCTGGTTGCGGTCCTGGGTAGGATTCTTCTTTGAAGGGTCATCCTGTTTCTGCTGCGGTTGTCC
>Ga0265760_10000497_pt1 | contig 11045 bp, 8 predicted proteins | sample NZIome_2_FD_200831 | JGI IMG/M metagenome (GOLD analysis project Ga0265760, IMG submission 200831) | Metatranscriptome of rhizosphere microbial communities from Maridalen valley, Oslo, Norway - NZI1 (Metagenome Metatranscriptome) | ecosystem: Host-associated > Plants > Roots > Rhizosphere > Soil...
ATCCAGAATGGCTTTAAAGATGACTGCGGAACTTTCTCCACGGAAGGGCAACTGCCCGGTGGCCATCTCGTAGAGGACGACTCCAAATGAGAACAGATCGGTTCGGGCGTCCAACTCTTTCGCCCGCGCCTGTTCCGGGGACATATAGGCGACCGTGCCCAGCGCACTGCCGGGACTGGTGAGATGATGATGCTCCGATTCGACGGTCGGAGCACTCAGGCCACCGCTGTCCGGATTCAGGGTGACTTTCGCGAGCCCGAAATCAAGAATCTTGGCGTGCCCGTGCTCGGTTATGAAAATGTTCGCAGGCTTGATGTCGCGGTGAACGACGCCCTTGGCGTGGGCGGCATTCAGAGCATCGGCAATTTCGATGGCCAGCGATAGAGTCAGTTCGGTTTCCAGAGGACGCCCTGCGATGCGATGCTTCAGCGTCAGCCCATCCAGAAACTCCATGGCGATAAAAGTTTGTCCGTGCTGGTCATCAATTTCATAAATGGTGCAGATATTGGGGTGGTTGAGGGCGGACGCAGCTTGCGCTTCGCGTTGGAAGCGGGCCAGAGCTTGCGAATCCTTCGCAATCTGGTCAGGCAGGAACTTCAAGGCGACAAAGCGGTGCAGCTTTATGTCCTCGGCTTTGTAGACGACACCCATCCCTCCGCCGCCGAGCTTTTCAACGATGCGATAGTGCGAGATGGTCTGGCCGACCATGTGCAACACATGCTATGGCGGAAGGGTTGGCAAGTCAATGAAAGGCGTGGATTTGGAGGGATCGGAAGAAATATTTTTTGGCCGGCGGTTTTTCCAGAATGCTTCAGCCCTAAAACAAAACGTCCCAGACCCGGTTTGAGTCATGGGACGAATCGCTCGAACAGGTTCCTCCCCCGAGAAACTGTTCACCATCAACATAGCCTGCCGCCAGCGGGATGGGAATGGCACGAATGTGCTATTGGGAAAGCGCTATTGGGAAGATCATGGATTCCTTCGGCCTCAAACGATACTTGTGCCTGATGCATCCGGTACAATTCATTTATGCCAAGACTTAAGGGATTGGGAAATATTGTCGCCGAATTGAGAGCTGAAAGAGCTCATCTGGTAAACAACCTACGCCATGTGGACGCAGCTCTCGCAGTGCTGGGCAAGTTGGAGGGCGGGAAGTTCGCCACCGTGTCGCGTCGTACTCTTTCGGCGACAGCTCGCCGAAAGATCGCAGCGGCGCAGAGGGCACGATGGGCGAAGGTCAAGGCGAAGCAGGAGAAGAAATAGGGGTACTGCGTGTTTCACGCGCTTGCCGAGAATGTTATTTGGCGCGGAATCAAAACCCAGCGGCTGCTGAGACCGGACTTATTCGGGGCGAGTTACGGTATGCCTGAAGGCATACCCTGATACGAATCACCAGATACGAGTCGCTTATCTTCCGCAGGCTAGACAAAGGTCCCAAAGAAAAATGCCCGGAATCCTTTCGAATTCCGGGCATTCGTATTTGCCACTTAGACAGCTTGAACGTTCTCAGCTTGCCAGCCCTTAGGGCCTTTGGTGACGTCGAACTGCACCGCTTGGCCCTCTTGCAGGCTGCGGAAGCCGCCCGCCTGAATCGCCGAGAAGTGCACGAAAACGTCTTCGCCATTTTGACGGCTGATAAAGCCATAGCCCTTGGCGTCGTTAAACCACTTTACTGTTCCTGTTTCTGCCATTTGTTTGTACCTTTTTCTATTTTTGGATTGTGCTGAGAAGATTCGCTGCTAGTGAGAGGGGTGACGCTGGTTGGCGTGCCGACTTTCAATTGCGTGTGAGTCAAACTTAGCTGAAATCTATTATACATGAGTGAACGTAACGCTGCAGAATATTACGCCGTGGTTGGTTTGAAATATTGCGCGCAAGATCCTTCGGCCCGCTGGGCCTTCAGGATGAGGCTTTCCAGGTAAGCGCTTAGACTTTCGTCTTGGATTCGGGCATGCCGACGACTACGGTGCGTCTGCGCGGGAGTTCTTCGTCGGGGATTTCGGCGATGAATTGCAAGTCCAGGCCGAGACGCCTGCTTTCCTGATATGCCACGTCGTTAAAAAAGTAAACGATGTCGCCACCAAATCGATCTTTGGCGCGGCGGCGTTCGTCGAGATCGAATGGGCTGGCGGAATACACTTTCAGTTCGGGTACGTCTCTCAGGATGGCACCGAGCTCGCGCTGGAAGTCGAGCGCTCCCTGCCGCACTTGCGCCATGGTGAAAGCAACAACATGGAAGGACATAGGTCGAGACCGAGCATCGCAGAAGACGCCCGGCCTGTCCAGTGATCCGCTATTTGCAGGTATCGAACTGGAATGCCACGATGCGGGTGCTCCAGTCGAAGCTCGCGGTCCCGCAGTGTTTCTTGAACCGGCGCGACATCGGCAGGCAAGACCTGATACGCTTATTTTCTAACCGAGCGCGGACCCGTAGCTCAACTGGATAGAGCACTGCGCTTCGAACGCAGGGGTTGGGAGTTCAAGTCTCTCCGGGTCCACCATTCCGCAGTGATCGCGCTTCAAACTGAGACGTTGCAAGCAAGGTCTCTACAGTAGTTGTGCCTCTGTAGAGACGTAGCTTTGCGCGTCTCGCCCCTCTGCGATCCAAGACGTGTTTTTGGTGTTAAATTTCGCCCGCCTCCCAAACCAATGCGGCAGCGGTTGTCTCCCTTTCATCTTCATCCCACGGCTGGCGCGTGTCGTCTTCTACAATGCGAGAGTGAAGGCCTGGGACGTGATCGTTGTAGGCGGCGGCATCATTGGACTCTCACTCGCAATCGCTTTGCACAAGCGGGGTCAGCGAGTTCTGGTAGTGGAGCGCGGAGAACCTGGCCGGGAAGCTTCACATGCTGCCGCCGGAATGCTGGCCGACTGCACTCTGGAAACCCCAGTTGCGCTGCAAGCACTGGCAACCGCCAGTGCGCGAATGTATCCCGAGTTCGTCCATGAATTGCAGGACGAATCGGGAATGAAGGTGGATCTGCGTGATAACGGCACGCTCCTGCTTGGTGCACAGCACGTTTCTGATCATTTTCGTTCAGAGCATCCGCTTCCCGCGCCTCTGGCCGAACTGGAGCGGGAGTTGTCCGATGCGAACATTCCAGCCGTTTTTCTAAAAGAGCGAAGCGTCGATCCGCGCGCTCTGGTCGCGGCGGCATTAAAGTCGGTCAAACACCGGGGAGTCGACGTTTCCTCCGGCACCGCTGTGACCGACGTTCTTCTCTCGGAGGGACGAGTCTCAGGCATCCGCACAGATCGAACCCAATACACCGCGCCTTGCGTGGTGAATTGCGCTGGCGCGTGGGCGGGATGCTTTTCTACGTATCGCTTCCCTGTCCGCCCGGTCAAAGGTCAAATGCTCGCTGTAGCCTGCGCCCGGCATGACGTGGTGCGTCACGTGATCCGGGCTCCGGAGGTTTACCTGGTGCCGCGAACCGATGGACGAGTCGTGATTGGCTCGACCATCGAAGAGGCTGGTTATGACAAGCGCACGGATGCGGACACCATTCACCGCCTGCATCAAGCGGCGATTCGTTTGGTTCCCGCGCTGGGGGAGGCGCGGGTTCTGGAAGCATGGGCCGGGCTCAGGCCGGGAACTCCGGACGATCTACCCATCCTTGGCGCCACCGGCACTCCCGGATACATTGTGGCCACTGGACACTTTCGCGACGGGATTCTGCTCGCACCCGTTACAGCGCACATCATGGCGCAAGTCATCACAGGGGCGAAACCGGACTACGACATTTCAGCGTTCTCGCCGCTGCGATTTCAAGAAGGCTGCTTTTTGTAGCGCTGACGTCCCGGCGGCTGTCTTGGGGGCGTCTCGCCTCCAATTCCGAGGGCGAGGACGCCCTCGGGACAGCCGGCAGGATGCCGGCGCTACAGATAGGTCTGCACCTATTTGTTTTGCTGATCAAGCGCATCAAGCGCCTTCCGTGCTTCGCCAAGTTTTGGATTGAGCTGAAGTGCCTGCTCGTAAGCGACCCGGGCTTCCGCAATGCGGTCGGCCTGTTGCAGGACTTGACCCAGCCGCAAGTACCCTTCGGCAGACGGGGACTCGGCCACATTTCGCATGGCATTGGAGAGTTCCACTTTCGCTAAACCGTCCCTGGCATCTGAGCGATTGGGGTCGATCCTCAAAGCCTGTTGGTAGCTGGCACGCGCCTTCTCGTAGTCTCCGATTTCGGCATACAGCCTTCCGAGAGTGTTGTAGGCCGGGACCAGCATGTTGGGATTTGAAACCAGAGGGATCGCAGTTTCGTACTCTACAATCGCATCGCGAGGGCGGTCGATCAGAACCAAGTCTCCGCCCAGATTTAGATGGCCTCCCGCCTCGAAAGGCTTGAGCTTCACTGCTTTCTCAAAATGTGGCAATGCCTCCTGGTAACGGTCCGATGCGAGGAGCGCGGCGCCCAGGTTCTGCTCGGCAAAGAAATTGTCTTTCGTGACGTCGACGGTGTGTGCCCAGAGATCGACCGCACTTCGCCAGTATCGGAGCTGATCGCAGGTGAAGAGCACGAGAATCCCCAAAACGACTGCGGCAATTCTGGCGCGCGACCGGAAGCTAAGTTGCCGGTAGTCTGCTAAATCGGCCGCGCCCCAGACCATCATCACGAAGATTCCAATCAGCGGGACATAAGCGTAGCGGTCGGCGATTGCTTGCTGGCCTACCTGAATGAGTCCAATGACGGGAACAAGAGTGCCGAGGAACCAGAGCCAACCGGTGAGCAGGTAGGGCCGGACAGCGCGCTGTTGCCAGACCAGCGCGGTCACGGTGAACACAAAAAGCGCGGCCAGTCCGATTTGCCAGACCGCAATGGCGGCGCCGGGGTGGGGATAAAATACCGCCAGTCGCGCCGGCCAGAATGCTTTCCAGACGTACAACGCATAAGCGTAAATGGCGTTTTGGAGACGCACGCCAAGGGGAAGCACCAAACGCATGGCGCCGCCAGAGCGCTGCGCAAAAATGGTGATGGCGCCGTCAGCGGCAGACAGTGCCAGGAGCGGCAACTTCTCAATTACCAGCCGCGAGAAGCGAGCTTTCGGCACGGGGAATGCAGCGTCAGGAGGTGACTGTCCCCAGCCCTGGATTCGCCTCAACGGCCAGAAATCGAGCAGCAAGAGCACGCAAGGCAGGGTGACGACCATGGGCTTCGCGGCGAGTCCGAGCACGAAGAGAATGACCACCGCGACGTAGCGTTTGACCTCCGGCTTAAGCGCGTACCAGCCGTAAGCACCGAGTGTGAGCAGGAAGAAAAATGTGCTGAGGACGTTCTTGCGTTCGGCGATCCATGCCACCGATTCCACATTAAACGGATGAACCGCGAACAGCGCCGCCACCAGCATGCTGCGTCCTGCAGCTCCGGTTACGCGTACCAGCAGCAGGAACAGCAGCACGACGTTAAGCACATGGAACAGGACATTCGTGAGGTGATGGCCGTGAGGATTCAGGCCATACAGCTCGCAATCCAGAGCATGGGAAAGCCAGGTCAATGGGTGCCAGTTTGTGTCGGTCGAAGTCATGGCCCAGGTGACCGTCTCCCAAACCAGACCCGCCTGCACGTGTGAATTGTTCGTGACGTAATTGTCGTCGTCGTAGTTGAAAATGAACGGATGCCAAACGGCAGGACTGTACAGAGCGAACGTTGCAACTGCCAGCAGCAGGCAAATTGCAAGGTTGCGTTTCCGCGGAGACGCCAGCAATTCGCTCTCAACTTTTTGTCGAATGCCAGTTGTCGTTGGCGCAGCGGGCCGTTGTCTCGTCTCCGACCGTTGGTTGCCGGATCTCGCCCTCACAGACATGTCGACCCCAGAAACACTGCGCACCGACTCCCAAAACAGAGGGCATTGTACATTGGGCTGGCGTTCTTTCGGGGAGATGGTCTCAACCATCTCCAGAATCAGTCAATTCGTGACCGCTAAGCCTTCCGGCTGAAACCGGTGCAGTTGAGGACCGGCAGGCGAGGATATTTGGGGAAGCTCGGATCTGTGTCCGAGAGTTTGCAACGATAGAATGTCGATCCGCGATCAGACTGAATTCGCTGTGCGTTCATGCAATCGAAGCACAAGCCTACGCGGCGATGTTCATCCTTTGTCCCTGCTGCTTCGGTCACATCCTGCAGGATAACGTAGCGCGAACCTCCCATCACGGCTTCAGGTATACTTATCGGTTTCATACCAACGCAACCTGACAAACCACGTCCGAGAGAAAGGCACATCTATGGCTTCCCCAGCAGTGGATTACGCTCGTTCGAATCAGCAGCGATTCTTGAATGAACTGAAAGATCTGCTTCGTATTCCCAGCATCAGCACCGCGCCCGAGCATAAGTCCGACGTGCAGAAAGCCGCCGACGTGGTGGCCAACGAACTCCGGCGAATTGGCATGGAGAACGTGGAACTCATCCCGACCAAAGGCCATCCGCTGATCTACGCCGACTGGCTGCATGCTCCGGGCAAGCCGACCGTGCTCTGCTACGCGCATTACGATGTGCAGCCACCCGACCCGCTTGACGAGTGGATCAGCCCGCCGTTTGAGCCCACAGAACGCAACAACAACATTTACGCTCGCGGGGCCGTGGACGACAAAGGCCAGCTCTGGATGGAAATCAAGGCCATCGAAGCCTTGATGAAAGGCCACGCCGGCAAGCTGCCTTTGAATGTGAAGTTCATTATTGAGGGCGAAGAGGAAGTCGGCGGCGAGTCTATCGCCGAATATGTGCGCAAGCAGAAAAGCAAGCTGAAGGCCGATTTCGCTCTGGTTTGCGATACCGAACTGTTTGCCCCCGATCTTCCGACTCTGTGCGTCGGGCTGCGTGGACTCGTGTACACGGAAATCGAGGCGGTTGGGGCGAAGACCGATCTGCACTCCGGCATGTACGGCGGCGCGGCGCCCAATCCGTTTTTCGCCTTGATCGAAATCATCAGCAAACTGAAAGATGCAAAAGGCAAGGTCCTGATTCCGGGTTTCTACAAAAACGTGAAGGCCCCGACCGCAGCCGAGCTCAAGGCGTGGAAGCGGCTGCCCTTCAACGAAGAGCACTATCGCAAAACGGAAGTTGGTTCCAAGGTGCTCACCGGAGAGCCGGGCTACTCCGTGCTCTATCGCACATGGGCGCGCCCGACGCTGGAAGTTCACGGCATGCCCGGCGGGTTCACCGCACCGGGCGCCAAGACGGTGATCCCCGCAAAAGCGTCAGCGAAAGTTTCCATGCGGATGGTTCCGAACCAGGATCCGGACGACATCCTCAAACGCTACACGGCCTTCGTGAAGAAGCTGACGCCGAAGGGCATTGAGACCAAGATCAAAGTGTGGAGCAAAGGCCCGGCCTGCGTGGTGGGCACCGATAACAAGTATGTGAAAGCGTCCACCGAAGCCATGCACGAAGTGTTCAAAAAGGACACGGTCTTCATTCGCTCGGGCGGGTCGATTCCAATCGTGACCGACTTTCAGGATGTGCTGAAAATCCCAAGTGTGATGATGGGCTTCGGATTGCCCGACGACAATCTGCACGCTCCGAACGAGAAGTTCCACATTCCGAACTTCCATCGCGGGATCGAATCGATCTGTCTGTTCTTCGAGAAGCTCGGCGAGTAGGAACCGCAGTGACCAAGTGGGGACAGCCGCCCTCGGCTGTCCAGCCGAGCAAAGCTCGGCTAAGCCTCAGCAACCGTGCTGGGGCTTTTTCTTCTCATGCTAGAATCGGCTTGTGAAGCGTACCCGCAAATTCACGGTCGTCATTGAACGAGACGAAGACGGCTGTTACGTCGCCACAGTCCCCGGACTGCGAGGCTGCCACACACAAGCGAAGAACCTAGACACCCTCATGAAGCGCACCCGCGAGGTGATTGAGCTGTGCCTGGAAGATGATGACAGTCAAGTCGGTCCTCTGGAACTCGTAGGTATCCAGCAAATCTCCGTATGACTCGGCTTCCCCGGCTGAAAGGCAAGGAGGTCGTACGAATTCTGGGCAGAATCGGTTTTCAAGTCGTTCGAACCCGTGGCAGCCACGTTTTTCTCAGGCATGAGGACGGAAGAGTCACCACCGTTCCAGTTCATTCCGGCGAGGTTCTTGGTCCCGGCCTCCTCCGCTCCATCCTGCGAGACGTTGAGATGACCGTAGACGAGTTGCTGAAGCTCTCCTGAATCGTTGTTTTCCCTCGCCTTTTGCGTTAGGCTTATTCCGCTCTCGCGATTCTTCCCTTCCTTCTTCCTCTACACCCATTTCACACGCTACTGCTGCATTGTGTGTGCAAAATGACGTGGTTGTGCAAAAGGGGACCCCATATATGGTGTTTTCTTGCTTGACCCCGGCCCAATTTCGCCGTTACAGTAGCTTCCATCTGTGCCCGCCCTGTCCAGCCATGGGTAGGTATTTTTCGGAGCGAGCTGTTGAGGAATCTAATTGGTTAACCAGTTCCCTAAGGAGTAGAAGTTGCTCAAACTGAAAAAGCTTCAGATTCTCGGTTTCAAATCTTTCTGCGACCGTACCGAACTCAAGTTTCACGGAGACGGCATCGCGGCCATCATCGGTCCCAATGGATGCGGCAAGTCCAACATCGCGGACGCGATCTCGTGGGTCTTGGGCGAGCAGTCGGCTAAGACCCTGCGCGGTTCGCGCATGGAGGACGTGATCTTCGCGGGCACGCGCGACCGCAAGCCTACCGGCATGGCAGAGGTTGCCCTCACCTTGATCGATCCGGAAGTGTACAGCGGGCCGGACGCGCATGATCCCACCGAGATCGACGTTCAGAATGACTTACCGGCGAGCGCGGATGACTGGGACGAAGCTGAAGTCCGAGCCAAAGCCGCCGAGGAAGTTGAGCGCCTGACCGAAGAAGCGCAGCCCGGAGTTTCTGATGGAGAGGCGAGCGCCCCGACGGGCGAAGACGCCCGGATCTCCGCCGAATCAAACCAGGACGCGGGACCGCAAGTCGTTCTCAAAATCCGCCGCCGTAAATTTCAGCAGCAATTCCGGGCTGGAGAGATCGCCGTAACTCGCCGGCTGTTCCGCTCCGGGGACAGCGAATACTTGCTCAACGGCAAGCTCTGCCGCCTGCGGGATATTCAGGAGCTGTTTATGGGCACAGGACTAGGGCCAGAATCCTACGCCCTGATCGAGCAAGGACGGATAGGACAGATCCTGAGCAGCCGTCCCACGGATCGCCGCGCCATCCTCGAAGAAGCCGCGGGCATCACGAAGTTCAAGACCAAGAAACGGCTTGCAGAAGCGCGTCTGGAAGATGCCAAGCAGAACCTGTCGCGGGTGAACGATATTTTCGAGGAAGTTACGCGACAGATGAATTCCCTGAAGCGGCAAGCCTCGAAGGCCGAGCGCTATGCCAAGCTGCGGGACGAGATGCGAGCCAAGCACCGTGTCGTGCTGGCCAGCAAGTTTGCCCAAGTGGATCGCGAAAGCATTGAGATAGATGAGCGGATCAACGTGCTGTCGGAGGAAATGCGCCACCGCACCGAGACGGTTCAGCAACTCGAAGTGGAGCATGGCGAACGCACCCAGCGTGGATACGCCATCGAGACCGAGATTCGTGAAAATCGCGAGCGTCTCAACCAGATCAAACTGGAGAGCGAACGGGCCCACGCTCAACGCCGTCACAATGACGAGCGCTGCGCGGAACTGATAGTGCGTTCCGCCGCTTTCGAAGCGGAACTGGCACAAGCGCAGCATCGGGTTGCTGCTCTTGAAAGTGAGCGTGACTCCAATCGTCAACTGTTGGAGTCGGCAGCGGCGGACTTCCTTGCGGCGCAGCAGGAGTTGGCACACTGCCAGCAAGAAGCCACCGACGCCGCCAACGCGCTCGCCGAACTGGAATCTCGGCAAGAGGCATCCCGCAACGCCATCATGGAAATAGTCGCGTCCGCTTCCAACTTGCGGAACATGCTTACGCAGGCGGAAGAACGTCTAGCCGCCGTAGGCCGCGAGGCGCAGCGTTTGCAGGTGGAAATGGCGACAGCGAACTCTCAAGTCGAGGCCTTCGGCGGGCAACGCGGACAATTTGCCCTCGAGTTCGAGTCGGTCTCCCAACGTGTTGCAGGATTGACCGAAGAGATTTCGCAGGCGCGTCAACTAATCGAGTCCAAGCGCCGTGAAGAAGCGGAAGCCAAGAATCGCCTGGATAGCCTGCGCGCCGAATATGCTTCCGCGATTGGAAAGAAAGGATCGCTCGAAGCTGTGATTGCCGAGCATGGCTACTCGACGGAGTCGGTTCGCCGCCTGTTTCAATCGGGGGTGATGGATGGTGGATTCGCTCCTGCCGGCGTCCTGGCCGATTTCCTCGAGGTTGAGCCGCGCTACGAAGGCGTGGTCGAAGACTTTCTTCGCGATGAGTTGAATTACGTCGTGGTGAAATCCTGGGACGCGGCCGACGAAGGTTTGCGCCTGCTGCGAACCGACGTGGATGGTCGCGCCACATTTCTGGTACACCCCGAGGATTCCCAGGCAAAGTTTTCCTTCGCGGTGGACGAAGTGGCGCGCGCGGCAACGCCTGGCCAGTCCATCGTCCCACTCAAGCATGCGATTCGCGTCCTGAACGGCTTTGGACGATCGCTGGAAGTCATCCTGCCGAAACTGCGCGACGGCTACATCGTTCCCGAGCCAACCTCCGCACGTGAGCTTGCGCTGTCAAATCCGGACGCGTTTTTCCTTTCGCAATCGGGAGAGTGTTTCCATAACGTAACTGTCACCGGTGGCAAGCAGCGTGCCGAAGGGCCGCTCTCGATGAAACGCGAGTTGCGCGATGTCATGCGCCTGCTGAACGAATTGGAGTCGGCCCTCCGCAATGACGAACTGCGCGTATTGACCTTGGCGCGTGAGATTAAAGAGCTCGCCTCGCGGCTCGATCGCCTGGAGACTGAGAAGCGAGAAGCAGAAAAGCAGGCGATGACTTCTGGTCACATGCTGCAGCAACTGGATTCGGAAATGGTTCGAGTGAGCGAGCGTCTGAATATCTGTCATCACGAGATCCAACGCCTGAATTCTGAGCGCGCCGAACAGGAAGCATTGATCAGTTCGCGGCAAGCGGAGTTGTCG
>Ga0265760_10000498_pt1 | contig 11022 bp, 17 predicted proteins | sample NZIome_2_FD_200831 | JGI IMG/M metagenome (GOLD analysis project Ga0265760, IMG submission 200831) | Metatranscriptome of rhizosphere microbial communities from Maridalen valley, Oslo, Norway - NZI1 (Metagenome Metatranscriptome) | ecosystem: Host-associated > Plants > Roots > Rhizosphere >...
CAACGCTTTCTTTGCCGCTACAGCTGCTGATCCGAAGCGCCTGGCCGCATTTAAATCCAATCTGGTCGATCAAATATGCCAGGCGAGTGGTGGCCCGTGCCAGTACACCGGCAAGACCATGAAGGCGGCGCACGCAGGCATGGGGATCAGCAGCGCGGACTTTAACGCACTGGTGTCAGACTTGACCGCTTCGCTAGACAAGTTCCATGTTGCGGCCAAGGACAAAGATACTTTAGTCGGCGTGCTCGGACCCATGAAACCGGATATCGTCGAGAAGTAGTCTCAGGTTTGTTCTTCCGGCGTACGCGCCCTGAGAAATCGGGGCGCGGCTACGATGCGTCGCTGCAAAACAGAGATTCGCGTCACCGAAGTGGAGCTCAAGTCGTGGCACATTGAGCCATCTGAAGCCTAGGAGACAAGGATGTCCAGCCAGTCACCCCTCAAACTAAAACCGCTTAGGCTTCCCGGCGAATCTGTCGATGATGAAATCGTTCGCTTGCGCGAAGGCGCGCTCATGGATCATCTCTTTGCCACTGGATGCGTCTTTTTGCTTGCCGCGATGGAATGGTTCGGCTATCTGACGAATTCGGGGCGTCATCCCTGGGCTTTTACTGTCCTTGCAGTGGCGACAGTGGGTTACGTTGCACCGCGAATTTGGGGGCTGCGAAAGACGATTCGGCTACTAAGCCACGGTCGTGACGGAGAAAGAATCGTTGCCGAGCAATTGGAATGCATGCGGGAGCAAGGCGCGCAGGTGTTTCACGATGTGCCGGGCGAGGGCTTCAATCTCGATCATGTGGTGATTTCGACGCACGGCATTTACGCCGTCGAAACGAAAACCCGAAGCAAGCCGTCCCCGAAGGCGCGGGTTATCGTCGAAGGTGATAGCCTCACCGTCGCGGGTTACGAAGCCGATCGAAATCCCATTGAGCAAGTCACCGCAGCCGCGCGCTGGCTGGAAAGGCGCTTGCGCCAGTCCACGGGCAAGCGTTTTTTCGTGCGCGGTGTTGTGGTCTTTCCGGGATGGTTCGTGGAACAGCGGGGCCAAAGAGGGGATGTTTGGGTTTTAGAACCCAAGGCGTTGCCGGCGTTCATAGAGAATGCACCGACGATGCTCGCGCCCTCCGATGCGGCGCTCGCAGCCGATCATCTGTCGCGGTATGTAAGAAGCGAGGCGGAGAAAAGATGAATAGCTGGCGCCGTAGGCTACCGCCTGCCGAATTTCGGGTCTTTCTGCCTGCAGGCCTCGATCAGTTCCGCAGGAACTTCCGGCAGCGGCTTGTCGGCAATTGCGGGCTGCTTCGTCCCGCGCATGATTGGATCGATGCAATCGATCCATAATCCATAGCCTTTCTTGTAGTCGCCCTCCACGAAGCCCGCATGCTTGCACGCATGGATAATTTCGTCGCAGGGACGCAGTGGCTGTTCAGCCGTCGCGGCCAAAGAGAAGGCGAGTCCAACGACGAATGTGCCGAGCATAGCCGTGAACGCCGCATTCCTTGTCTCCCACATCTGACATTCGGTGATAAAGGAGTTTACCCTCGGTGTGTTGGTGGGCTGGCCGTATTGAACTGCAAATGAGAAGTAAGTCGCAGTAATTGCAGTATTCAAATCGCCGCTCACTTGTCGCGGTACGCGAGAGTAGGGCGGTGAGGGCGGACTGGTGCCGTGACGCGCAGCGTAGCAGTGTGAACGGCCGGGTCAGACGATGAAAGCTACTGCTCCTGCTTGTAGACCTTTCCTTCCTTCATCACGAACCGAACATGCTCGAGCTCACGAATGTCGGCGATCGGATCACCGTTCACCGCGATGATGTCGGCGGATTTCCCTGCGGTAATCGAACCGAAGAGTTCGGAGTGACCGATGAGGTCAGCGGCATTCACGGTTGCCGCTTGAATTGCCTGCATCGGGCTCATTCCATACTTGACCATGAACGCAAACTGACGGGCGTTAATCCCATGAGGACAAACCCCCGCGTCTGTGCCAAATGACATCTTAACGCCAGCGCGAACGGCTTTGGTAAAGTTGCGACGCTGCGTTTCTCCCAGGCCCGCATCGTGCGCGAGAAAATCCGCCGGTGTGGCGGGATCTGACTGGATACATTCTTCGTCGTAGATGTCCATGTCCAGATACGTGCCGTGTTGTTTCGCCAGTGCGATTCCTTCGTCATCGATGAGGGTGGCGTGTTCGACGGAGGCGACGCCCGCGCGGATTGCATTCTTGATGCCTTCAGCGTCATGCGCGTGCGCCGCGACGCGTAGGCCGAAGTTGGCCGCTTCCTCCACCGCGGCTTTGATTTCTTCCGGTGTGAATTCGATGGACTTCGGATTGCTGCCATGCGTGAGGACTGCGCCGGTCGTTAAGATTTTGATGTGATCGGCACCAAGATGTGCGAGTTGGCGCACAACGCGGCGGACCTCCCAAGGACCGTTCGCAATGCCGTAGCGAAGATCCAACGGCAGCTCGATGTCCTTGGCCTGCCCGGTCATCGCGCCGGCTCCCTCGCTGATCGTCACATATGCGCCCGCGACATACATGCGCGGGCCGATGAATATTCCCTTGGCAATGGCGTCGCGCATGGCGACATCATTGAAGGCGCGATAGACGCCGACGTCGCGTACCGTCGTAAAGCCAGCAAGCAAGGTGACACGCGCATTCGGGATCGCTGCATAAGCAGTCTCGACTGCAGTCATGCGCAAAGAAATAAAGGGATCAGCGTCGTGCAGGTCGGCTAGGTGGGTGTGACAGTCAACGAGACCGGGCAGCACCGTCATCTTCGATAGATCTATGATGGTGACGCCATCGGGGATCTTGATGTTGGAGCCAACCGCTTCGATTTTGGCGCCGTGAACCAGGATGATTTGATTCGCGAGTGTTTTTCCAGTCTGCACATCAATGAATTTTCCCGCGCGAATGGCCGTGACACCCGGCGCTGCCGACTCGACTGACTGTGCCAGACAAATTGCGGGGGCCAAGGCCAAGCACAGGGCCTGTATAAACTGTATTTTCACAGGTGTCCTCGAGAGTTAATTCTTAGGATCGCATGGATGCAGCGATAGCCTTAGCTGCCGAGTTGCTTTCGATCACGTGCAGCGACTTAAGCCTGCGCTGGCGTGCGAAGTCAAGAATCGAGGCCTGGAAGTCGCAGAAGTCCAGTGGAATCGACCTGATATATACATTATATACTACTGAATTATATCAATATTATTGTGTCCGTGTACGCTCGTATTGTAGCCGCGAGGAATTTCGTCGCGACCCTTAAAGTCGTCGCCCTACATCCGCGAGGCGCTATTGGCTTTTCCTTTCCCTTCCTATCGCTTTGCGCGCGGCTCGAGTCGGTGGCACCGCGACCCAGGTGATTGCGACCAGCGCAGCGAAACCAACGTAAGCGGCCGTAAACACCCATGTGGGAGCGTCGTAAAAGAGGATGAGATCTACCCAGCGTTCGATAAAGCCGGTGGAGATCTGCTTGCCGCGAAGTCGGTCCTCCCAGACCGTCAAGGGACAATCAACTCCGAAGAGCGACTCGCCAGCAATCACGGCGATAGCAATGAGATGCAGAAGTCGCCAACGCCAACTTCTGACCCATGCCCAGTGCCGCGCGGCGCCCAAGTACACGAGTGGCACGCCCGTGACCACGAATAGGACGATCAATAAATGGACGACTACGATGGCACCAGCGAGCATGGTTTGGGTTTACACAGAAGCTAAGGGGCCGGGGCTATGACATGGTTCGAAAGCACACACTTCAAAATAGCGCAAAGAGGACATTTGAACTTAGCCAGAAGCGGACATTTCAGCTTAGCCTCTACAATCACACTTCGCATAATGTATACAAGGGTCACCCGAAAAAAGCGCAAAAACGCCTTATTTTCTACGATTTTAGCGTCGCTTCACAAAATGCAGGGTAGGGCGTCCATGCCCGATGCAAGACGTCGCACGTCCTGTGCGACTCGGACGTCCGTGTCCTCAGAGGCTCGGCATCCATGCCTCGCCTTCGATCAGCTTCGCCACGGGTGGCGGCGCTCGCTACGCTCGCTTCCGCTCACGCGTGGACGGGAGCGGCATTGACGTTCTTGTCGCGGAGTTCGACTGCGATCACAATCCGGCAGAGATTGTTCTACGAGGAGGTGCGTTGTGAGAATTACGCGTTTCGCCTTCGCAGTTTGCGCGATCCTACTGTGTATCGGTGCTGCCGCACCGATAGGAACCATGGCGCAACCGGCGAACGGCAGCAAGGCAACTCCGCTCATCCTTGAGAAGAACGAGGGCGAGCGACGCATCTGGAGACCACTCGAGGGTCTCACGGAGCAGCTTGGGCTCTTCATTCTGAAAGTCGATCCGCACAATGGTGGCTCATCACACCTCGTTTTAGGAACCGAGGACCTGCCGCCTGGCGGAAAGATAGACGCTCACAGACACCCAGGATCCGACGAGATTCTATTCCTTCAGAATGGAAGAGCGCGGGTGAGTTTGGGTGATACGGTGAGAGAAGTGCACGGCGGCGCCACAGTATTCATCCCGGCAAATACCTGGATCTCAGTCACCAACATTGGTACCGACGCGATCAGCGCGGTCTTCATCTTTTCTGCTCCCGGATTCGAGGAATTTATGCGCGCTGAGTCCGTTAGTGAAGGAGATAAACTGATTCCGCTGTCGAAAGCGCAGGATTCTGAGATTTTGAAGAAGCACACACACGCCGTGATATACAGGGAACCTTAGACGATTCCGGTCTATTAGAAGCCCAATACCTGCTTGAGTTGCCCGATACCTCAATTCAGGGGGGTAGCCATAGAAAATCGCCCGCACCCCTTATCGCATACTTCGCATAATGTATATTATGACAAATCGACGTAACCCTCGGCAGCGCGTGATGTCGCGTCTCGAAGAACTTGGCGCCCTGCCAACATTAATGAGTCTGGATTTTCCAGCGTATTCCGCTACTAATTAAGCGCCGCGCTGATGGGTATCCTTCGATGGCGTTTTTGGCGACTTCGATAGCAGGCTGTCGATCCTGAACGACAAATCCACGACCCTCACCCTCACCCAAACCGTACGCTGCGGCTCAGAGGGTGCACCCACCATTCCACAACCCACCAGCGCACCCGATGGCTGGAAACCATCAGTAAGTGATCAGTCCCAAATGGAAAGCCAAACCTACCAGTACTACGGCGACAAGGACGCCGGCAACTACGAAGCCGCTTACGCCATGTTTGACGCTGGCATGAAGGAATCAGCTCATTTCGAGTCGTGGACCCCCAACGCCAAATCGCAGAGCGCCAAGGCCGGACACATCCTCAACCGACAAGTACTCAAGATCACGCGGCTACCTCGCCTGGCATCGGGGCGCGGACGGCGCCTATCGAATCATTCGAGAGGAGGAAAACTTCATCGACAGAGGAACGATTGCGAAAATGGCTCAGTCGGAAGTGAAAGCACTGACCGCCAAATTCGGCTGCTCAACACCGCAATGAGCGGCATCGGCAAGACGGATCGAAGAATTCAACTATTCATTGTCAAATTGACCGCGTAGGTGAGTCCCTACGTCGCATCGCGGACGCGATCCGCATCCTCATCGCTCATACTGTGGTCTCGTGTTACCCCAGCTAAAGATTCCCCAAGGAACAAGCAAATGATGCCTTACAAATTCGCCGCCGGCATTTTTATGATGATGGCCGCCGTAGCAATCACAGGCTGCAACGGCCGCGATGACCATGATCGAAGGCACGTCGACGAGCACCGCGATCCGCCGCGAGATGCCAGACCTTGTGACCACGACCGCGACCCGCATTGCGACGACAGACCCCGATAGAGAAGCGTTCTAGATCTAGGAGTCCAGCCCCAGCCCGAGTCTTTACCGCCGGTGCGCGCCAAGCCAAGGCGTCAGAGAAAACCGCTGAATGAACAATTCCAGGCGCCGCGAGTGCGCGCGTGAACACCATATCTTTTTTGCGCGGCGCGAGATACTTCGATTGCCAGATCATGCGGATCCAAACAAAGCCCGCTCACACCGTTCGTATCGCCGGGGGGCAAATGCGCGCAGCGCAACATCAAACGCCCGCTTCCTCGTTAGTTCTCTTGACCTCTTCTTTCGGCAGCAATCCCACATACGGCATGGATTGCCTTAAGCGGTTGGATTGATTGTCCCGTCCTAACATAGCCGCGAAAAGCTCGCTGTCATTTCCCCTCTGCAGAAAGTCCGTTCAAGTTCAGCGCCTGTAGGCGAAGCGGGGTGAGCGATCGCGCTTGCGTCTTACTTCTTCCGTCGAGGAATTGGGCTACTGTCGCTGCAAGCCCTTCGCGTGTGCGCCGCGGACCACCTTGGTGGCCCAGCCAGTTTATTTGCGTGAAGAATGTGCATATCCCCACGGAGAACTTTATGAAACTGATTGCTGCAGCACTTGTGTCCACGTTTGTCATCGGCGCCGCTGCCGCACAAACACCAGACCAATCCTTAAGCCCGCATGGCACCGCAAATGCCACGCCCGCGGCAATGGCGAAGTCTGACGCGAAACGCGATAACGCGATGGAGCAGCACATTACGGAGCTGCACGCCCAGCTCAAGATCACTGCCGCCGAGGAAGCTCAGTGGATGGCGGTGGCCGAAGTGATGCGCGAAAACGCCAGGGACCTTGATCAGGCCATCGACAAACGTGAGGCGACTGTCGCGAGCGCGACGGCGATCGACAGTTTGACTTCCTATTCGAATATTGCACAGGTCCATGCGGATGGCGTCAAAAAGCTCGCCAGCGCTTTTTCTGGACTTTATTCAGTGATGCCCGACGCGCAGAAAAAGCAGGCGGACGATGTATTCAGCCATCGCGACCCGGTAGGAAAAGTCGCCAGTCGTAATTGAGGCTTCTGGCGAGGATCGCGGCGCATAACTGCCGCACGGCAAACGAGGATCTATCATGAAACATCGAATTCTATCACTTGGCATCGTCGCCCTTACTTTGGCCGGCTCTGCCGCTTATGCGGACGCACATGTTGTGGTCGGTTGGAACCCGTTCGGGTGGTGGGGACCGGCCCCTGTGGTGTATGCGCCGCCTCGTTACTACGCTCCTCCTGGCGTGTACTACGGCCGCGGCCGTTGGGGCGATCGTGACAATGCGCGCGGTCGCCGTGATCGAGATCGGACCGAGCACCATGACGGAGGCGATCGTCGCCGTTGATCGCGACTCGCATGGCGGCGTTGGACGGGTGGCCACTAACGGCCACCCTAGGCTTGGTCGCAGCAGGTTAGCGACCTACCGGATCGGTGTCCGCGGTTGCACCGATTGGCTCGGAGGCGCGCAGACGGTTACCGGCCCCTGCGCCTCCACAAGAACCGCACCAGGTACAGCCCCGGTATCACCACCAACAACCACGACGCAGTGAAGCGGCGCAAGCAGCGTACCTGGCGAGCCCGCAAAACGCCGAGCTGAGAAGGCTAGAGGCCGAGGACCGAGCGGCACTAGAGCGCCCGCCTTCCCCCACACCGCCCGGCTCCGCCGACCACTAAAGGGAAATCCACCTCCACGGGAGGTAGGCATTCTGTTGCCACGTCGTGTGGCAAATCGGCAGCGACTCAAGCGAGGTTCGCCGTTGAGTCACGTCAGCATTGGCGCGAGCGCCAGTGCATTTTCGATTGCTTCACCCAGCTGACGCTCTGTGTAGGGCTTATTCAGAATGGGGAATTCGTCGGTGTAGAGTCGCTCGTAGCAGGTTTGCAGAAGCACCGAGATACCGGGACGTTCTTTCCTTATCCACCGCGCCAGATCGACGCCGCTATGCTGTCCTGGCGTCCGAATATCGGTGAAAACGACGTGTGGTGTGAAGCCCTCGGACATCAGCGCGAGAGCCTCATCCGCCGATGCGACTGCACGCACACTATAGCCGAGTGTCATCAGCATTTTAACCAGCATACCGCGCAACAATACGTGGTCTTCGACCAACAATATGAGTCTTTCATCCAAAGTCCACGCTCCGTGGAATAGCCAAGGAAGGCGCCAACTGGCGGGCAACAGCACCACCACCTTGCCGACGCTTATCGCCCGGCGACGCCTTTGTTAGTTAAGCGTATTTACGCGGCGCCACCCGACCAGGGGATAATACTAGTATCGTCGTTCATGGGTGTCGATCCCTCAACGCGATCCGCCTCAATGCCGATTAAGCGATGTCCATCGACGCCCGGCGAAACACAGACGCCGTCGAGCCCTTGCGTACACGTCTCGCTTTAGACCAAGACCGCGACGCGGGTCATTCTTTTCTTTTTTTGCCGCGTCCCTTACTGTGAGCCGGAAAAACCGGTCGGCCCGCTCGGATCGCCGGCAAGTAATAGCGGAAGGACCCCATCAAATGTCGGACTCCAAATCGGGCATCAACAAATTCCTCGATACCACCGCCGAACCAGCATTGAAACTAGGAGCTGCCGGACTCGGTGCGCTGTACGTCTTCGGGCTGCTCGTTTCAAATGTGCATTTGATGGCGGTCGGCGTTTCGGAATTCACGTCCTTGCGGGCGCAGAACGTGATGACAGGCTCGCTCACAGCGTTCTATTTCGCGTCCTTGCTTGTATTGGCCCTACCCTGGTGTGTGGCGGCTTGCACCTGCGGAATCGCCCTCTGCTCTAATCAAGCGCTCAATAAGGCTGGTACGTGTGCCCAAGTTCTCACCCTAGCGGTAGCACTGTGGTTATTCATGGCATGGATGATTGCCCTCGCCTGGGGATTTCTGTATCCGTGGGGTCGACCTTGGGTTGTGACTCAAAATGTTTGGTCTTTGAAAGCGTCGTTTCACGATTTCGGAGTCATCGCGCAGCAGTTCATCGATACATTCGGAACCAGAAAGGCAGTCGTAGCGTTCTTGGCTTTTTCGCTCGTCCTGGCATATTGGCTGATCAAGCTCGATGTCACGCGTTTTTTTGGCGCTTCTCGAAACAGTCTCGGTCCCAATGCTGCCGACTGGGCGAGAGTAGGTCTGATGTTGGGACGATTAGTAATGCCGCTTTTTGTATTGATAGCAATCGTTTGTACAGTGTTTGGATTTTCGGATGACGTGTATCCCAACATACGCGCGAATTTGGGAGGCGGACAACCGGATGTGGTGGAGTTGCAGCTTGAACCGGGCGAGTCCGGCAAGATCACTCTGCCGTTCGATTTGGCTTCAACGCCACCCGCCCAACCCGGCGCCCCGACTCGCATTGGGCCAGTGGTGGTTTGGTATCAATCGGACAAATTCCTGTATCTGTCGCCCTTCGTGGAGAACGATCGGGACAGCGACCGGCTGCTTGCCATCGACATAAAAATGGTTCGCGTGATTCGATACATTCCGGGTTCTGTTCGTATCTCCGGGCGCCACATCGTCAAAATTTATAAGGAGTAGATCTCAAAGGAAGCAGAATGCGTAGCGTCGGTCTCAAAATAGCTGGCAATATCTGGTGCCTACCTGTGGTTTCTCGATGTCTCTTATTCGTTGGCACCCTGCGCTCTTCACAGCGATTTTTTGTGGCCGGCGGCAAGCAGAATCAAGTCCGCAATTTCCTTCGGGTGAGACACCAGTGACACGTGACTCGAATCAAGTTCGATGGTTGTCGCTTGCATGCGCTTCGCCAAGAATCGCTCTAGGCCGGGATCGATAGTGCGGTCTTCGGTCGAAACTTGGTACCACGTGGGCTTCACTCTCCACGCGGCGGTCGTCGTCTTCGTGCTCGGCAGCGCGTCAGCGCCCCGCCCCTGAACTGCATACAGCACGCGCGCTCGGGACGGTTCAACATCGCCGGCAAAGTCTCTCAGAAAGGCTTCCTCGCTAAGCCAAAAAAAGCCATCCTTTTTGATTACTCCTGCGCTCGCGGGCGGCTTCGGGAATGTCGCTGCCAACGCGGCAAAGTCCTCGCCGGCGTCCGGCGCTCGCGCCGCCACGTACACCAGCGCCGTCACTTTGGGATCATTGCCGGCTTCACTAATAATTGTTCCCGCAAAAGAGTGGCCAACCAGAACGGTAGGACCATCCTGCGACGCCAGTGCCCGGCGAGTTGCCGCAACGTCATCCGCCAGCGAGGTCAACGGATTCTGCACCGCGGTGACGTTCATGCCCGCCTGTTGCAAATAGGAAATTACACCACTCCACGACGATCCGTCTGCATACAAGCCATGCACGAGCACGACATTCTTCGCGATGGGGATGTCTTTCGCCTCGATAGATGCGGCGCCTGCGACCGCGATCAGGATTAACAGCCCATAAAACAATTGCCGGTTAATCATAAATATCTCCAGTAGGAAAACGTTTTCCCGCCCACAGGCCTGCGATCTCACGGCAGGATTGGCGCACCTCAATCTCTCAAGTGTGATGACGCGCGGCGCGAGCGGCGAAGACCCTGCCGCTCACATAAGCCGCCCTGCCCGGCTGCAGCATTCCCATCACTAGATTGAATCGAGGCGATTGATGCGTTCTGTTCATGGATGTCCGACATCGTACGCATCAGCAAATTCTTCGCAATAATGTGTTTGCACTACACGAAGACTTGGACACCGACACTCCGATCGCATCGTATAAAGACGCTATAGACCAATAAAGGGTTAGCCGTCAGTACCGGCCATCGACGCGCAGCAGGAAGCCGCGCGGTTCTCCGTACCAATTATCGCCCGCCGGAATTCCGATGGTTTGATAGTAGATGCGGTCAAAAATATTGTTGACGCTCAACGCCGCGCGCCAGTGAGCATCGAGCTGATAACCGGCGCGGAGGTCGAACACAGCGAAGGAGCCTTGCACCTCCCTAAAATATTGCTGAGACACCAAGCAATTGCCAAATGAGTCCAGTTGAGCGCAAAGAGAACCGGCTTCAAAGTTGCTGCTCTGGGCTTGAACGCTGCCGCCGATTGTCCAACGCTGCAATTCCCCGGGCAGTTGCCAGCTGCTCCAGAGTTTGAAGAGGTGCCGTGGTGTCGCGCTGGATAATTCGCCACCGGCGAGAGCATGATTGACGTTAAAGGTATAGCCGGTGCCGATCAGCCATCCCGGTGCCAATTCGCCATTGAGTTCCGC
>Ga0265760_10000499_pt1 | contig 11011 bp, 9 predicted proteins | sample NZIome_2_FD_200831 | JGI IMG/M metagenome (GOLD analysis project Ga0265760, IMG submission 200831) | Metatranscriptome of rhizosphere microbial communities from Maridalen valley, Oslo, Norway - NZI1 (Metagenome Metatranscriptome) | ecosystem: Host-associated > Plants > Roots > Rhizosphere > Soil...
CGGACGGCCTGCACGGTGCGCTGCACCGAGTCACACGCGTTGTTGTAGGCGGGGCTCAGGGATTCGCGAGTGCGGGCGAACTCCAGCAGGGAATCGATGAGATCGGTCATGAGATTCACGCCGCTTCGAACTTCCTGGTAGAGTTCCTCGCGCTGAGCCGGGGTCAGGTGACTGTCGCAGAGGAACTCGGAGTTGGCAACGATGGCCGCCAGGGAATGGCGGAGATCGTGGGAGATGGAGCTGGCCATGCGGCCGATGGTGGCAAGCTGTTCGGCTTCGAGAAGATCGCGCTGACCTTTCAGGAGGCTGGCCCGCATGCTCTCGAAAACGCGGGTAAGCTCGGCGACTTCGTCTGCGCCACGGGAATCCAGAGGATGATGGAAATCGCCGCGTTCGAGAGCCCGTACGCCTTCGACCAGATTGGCGAGCGGGCGCGTGAATGTGTGAGAAACGAAGAAGACGAGAGCGCTGCCGATGAGAACGGCGGCAAAACCCAGCAGGAGTAGAAGGCGATTCAGTTGATTCAGGAACTTTGCGGCTTGGTCGTAGGAGCTCAGAACACACAGGCGAACCGGGATGGCTTGCTGGCCGGATAGCTCCAGCGAAGTGCCGAGGAAGTGCTCGTTGCCGAGGTCGATATCCCGGGGCTCGGATTGCGCCGTGGAGGCCAGCAAGTCCTGAAGACCGCGGCTCTGGGTTTGGGGCGAAGTTAAAGTGGTGGCGACGACTTCGTCTCCGAAGGAGAAAGCAACCTGGCTGGCGGCAACTTTCGCAACGTCCCGGGCCAGGCGATTATCGATCTCATAGCCGACGACCAGAAAACCGAAAAGGTGGCTGTCGACTTTCGATCCAAAGTAAATCGGCTGCAGAAAAACCTGGTAAAGATGATGAGCGCCGTACCACCAGTGACTCTGGCTTTCTTCGTCCAGCGACTCGTGGAAGAATTTGTCGGCGTCCTCGCGGGTGAATCCGGCCGTTCTGGTATGGAGGCCGACCACCTTGCCGCTGCGGTCGACCAGGACGAAGAGATCAGACCCGGCAATGTGCCACACATCCTGTGATGCGTCCTGAATGGTCGCCGGATCGCGGCTGGTCATGATGGAGCGCGTGTACGGGAGGTCGGCCAGCAATTCCGCCGAACGCGTCAGCATCAGTTCCCGTTGTCGCTGGAAAATTCCAAACGTGCCAACCGAGTTGCGCAGGTTGACCGCGATTTCCTGGCGGATATTGCTCTCCACGCTACGCCGGACCAGGAGCAGGCTGGTGGTGGTGAGACCGGCGGTGATCAACAGCATGGAGAGGAGGAATCGCGTGCGCAGGCGCGGGCGCGACACGAGCGCTACACCCGACTCAGCGGGGCGCGGGCCGGTTGCGGATTCCGTGGAGGATGTCAAGAGAGTCAGCGAACAAACTTGTATCCCATACCGTGCACGGTGCGGAAGTGTACCGGACTGGATGGGTCTCTCTCAAGTTTTTGCCGGAGCTTGAGAATGTGGTTGTCGACGGTGCGGGTGGAAGGATAATGCTGATAGCCCCACACCTCATTGAGCAGCTCGTCGCGGGAAATGACGCGATCGGAATTCTGCACCAGGAATTGAAACGTCTTGAATTCCTGAGCGGTGAGAATCACGGGCTGGCCGTCGCGCTTGACTTCTATTTTCTTGAAGTCGGCCGAGATGCCATCGAAACTGACCACGTCGACGCTGGCGGTGCGGGCGGTGTGCCGGAGGGCGACGCGCACTCTGGCCAGTAATTCGCGCGGACTGAACGGCTTAGTGACGTAATCGTCGGCGCCGAGTTCGAGCAGCAAGACTTTGTCGGAGACGTCACCGGCGGCGCTGAGGACGAGTATGGGGAGCGTGGGAGCTTGCGCTTTCATTGCCTTGCACACTTCGTTGCCGGAAAGTTTCGGCAGGCGGAGATCGAGTACGACGGCGGCGGGATGAGAAGACTCAAAACTTTCGAGCGCGGACTTTCCATCAGCGCAGACCTCGACGGCGAAGCCCTCGGTTTCAAATAGACGCTTGAGGGCTTTCTGAACGGCGGGATCGTCCTCCACAACCAGGATTCGACCAGCGGGACGAGCCTGGTTCGAAGGTTGTAGAGCGGTTCTGGTCGTTTCCAGTGGCATGGCAAAATGACCCATCGTGCACCATCCATCTTCCGGCGGCGCATTCTTTGCTGCTCAGCAAGCCCGCCGGACCTTAGATACAACTTGAAGCTTACAACCATTTTGGCCGCTGGGCATGGTGGCGGGAGCGGTTTGACAATTATTTTACAATTCTGCGGGCAAGCACCGGCAGTCGGCCATAGTTGCGGCACTCGTCTTGCTCGTGCTGGCATTTCGCGAAGGACGCAAAGCAAAACTGGTTGTCGTAGAATTGCGCGGTCTTGGTAGATCCTTCCAAACTTGGCGAACTGGTGGTGGTGCTGGTTCGGCCGCGCAATCCTCTCAATATTGGGGCGGCCGCGCGGGCCATGAGTAATTTCGGCTTCCGGCGGTTGCGCGTGGTAAATCCGTATCAGGTTGCGTTTCGAGATGCCCGCTCGGCAGTGGGGGCGGCGGAGTTGCTTTCGAACGCGGAAGAATATTCGAGTTTGAGTAAGGCCGTCGCCGACTGTGGGTTGATCGTGGGAACGACCGCAGTCCACCGGCGGGTATTGCGGCAACCGTTGCGGCGACTGGACCAAGAAGGCGGCAGATTGATTCGAGAAGAGATCCTATCAGGGCGGGTCGCGCTACTCTTCGGTTCGGAAAAAGTTGGGCTCTCGACCGCGGACTTCAGTCATTGCCACTGGCTGCTGCACGTGCCGACGCTGCAGGACCACATATCGATGAATCTGGGGCAGGCGGTGGCGGTATGTCTCTACGAGATCGCGAGAGGCGTGGATGGCGAACGGCCGGCGGAAGAAATACAGCGAGCGTCGGCTGGAGAAGTCGAGATGATTACGTCGATTCTGCTCGACGCATTGCGGGTCAGCGGTTATGTGAAGCCGGGGACGGAAGTGGTGATGGAAGAAAAGGCACGGCGTCTGGTCCGGCGGATGAATCTGCAACCTGGCGAAGCCACGGTTTGGCTTGGCATGCTGCGGCAAATCGCGTGGAAGTTGGGAATAAAGTAGACGTCCGCGGTCTATCGATGTTCGCGCGATGGAAATGCTTTTGTCGAGGTCTTGGAAAACTCGAAGAGCAGAGTCCACGTGCTTGGAGTTGGTTGACCGTTTGACTGAGGCGCGGCGAACTCCCACTTTTGTGACGCCTTCAACGCGAGGTTTGCAAAATACTTGCTTGGTCCGGGAGCGGTCAGCGTTGCATTCGCGACTTTTCCGGAAGCATCGACGTCGACGCGCACCTTGACTTTGATTCTTCCGGTGATCGTGTTGCTCGCGCTCTGCGGGACTTCAGGGATGACCTGGTGGATCACGTCGCCTTGAGAGACGGAAGTTGGAGATATGGAACTGGGCTTCGCGCTGCTAACCGGTTGCTTACTGGGAGCAGCCGGGGGAGAAGCTGGCGTATGGGCGACAGGCGCAGGGGTCGACGGTTCGGACTGAGTCGCGGGCTGTGCCGCCGGGGTCACGGCGCGCGGGGCCAGGAGTTTCTGGCCAACGAGGACTAGGACAGCCACCAAGGCCAGCGCGACCGGGACGACGATACGCCATCGGAAGCTGGTTGACTTTGCGGGTGACCCAGGCGCGGCAACAGGCGCCGGCGACGGCTGCTGTGGTGGGCGCCAGGCTTTTATGTCGGCGATGCTGCAGCGCCGTTTGACCTGGCGATGCAGAGATTCGCGGGCGATGCTGAGGAACGGTTCTGGAATGGTTTCGGGAACGACGGGATCTTTTTGTTCGGTTTGTTCTTTGGCGCGGATCGCGGGGGGATGCTGCGTGAGCGCCACCACCAGTGTGACGCCGATGGACCACACATCGATGGCGGGAAATATTTCGCCGCTCGCGACTTCGGGTGCGTCGTAGATGGTCAGAGTCGCGGGCTTCTCGTCCGACTCGCCCCGCGAAGAAACGCCGTCAGTGGAAAGCTTCAACTGATCGGACACCGCCAGAATGTTCGAAGGACGGATGCGGCTGTGCACGAGACCCTTGCTGTGAAGGTAGGAGAGTGTATCCAGCACGGGCGGGAGCATGTCTTCAACTTCGGCGGGCGTGAGGGGCCGCTGAGGAATAATCTGCGAGAGATCTTCCTCCGCATATTCCATGACGAGGTACAAAAGGGGCGTGCCGTCGAAGCGGCAGCGTCCCATCTCGAACAGACGAATCAGGTGAGGGTGAGATAGTTTTGCCGCAACGGCCCAGCGGGAAAGCTGGCGGTCGGCATTTAGGCTGGCAGCGATCAGTTTGATGACGGCCTTTTGTGAGCCACCGAGGTCGGTGAGGAATACGGCGCTGTGATCGGAACCGCCCAGCCAGCGGCGAAGCGGAAATTTGCCGTCGACGGTGCGGCCTTCCCAGGTTTTCCATGCCTCCGTATTGTTCATTATGTTCTTGCCCCGTGTTCTTGCCCCTAGTTCTGGCCCGCGAAACGTATTCTATTCCAGCGTTAACTTCTGATGTGATGACGAAAGCCCCGGAGGGGTCCTGACCGGGAGGACCTGTCGCGGGGAAGCTCATTTTGCTTAAAGTCAAAACGCTTCCAAATCATTCAGCGTGCAGCGTGAAGAAAAAAACCGAGCCTCGTCCCACCTGGCTGCGCACTCCGATGGTCCCGCCGTGAAGTTCGATGATGGCTTTGGCGATGGCCAGGCCCATGCCGGTGCCCTGGATACTGGAGCGCTGACTACGGCCGCGATAAAATTTTTCGAAGATCATGTCCTGTTCGATGTCGTCGATGCCAGGACCATGGTCGGCGACGCTGGTTACGACCTCGCCTCCGAGCCGGAGTTCGGCGACGACGTGGATCGGGGTGCCGGGCGGAGAGTATTTGCTGGCGTTTTCCAGGAGATGCACCAGCACTTCGGAGATGCGCTCCACGTCCATTTTTATCGGCGGTAGGTTGTCGGGAACTTTGACGTCGACCGTGTGACGTTGCAGGGCGGTACGCGATTGCTGCATGGCCATGTCGATGGCGTCGCGAATGGAATGCGGCTCAAAGTGGAATTCGAGCTGGTGGGAGTCGAGCTGCGCGACTTCGGCAGCTTCTCCGACGAGACGGTTAAGGCGGTCGCTCTCCTCATTGATTACGGTGAGCAAGTCAGCGCGTTGGGATTTATCGAGTTGCGGCTTGTCCAGTTGCGCTTTGTCGGTTTGCGGCTTATCCGTTTGCATATCGGCGAGCAGCGTTTCGGCGGAGGCTTTGATGGCGGTGAGCGGGGTGCGGAATTCGTGGGTCACCGAGTCCAGCAGAATGGAGCGCAAGCGATCACTTTCGCGCGCGGCTTCGGTGCGGGTGAGGGTTTCGACGGTATTCGCACGTTCAATCGCGATCGCGGCCAGGCTGCCGATGGCTTCCAGGGTTTCGCGGGAAAGATCGCAACCAGCGAGGCCGATGGCTCCCACCGAGCGAACTCCCATCCTTAGCGGCATGTAGCAGATGCGGTGCTCGCGGTCGAGCACAGGCTCGCCGCGGCTGCTGATGGCCTTCAATTGTTCGACGGGGAACAGAGATTGGCTGGAAGGATCGAAGAAATAAGATTCCTGTTTTCCTTCCACGAACATTGCCGCGCCCGTCACGCCGAAGCAATCGACAATGTATTTAGGAATGGTGTTGAGAAGTCCAAACACGTTGTCGCTGACCAGCAACTGCTGGCTGAAAGCGTAAAGGCGCTCGACCTCGCTGCGGCGTTGATTCGATTCCGCGGCCTCGCGTCGCGCCTTCTCGGAGAGCTCGCTGGCTACCACGGCCGTGAACAAGAAAGCGAAGAGCGCAACCCAGTTTTGCGGGTCGGCGATCGTAAACTTGTACAGAGGCGGCAGAAAAAAATAGTTGTAGCCAGCGGTGGCCAGGATGGCGGCGAATATGGCGTAGCGAAGACCCCAAACCGCCGAGACGACGAGAACTACGAGCAAGAAAGTGAAGCCGACGGTAGTCGGATTCACCTTCAGCCATTTGGAGTAAAGGAGGATTACAACCGACACGACTGCCGCGGAAGCCGCGAAGCGTAATATCTGATAGAGTGTCGGTCGTTTCACAGTGAGCCGATTCTAGCTGATTCGTGATTCGGTTCGTCACAAGGAAATATTTCTGATGCCCAAGACGCCGGAACAGTGGTTGGAAGAAGCGGTCTCGAAAAAAGAGCGAGGCATATTCAAGCTTTTCCTGGGATATGCGCCCGGCGTGGGCAAAACCTACAACATGCTGAGTGAGGGGATCCGCCGCAACAGCCGCGGCGAAGATGTGGTGATCGGGATCATCGAAACGCATGGGCGAAAAGGGGTTATCGAACTGGCGTCGAAGCTGGAAACCGTGCCGCGGCGCAACATTGAGTACAAGGGCACGCAGTTCGAAGAAATGGACGTGGATGCCATCCTTGCTCGGAAGCCCGCCGTGGTGCTGGTGGATGAGTTGGCCCACACCAACATTGAAGGGAGCAAACACAACAAACGCTATGAAGATGTGATGGATCTGCTCGACGCCCGGATCGACGTGCTCTCGACCATGAACGTGCAGCACATCGAGAGTCTGATGCCCACCGTTCAGAACATTACCGGTGTGCGCGTGCGGGAAACGGTTCCGGACTGGGTGTTGCAGAGGGTGACGGAAATTGTCCTGGCTGATCTAACTCCCGAGGCATTGCAGACGCGCATGCGGCGCGGCGATATCTATCCGCTGGATCGTGCGGATCGGGCGCTGGACAATTTCTTCCGGCCCGGCAATCTGATTGCCCTGCGAGAGTTGGCGTTGCAGCAGGTGACGCGTGCGGTGGACCGCAGCCTCGAGACTTACCTGGAGAAGGAGGGCGCGGGGCGCAGCGTTGGTGTTCGCGAACGGATAGGAGTCGGGATCAGCTCGAGCCCGGCGGCGCAATATCTGATTGCGCGAGCGGCGCGCATGTCGCAGCGCATCGATGCCGACCTGTTCGTGATCTACGTCGATATCGGCGCCGACGACGATCCGCAGGATCAGCGCTCGTTGGCGCAGAATGTGCAGTTCGCCGAGAACCTGGGCGCGCAGGTGGTGCGCACCAAGGGCAAGAAAGTGGCTGAGGAAGTGGCCAAGGTGGTGCGCGAGAAACATATTACGCAGGTAGTTTTTGGCAGGTCAGCACAGACGGGATGGCGGCGATATCTCTATCTTTCTGTGATTCATAAATTTCTGCGGGATGCGCCTCCGGTGGACGTCCACATTGTGACGCAGGAAGTGAAGTGAGCGCCGCAATGAACGGGCCGGCGGGCAAAGGCAACATTCTGGTGGTGGACGATGAGCCGCAGATCACACGCGTTCTGAAAACCACACTTTCAAGTCAGGGTTACGGAGTACGCACCGCATCGGACGGGGACGAGGCGCTTCAGATGCTGAAGGAGTGGACTCCGGACCTGGTGATCACGGATCTGCGCATGCCGAACCTGGGCGGCTTGGAACTTTGCCGGCAGATTCGAGCCAAGTCGCGCATACCCATCATCGTGCTTTCGGTGAAGGGAGAAGAGCGCATCAAGGTAGAGGCGCTGGATGCCGGCGCCGACGATTACGTCACCAAGCCGTTTGGCGTTCATGAACTTCTGGCGCGGGTGCGGGCTACGCTCCGCCGTGCCGCAGCGCCCGAGGAGCCGGAATCACCGCTGATCGAAGTGGGAGACTTTCGCATCGACATCGCTACGCGTTCGGTTCGGGTTCGAGACCGGGAAGTGCACCTCACGCCCAAAGAGTTTGATTTGCTGATCCATTTGGCGAGGCATGCGGGAAAAGTTTTGACTCATCGCAACTTGCTCGCGGCGGTGTGGGGCGGAAACAGCGTAGAGCAGCCGGAATACCTGCGTGTTTTCATCGGCCACTTGCGGAAGAAACTCGAGACGGATGAGGCTGCTCCTCGCTACATCCTCACCGAGCCCTGGGTGGGATATCGATTTGAACCTGGGGAGTGAGGCCGGGCCCCTTTTTGCGTAGATTCTTCCACGCCTTTCCAATTGCGTCCTAATTGCACCGGTCTGCCAATACACGGCAATCCGCTCCGCCGTTACGCAGGCCTCGCTCATCCTTGAATTGAGGGCTTCAACTTTACAATTTCTTTATGAACCTTTTATTTGCGTTTTATGGCGCACCGTATCCAATGGGTAAGGGCGTTGGTGTGGCAGCGCTGACGGTGGGCGTTGAGACGTCGAGTTGCGATGAGGTGCATTTGCCATGTGGTTCATTCTGAGTGCGATTTGCGCGGTAGGGGTTTCATTTTACCTGCGATATCTCGTTGCACTGTGCAAGGAATGCCGCTTCACGCGAATTCGCTATCTCGTACGCTTAGAACCGAAAGCGCACGAGGGATTGATGAGTGAGGTAGCGCGCGGGGAAACCATATCCCGGCGAGCCGCATGAAAGTGACAGGCGAGATGACGTCACGGTGATCGAGGGGAACCAGATAAAGAAGAAACCAAATAAAGAAGAAATTAGATCAACGGCAATCAAGAAGACAAGAAAAGGGGTTTTAAAGGCCATGTCGTTTCAAGATGTATCCGCCGAACAGTTGGCAGAACTTTTCCATCACTATCATCAAGCACTGGGGCAGGATTTCGGATGTGCTGGCAAGCGGATCCGCGCGACGTGGCAAGAAGTGTCGCAGCAGGAAAAGAGCCGCATGGTCGCGGCTGCGCGCCTCACCTTGCTGGAACTGGACTCGACCCACTCTGGGCCGACCGACAGCGGGCGTGAGCACTCCAGGAAGTATTTTGCTCCGGCGGGCGAAGCGGAGTGGGGCTGTTAAGTTCAGCTCACGGCAATCCGAAGAAAGAACCTTTATGACTTTTTTATGCACTCTTTATGGGCGCTTTACGGGGATTTGTGTCCAATTATCGGTACGAAGAACCAGACGCGAACAAAATCGAGGAGCGTGTTGATGGAAGACCTCTTATGGATTGCGGTAACGGTTGCGTTTTTTGCGCTGTCGATTGGGTACGTGCACTTCTGCGATCGCGTGAAGTGAGGGAGCAATTATGAGCGGGGAATCGGTGATTATGCTGGTCGTCAGCGGGTTGACCATGGTGTACCTGATCTACGCGCTGCTCCGTCCGGAGAAGTTCTGATGGGGCCGATCGAAGCGGGGGAAGCTAGTGTGGGACAAACTTTAGTCGGACAGACCTGAAATGACAGCAAACGGGTGGTTTCAAATTCTGGTGTTTCTCGCGCTGATCCTTGCCGTGACCAAGCCCATGGGCGTATTCATGACGCGGGTATTCAGCCGCGAGCGGACGTTTCTGGATCCGGTGATGCGCCCGGTCGAGCGCTTGCTCTACCGCGTGACCGGTGTCGACGAAACCCACGAGATGCGATGGACCGAGTACGCGACTTCGATGCTGCTGTTCAGCGCGGTTTCGATGTTGCTCTTGTATCTGATCCAACGCGTTCAGGGGTTTCTACCGTTCAATCCGCAGAAGTTTGGCGCGGTAACACCGACTCATCTCGCGTTCAATACGGCGGCGTCGTTCACCTCGAACACGAATTGGCAGGAATACGCGGGTGAAACCACGATGAGTTATTTCACCCAGATGGCTGGGTTGGCCTATCACAACTTTGCCTCCGCGGCGACCGGCATCGTGCTGGGAATTGCCTTTATTCGCGGCATTGCCCGCCGGCAGATGGAAACCATCGGAAATTTCTGGGTGGACTTTGTTCGCTGCTGCCTTTGGGTGCTTCTCCCGTTCTGTGTGGTCGGGGCTCTTTTCCTGGTTTCGCAGGGAGTTGTACAGAACCTGAAGCCTTACGACAAAGTCACGCTGGTAGAGCCGCAGCAAGTGCAAAGAGTGGGTGCGGACGGAAAGCCAGTGGTCGGTACCGACGGCAAGCCGGTCATGGATACGGTGACCCAGCAAACCATTGCGCAAGGTCCGGTGGCCTCGCAGGAAGTCATCAAGGAATTCGGCACGAATGGGGGCGGGTTTTTCAACGCCAATAGCGCTCACCCATTTGAGAACCCTTCTCCCCTTACCAATCTTTTCCAGATGTTCTCCATCTTCGCTATCGGTGCAGGTCTCACCTACACGCTTGGCCGGATGACGGGATCGCAGGCGCACGGCTGGGCAGTGTGGTCGGCCATGGCGATTTTGTTCATGACGGGTGTGCTGGTTGCCTATTGGGCGGAAGCTCGCGGAAATCCGCTGCTGGCGAGTGTCGACCAGCATGTGAGTGCGCAGCAATCCGGCGGGAACATGGAGGGCAAAGAGGTTCGCTTCGGAATCGCGAATTCGGCGTTGTTTGCCACGGTGACCACCGACGCCAGCTGTGGTGCGATTATCGGATGGCATGATTCGTTCACGCCGCTGGGCGGCATGGTGCCGCTGGTGAACATCATGCTTAGCGAAGTGATCTTCGGTGGGGTTGGCTCGGGAATGTACGGAATTCTGATTTACGTCGTCCTGGCGGTGTTCATAGCGGGGCTGATGGTGGGACGCACGCCGGAATATCTGGGCAAAAAGATTGAAGCTTACGACGTGAAGATGGCGATGCTGGTGGCTTTGATATTTCCTCTGGTCATCTTGATCTTTGCAGCCATTTCGAGCGTCAAGGGATTCGGAACGTCGGCTGTTGAAAATGCCGGGCCGCATGGATTGACAGAAATTCTGTATGCGTTTGTTTCTGGAGCCGGCAATAACGGCTCGGCCTTCGGTGGCCTGAGTGCGAATACGCTCTGGTACAACACGACCATCGGAATCACCATGCTGGCCGGGCGCTTCCTCATGATCATCCCGATGCTGGGGATCGCGGGCAATCTGGCGCGCAAGAAATATGTGCCACCTTCGGTCGGAACTTTTCCAGTGACCACACCGCTTTTTACAGTGCTTCTGATCGGCGTGATCATCATTGTGGGGGCGCTCACGTTTTTTCCGGCGCTGAGTCTGGGCCCGATTCTGGAGC
>Ga0265760_10000500_pt1 | contig 10979 bp, 9 predicted proteins | sample NZIome_2_FD_200831 | JGI IMG/M metagenome (GOLD analysis project Ga0265760, IMG submission 200831) | Metatranscriptome of rhizosphere microbial communities from Maridalen valley, Oslo, Norway - NZI1 (Metagenome Metatranscriptome) | ecosystem: Host-associated > Plants > Roots > Rhizosphere > Soil...
AGTACAGTCCGCTGCGGTACTTGTAAAACACTTCAGACAGTTCCCCTACTGTCTTTTCGCACGAGTTCGGCGGATCCCCCGAAACGATCCGGCATGCACCAGAAGATCCTTTCCACTCTCAGGAGGCTCTATGAATTACGCCCGGCAACAAGATAAGCCCTTTCGCATGTTCGCGGCATTTGTGGCCGTGGTGGTTATATTCACCCTGACCGTGGCAGCGGTCCCTGCCCAGGCCCAAACCTATAAAGTGCTTTACGAGTTTCCCATCAACGGCCCAGCTCCACAGTGGCCAGGAGGCCCTCTCGCGCAGGAACGGAATGGCGATCTCTACGGCTGGTCATACGAAGGCGGTGTGAACAACGATGGCTCGCTGTGGAAAACGACCCCCTCGGGGTCGGTGGCTGTGGTCTACAGCTTCACTGCCGCTAACGGGCCTGATTGCCAAAACGGCATGACCCTGGGCACCGATGGCAATTTCTACAGCACTGCCCTTACGAGTTGCACCGGCGACGGGTACGTGTTCAAGCTAACGCCCAGTGGAACCCTCACCGTGCTGCACACTTTTACGGGCACTCCCGACGGTTCGGGACCCGGACCGTTGGTCCAGTACACCGACGGAAATTTCTACGGTATCACCACCAAGGGCGGCGCGAATAACTATGGCACGGTGTTTAAGATCACGCCGACCGGCAAGTTAACCATACTCTACTCGTTCGATGACACCGACAATTTTTACAACCCAACTTACGGCCTAACCGTGGGCAACGACGGCAATTTCTATGGCACCACAGGCAGCAACTCGGGAGCAGGTTATCCTGGAACCGTCTTCAAGATAACCCCGGCCGGCGTGGTGACCGTTCTCCACACGTTCACTAGCAATCCCGACGGGGCTGCGCCAGTTAGCGGCGTCATCCTGGGGAAAGACGGCAACTTCTACGGAGACACCGAGCAGGGCGGCACATACGGTTACGGAACGCTCTTCAAGATGACTCCCTCGGGCACGCTGAAAATTCTCTACAGCTTTAATTCCAGCACGGATTACGCGACCAATCCCGCAGCGCCATTGTTGCAGGCGACGGACGGCAATTTCTACGGCGTGCTCATCAGTAGGTTTCAAGACCTCTTCAGGTTCACGCCCGGCGGCACGTTGACCGTTCTGGAGAAGTTCGTCCTACCGGGCGGCGTGCTCCCGTACTGGCCATTGATCCAGGATACGAACGGGATTCTTTACGGGCTGCTTCAGCAGGGCGGCACGGTTAACGGAGGCGAGCTCTTCAGTCTGAACATCAGCGCAAAGCCGTTCGTCAGTTTGGTGTCCATCTCGGGCAAGGAGGGCGCCACTATCGGCATCCTGGGCCAGGGCTTTAGCAGTTCCTCCGTGGTGGAGTTTGGCGGCGTGCAGGCTACGTCCATCAAGCTCACCGGCAAGACCTTCATCTCCGCCACCGTCCCAACCGGAGCTCTGACCGGATCGGTAACGGTGACGACAGGCTCGACCATCCTGACCAGTATCCAAACATTCAAAGTCAAGCCCACGCTTGCAAGCTTCAAGCCCTCCAGCGGTCCGGTTGGAACGCCAGTGACGATTACCGGAACCGGACTCACGCAGACCACGAAAGTCACGTTTGGCGGAGTGGCGGCGACAACTTTCAAGGTGAACACCGACAGCCAGGTGACGGCCAACGTGCCCACCGGAGCTGTGACCGGCAAAATCGTAATCAAGACCAAGGGAGGATCGGCCGCCAGTAAGACGGATTTCACGGTCACGCAGTAGGAGCAACGCGGGATAGAGGTACGAAGCCGCCTTAGGGCGGCTTTTTCTTGTGCAAAAGGGGTTGTTAGCACCATTGGCTGGGTGGTTTACTAAACTAGGCCATAGCACTCGATAACTCCTAACCGGTGGAAAGTGCGCCTACCTCAATTTTCGTAATCTGCGCGCGTGATACGCATCTTTTGCATCTTCGACTGGAGAGTGGTTCGCTTCATTCCCAGTCGGGTCGCAGCCCCGTGCAGACCAGAAATGACTCCGCCGGTTTCGCGCAGCACGTGAAGGATGTGCTCGCGTTCCACACTTTCCAGGGTGGCATCGTGGTGAACCCCGAAGGCCGGCCTCAACTCTGACAGCGGGACGTTGAGAACCGTTCCTTCCGAGAGAATCACCGATCGCTCGATAAAATTCTCCAGCTCTCTCACATTCCCCGGCCACTCCCAGCGTGCCAGCGCATTCATGGTTTCCGTGGGAATGGTTTCGATCTGCTTGTTCATGCGGCGGGAAAACCTCTGAACAAAGTAACGCACCAGCAGCTCAACATCTTTCCCTCGCTCTCGCAAAGGCGGCATATGAACCGGAAAAACATGCAGGCGGTAATAAAGATCGCTGCGGAATTCGCGGGCGGCAACGCTCTTCGCCAGGTCCCGATTGGTAGCGGCGATCAAGCGAATGTTCACTTTGATGGTGCGAATCCCACCCAGCCTCTCGAATTCCTGATCCTGCAGCACTCGTAAGAGTTTGGGCTGCAACTCCAGCGGAATGTCGCCGACCTCATCCAGAAACAGTGTTCCTTTGTCCGCCAGTTCGAGACGTCCGATCTTGGCGCTGATGGCTCCCGTGAATGCGCCCTTCTCATGCCCAAAAAGTTCGCTCTCCAATAGTCCGGTAGGAATCGCGGCGCAATTCAGCTTGATGAAACTGCCGTCTTTCCGCGAACTCATCCGGTGAATGGCGCGGGCTATCAACTCCTTGCCCGTTCCCGTCTCCCCCAGGATCAACACCGTGGCATCGAGCGGCGCCACCGTGTGCACCTGGGTCAGAACGTGCTTGAGGGCTGGACTTTCGCCCACAATCTCCTCGAAGTTCAGCACCGAGCGGATTTCATCCTGCAGGTAAAGCTTTTCCTTCTTCAGCTTGTCCGTGAGTTCGCCGATCTCGCGGTACGCCCGGGCATTGTCCAGGGCAATGGCCAACTGAGCCGCCACTTGTTTCAAAAAGCCGATGTCTTGCGGAGCAAACGCGCCGTCCATTGTGCTGCCTAGATTCAGCGTCCCCAGCTTGCCCTTCCGAGTGATCAGGGGGATGGAGCAAAACGATTGGATTCCAAAATCCACCATTCGCCTCACGATCGGAGAGCCTATTGCCGCCAGTTCCTCACGATTGCTGACCTGGGTCTCACCTTTCAAGAAACCTGTTCCGGAAGCAGACTCTGCGGCGGACACCACCATCTCTGGACCAATCAGTTCATCCGCAAGCGGGGAATCCAAGGCATACATCCGGAGGCAGTGGTTGGCTTCTTCATAAATCGCCACGCTCGCGTAGTCCTGCCGAACTACCCTTCGAATCAGACTTGAAATCGCTGGAAACAATTCCTGCACATCCAGGTTGGACATCAAGGTTGTACTGAGCTCCAGCAGCATCTCTAGCCGTTCCTTCTCCTCCAGGAAAGCCGCCCGTGTCATCGCGTTTTCCAGAGCCAAAGCCACTAGTTCCGCAACTCCCTGCAAAAGACGCAAATCATCATCGTCGTACGCGTTGGGGCGAGAACTTCCCAACCCCAACGCCCCGAACCTCTTTTGCGCAGTTGTGAGAGGTAGCGTGCAGTAAGACCGAACTCCCTTTCCTGTGAGAAGTCTTACCGCGGGGCGAAACCGGGTTTCCTGGTGCAGGTCGGGCCACACCATGGCCTGCTGTCTTTCCCACGCAAACCCGCAAACCGATTCTTCCACCGGTAATTCGGTCTGATCAGAAAGGCGTTCACTGCCTTCCCAGAAGTGCATTCGCATTACTTTCTTTTCGGGATCGTACAGAGAAAAGCTGGCAATCTCAAAGGAGGCTACTTGCTGCAATCGCTTCGCCAGTTGGGGCAATAACTCAGGCATACCGCCATGGTGGACCACAAGATCCGCCATCTGCAGCAACGCCTCGTAACGATCGACCTCTATGCCAGATTCGAAGTGACGCTCTGGGTCCATTTGCACGAGTCCTTCAAGGAAGCCCCCCTCGAGCAAACCTTCCCAACAAACACCAATACAACTTTGCAGACATCATAAACCCTATTCTCCCCCCAGCAAGGACATTTATTTTTTGATTGGCATGTTTGGTGCCAGCTTGGCACTCTTCATGTCAATCTGCAGAAGCGACAGGTCTGGGGAAATCCTGGAGATCGCATCGGGATCCCCCTATGTGATCGTCCTTCATTTAGACAGAAACAAGCTATCGGCCACGATTTAGCCGGAACGTGTTTTGATAAATGCTCTGCTTCGGGAGGGCACGGCTTCAGCCGTGCCGATAGTGCAACGAATAACGCGGGCTTTAGCCCTGAGGCAATGGTTTTGGTGTGCGCCAAGGCGTTTATGAAACACACTCTGGGTATAATCTTTCCGTGGCGCGAGGATGGGAGAGCAAGTCGGTCGAGGAACAACAGGCTCAGGCAGTTTCTCCATCCGGTCCAGCGCCGCCGCCGCTGACTCCCGCTCAAATCGCCAGCCAACGCCAGAGGACAGGCCTCTTGTTGTCTCGCCAACATGTGCTCCAGCAGCTCGAAGCTGCCCAGAACCCCCGTCACCGCCAAATCCTGCAGAGCGCGCTGGCCGACCTGGATGCGCAGCTTACCCGACTGGTCTAAGCCGCTCGTGCGCTGCGCTTCGCTCGTCGCCTGACGTATAATTGACACATCCCCCATGAAAGCTTACGTATATGTTTCGCTGAAGAAGAGCGTTCTGGATCCTCAAGGAAAGACGATCCAAGGCGCTCTGAAGAAAATGGGCTACAAGGGCTTGGAAGAGGTTCGCCAGGGTAAGTACTTCGAACTGACGTTGAACGGCGGACTAACCCGGGCGGAAGCGGAAGCTGAAGTTGGGCGCATGGCTCGCGAAGTCCTGGCGAATCCGGTCATCGAAGAATTCCGCTTCTCCCTCGAGGAGTAACTTACACGGAACGCTGTCATCCTGATCTTTCAATGTCATCCTGAGCGGAGCAGTTTCCTCCGCGCAGCGGGGGGACTGCGGAGTCGAAGGATCCCTACCTTGCGTGATTCCTGACGGGGCGTCAGGGAGTTCCGTAGTAAGTGCGCGATAGGTTTGATCCCCCGAACAAGAATAAACTGGCATGGGAGTTGAGCATGTGCGGCATTGTAGGGTACGTCGGCAAGAAGAGCGTGGTCCCGGTCATCATTGAAGGACTGCGTCGCCTGGAATATCGCGGCTACGACTCCGCCGGTATCGCCGTGAGCGGCAACGGCGACGGTCTCCAGATCCGTCGCGCCGAGGGCAAGCTGCGCAATCTCGAAGAAGTCATCCGCCTCAAGCCTCTGGACGGAACCTACGGCATCGGCCATACCCGCTGGGCCACTCACGGCCGCCCCACCGAAGAGAACGCTCATCCGCATCGTGACTGCACTGGGCGAATCGTGGTCGTGCACAATGGAATCATTGAGAACTATGTCACGCTGAAGAGAAAGCTCATCGAAGAAGGCCACAAATTCACCACCGAAACTGATACTGAAGTCATCGCGCATCTGGTTGAGAAATATTTCGCTAAAACCAACGGCACTCGCCCATCTCTCGAAGAAGCAGTTCGTAAAACTGTTAGCCAATTAACCGGCGTCTTCGCCCTGGGAGTTATCTCAGCCGACGCTCCGGACAAGATTATCGCGGCCCGCAATGGCCCACCCGCGGTAATCGGCTTGGGCAAGGACGAATACTTCGTCGCCTCCGACGTGCCGGCAATCCTCTATCACACCCGCGACCTATTTTTTCTAGGCGATGGCGACCTGGCAGTAGTAACCCCCGAAGGCGTAAAGCTCACCGACTTCGCCGGAAACCCCGTAACCCGCCAGGTCCAGCACGTCACCTGGGACCCAATTCAAGCGGAGAAGGGTGGGTTCAAGCATTTCATGCTTAAGGAGATTTACGAGCAGCCCCGGTCCGTGCGCGACACTACCCTGGGCCGCATCTCGCAGGAGACTGGGCACGTCTTCCTAAGCGAAATGGAAATCTCGGATGCGGAATTCAAGGCTGCGAAGAAAATCAACATTGAGGCTTGCGGAACCAGTTGGCACGCAGGAGTCGCGGGCAAGTTCATGATTGAAAGCCTGGCACGGGTCCCGGTCGAAGTGGATTATGCCAGCGAGTGGCGCTACCGCGATCCCATCGTCGACGCCGACACCATTACGATGGTGATTTCGCAATCGGGAGAAACCGCCGACACCATCGCAGCCCAGCGCGAAGCCAAGGCCAGAGGATCGAAGACGCTCGCTATCTGCAACGTGGTTGGCTCAATGATCACGCGCGAAGCCGCGGGCACGATTTACACGCATGCAGGTCCGGAAATTGGCGTGGCATCGACCAAGGCGTTCACTGCTCAGCTCACCGCTCTCTATTTGTTTGCGCTTTACCTGGCGCAAGTGCGCGGCACGATGAATGAAGAGCAAGCCACGCAGGCGGTTCATGAACTCACGTTAATTCCGGGCAAGATCGAGCATCTGCTAACCCACGACCGGGCATGCGAAGATCTGGCTAAGCAGTATGTGCGCGCGCAGGATTTCCTGTTCCTCGGCCGCGGCATCCATTATCCGATCGCTCTCGAAGGCGCGCTGAAGCTGAAAGAGGTTTCCTACATCCACGCGGAAGGTTATCCCGCAGGCGAGATGAAGCATGGCCCCAACGCCCTGATCGACGAGAACCTGCCAGTCGTCATTATTTGTACGCGCGACCCTAACAACAAGCTTTCGATGGTGCGCTACGAGAAGACTATTTCGAACTTGAAAGAAGTGAAAGCCCGCTCAGGCATCGTCATTGCACTGGCTACCGACGGCGACGAAGAGATCAAAGAGGCCGCCGACCATGTGTTGTACATTCCTCCGGCGCCCGAGGAGCTGTCGCCCATTCTTGAAATCGTTCCGCTGCAACTACTGGCTTATCACATCGCGGTACGGCGCGGCTGCGACGTGGATCAGCCAAGGAATCTGGCCAAGTCGGTAACGGTAGAGTAGGAAGGCTTCGGGCATCAGGCTTCTGGCTTCTTACGATCAGCACAATGGAAATTCCCTAAAGCAGTGCCGGTACTGCGAACGGACGCGGGGTCCCCCCGGCTCCGCTCGGGGCAGGCTCTTCGACTGCGTTTTCGTCCGCTGCGCGAACGACAACTCCGCTCAGGATGACAGGGTGTTGATGCGGGCTGGTCGCGTCGTCAGCACGCTTTCCCTCATCTATACAGCTGATGCCATTTCAATCATTCACTGCGCGACTTACCCACTCCGTTGCGCTTTCTGAACTTACCAAGCATCTGGAATTCGAAATGAAGAATGTTCCCCGCTTCGGTTTTGTCGCCGGGCAGTGGCTATCATTCAAAACGAACAAGCCTGACGGCGAAGAGATCGTCCGCGCCTACTCTATCGCTTCTCCGCCGGACAGCGACAACAAGTTCGATCTATGTTTGAACCGGGTGCAGGACGGTTTCATGTCCAACTTTCTTTGCGACATGAAGGAAGGCGACGAGATCGCATGCCAGGGGCCATTCGGCGATTTCATTCTGCGCCCTCCCATGCGCGATACGATTTTCATCGCCACCGGCACCGGGATTGCTCCTTTTCGTTCCATGCTGCGCTGGCTTTTGAGTTCCAGTCCGGAGTCGACGCCAGACGGGCGAGGACGCCCGTCCTCCATTGAGGGTCGGGGACATCAGCTTTGGTTGATTTTCGGCAATCGCAGCGAGAAGGATATTTACTATCACGACGAATTTCTGCGGCTGACCAAGGAACATTCCAACTTTCATTACCTGCCGACTCTGAGCCGCGGCGGTCCCGAGTGGCAAGGCCTTCGTGGGTACGTGCAGGAACATGTACTGGCGATCGTTCAGGGTCGGAGCGACATGCATGCCTACATCTGCGGTCTGGACAAGATGGTCAAAGCCAATCGTGATCTGTTGAAGTCGCTCGGCTGGGACCGGAAGTCGATCCTGTATGAGAAGTACGACTGAAAGCGACCTAAATAGCGCGAGGCCAGGGAGGACCTGAACATGCCGCCGTGATTGGATTGGATCAAGTGTGAGAAGGAGCAAACCTCAGCGGCTGAAGCCGTATATTCATTGAGTGCAATCGGCACAGCTGAAGCCGTGCCCTTCCCTTCTTGGCTTCGCTATACAGCAACCTCGAAAACCGCTAGCAATTCACACCACCTCGATGGTTGCGGTGTGGCCGGCGGCGGAGGCGAGTCTGGCGTCGCGCGTAAGCAGGGTAGCGCCAAGTTTCTCGGCGAGCACGACGTAGGCCGCATCATACGCAGACAAATTGTGGCGGAGTTGCCAGATCCGGGGCAGCAGCACAGAGTGCGGATAGCGCGTAATCCGCAGGTCGAGCAAATCCTGAATGGCCGCTTCGGCGCGCGATGCGGAGAGCGCGCCCTCGCGCAGCAGGCGGCGCAGTACCTGTGCGACCTCCAGATCCAGGAGCTCCGGGGCGTGGAGGGACTGGTTGCGCGAAAAGATTCGGCTCTCGATGCGCCGGGCGGCGGCGGTCTGAACCAGCCAATCGACCGCCGCTGACGCATCCAGGACGATCACCGCGCCTCACGTTCTTCTCGTACCAGCCGGGCGGTGTCGATCTCGGCGGCAACCGCTTTCCTTCGATGCAGTCGTTCCCGCAACTCCGCCAGCGTGGGCCGTTCCGCAATCTCTTTGATCTCCGCCAGCAGGTAGTCCGACAACGATCTGCCGGCCATCGCGGCGCGGGCTTTCAGGCTGCGATGCAGCGCGTCGGGGACGTTGCGGAGTTGGATCATCTTTGACATGTGCATAGCATACTTTCATGTGTAGCACATGTCAATGAAACGAAGGTTGTGGTAGCGGTTCAGTTTCGATAAGGAAGCGAGCCAAACACGCGATTATTGCGTCGCAAAGTACGCGACGCATCGCGCGGCTCGCCCAGATCCCTCGCTGCGCAAAGAACGCTTGCTCGGGATGACAATCAAACTGAGCCGCTGACGGTCTAGACAGTTCGGAGTTGCTGACGATTGCGCTGATCCCTTCTCGCCTGGGCTAAGACGGTGGACTTCTGCCATCGGCCACGACGGTCACGAGTCAGTTCCATGCGGGTTGCGTGCAGTGGGCATTTCTGGTTGCACAGCGTACAGACGTCGAAGGGATAATCTCGCTGGCGTTTGACCAGGAGCCGGGTGGGAGAGATTTCGTCGCGGGGGCAAGCCATCTGGCACCAGGCCTCGCGGTACTTTTCATGCCTGAAGTGACGGGTTCCTCCGGGAGAGACGTACATCTGGCCTCGGAGTGCGGCAACGGAAATGGGAATCACGTACCAGAGATTTTCGGGGACGATATAAGCGACGATGAAGTCGATTTCCTCGGCGGTATATGCTGCCGCGCCCTTGAGCTTGACGATGTAGCGGGAACCGTCAAAGTGCCGTGACGACTTGACCTGGACGCGCCAGAGTCTTTTGCCAGAGTCGAGGATGAAGTCGTAGCGCTCGCTGTCTCCCCAGGTCTTGGAGACGCCGAAGCCGAGGCTGGTAACTTTGGCAAGGAATGCGGCTTCGGCGGCTTCGCCAAGCGCCTTGGGTGTAGTGAGGCCGACTGCGTAGATTTCAGGAATGTGGCGGGTCATTGGGACCTTTCAAATTTTCGGGGAAATAAAAAAGGCGCGGCCGGTGGGCCACGCCTTTTGTCTTGCTATTTTTAGGATAGCAAACTGGAAGGGGTAAACCCGCCAAGATTTGAGATTTATTTTCGTAACGGAATCAGCGGGATGCGGGGAATTGTAGGGTTTAGGGGGCTTGACAAGGTTTTGCCCGAATTGGGAAAAACAGGATTGGGTGGCCTATTCAAGCCGTTCTTTGGCTCGAGTGGGGCACTTCTCCGGCGTAAGCTGGCCTCATGCCTTGGGGACTGAAACGATTTCACGCGTCCGGGCAGACTCACTTCGTGACCTTCTGCTGTTACCATCGTCGTCCCTCGTTCACGACAGCCATCCCCAGGCAAGTTTTTGAGGCCGCGCTGGAGCGGGTGCGCCTCAGTTTCGAACTTTGCGTCTACGGTTATGTGGTCATGCCCGAACACGTTCACCTGCTGCTCAGCGAGCCGCGCCAGCAGACTCTCGCCGACGCGATAAAGTCGTTGAAACAGGGAGTATCGCGGCGATTGATCGGCGAGGCTGAGCATTTCTGGCAAAAGCGCTACTACGATTTCAATGTTCGGAATGAACCTCAGTTCGTGGAAAAACTTCGATACATTCATCAGAATCCGGTGAAGTGCGGGTTGTGTGCACGTGCAGAGGACTGGGAGTGGAGCAGTTTTCGCCAGTACGCGACGGGTTGTGCGGGGAGAGTGGAGATTGAATGCGAATGGGCAGCGCGGAAGCGAGAAAGAGCGGCAGGAAGACTCGGCCCAGCCGCAAAGCCCCACTCAAGCCAAAGAACGGCTTGAATGGTCAAGGGCCCCACTCTAGTCGCAAAGAACGCGACTAGAATGGGCCACCCGTCCTGGGTCACCGGGCCTGAACAAAAAAACGGTTTGAGTGGGCCACCCGCCTGCAAGAGAAACTACGATTAAAACTTGTTGAGTCCAAGACTTTTAAATCAGGATGCGTTGCGCTTCATTACTTGAAACAGTGACAGAAAAATCTGCGGACGCCGTGCTGGGGGCTGGCCCGCCCCTGTCGTTACGAGTTGTTCGAGCGGGTGCCCCGTCCTTGTCCCTGCGCTCTTTGCAGGGACAGGGCGGGGATTTCGGCTTCGGCTCCATCCTGTCCGAGGGAGATCAAATTCCCCGCCCTGTCGCAGAAAACGCGACAAGGACGGGGCACCCGTTTTTTTGTGTGGTGAAAGCCTGGGCCAGCCCGCCGGTCAAGGGCCCCACTCTAGCCGCAAAGAACGCGACTAGAATGGGCCACCCGTCCGTTTGTTGGCGAATATTATCTCGGCTCCCTCAAGATACTGGCGGGCAACGGCCAATAACGCCATCGCGCTAGGGTAATCGG
>Ga0265760_10000501_pt1 | contig 10967 bp, 9 predicted proteins | sample NZIome_2_FD_200831 | JGI IMG/M metagenome (GOLD analysis project Ga0265760, IMG submission 200831) | Metatranscriptome of rhizosphere microbial communities from Maridalen valley, Oslo, Norway - NZI1 (Metagenome Metatranscriptome) | ecosystem: Host-associated > Plants > Roots > Rhizosphere > Soil...
CGCGCGTCGGATCCTCGATGAACCCGGTTTCGGTCAATTCCAATGTGAGCAGCGACGGGGGGAGTTGATGACGGCTCAGGAGTGAAGCGACGCGCGAATCGAAACGCGCATCGCCGATATCCTCGGAGCTGATGTTTACGGCCAAATTCAGCGCCAGACCGGCGCGGTGCCATTGCGCCGCTTGCGCCATGGAATGATCGAGCGTCCAACGCGTCAACCAGCGGATGAAGCCGGTCTGCTCCGCGAACGGAATGAAATCCACAGGTCCCAGCAATCCGCGGGTTGGATGCTGCCAGCGCAGCAGAACCTCCGCGCCCGCCACGCGGCCGGTACGCAATTCAATCTTCGGCTGAAAATACAAGCGCAGTTCCCCGTGCTCGACGGCGCGGCGCAACTCTCCCAACAGCGAAAGCTGACCCGTGCGGCCGGTTGCAGCGCCTCTTGGTAGATCGCCAGCGCGCGCTTCTCGCGGCGCGCACAATCCAAGGCCAGATCCGCGCAACGCATCACTTCATTGTGAGATGCGGCGCCGTCGACGGCGAGGACCAGTCCGAGCGTCGCGCTGATATCGATGGGCTGCGCCGCGACAATCACCGGCTCGGCGAGCGCCAGGAGCAGCGAGGTTCCCCAGGCATGCAGCCCTGCGGGATCGGCGAGTTTGGTAAATGCAGCGAATTGATCAGCGGCAAGCCGCGCAACCGCGGAGCGCACCGAAGGAACGGCTGCAACGCGCGCCGCGATTTCGTTGAGTACTGCGTCGCCAACCGAGTAGCCGAGATGCTCGTTGATGCGCCGGAAGCGGTGCAGATTGATCACCGCGACCCCGATGGGCGCGCCGGCCGCCTCGCGCAGCGCTTCAGCCAACGCCGAACCGAATGCCGTCCGATTCATCAATCCTGTCAGCGCATCCTCGTACGCCAGACGCCGGATGGATTGGTCGCGGGTTTGGACCGCGGTCTGCATGAGATGCAGCCCTTCGGCGAGCACGCCTAGCTCGTCGCGGCGCTGCAGGCTGAGCTGTGCGTCGTAGGCGCCGGCGCGCATGCGATCAACCGCTGCGGTCAGATCCTGCAAGGGGCGCGTGATGTTGCGAGCGAGCCAGAATGCGGCCAGAGCAAAGGCGACCAGGCTGACAGCGGCAATCAGATACAAGACCCTGGTGAGCCGCTCGAACGGCGCACGCGCGTCGGCCAAGGATCGCGACAGCACCGCGACGATCTCGGTGTTGCCGGTTTTCGACAGTTCGATTCGCCGCGTAACCACATCGGCGCTCCGCATGCCGCCGTCGGGCAGCGTGCTGATGACATTAGTTGAGCGGCCGTCCGTGTTGACCGACAGCGTCACGGCAAGACCCGTTACATTTGCCAACTCACGTGCGGCCTTGTCGTCGAACTCGAATCCCATGGCAATCCAGGCCACGGGCAGTGGACTGCGGACCGCCACCGTCACGAGTTGGTAAATGCGCCCCTTGTCGACCATCATTCCCGCGGCGCTGTCGCCCGAGCCTGCGGTTTCTTGCAACGCCGCGATCGGGAAGGGCGCGCCGGCGGAAAGATGCGTACCCGACGCCGCGATCACATTGCCGCTGAGCGAAGTGAGCACGACCATCGCCGCGCCGATGCGCTCGCCGCTATTCTCCAGCGCCGAGGCGAGCGTATCGGTATCGCGCGCGGCGACCGCTTCCCGGAATCCATAATCGGCCGAGACCGCTTGCGCCGCCTGCGTCAGCTGCCGGCGATTGCTTTCGAGCAAGCGCGAGAACACCATGGTGCCGACGTCGAGCTGCCGCTGGACTTCTCGGCCCGCGCTGTCGCGATTGGTTGCGAGCACCGCGCCCAGCGCAGCCGCCAGCACTGCCGCCAGCAGCAGCAGAAAAGTCACGGCAATTCGGGTTCGCAGTGCCAACGCCTTTCGCTCCCACGGCTCACTGGTAGGCTTGGGATCCCAAGGTTAAGCGGCCGGCCGAATCGGGGCTGTGCGTTTGCTCACATCGCATACACTAAAGCCATGCCTATCGTTCGGCTCGATAAAGTCTCGCTCAGCTTCGGTCTGAAACCCTTGCTGGATAACGTCAATCTGCAGTTACGCAGAGGCGAGCGCGTCTGTCTGCTTGGACGCAATGGCGAGGGGAAATCCTCGCTCTTGCAAGTAATCTCCAAAGATCTCATACCCGACAGCGGTGAAGTCTGGGTTCGACCCGGCGCGCGGGTCGCGAGTCTCGCCCAGGAAGTATCGTCCGGCAGCGAGGCTGTCGTCCGCGACGTCGTGCTGGGCGGTGTGGAGCGGACAGCGCCGGATGACGAATGGCAGGCCGAGCTGCAAGCCGATCAAGTGATTTCGCGCCTGGCGCTGCCGGGGGATGCGTTGATGAGTGCGCTTTCCGGCGGCTGGCGCCGGCGCGTGATGCTGGGCCGCGCGCTCATCGCCTCGCCCGACGTATTGCTATTGGACGAGCCGACCAATCATTTGGATGTCGCGGCCATTACCTGGCTCGAAGACATGATGATGGACTATGCCGGGGTCCTGCTCTTCGTCAGCCACGACCGCGCCTTCGTACGCCGTTTGGCGACCAAAATCGTCGAGCTCGATCGCGGCCGGCTGCGCATCTGGCCGGGGGGTTATGACGACTATGTCCTGCAGAAGCGCGCCGCGCTCGAGGTCGAAGCCAAGCATGCGGCGCTGTTCGACAAGAAACTGGCCCAAGAAGAAGTATGGATCCGGCAAGGCGTGGAAGCGCGGCGCACACGCAACGAGGGCAGGGTGCGTGCACTGGAGCAATTGAGAGTCGAGCGCCGTGAGCGGCGCGAGCGCATAGGCAACGTGGAGCTGCGCGCGCAAGACGCGGCGCTCTCCGGCAAGTTGGTGTTCGAGGCGCAGCATGTAACGCAGAGCTTCGGCGGCGCGCCGCTCATCCGCGATTTCTCGACGCGCATCCTGCGCAAGGATCGCATCGGCATCATCGGCCCCAACGGTTGCGGCAAGACCACGCTGATCAAGCTGCTCGTGGGCGAGATCGAACCGACTGCGGGAACCCTCCGGCGCGGCACCAATCTCTTGCCGGCTTATTTTGATCAGCAGCGCGAGCAACTCAATCCGGCCGCATCCATCGCCGACAATGTGACCGGCGGCAGCGGCGATACCGTGATCATCGATGGCCAGCCGCGGCACGTATCCGGCTACCTGCGCGACTTCCTGTTTCCGCCCGAGCGGTTGAACGCGCCCGTGAGCATGTTGTCGGGCGGGGAGCGCAATCGTCTGCTGCTCGCGCGCCTGTTCGCCAGGCCGAGCAACCTTTTGATCATGGACGAACCGACCAACGACCTCGATGCCGAAACGCTGGAACTGCTCGAGGAGTTGGTCGCCGACTACGCCGGCACGCTGCTGCTGGTCAGTCACGACCGGGCGTTTCTCGACAATGTCGTCACCAGCACGCTGGTGTTCGAAGCGGCAGGTCAAATCAAGGAGTATGTGGGCGGCTATTCCGACTGGCTGCATCAGAAATCTGCCGCTCCTGAAGCGCTTGCGCCGGCGGATCCCAAACGCAGCGTTGCGATGAGTTCGTCCGGCGCGGCGACGCCGTCGTCGGCCGCGCCCAAGACGCGCCGTCTTTCATACAACGAGCAGCGAGAGTTGGCGCAATTGCCCGTGAAGATTCAAAACCTGGAAGCCGAACACGACCAGCTCACTACACTGATCAGCGATCCCAAGCTGTTTCAACACAACCAGGACGAGGCCAGTCAGGCACTGCGGCGGCTGCAAGCCCTTGCGGAGGAGCTCGACAGCGCCTACGCGCGTTGGGAAACGCTCGACAAGGCGAGTGGCGCAAGCAGCGCCTAGCGGCGCGGTCGTCCTCCCCTAAGCAGATCGCCGGGATTCGGCAACCCCGCGCCTGCGGCATCGGGGATGACCAAGGAAGAGGCTTGCTCACGGCGCAGCTCTTGCAGTTCACGCATGGTTTGATGCACAGCCTGCTCCGCGGCGTCGCCAAATTTCTCCACCGCCGCCGCCAATGTGGCGGCATCCAGTTCGAAGCTTATGGGTACCGCGCCCATCGGCGTCATGACCTGCGCCTGCCCTACAAATATTACGGGCCGCGTGGCGTCCGGCGCGCCGTCCGCTGTCACGGGTGTCATTCTGCGAATGGTGCCGACTTTACGATCGGTAAATATTTCCTCGCGATAGACCTGCGTCGCGTCCATGGTTGCCTGTCGGCCCTCGTTAGCGGAACTCATCGGTGCATACCCCTTAAAATCGATTCCAAAAGATGCAACGGTAGCAGTTTTCGGCCTGACCATGGAGGCCTGATACGATAGCGCGCTTGGCACACTCGAGCACAGCACCGAAGCTTTCGATTTGGAGCACTCTGTTGGGAGTCGCCCTGTTGGTGCTGGTGGCCTTCTGGCTGCACCACTTGCTCGGCAAGTATCATTGGCGCGACATCCTGGAGCGCGTCCAGGCCATCTCGAACACGAAACTGTTGCGTGCAGCTTTTTTCACTTGTGCGGGATACAGCTGCCTGACGCTCTACGATGCACTTGCCGTGCGTTTTGCCGGAGCCCGCGTGCCCTATCCGCGCGTCGCGCTCATATCCTTCATGGGTTATGCCATCGGGCACAACGTCGGTTTCAACTCCATCAGCGGCGGCGCCGTGCGCTACCGTGCCTATACCGCGCTCGGCCTCAGCGCCAAGCAAATCGCCACCATCATCGCCTTCGGCACCCTGACCTTCTTCCTGGGTGCGAGCGTGCTGCTCGGCGTCTCGCTCTTGACGAACGCCGGAATGTCCGGATCGGTGCTGCACGTTCACGCCTGGTTGGCGCGTGCCGCCGGCGGCATATTGCTCGTGGCCGTGGGTGCGTATCTGTGGCTGGTTTGCACACGCCATGCGCCCTTGAAGTTTCGCAAAATCGTCATTCCGGTGCCGAAAGCGCGCGTCGCGTTCGCGCAGATCGGCATCAGTTGTGTAGATATGCTATGCGCAACCAGCGTTCTATACGTATTGCTGCCGCGGGAAGCCGCGATCGGCTTTTTTGCGTTTGCCGGCGTCTATCTGCTAGCTCTGGCGGCGGGCGCCGTCAGTAACGTTCCCGGCGGCATCGGCGTCTTCGAGTTCGTGTTGCTGCTGCTGATGCCGGCGGTGCCCGCGGACCGGCTGCTGGGTGCGCTGATCGCGTATCGCGCCATTTATTACTTCGCGCCATTCGCCATTGCGCTGGTGCTGTTGGGGGCGCACGAAGTCTGGATACATCGCGCGCCGGTCGTGCGTCTGGCGCGCGTCGCGCGGGCGTTTTTGACCGCCGTGACGCCGCAGGCGATCGCCATCGCCGTGTTCCTCGCCGGCGCCGTGCTGTTATTTTCGGGCGCCACGCCGGGTCTAGGCAATCGCTTGACGCTGCTGCGCGACTTCGTGCCTCTCTCCGTGCTCGAGCTGTCGCATCTGCTCGGCAGCGTGGTGGGCGTGGGATTGCTGATCATCGCGCATGGCCTGTACCGGCGCTTGCACACCGCGTGGTGGATTACGATTTGGCTGCTGTGTGCCGGCATCTTGCTGTCTTTGCTCAAGGGCTTCGATTACGAGGAAGCCACCATCCTGGCCCTCGTGGTGATCATGCTGGCATCGGCGCGAGCGCGCTTCCGGCGCCGTGCCTCGCTGATCGAGCAGCACTATTCGAGCGCGTGGATCGCGGCATTTTTTCTGGTGTTATTGATGGCGGGATGGCTGGTGCTGTTCGCCTACCGTCATTTGCCGTACGAGAACGAACTATGGTGGCAATTCGCCTTCGAAGCATCCGCGCCGCGTAGCCTGCGTGCATCGCTGCTCGCCGTGATGATCGGCGCCGCCTACGGTCTGTGGCGGGTGTTGCGGCCCGCGCCGCCGCGATTTTCCGCGCCTAAGAGTGCCGACTTGGAATGCGTGGCGGCGCTGATCGAGAAGGGCGAGTCGACGACGGCCAATCTGGCATTGCTCGGCGACAAGAATCTGTTGTTCAACAAAGATCGTACCGCATGCATCATGTTCCAGTCGTCCGGCAATAGCTGGGTAGCCATGGGCGATCCCATCGGGCCGCCGGCACTCGGCGAAGAGCTGGCTTGGGAATTCCTCGAGGATTGCGACGGCATGGCGGTCTCGCCTGTGTTCTATCAAGTGACGCCGGAGCGCCTGCCGCTGTACGTGGACCTTGGGCTTACTTTGAGCAAGCTTGGCGAAGAGGCGAGAGTGCCGCTCGAATCCTTTTCCCTCGAAGGCGCCGCACGCGCGGAACTGCGCCAGGCGCAACGCCGCGCCAGCCGCGATGGCGCAACATTTGAAATCGTCGGACGCGCCGCCGTACCGGCGATACTACCGGAACTGCGCGCGGTGTCGGACGCCTGGCTTGCGGCCAAGAATACCGCCGAGAAGCGCTTCTCCCTGGGGTTTTTCGCTGAGAATTACATCTCACGTTTCGATGTGGGCCTGGTTCGCTATCAGGGGGCGGTAGTTGCGTTCGCCAACCTGTGGCGCGGCGGATCGACGGAGCTGTCGGTGGATCTCATGCGCTATAACGACGCTGCGCCAAAAGGCGTCATCGACTACATGCTGATCGAATGCATGTTATGGGGCAGAGCGCAGGGAGTCCGTTGGTTCAATCTCGGGATGGCGCCGCTCGCCGGCCTCGAGGAACACGCGTTGGCGCCGACGTGGCACAAGCTCGGCCGCATCGTGCAGCGCTACGGCGAAACATTTTATAATTTTGAAGGCTTGCGCAAATTCAAAGAGAAATTCGATCCCGTGTGGCGGCCGCGTTATCTGGCCGCGCCCGATGGATTGGCGATGGCGGGCGCGTTGCTGGATGTCACCGCGCTGATCTCCGGCGGCGTGCGCAACGTGCTGCGGAAGTGAGTCCCTCGGCACTGTGAATTTGACCGGCTCTAGTTCCCATCAGGGACGGTAAGAAGACTCAAGGCACTGCTGTTTTCGTGCCTTGAGTCTTCTTACCCTCCCTGGCGAGCGCTACACCCGGTTAAAATCAATGGGCCGAAGCGCTAGACGAACTGTGCCTCGATCTTCTGCGCGACCTCGCGCATCTTCGGCAGAAATTGTTCCACCGCTGCCCGTAACGGCACGGCGGTGGCTGCGTAGCGAACCGTGACTGTTGCAAGGACGCGATCCTTGGCGCGCACCGGAATGGCCAGGCTGGTTTCTTCCGAGACGCGCCGCGCGCGGTGCGCCATGCCGAATCCTTGAGTGCGTGTTTCGTTTAGCAGCCGCTCCACTTCGATGCGATTGCGCGCCAAGCGGTCCTCCGGCATCGAGGAGCGCGCCAGCAACTCCAGCAACGCATCGCGCTGCTGTGCCGAGCAGAACGCCAAGTAAGCCCGTCCTGCGGCCGAGGCCAACATCGGCACGCGCACGCCGGCGCTGTACTGCTCCAGCGCGAGAGGGCTTTGACGGTCGGTCGTCTCGCGGATCATCATCGTCGAGCCCGACGGCGTGGCAATCGCCACCGGCCAAATGATCTGTGAACCCAAGGCTGCGAGCAGCGGCTTGGCGATATGCGCCACCAATGCCTCATCGTCAAATCCGTCCGACAGCGCTCGTACCATGATGGTCGGCCGGTAGCAGTCATCGTGCGCATCGCGTTCAACATAGCCGGCGAGACGCAGCGTTTCCAATATTCGATAGGTCGTGGTGCGCGGCAGGCCCACGGCCGCGGCCAAAGTATTGATGGCCGCCCGTTCGAGGCGGTTCAGTTCGGTCAATACCTCGAGTCCGCGATTCAAGGCGCGGATCGGCCGGGTTGAATCGCGGGCGGTCTCTTCGTGCGCCTCGGCTCGTGCGTCAGTATGCTGGGTAACTTGTGCGTGCATCATCCCAATATCCTTAGGGCCTAAGACCGTTTCCACTTACAAAACAACAACCTACGCCGCATCAAGCGTTTCGCGGCGAGCCGGCGCTTCAAGTCTGCAGAATCCCTTCCCTCGGCAGTTGCGAAAGTTCGAGGGACCGAAGTCTCGTACATAAGTACCGTTAGGATGGAATCTGGTTGCTTGGAGCAGCGTGCGCGTCGGTCCAATTCAAGCGGCAGCGCATTCAGTTACAATCCGCGCCGATTTGCCAAAGGACTTTAGAATCGGGACTTACATGTCGGAACAATACGTAGAAACGGTAATCATTGGCGCCGGCCCCGTAGGACTATTCCAAATTTTCGAGCTTGGGCTTCTGGGGATCAGCACTCACATCATCGATTCCCTGGGCCAGCCCGGCGGTCAATGCACCGAGCTGTATCCTGACAAGCCGATCTACGACATTCCCGCGTTGCCTGTGTGCGGCGCACAGGAGCTGATCGATCGATTGCTGGAGCAGGCCAAGCCGTTTAAAGCCACATTTCATCTGGGCCAGGAAGTGACCGAATTGCGCGTGCTGGGCAACGGCAAATTTCACGTTGCGACCTCCACTGGTACCCGCCTTACCGCCGGCGCGGTGGTCATCGCCGGGGGAGTGGGCTCCTTCCAGGCGCGGCGCCTAAGCATTCCCGGCATCGAGCAATTCGAAGGCAAAACGGTGCATTACCGCGTGAAGTCGGCGGGCGACTTTTTCAACCAGGACCTGGTGATCTGCGGCGGTGGCGACTCGGCATTGGACTGGACGGTTGCGTTCTGCGAGAAGGCACGCTCCTTGACGCTGGTGCATCGACGCGCGGAATTTCGCGCGGCACCCGCCACGGTTGCGCGCATGCGCGACTTGGTCGCGGCGGGCAAGATGCAGTTCTTGCAAGGCAATGCCGTTGCCCTGCAAAAAGACGGTGATAGATTGTCCGGGCTCGAGGTGCAAACCGCCGACGGACAACAGCGCACGATTCCGGTGGACCACGTATTCGCATTCTTTGGTTTGCATCCGAAGCTTGGACCCATCGCGGAATGGGGCCTGGAGATGGAAAAGCGGGCGCTCAAGGTGGACACCGAGAAGTTTCAGACCAGCATTCCGGGAATCTTCGCCATCGGCGACATCAATTCCTATCCCGGCAAGAAAAAACTCATTTTGAGCGGCTTTCATGAAGCTGCTCTGACGGCGTTTGCGATTCAACACCATCTGTTTCCCGAGAAGCGCCAATTTTTGCAATACACCACCACCAGCCCGATCATGCAGAAGCGATTGGGCGTGGCCGCTGCGGATTGAGTCCTCGGGTGAATCGATGAATCAGCTGCTCGAAGACTTGATCAAGGTCATGACGCTCGAACGCCTCGAGATCAATCTGTTTCGCGGACAGAGCCGCGACATCGGCAGTCCGCAAGTGTTCGGCGGCCAGGTGCTGGGGCAGGCGCTGGTGGCGGCGACCGCGACGGTGGAAAATCGGCAGGTGCATTCGCTGCACGCATATTTCTTGCGGCGCGGGGATTTCAATCTGCCGATCGTTTACGAGGTCGATCGCGCCTGGGACGGCAAGCATTTCGCCACGCGGCGTGTCATCGCCATTCAGAACGGTCAACAGATTTTCAATATGTCCGCCTCCTTCCAAATTCCCGAGGCCGGCCTGGATCATCAGTTTCCGATGCCGGATGTGCCGCTGCCGGAAGCGCTGCCGGATTTTGCGCAGTATCGCGCAGCGCTCGAAGGCCTGTCGCCCACGCTGCTGAAAATATTGGATCAGAAGCGTCCTTTCGAATTCAAGCCGACCGAGATACCCAATTTTGCGAGTCCGGTGAAAAGACCGCCGTTCAAATATGTGTGGATCCGCGCGGTCGACAAGCTGCCGGACGACGAGGCGCTGCATCGCTGCCTGCTGGCTTATGCGTCCGATTTTCAATTGCTCGATACGGCGCTCAAGCCGCATGCGCTTTCCATGGCCCGCGACAAGTTGGTGATTGCCAGCATCGATCATGCGATGTGGTTTCATCGCAGCTTAAGGGTTGATGACTGGTTGCTGTACGCCATGGACAGCCCCAGTGCTTCGGGTGCCCGCGGCTTCACTCGCGGCAACATATTTGCGCGCGACGGCCGCTTGGTCGCAAGCGTCGCGCAAGAAGGCCTGATCAGAGTGATGTCTTAGGAGCCTGAGGAGCGATTACGTGTTCAAAACCGTCATCATCATCATGGTCGTCGCCGCGGTATTGATCGGCGGGATGCTGGCGCTGCGCAGCAGCCGCAACACGGGAATGCCGAGCGAGGATGTGCTGAAACGCGCCGCGGAGCGCGCGCGCCGGCAAGCGGCCAAGGACGAGGCCGAGCGCTAGGAGCCTGTGTGAGCAGCCCGGGTGAGCTGCTCAGACAGGCTCCTGACGGTCTTTGACGCTCGTCGAGGCCTCCCACACCTCGCGTGGCAAGGTGAAAAGGTGGCAGTCCCACCAACGATTCTTGGCGCGGCGATGCCTGCGGTACACCGCCTCCCAACGCATGCCGATTTTCTCGAGCACGCGGATCGACGCGGCATTGTTCACATCGACGGTGGAAATCACTCGTTGCGCCCGCAGATCGAAAAACGCCGCATCGACCAGGGCCAGCGCAATTTCGGTCGCGAGTCCCTTGCCCCACTGCTCGGCGCCGAGCATATAGCCCAAATCCACGACATTGCTCTCGATCAACGACAGATCGCAGGCCCCGATCAGCTTGCCTGAGGCGATTTCCTCCACGGCCAGCTCGAATCGGGTGCGCGGTAGCTCGCGCTGCGATGCCAGCAGCTCCTCCAGATATTCCGCCGTGCTTTGCTCATCGCGGGGTCCGAAGAAAAGATAGCGGGTGACGCGCGGATCCGATGAGTAGGCGTGCACCGCCGCGAAGTCCGTCGCGACGAACTCCCTTAGATTCAACCGTGCCGTGCGCAGCGGCAGGATTAGCTTTCGCACAAGACTTTGCCCGGATTTAGAATGCCTCTGGGATCGAGGGCTTTTTTGAGAGCGTGCATGACCGCGAGCTCAACCGGGTCCGCGCGACGCGCGAACTCTGCGGCTTTGAGCCGTCCAATACCGTGTTCCGCGCTGATGCTGCCGCC
>Ga0265760_10000504_pt1 | contig 10951 bp, 10 predicted proteins | sample NZIome_2_FD_200831 | JGI IMG/M metagenome (GOLD analysis project Ga0265760, IMG submission 200831) | Metatranscriptome of rhizosphere microbial communities from Maridalen valley, Oslo, Norway - NZI1 (Metagenome Metatranscriptome) | ecosystem: Host-associated > Plants > Roots > Rhizosphere >...
GCCGCCGCCGCGGGATTGTCCCTGCCTGGGCGCGCGCTCGCGCCACACGGCCGGAGGCGGCGCGGTCACGGCGGCCAAATCCACCGATTCAATGGCGGCGCGCGGAATTTGATGGCCTATGTAGCGCTCGATATCAGGCAGCGAAATGGCGTATTCCTCGCAACCGAAACTGATCGCATCACCTTCGGCGCCCGCGCGCGCCGTGCGTCCGATGCGATGCACGTAGTCTTCCGCGTCGTTCGGCAGATCGAAGTTGAACACGTGGCTTACGTCCGGAATGTGCAAGCCGCGCGAAGCTACGTCCGTGGCGATCAAGACTGCGATGTCGCCATTGTGAAAATCACGCATCATTTTCAATCGTTTGGTTTGCGGTACGTCTCCGGACAAGGCCTGGGCCACGAAGCCATTAGCCGTCAGCGTTCGTTCCAGTACCTCAGCCACTCGCTTGGTGTTCACGAATACCATGGTGCGGCGCGCATCGATGCGGCGCAGTAGACCCATCAGCAGCGGGATCTTTTCCTCGGTCGAGGGGAAGTAGAGCACCTGCGTGACCCGGTCAACCGTCATTTTGTCCGGTTCGATGCGGATCAGCTCCGGATTGTTCATGTGCTCATACGCCAGTTCCATGACCCGATGCGACAGCGTGGCCGAAAACATCATGGTGAGGCGCAGCGTCGGATGCGGCATGCGCCGCAATATGAAGCGAATGTCCTTGATAAAGCCAAGATCGAACATACGATCTGCTTCATCCAGCACCGCGACCTGAATGTGCCGCAAATCAAACACATGCTGTTTGAAGTAGTCGATGATGCGTCCGGGCGTGCCGATCAGCACGTCGACACCTTCCTCGAGAATACGGCGCTGCTTCTCATAATCGACGCCGCCAAACACGATCGCGATCTTCAGTCCGGTGTACTTACCGATGGCCAACGCATCGGAATGGATTTGGACGGCAAGTTCACGCGTCGGCGCAATGACAATGGCGAGCGGCGCGTTCGCTGGGCGGTTAGCTGCGGCAGGAATCGTCAACAGGCGATTGAACAGTGCAATGAGAAATGCCGCGGTCTTACCGGTCCCGGTCTGTGCTTGACCCGCCACATCGCGACCCGCGAGGGCGATCGGCAGTGTTTGTGCCTGAATGGGCGTGGCACGGGTAAAGCCTTGTTCGGCGATACCACGCTTCACGGATTCGGGGATAGTTAAGGAATCAAAAGTAAGCTGACTGAGATGGGCGTCTGACATTTTCGCTTTGTGAATTGCATAAACTTGCAAAATGATGGGGACCGGATAACAATACGACCAACCAGGAGCTGGTCTATCCGCTCCCCAACCGTATCATCGGTACCCTTTTAAGGTAATCAAGACCGCTAAACCCGCTGTATTGTGCCCGAACGGCCGCGCATCGTCACTTCGCGGTAATGCTTTGGGTTCTGGCTTCCCTAAAATAACCCGTTTAACTTCATTTTAATCTCCAAAAGGAGCTGTATCCGCAGTGAGTAACCCAAGTATCGTTCACACCAGCGACGCAACGTTCGACAAGGACGTGTTGAAGTCCGACAAGCCCGTATTGTTGGATTTTTGGGCGGAGTGGTGCGGTCCGTGCAAAATGATCGCGCCCATCCTCGATGAGATTGCCGATACGTACAAAGACAAGATTCGCATCGCCAAGCTCAACATCGACGAAAATCCCCATACCCCCCCAAAATTCAATATCCGCGGCATCCCCACACTGATCCTGTTCAAGAACGGCACGGTCGAGGCCCAAAAAGTCGGCGCCGTGACCAAGTCGCAGCTGGCCGCTTTTCTGGACAGCAACCTGTGAGAGGCTACTTAGGGAATCAATCGCGCGGCGGGGGCCAGGGCGGCGGTCAACAGGGTGGCGGCCAAGGGGGTGGCGGCCGATCCAATCGTAACCGCGGACCACGCAACGACAATCGCAACGGCAACTCCAATGGGGGCCGGCCGATGCACGAGGACTACGGCGATCTGCCGGAGGGCGGCGACGACCTAGAGATCATAGCGCCGACCGATCTTGCCCGTAGCCGCAGCTCGATGAACCTGACGGAGCTGAAAAAGCGTCCAATCAGCGATCTTGTCAAGCTGGCCGAGACCATGGGTCTCGAGAACATGGGCCGCTCGCGCAAGCAGGACATCATTTTCGGTGTGCTCAAGGCGCACGCGCGCAAGGGCGAGGATATTTACGGCGACGGCGTCCTGGAGATTCTGCAGGATGGATTCGGCTTCCTGCGTTCTTCCGACTCCAGTTATTTAGCCGGTCCAGACGATATCTATGTAAGCCCGAGCCAGATCCGCCGCTTCAATCTGCGCACCGGCGATTCCATTTCCGGCTTGATCCGGCCGCCGAAAGACGGCGAGCGCTATTTCGCGCTGCTGAAAGTGGGCGAAATCAATTACGACTCTCCGGAGAGTTCGCGCGGCAAGGTGCTGTTCGAAAACTTGACACCACTGCATCCGACCGAGCGGCTGAAATTGGAACGCGGCAACGGCTCAACCGAGGACTTGACGGCGCGCGCCATTGATTTAGTCGCGCCCATCGGCAAGGGCCAACGCGGACTGATCGTCTCGCCGCCGAAGGCCGGCAAGACCATGCTGCTGCAAAACATTGCCACCGCAATCACGGCCAATCATCCCGAGGTGTACCTCATCGTGCTGCTCATCGATGAGCGGCCCGAGGAAGTAACGGAAATGGCGCGCACCGTGAAGGGCGAAGTCGTTTCCTCGACCTTTGATGAGCCCGCCAGCCGTCACGTGCAAGTGGCGGAAATGGTGATCGAAAAGGCGAAACGTCTGGTCGAACACAAGAAGGACGTGGTCATTCTGCTTGATTCCATCACGCGTCTCGCGCGCGCCTACAATACTGTGGTGCCGAGCTCGGGCAAAGTGCTCACGGGCGGCGTGGATGCGAATGCCCTGCAGCGGCCGAAGCGCTTCTTTGGCGCGGCGCGCAATATCGAGGAGGGCGGAAGCCTGACCATTCTCGCCACCGCGCTGGTCGATACCGGCTCTAAGATGGACGACGTCATTTTCGAAGAATTCAAAGGCACCGGTAATTCGGAAATCCATTTGGATCGCCGCATCTCGGAAAAGCGCGTGTTCCCGTCAATCAATATCAACCGTTCGGGCACGCGCAAGGAAGAACTCATTACCGAGCCCTCCGAATTGTCCAAGATGTGGATTTTGCGCAAGCTCTTGCATCCCATGGACGAGCTGGCGGCGATCGAGTTTTTGCTCGACAAGATGAAAGACACCAAGACCAACACGGATTTCTTCGACGCGATGAAACGCTAGTGCGGCGCTAGTTCTTAGGAGTTAAGGCATGGAGTGGTGGGCGTGGATTGCGGTCGGCGCCGTACTTTTGGGATCTGAGTTGGGTTTCGTCGATGCCCAGTTCTATCTGGTGTTCGTCGGTGCATCCGCTCTGGTCGTGGGCGTATTGGATCTGGCGGGATTGCTGCCCGCCGTTTGGATGCAGTGGCTGTTGTTCGCCGTCCTGGCCGTATTCTCCATGGTTACATTTCGGCGGCGGATCTACGCCCGCATGCGCCGCAAACTCCCCGACATGAAGCAGGGGCCGGTCGGTGAAACCGTCGTGCTGCCGGCGGCACTGCCGCCGGGTGAAACGTGCCGGCTGGAGTATTGCGGAAGCTCCTGGACGGCGATCAACGGCGGAGATTCCGCAATCGCTGCGGGTCAGCGCGCGCGGATCGATCGGGTCAATGGTTTGACGCTCGTTGTGCATGGAGAAAACCCGTGAATATGACCCTAGGCTATGGAGCCATCATCATCGCCATACTGATCGTGGTGGTGATTGCCAAGACCGCGACGGTGGTGCCGCAGCAGAGCGCCTTCGTGATCGAACACCTGGGCAAGTACAGCCGCACGCTGTCGGCCGGATTTCATATTCTCGTGCCGTTCATGGAGCGCATCGCCTACAAGCACAGCCTCAAAGAGATCGCGATCGACATCGCCGAACAGATCTGCATCACGCGCGACAACGTGCAGGTGGGCGTCGATGCGGTGCTGTACATGCAGGTGATGGATCCGCACCTGGCGTCCTACGGAATCACCAACTACGGCTTTGCGATTTCGCAGTTGGCGCAAACCACCCTGCGCAGCGAAATCGGCAAGATCGAGCTGGACCGGACCTTCGAGGCCCGCGGTCAGATCAACACCAACGTGGTGAGCGAGTTGGACAAGGCCTCGTCCCCTTGGGGCGTCAAAGTGCTGCGCTACGAAATCAAGAACATCACCCCGCCGAAGGACGTGCTCTCGGCGATGGAAAAGCAAATGCGCGCCGAGCGCGAAAAGCGCGCCGTCATTTTGACCTCGGAGGGCGAGCGGGACGCGAAGATCAATGCCGCGGAAGGCGACAAACAGCGCGTGATCAAGCAATCCGAGGCCAATAAGCAGCAGCAAATCAATGAGGCGGAGGGCCAGGCCCAGGCGATCCTCGCGGTCGCCACCGCGACGGCCGAAGGCCTGCGGCAAGTGGGCATCGCGCTGTCCGATCGCGGCGGCATCGAAGCCATGCAGCTGCGTATCGGCGAAGAGTACGTGAAGCAATTCGGCAGGCTCGCGCAAGCCGGCACAACGCTGGTGGTACCGGCGAATCTGACCGATCTGGCCTCCATCGTCACCATGGCGACCAGCATCGCGCGCAAGCCCCCAGGCTCGCCGCCGCCGGCCGGGCCGGCCGCCGTTTCAAAGAGCTGAACGAAACTCATGGCCGAGACGCGCGCGGCCCATTCGATTGGGTTTCTTGAGTTTGTGGTGTTGGCGGCCGCGACCATGTCGACGCAGGCCATCGCCATCGACGCGATGCTGCCGGCTTTCCCGACCATCGTCAGTGCGCTGAACGTCGGCGACCCGAATCACGGTCAATGGATCGTCACGGCCTATATGACGGGGATGGGCCTCGGGCAATTGTTTTGGGGGATGCTGTCCGATCGATTCGGCCGCAGGCCGATCCTGCTCGGCGGCTTGGCGCTGTACGTCATCGCCGCGCTGTTGTGCAGTTTGAGCGGCAGTTTCGAGGCGCTGCTCGCATGGCGATTCGTGCATGGCCTGGCGGCTGCCTGCGTCACCGTGACGCGCTCAGTGGTGCGGGATCTGTATTCCGGGCGGCAGATGGCACGGGTCATGTCGCTGACCTTCGTGGTATTCCTGACCGTGCCAATTCTCGCGCCGAGCCTGGGGCAGCTGATTCTATTGATCGCACCCTGGCGCTACATTTTCGTGGTGTTTGCGCTTTTCGCCGCCATGGTCGCAACGTGGGGATTCTTGCGGCTGCCGGAAACTCTGCACCCCGAATACCGGATGACGCTGACGCGCAAGCACGTGCTGAGCGCCGCCAAGCTCGTGCTCGGCACCCGCGCGTCGATTTTCTACACACTCGCCATGATGGTGATGTTCGGAACCATCATGGCTTACGTTGGCATGGTGGCGCAGATTTTCTCGGAAGTGTTCCACCGGCCCACCTTGATGCCCAGCATGTTCGCGCTGTGCGCCATTTTCATGGGCATGGCGGCGTACTTGAACTCGCGCATCGTAGAGCGCTTAGGTATGCGGCTGATCTCGCATACCGCATTGCTTTTGTTTATTGCCGTCACGGGGTTGCATGTGCTCATCGCGGCGCTGGGCCTCGAGCAAATCTGGACCTTCGTGGTGCTGCAATCGTTGACCATGGCGACCTTCAGCTTGTCGGTATCCAACTTCGGCGCCATGGCGATGGAGCCGATGGGCGCGATCGCGGGAATCGCCGCATCGCTGCAAGGCTTCATCTCTACGTTTAGCGGTGCCTTGGTGGGCATTCTCATCGGCGAGCAATTCAACGGCACCACCGTGCCGTTGGCCGCGGGCTGCCTGTGCTGCGGACTTGCCAGCCTCGGTTTCGTGCTGTTGGCCGAGAAAGGCCGCCTGTTCCGGGCCCATCATTCGAGCAGCGATCCCAAGATCAGCCGAAGCGCGCGCATCGAGGCGGCGAGTTGATAAGAACCGTCACCGCGAGTCGCTACGTCACGCCATTGCGCGAGGGCGGCTCCTTGCCCGCCATCATCGAAGCCGACGATGACGGCTTGTACGTGCTCAAGTTTCGCGGCGCAGGCCAAGGGCCGAAGGCGCTGATCGCGGAGCTATTGGCCGGCGAGATTGGGCGGCTCGCGGGCCTGCCCATCCCTGAGATCGTTTTCGTCATGCTTCCGCCGGATCTCGCGCGCACCGAGCCCGACGCGGAAATTCAAAGCCTCATCGGCGCAAGCGGCGGCTTAAATCTTGCCTTGGACTATCTACCCGGCTCGGTCACCTTCGAACCGTTGGTATATCAGCCCGATGCAAAACTGGCCTCCGCCGTCGTGTGGTTCGATGCATTCGTTTGCAATGTCGATCGAACCGCGCGCAACGTTAATATGCTCATGTGGCATCGGCGGCTGTGGCTCATCGATCACGGGGCGGCCCTGTATTTTCATCACGCTTGGAATCAACACGACAACCATGCGCTGACGCCGTTTTCGCTGATCAAGGATCATGTATTGTTGAAATTCGCGAGCGAGCTCAAGGAGGCGGATGCCGCGCTGCGAGCGCGCATCCCCGTCGACAAGGTCGCGGGCATCATCGAGCTGATTCCCGATGCATGGCTGGCGGATGAACCCGGCTTCGAGAGCAAAGCCCAACAGCGGAATGCCTATCTGAATTACTTCGCGGCGAGACTGGCCTCATCCGACGTCTTCCTCAAGGAGGCCCTGAGTGCACGCGCTTCGCACGTATGACTATGCGGTCGTGCGGGTCGTACCACGCGTGGAGCGCGGCGAGTTCGTGAATGCCGGCATCATCCTGTCTTGCGATGTCGAACGCATCTTGCTGGCGAGTATCGAGCTGGATGAGAACGTGCTGCTCGCCATCGACTCGCGAGTGGACTTGGACCTTGTCAGAGGCGTGCTGCAAAGTATTCCCGCGATTTGTGCCGGCGGGGCAGCGGCAGGCGACATTGGCATGCTGTCCGAACGCGAGCGCTTCCACTGGCTGGTCGCACCGCGAAGCACGATCGTGCAAACCTCGCCCGTGCACACGGGCCAATGCGCCGAGCCCGCCGCGGCGCTGGAGCATTTGATGCAAACGATGGTCCGGCGCTAAACGGACCCGTTTAGTTGCCGCCCGAGCGCAGGGCCGCCGCGGCATCGGCAAGTCCAAAGCCGTAGCCAGGATCCCAGGCGGCTGCCCCCAAGGGCACGGCGGTGCTGCGCAGCGCCTTGAGCACCTGGGCTCGATTAAAACCCGCACTCTCGAGCAATGCTGCCGCGCCGGCAATCGAGGGCACGGCGGCGGACGTCCCGCAGAATTGATTGTTGGTGAGCGTTTTGCCGTCGCTGAAGGGAGTGGTGACGCAGTCCGGGGCCACCAAATCCGGTTTCGCAATCTGCAGCGGAGCGGCGAGACGCGTGTAGTCGAACCCGTCCGGCGCGGCCGCATCCGCGGTAGCCAGGAAATCAAGGCGGAATGGGCCGTGGTTCGACCAGGCTTCGAGCGTGCGTGGCGACAGCGCGAAGGTGGCGCCGACGACCAGTGCGTCCGCGATATCGCCGATCGTGCCGCCTGCGAGTCCCGCGCTGGCGTGCGCCAGCGGCTGGCATTCGATGTTGCATGTCGCGCTCCCCTCCGTGACCTGCACAACCAGGCCTTGAGCCGAACCAGAATCGAGCGATACAGCCAGCCGCACGGCCAGCGCCGCGCCCGTCGTATTGGTGTAATCAAGAACCAAGGTCGGATCCGACTGAGCGCTGACCTGGGTCACCTGCGAGTTGCCATCAAGCAGATAGCCGGTGAGCGCGTGGTTCGCGGGATTGTGCGGCGGATCGTTCCAATTCAGGATGAGTCTTAATCGTTCGGCGGCGGGCACCGTGACCGCATTGAACACATCGCTTGCGCCGCCGCTCGCGGCTCCAAAGTCGAGCAGCATTGCCTGCGAACCGGCGACGTTCGCCGCCGTGGGCACAAATGGCGCTTGCCAGTAGCCGCCATTCTGTTCGTTGCCGGAAAGATGGATGAATATCATTCGATCGTTGACCGTTTCCAGCTGGGCAACGGTCGCGGCGCTGGCATCTGGGTAGAACTGGCCGGAGAACAAAATATCGTCGACGATGATGTCGGCGTGGAAGTTGTTTCCCAAGTCCTGAATGCAGCCGTTGAAATTGAGATCGACCCCGTCGCAGAATCCGAGCGCAGCCTCAGGTGCATGTTGATGAACCAGTTCGAGCATCCAGCTGCCCTCATCGAGCGTGCCCGCGGTGTTTTGGCTGATGTAGATTCCCGAGGGCAGCACACCCGCAGCTTGATAGGACGCGAGGTTGACGACGCCGGTGCTGATGATGCCGACGCGCACGCCGCCGCCACGAAATCCCGCCGCGCGCAGCTGGTCAAGATGCAGGACGGCATCCGCTTCGCTGGTGATGAGGGGTCCGTTCGGCGCCGACGGAGCCCCAGGCGAATTGTTTGCGCTGCCAGAGCCGCCGCCACAGGCGCTCACAGCCATCGCCGCTGCCACGATGCAAATTGCTAGGCGCATGCCTTAAGCCCGCCATTCCATGGCATCGCTTAGTTACCGCGGAATACTGTATTGAGGGCATTCCCGGATGCTGCATCCGAGAATCCATCGAACTTGCCCTGCTCGATGATCAGTTTCGCGGCGCGCATGAATCCGCCCCAAGCCGCACGCGCCAATGCGCCGCCGACGCTCACGCGCCGCACGCCCAATGCGGCGATTTCGGGCATGTTCAGGTCGGCGTTGAAGCCGATCAGCAAGTTGACGGGTTTGGGTGCCACGGCTGCGACGACCGCGGAGATATGTTCCGCCGTGCGGATTCCAGGCGCGTATAAACAGTCGGCTCCCGCGTTCGCGTAGCCTTTGAGTCTGGCAATGGTCTCTCCGATGTCGGGCTGGCCCACCAGGAAGCACTCGGCACGGCCGATCAGCATCGTGTCGCTGCCGGCTTTGTCGATGGCCTTGCGGGCCGCGCGCATTCGATCGACCGCAACGTCGAATTCGAACAGAGGTTTGGATGCGTTCCCGGTCGAGTCTTCAATTGATAGTCCCGCGACGCCGGTTTCTACCGCGAGGCGCACACTGTCGGCGACCCCCGCCGCATCGGGCGAAAATCCGTGCTCGAAGTCCGCGTTGATCGGCAAATCCGTGGCCTCGACCATCTCTGTCAGATGATCCAAGACCCGATCCCGCGACATGCCGCCGTCGCGATGGCCGTGCGACCACGCGAATCCCGAGCTCGTCGTGGCCAATGCCTTGAAACCCAAAGTTTGTAGATACCGAGCGCTACCCACATCCCACGGGTTGGGAATGACGAAGCAACCGTCTTGATGCAGGCGATGGAATGCGCGCCGCTTATCGGCGATGCTCGGACGAACGTGTGGCATGCGAAACTCCTAGGAGCCTGCAGGCTCCTGCTTGATGGCGCGATACCCGATATCAAGCCGGTACTGCACTAGATTCCAGTGTATTGCGTGCACGAGATTGTATGCCTGAAGCTGCGCATCTCTCACGCTGTCTCCCAAGCCGACGGCGCAGAGAACGCGCCCGCCCGCGGTCACAATCTGCTTGCCTTCACGGCGGGTGCCGCCGTGAAATACTTTCCCCGGGAGGAGCGCCGCCGTCTCCAGACCGCTGATCGGATCGCCCTTGCGGAAAGCATCCGGGTAGCCGCCCGCGGCCATGACCACGCCGAGCGCCGCACGCGCGTCCCATTGAATCTCGTACCCCTGCAGGGTGCCGGCAAGCGCCGCCTCGCACAGCTCGATAAAATCGCTTTGCAGGCGCATCAAGATCGGCTGCGTCTCCGGGTCCCCGAATCGACAATTGAATTCCAAGACATTCGGCGTGCCGTCGGCCGCAATCATCAATCCGGCATAAAGAAAGCCCAGGTAGGGATTGCCGTCGCTGCGTAGGCCTCGCAGCGTCGGCTCAATCACCTCGCGCATGATGCGCTGTTGCAGTTGCGGCGTGACAATCGGCGCCGGCGAATAAGCGCCCATGCCGCCGGTGTTCGGTCCCCTGTCGCCGTCGTCGCGGCGTTTGTGGTCCTGGGATGTCGCCAGCGCAACCACTTGCTGATCATTTGCCACGACGATGAAGCTCACTTCCTCGCCCCGCAAAAATTCTTCGATCACGATGGTGTTGCCGGCGGTGCCAAAACTGCCGCCGAGCATGGCGCGTGCGGCGGCAACCGCTGATTCGTGGCTGTCGCAGATCAGGACGCCTTTGCCCGCGGCCAATCCGTCCGCCTTGACGACCAGCGGCAGCCGCTGCGCGCGCACGTACTGCTCGTCGAAGTTCGCCGCCGTGAAGGTGGCAAAACTTGCGGTGGGAATGCGATGACGGGTGAGAAAATCCTTGGTGAATGCTTTCGAGCCTTCGAGCCGCGCCGCCTGCCGCGACGGGCCAAAGCAGCGCCGCTTGGCCGCGACGAAGCGGTCGACTATGCCGGCGACCAGCGGACCTTCGGGTCCGACGATGGTCAGGTCGACATCCTCGGCGATGGCAAATTTCAGCAGCGCCTCAATATCATCGGCGGCGATCTCGACGTTGCTGACTTTGGGTTCGGACGCCGTGCCGGCGTTGCCGGGAGCCACGTAGACGCGCTGAACGCGCGGCGAGGAGGCACATTTCCATGCCAGCGCGTGCTCGCGACCGCCGCCGCCGACAATCAACACTTTCATACCGGTGTCTCTAGTGACGGAAATGGCGCATCCCGGTGAACACCATGGCGATGTCGTGTTCGTCCGCGGCCGCGATCACCTCGGCGTCGCGTCGCGAGCCGCCCGGCTGAATGACGGCTTTGATGCCAAACTCAGCCAGCGCGTCCAAGCCATCGCGAAACGGGAAGAAGGCGTCGGAGGCAACCGAGGCGGATTCCAGCGTCAGACCGAC
>Ga0265760_10000505_pt1 | contig 10944 bp, 19 predicted proteins | sample NZIome_2_FD_200831 | JGI IMG/M metagenome (GOLD analysis project Ga0265760, IMG submission 200831) | Metatranscriptome of rhizosphere microbial communities from Maridalen valley, Oslo, Norway - NZI1 (Metagenome Metatranscriptome) | ecosystem: Host-associated > Plants > Roots > Rhizosphere >...
CGAGGCCCTCGCCGCTTGCGGGCGCGCTCCAGCGGCCGATGGCTCCCGCGGGCAAGCCGCAGACGTTTTCCGAGGTGTTGCGAGCGCACGACGCGCGCCAAGCGGCCATTCGAGCGGCTCATAAGTAGACGCTATCTAGCGTCTAGTTGGGTCGTGTTGCGCTAGGTTGCCTTTCGTGGCAACCTTTGGCTATGGCAAAGCTCGAACGTCCCCTCAACCGCGCATACGTGCGGCGTGCCGCGAAGAAGAAAACCCAACGCCGAACTCGGTCCGCTCCGCTGTTCCTGCGCTTCACCGACGAGGAGCTTGCGCGGCTACGGAAGGCGGCGGGGGAGTTCCCGTTCGCCGCGTGGTGCCGCACGACGCTGCTCAAGCACACGAGCCGCGTGAGCGCATGATGCAAACGTGCAAGGCGTGCGGCTCGGAGTGCCGCAAGGCGCAAGTCGCGCTCGTCTTGCCAGCGGGCAAGCGCGGACGCGTGTGCAAGCGATGCGCGGCGACGGGCTTACTCGTCGTCGGGTCGACGGTCGCGCCGGTCATGCGGCAAGAGCCGCTCTTTTCATCGGACCCCGTAAACGAGGTCGCGCGCACCGTCCGCACGTGGGCACGCCTCATTGGTTCGGAGGTCGAAGCCGGCGCAGAAAAAGATAGCAACGAAGCCACCGCACTATTCGACACGGGCCGCAAGCAAGCTTTCGAGGCAGTTCTGCAACTCATCCAACGAACGAAAGAAACAGGCACCCCATGAGCAATCCAATCGACCCGCTAGCCACGTCCCCCGCAGTCGTCCCGACCGACCCCACGAACCGATACGACGCACCACTCTGCTTCGCGTGCAGCGGGTTCCACAGCTCGGTCACTCAGGGGCTTCTCTGCTTGCAGTTGACCCTTCGCGCGAACCGTCGTCGCGTCGGCGACCTGGAAGCGACGCTACGCGACGTCGACCACGACATTTACATGGGCCACGTCATCACGGCGCGAGAGGCCATCGCGAAGGCGCTCGGCACCGACGCGGCCCCCGTGCTCATCGACACGGTGAGCAAGTGACTGCGCTACGCTCGCGCCATGGGGCTCGTTCGCTGGTGTCGGTTTTTGCTCTGGCGCTGGCGTCTCTCGCGGCAAGTGCGTGCGGCGGCGCCGAAGGTCCGGCCGAAGTGGGACCCGGAAGCGCCGACGATGCCGGAGCGTCCTCCCCCACGTGCGCCGAGCGAGTAGGAGCAGAGAGCCCCTACGCGTGCCCTGGCTTCGATGAGTGGGATGGTGGCCGATGAAGCTCCCGCTACCGCTCGCGAAGTTCTACGCGCAGGGCGACGAGTCAGAATGGCGCGGGCTCGCGCAATGTCGCATTCGTCCAACGCACGTCGTCATCACGAACGGAGTTTCGGACGGCGTCAAGCTAGAGGTGCTCGTGCTCGAGGGTGAAGCCTCGCGCTTCGACCGCTCCTACGACCTATCCGCGCTCGAACCGCTCACGGCGGGCCAGTGGCGATTGCCCGATGACGTGGGCTGGCAGTGGGCGGCCCGCTTCATCGTGCTCCGCATAAAGGGGTCGCTCTCGCCACCTCCCGTTCGAGGACACACCGGGCCGGATGGTTCAATAGTCATCCTGGGAGACGCCGAGCCCGACCCGGACGACGGGCCGGAGCTGTTTCGATGAAGCGGTCCGGCTTCGACCTGGCCCCGAGCTGCCTCCCGTCGACCGCCGAGCTCGCCCCGCTCGAGCCCCCCCCGACCGCCGAGCTCGCCCCGCTCGAGCCCCCCCGGCGCCCCGACGTCCTCTCAATGTTGGACCTTTTCAGTGGGTCTGGCTCCGCGTCGCGCGCTGCACTTGTGAGGGGATGGCGCGTCGTGCGCGTCGACAACGCTCCGGGCACTGCACGCGACGTGCACGCGGACTTGGAGACGTGGGAGCCGTCCGGCTCCTTTGACCTCGTATGGGCCTCGCCCCCGTGCACGCAGCTCTCAACCGCAAGCCGGTCGCGCGACGTTGACGCGGGGCTCGTGCTCGTGCGCGCGGCGCTCCGCATCATTCGCGAAGTGGCTCCGCGATGGTGGGTTCTCGAGAACGTGCATGGCGCAACGCAGGCCATCGGCTCAGTCATCGGGCCGCCTGTCGCACGCCATGGGAGCTTCTACCTGTGGGGAGTTTTCCCCCCCTTCACGGCGCACGTGCCGCGAGACAAGACGAAGCTTTCCGGTCGGCGTCGCGCGGAGCGTCGCGCGGCTATCCCGTGGGGCATAGCCGATGGTCTCGTGCGAGCTTGTGAAGCACTCGCGGTCGAGTTGTCGTGACCCGAATCCGCGCGAACGTCGCGACCCGCTGGTGCCCGGCGTGCTCACTGCGCGGCCGGCGCAGGCGCGCGAATCATGTCTCAGAGCGAGGCGGCTGGCTTTGCTTTCTTCACCACGTGGCCGCGATACGCGGTCGCCTCATCGCGCCGATGCGCCGAGTCGACCGCACGAACGAGCTAGCGTTGCAAACGCTCGCACGACACGAAACCCAAAGAAACAAGCAAAAGGAATAGGCAACACATGGCAACTCCGAAGATTGTATCGATTACCTCGTGCGCGGTCCCAGGCCGCGATAAAACCTTCGTCAACGTGTACGGGCTCGATGACGTGGCGCGCGTGTGGCAGTGGAACGCCAAGCTCGGCGCGTGGGAACCGCACAAGATTCCCGAGAAGCAAGACAGCAAGGCGGGCGGCTGGTGAAAACCGCAAGGCAGGCCACGCGACTCCCGCGAATCGAGCGCAAGCTAGACGCGCTCGCTCAGGGGATTGCTCTACTCTCGGTCGGTATCGCCGTATCGTTCGACGGCGTACACGCAGCCATCGAGGGCAAGCGAAAACCCAAAAAGCCGAAGGGGCGCTAGTCGTGCGGCGGTGGTGGCGTCGGTTCTTCGGTGTGGAGGACGTACGAAACGAGCTGCTTTTGCTCCGCGGCAGTATCGCCGACGCATTGGCGCGACCACCGCTCCCGCCTTTCGTGTGCGTGCTGGTGGAGGCGGACCAGAACAACGAGGACGGGAGCACGCGCAAGACCACGTGCGGCCAGGGTGGAGTGCTCCGCGACGGCGAGCTGACGTTGCAGATGCAAGCGATGGTGCCGATGCGAAACGTGCGCGTAACCGTTTTTTGCGACCTGTCGCGCGTGGAGGTGCGCGGCGTTTTCCTGGGCGTGCACTACGTCAACGCGTGCGTCGGCGAATGCCCTGTCGCGTTCTTCGATGGCTGGCCGGTGGGGGTGCTGCTTCGCATCCCGTGCGGGCTTCGCCGGGCTTGAGGTAGACTCCCCTTCGTGTCCCTTTCGGACCTCGCCGACGCGGCAAGCCTGCTCACCACGCTTTCACGCTGGCGAGCGCCTTCACCTGGAGCAACGCCCATGAGTACCCCCGTACACGGTTGGAACCTGTTTCACGCAATCTCGTCGGCTGTCGACAAGTTTGCGCACATCGTTCACTCGCTTGGCCCTCTGGGCGAGATACTCGCCATCGGGCTCGGCATTCCCCCCGGAGTGACGACGGGCGCAACGGCGCTGCTCATGAAGGTTCACGCGGGCGACCCCAAGGCAAAGGCTCACCTGAAGACCGTGGTCGCGCGCGGAGCCAATTGGAAAAGCTACATGGCGCAGCTAGAGCAAAAGCTACTCGCGCACCCCGACTTTGCGCAGTTCAAGGCGCATGTGGCCAAAGTCAAAGTGCACGGACTCATCGAGTCCGTAGTCGGCGATTGGATGGACCCGCCCGGCTACGACCTTTCTGACCACACGTTCGACCCTCCGGGCTCGCATCTGTCGAGCGGCGTAGGCCGAGGCCATGGCCATCGCCACCACAAGCCCAAGGGGCATCCGCTGGAGGACCCGCAAGAGCCGAACGACCTGCACCCGTCCGCGAACGGTTGCTAGATGCTGACGCGAGCCGAGGGCCGTAGGCAACGCGCGGCAATTATGAAGGACATCGCGCGGGCTGAGAAGGCTCGCGCGAAAGCCGAGCTTGCCGAGCTGCGCGCGCAACTCAAAGCGGCGTACGCGGCCAAGAAAGGCAAGACGCGGTCGGCCCTCGCCGCGTGTCGAGCGGGACGAAAGGCGCAGCGCGCCCGCGCCAAGGCTCGCCGTGCGGAACTGCTCGCGAAGCTCGCCGCGGAAACGTTGCAAGAGAAGCAGTCGGCCCTCGCCGCGTGCGACATGGGCATTGCGTCGGCGCGCTCCCTGGTCGGCCGACACGCGAGCGCCCGCGCCAAGCTCGAAGCCGAGCGAAGGTTCCGCGCGGAGCTTCGACGCATCGAAGCACAGAACCGCGCCCGCAAGCGCGAGCTAACCCCGGCGAAGGTCGCCCGCGACTTGCAGAGCGAAAGCGACGACGAAGTGCGCGCCAACATTCCCCCCGAGCTGCGCGGCCTGTTCAATCGCGTGAAACGGAGCATCAAGGGCACGGGCTACAAGTCGCGCACGGAAGCCTTCCTTCACTACGCGGAAGAAAACCCGGCCGAAGTGTTCGCGGGCATCGACGACGAAACCGAGCGGCTCATTCGTGAACTCGAAGCGCGGGAGCGTGCGGCGTGAGAGCTTGGGTTTTCCGCGACGCGTACACGGGAAGCGGGCCGGTGTGCTTCGCTTTCATGTCGGCACTGGGCCTACTCTCCTACCAGTGGACGTCGTTTTGCTTCGCGCATCGCCACGTGTGGAACTGACGCCGTGACGCACGCGCAAGCCATGCTCGAAGCGCTCAAGGTCGCCGCTCGGGACTACGTCGATTCGACCGAGGGCCCCGCGGAACCGCTCGCGGGCTTGCAGGCGGCGGCCCGCTTGCGCCTGGCCGCGAAGGACTGGGTTGCAGCCGAGCGACGCGCGGTAGACGTACGTATACCCGCCCCGTCGCGCTAAACGCCTCTCCTGGGGGCTGGGGCCGTCTAGGCCCCAGAGTGAGAACGCCATGCCGAAACGAACGCAGCGGCCACAGCTCTCGCGAGCGCGACCCCTTCCAGGCTCCGACACACCCGTCCCCTTAGCGCCCTCTCGCTTGCGACTGCGCTTGTGGCCACGCGTTCGCGCTGCACACGTGCCAGGGACGAAGGAGCCGAAACCGCGCCTGCTCCGCGTGTGAGTGCCCGTACTACATAGCGGACACTCCCGCGCCAGCGTCCGCGGCGCCAGCCGCCTCGTAAGAGCACAACCTGTGTTTCCATGCCAAAAGGGAGAAGAGGTGGAAGTATGGGAGAAGCAAGGCGAAAGGTAGTGCAGGCAACGCCAGCAATAGACGTCGCTGGCTCCACTCTATTGGACGTTGTCCAGGAACTAGGACAAGGCATAGACCGAGAGCTCGGTTCGGTGACGGCAACTTGCCCCTTTTGCGGGGGAACGTACGCGGCTGGGTACCTCGACGCGGTGAGCCGCGACCGCACGAAACCGGACGGCGAGCCGCAATCGACCATTCGGCACTCGGCGCCCCCTTGTCTACGGTTTCTCCTCAACGCTCGGCAGTACCTCGGTGACGCGAACAAGCTCGCTCGCGACCGTCGGCAGTTGACGTAGCGGGGCGTGTCGCCATAAAAAAAGCCCCTTGGACCGACGAAGGAACAAGGGGCAAACAGAGACAGGAAGGGGGGGCTTCGTGTCGCTGATTCGTGCAAAGTAGAGCCGAATCGTCGGCTCGGCAAGCGTCGTACGCCCTGCGGGCTCGTGCGCGGTACCTGACTGGCTCGAAACGCGAGCGCGGATGTGGAGCCTGGAGCGTGCAAACGCTGGAGTGCGACCCGTGGCTAGAGGTCCGGCGAGACGAGGGACGCTCGCGCGCCCGCTGGTGTGGCCTCATGACGTGCGGCCACATCTGGACGTGTCCAGTATGCGCCCAAGCCAAGCGTGCCAAGCGCGGCGAGCTGCTAGACGCGGCGATTCGTGGGAGCGGTGGACGCTGGCAGATGCTGACGTTCACGGTGCGTCACCACGAGGGGCAACCTCTGGCAACAACGCATGCGGGACTAATGACCGCCGTGCGCAAGGCGCGTCAGTCGCGCTCTGTGCGGGCCATCTACGACGCTAACGTCACGATGAGTGCGCGCGCGGTCGAGATTCCGTACGGGAAAAACGGCTGGCACCCGCACTGCCACGTGCTTTTGCGTACGCAAGAGTGGTCAGAAACCGAGCGCGAGAAGCTTCTAGACGCGTACAAGTGCGCTGTGAGAGCGGCTCTAGGCGACGCGTACCTGCCCGATGACGTGCACGCGGTTTTCTGGTCCGACGGATTCGACGCAGCCGACGCAGCCCAGCGCGGCCAGTACCTCACGAAGCTCGCCTTTGAGGTGTCCGGGCTCGGCGCGAAAACGGGCAAGCAGGGCAGCCTTTCCGCGTGGCAGGTGTGCGACCGCGCGGCGCGCGGCGAGCAAAAGTATCTGCGTCTCTGGTCCGAATACTACGCGGCAACGAAGGGCCGCAGAGCCTACGAGCTGGACGAGCGCGCGACCGAGGCGGGCAAACGTCAACTCATCATCGACGCAGACGACAAGGCGCAAGCGCGCGACCGCGTCGGCGTCGACACGGTCGACCCTGAGCTAGAGCCCGTCGTGCGCGTGCCCGTGAAAACACGCGACTTTGAGTCACTGCGACGCGCGGAGCAGTGGCACCCATCAATCCTCGCGGACGTGCTCGCCGACGTCGAGCGGGGCGCTGGCGTGCTGGATGCCATCGCGCGATGGGTCGTGTACGCTCGGAGCGAGGCCGCAGCATGAGTGACGCCGAGGACGTCGCCGCAATCCAAACGTTTCTGAAAAACACGTCGACGCAGACGAGCGCCGCTGTGGCGTCGTGCGCCGCGCTTGACCAGGCGACCAAGGATGCCTGGTACACGCTCGCGGGACGGATTCAGGCGTACGTGTCGCAAGAGCCCGCCCCCCTCGACCAAGGCCAGCGCTTGCGCGGCGAGCTAACGGCCATGATGGCAACCTTGAAGGCGAAAGGGTGCGGCGACGTCGCGCAAGAAGCGGCGACCGCTCCCCCTCCCGTCCTGGCGCCTCCCCCGGTGGGCACTCCGAACCCGCTGCTTCACCTGTTCGACAACCCGCTCCCGCTTCTCGTGCTCGTAGTGCTCGTAGCTCTCGTCACGCAGAAGGGCAGACGATGAGGCAGACATGCGAGTAAGAATGCAGACGAGCGGCGGCGCAACAGCGGCGTCTAACACCGGGTGGGCTGGCCTCATCATCCTCGCGTTTCTGGTGCTCGCGGTGACTGCGCCGAAGCGAAAGGGCGGGCGCTAGGACATTATTTGACACGGTAGAGCCCGCGCCCGTACTCTGAGGGGCATGGCCAAGAAGCGGACCGCGTCGCACGCAATCGTTCAGTACCGGCGAGCGCCCTCGCCCAAGCCCATCATCATCCGCCAGCGCGCGGCCCCCGTGAAGAAAAAGCACCACGGACGCAGGCACCACGCGGGCAAGGGCAACCTTCAAAAGACCATGACCGGCGCTGCCGTCGGTGGCTTTCTCATCGGGTTCATCGAGAAGCAATTCCCGACGCTCCCCACGTTGCCAGTCGTCGGCAAGAAGGGCGCTATCGCGCTCGTCGCATACATTGTGGCGAGCAAGGGCGGGCAGATTGGCGCGGTCGCGCGTGACGTCGCCACGGTCGCCGCGGGAATCGCGGGATACGAGTACGGCTCGACGGGCAAGGTCACCGGGGAGCTCGTTCGACAGGTTTCGGGGCTCGCGTCGCAGGTTTAGTCAACTTCACCCGTAGGAGGGTTTTTCAATGAGCATCATGGGCAGCATCATGGGTGGACACGACGCGGACTTGGACGGCGACGTCTCGGAAGGCGTGGCAGCGGTGCTCGGCGAGCTTGCCGAGGTCATCGGAAAGAAGCACCCGCATCGGCGAGGCGCCCCGCACCTCCCCCCGCGTCCGGGTTGGCGCGACAACGAGCTGGCGCCAGGCGTCGTCATGCCGGACGAGGGCATGCACCCTCTTCCTCTCACGCCGCTCCAGAACAACGGCGGCTTTACCGCGGCGTTCCCGAGCATCACGTTCCAGGGCCAACTCCAGGTGCCGTTCCGCGCGGAACGTCTCTTGGCGCAGTCCGCACGCGTCAACGGAGGCGGGACCGCGGTCGGCCGCATCCTGGGTCAGTTCTTCGTGGGCGTTCACCTGCAACAGGCCGAAATCTTCGGGCTCGACGTGGAGCTCATCGGCGCGGTAACCGCCTTCGGAACCCGCATGACGCTCCACCAGGCGCCTCCCGGCGTTTTGATTCGCGTGATAACGACCATTAGCCTCGTGCCGACTCCCCCGGACACGGTCGACCTTCCGTCGATGCTGTTCTTCGGCCGCGTCGTCCACTAGGCCAAGCCGGTAGCGCACGCGCCCGCGGTCGTAGCCATAGGTTGCCTACGTCGCGGGCGCTTCACTTCGTGGAGGCCTGTTCGCCGTGGAGCTGAGAATCGCAGTCCCTGAGGCTCACGTATCCGAGGCCGTCCTAAACCCGGCGCTGGAAACGGTGACGCGCGTCAACGAGAAGCTGCTTCGCGACGGCAAGATTCCGAGCTTCGACGAAGGGCTCAAGCTCGGCGTGAAGTGGCAACCGGAACCAGACGGCCAGCCCGAGTCATTCGACCATGGCGGCGTAGTCATGGCCGGCCCGCGTTGGGGCGCAAAGCATCCCGTTGGCGACTGCGACGACTTGGCCCCCTGGGCAGCGGCGAGCATGCGCGCGAGCGGCGAGGACCCTGGAGCTCGCGCGGTCGTGCGCCGGAGCGGTCCCGGCCTCTGGCACGCGTACGTCAAGAGAAGCGACGGAACCTCGCGCGACCCGAGCGAGGAAGCAGGGATGAACGCGGTGAGCGGCTCGCGCGCCTTTGGCGTAGGTGCGGCCGTCGTCCCGTGCATGTTCCCACCTTGCGGCGCAGTCGTTGGCGGACCCGGACCCCGGCCCTCGCTGGCACTGCGCCGTGTTATTTCGGCAAAGGGTAACGTCGGCTTCGATGCGCGTTGCGACTTGCCCATCGTCGGCACGACCTTGGATGACGAGCGCGGCAAGGAGCTGCACACGGCGGAAGACTGGGCGGTATCGACGTCGCAACGCTCGCGCACGGCAAGTCAGGCCATCATCGGAGCGATTGCCGCCGCTCACCTCGTGGGAAGCTCGGCAGGCATCGCGAAGCGCGACCATTTGAGGCGCCTTGTCGCGATTGCAGGAATTCTCGGCGGCGACGACCCGCGGGACCTGCTTCGCGTGCTGGGGAGGTCAGCCGTAGTCGGCGCGCTCCCTTTTGTGAGTGCGCTCGCGGGTGGGCTTGACCGGGCGGAAGTCGGTTTCAACTTTGGAAAGTTTCTAAAGACGTTTGAGCCGCTCGTGTCGACGGCGGTTTCATTCATTCCCGGCGTGGGCCCCATCGTGAAAGAGGGAATGGACCTCACGACGCAGGCCCTCACGAGCAAGATGAACCCGGCCGACATTGCGCGCGGCGCTCTGAACCTTTCAACGCAAGCCTTCGGACCGAACGCAGCAACCGCGATGGCAACCGACGTTCTAAACACGGTCGCTCCCCTGCCAGGCCAGAAGGTCGTGTGGACGGTGACGCCTGCGGTCGCGCCGAGTCACTTTACCTACGTGTCGAGCAACCTGTGAGCAAGAGCCAAGACGAGTTCGACCGCCTCGTTGCACGCGTCCACCGGACGCTTGACGAAGGCAACTTTCCCGGAACCGCGAACGCGTTTCCCCCCGGCGGTGGCCAAGGCTTTAGGCCCCCCAACACGGCGGGCAAAAACTCCCCATTGCGCTGGGGGTATCAAAGCCTCTACTCGTTCAACAACGCGAGCGCGCAGATTTTCGCGACCAACCCTTTCGCCGAGGTCGGCTACTTCCAATCGCCGCTACTCGTGTCGGCGAGCCAAGGCCGCCCGCTCCGCTGGCACATCCACGCTCAGTTCACGTTCGACAGCGACTCCGCATGGGGCCTGGACGCAAACCTGTGGATACTCCAGGCCGTTGCGCAACCCGGCGTAGGGCAGACCAACCCGAGCGTTTACAAGACCGTGCAATACACGCCGTCCACCGGCGTCGTGACCACGTTTTTCCCGGACCCCGTCGCGCAAGCAACCGTGCCGTTTGCGCCCATCGACATCGACTTTGTGCTCCCCGCGAGCGCGCTCTACGTGCAATTGACCATTTCCGGCGAGCGGCCCCCCGTCGTCGCTCCCCCTCCCGCGGTGTACACGGGCGTCTTGAGCGCGTGGGCTGCGCCTTACTTCTCGCTTCCCTCGGAGATAGTCTAGGCGCCATGGTCAACGTTCTTCGTAACTGGCTCCTCCGAAAACCCATGCCTGCGTTTCTTCGGTGCAAGTGCATCGACGGCCAGGTGCGCACCATCAAAGTCGACCACGCGTCAAAAAAGAAGTGGGTCGACGCGGAGCAGGCCATCGACGCCATGGGCGCGATGAGTGTCGAAGCTCTCGATGCGAAAGAGCACACGCTACGGCTGACGGAGATTGAGCCCGACCCGCTCGACGCTCCGCCCGTGGCAGCGTTGCCCGTGGTGGCCGCGCAGTCCCCCGAGCAAAAAACGCTCGAAGTCTTCGCGCGGCTGCTAGCCGAAGCCTACAAGAACGGGGCGGCGTCGACCGAACATCCCGTAAAGATGGCTTTCGACACGTTGGGCCAGCTTCTCTCGCTCATGATGAAACGGCTGGACGAGGTGAGCGCGCGAGAGGCTCGCCAAATCAACGCGGCGCTCAAGGTCGCGCAAGGCGAAACCGTCGAACCGTCCGAAGACCCTCTCATGAGTCTCGTCGGGCAGTTCATGCAAGGCGCGCAAATGGCCAAAGCCTTGAACGGGGCCGCGGAGCCAAAGGAGTAGGAACCTGTGGAAGCTCTGCTAGGCGTTTTCGTTCTCATCCACTTGTGGCGCTACTTCACTGGCGAGGAGTCGCCCGAGCATCAAGCCGCGCGCGCAATGGCGGAC
>Ga0265760_10000506_pt1 | contig 10934 bp, 8 predicted proteins | sample NZIome_2_FD_200831 | JGI IMG/M metagenome (GOLD analysis project Ga0265760, IMG submission 200831) | Metatranscriptome of rhizosphere microbial communities from Maridalen valley, Oslo, Norway - NZI1 (Metagenome Metatranscriptome) | ecosystem: Host-associated > Plants > Roots > Rhizosphere > Soil...
GTTTGCGTTGCGTGAACTGCGCCGGGGGGCGCCCGAACCGGTGGATGTGATCGCGCTGCCGGCGCACGCGCCTTTCGGTGCGGTGGAGATCGATGCGGGCGGCTGCACGCTGTGCCTTTCCTGTGTGTCGGTATGCCCGACGCATGCGCTGACCGATGATTCAGAGCGGCCGATGCTGCGTTTCTCGGAAGAAACGTGTGTGCAATGCGGACTGTGCGCGGCGACCTGCCCCGAGCGGGTCATCACGCTCAAACCTCAGCTCGATTTTAGGAGCAGCGCCGGCAGCGCTCGAGTCCTGAAAGAGGAAGAACCGTTCCGGTGTATCCGCTGCCGCAAGCCGTTCGGCGTTAAGAGTACGATCGAACATGTCCTGGCGCAGCTTAAGGACAAGCATTGGATGTTTAAAGACGCTCCCGAGCGGCTCGATCTCATCAAAATGTGCGAGGACTGCCGGGTGGCATTCGTCTCAGAAAAGGATTTCGATCCCTATGCACCGCCGCGCGCCCCGGTGCGCACCACCGAGGACTATTTGCATCAGCGCGATGCCGGCCAGACCCCGAAAAAGCTCGATAGCTGAGAGCGACTATTTGGCTGGGGCCACGCTCGCGTGGCCCGGCGGTTCGGCGGAGCGTTCTTTCGCAAGCGTCTCCGCCAACCATTGATCGTGGTGTTCCTTGGCCCAGTTGAGGTCCACTTCGCCCGTGCCCATCGCCTCGAAGGCGCCTTCCATGCCGAGCGTGCCGATATAGATGTGCGCGAGAATCATAGCGATAAACAGAACCGCGACGCTCGCGTGAACTGCCTGTGCAATATGCATCGAGCCAATGGTGGTTCCGTAGAACGGAAACAGCAGCAGCAGCCCAGTCACGGCAACCGCCGCGCCCGCGCCGAGCGCAAGCCAGAAGACCATTTTCTCGCCGGCGTTGTATCGGCCCGCGGGTGCATGCTTGGATTTGATGAAGCCGCCGCCCTGTTTCAGCCAATCGATGTCGACTCTTTTGGGGATATTGTCCTTGAGCCAAAGCGTCACGATCAGGATCAATCCTGCCATGAAGGAAAACCCGACGAAGTTATGCGCATACTTGGCGCCTTGCGAGAACGTACTGAACGCTTCATGCCCGATGAGCGGCATCAAGAGCAGTTTCCCGAAAGTGATATTCAGACCCGTCAAGGCGAGGACGACGAAAGAGACCGCCGTGAGCCAGTGCGAAAAGCGCTCGAAGGCGCTGAAGCGTTTCACCTTCTTGCCGGAACGGCCCGCGGAAATCCGGATCCTTCCGAATAGCCAGTAGGCGAGCGCCAACACGGCGATCATGCCGAGTATGATGATTGCGCCCAGCCAGTGCAGCGTGACTTCATGAAAATAAACCCACGTACGTCCGGCGGGTTGTATGAGCACGCTGGCTCTCTTGTCGGGAATATCGATTCGTCCTTGAATTCTCGGCTCGTGTTGCAGCAGCGTCTGTTCCTTGACGGCGCCCGCGTCAGGATCCTCCACCGGCGCGTTCGGGTCGGTGCGTTGGGCGTTCGCCTGCAGCGCAACGGCGAGCAGCGTCAAGAACACCAGCGGTGCGAGGGCATGGCGGGTTCGCGCGAGCATTCTCAGCATCATATTCACCCTCTGCGCATCGTCACACGTGATAAGCCGTCATCCAGCCCCAAGCACCGGATCCGTAGCCGCGCCGCAGTACCCGCTCCTTGTAAATCTGAGCGATGATGTCGCCGTCGCCGGCCAGCAACGATTTGGTCGAGCACATTTCCGCGCACAGCGGCAGCTTTCCCTGCGCCAGCCGGTTGGCGCCGTACTTCTTGTATTCTTCGGCACTACCGGTTGCTTCCGTACCGCCGCCGCCCGCGCAGAAAGTACATTTGTCCATTTTGCCGCGGGAGCCGAAATTGCCGACGCGCGGATATTGCGGCGCGCCGAACGGACATGCATAGAAGCAGTAGCCACAACCGATGCACAAATCCTTCGAATGCAGCACGACCCCTTCTTCGGTGGGAAAGATGCAGTTCACCGGGCAGACCGCGGCGCAAGGCGCGTCGGTGCAATGCATGCAGGCCATCGAGACCGACCGCTCCCCCGGCAGACCGTCATTGATGGTCACAACCCTGCGCCGATTGATGCCCCAGGGCACCTCATTCTCGTTCTTGCACGCGGTGACGCACGCGTTGCAATCGATGCAGCGGTCGGCGTCGCAAAGAAACTTCATCCTCGCCATGTACCCTTCCTTCCCGCTCGAATCTGACTTATCCCGCCCGGATCTGACACAGGGTCGCCTTCGGTTCCTGCATGCCGGTGGCCGGATCGTAGCCATAAGTTGTCAGGCCGTTCACGCTCTCACCGAGCACGTAAGGGTCCGCACCCTTGGGATATTTGCTGCGTTGATCGACACCCTGCCACCATCCGGCAAAATGAAAGGGCATCCATGCCAAACCCTTGCCCACACGCTCGGTCACCAGGGCCTTCATCCGCGCTTTCGAATGGCTCTCAGGTCCCGTGACCCACACCCAGCTGCCGTCGCCGATCCCCCGTTCCGCCGCGTCGGCGGGATTGATCTCGACGTACATCTCCTGTTTCAGCTCCGCCAGCCATCGGTTCGAGCGCGTCTCCTCACCGCCCCCCTCGTACTCGACCAGACGGCCCGAACTCAAGATCAGCGGGAAGTCCTTGACGACGCCCTGGTCGACGGCGGTTTTCTGAACGGTAAATCCCGTGTTGGGCACGCGGAACTGGCGGGCATCCGGTAACGTCGGATATTTGGACACAAGGTCGGGCCGTGGCGTATAGATCGGCTCCCGATGAACCGGGACCGGATCCGGCAAATTCCAGGCGATCATGCGCGCTTTACCGTTGCCATAGGGGCTGCAGCCGTGTTTGATCGCCACGCGCTGAATGCCGCCGGACAAGTCGGTCGACCAGGATACGGTTTCCGGTTTCGCACCGCCCACGCGTTGAATAACCGCCATCTCCTCCGCCGTGAGATCCTTGTCCCAGCCGAGCTTTTTCAGCACGCCGAGTGTGAACTCGGGATAGCCGTCCTTGATCTCCGAACCCAACGAATATGATCCGTCGGCCAGGAGGTTTTCATGAAGCTCTTTTTCGATCTCTTGGCCGTTCTCCACGACTTTACGTTTCACGACGCGCTCGACGCCGAAGCGCGCGCGGAACGTGCCGCCGCCATCGGCCACGGACAAATTGGTGTTGTAAAGCACCGGCGAGCCGGGGTGCCGCAGTGCCGGTGTTCCCCAGCACGGCCACGGTAGCCCGTAGTAATCGCCGCCGACCTCCGGATCGTCCTTCGGCGCTCTCAGGGTCACCAAGTCGAATTTATTTTGGTTCTTCATATGCGCCTTGAGGCGCTCCGGCGACTGACCGCAATAACCGGTGGACCAGCCGCCGCGATTGATCTCGCGCAGGATATCCTCCGCGGACACCGCGCCGTTCTCGACCTTGATGTTTTTGAACATCTTGTCGGCGAACCCCAGCTTGCGGGCGAACATGTACATGACGTCGTAGTCGTTCTTCGATTCGAACACCGGTTTCACGATCTGCTCGCCCCACTGCAGCGAGCGATTGGAAGCGGTGCGCGATCCGTCCATTTCGAAACTGGTGCACGCCGGCAGCAAATAAGTCCCGTTTTTCCGCCCCGAGAGCACTGCCCAGGTCGTTGGGTACGGATCGCACACCACCAGCAGATCCAGCTTCTCAATGCCGCGCACCGATTCGGGCATACGGGTGATCGTATTGGCGCCATGCCCCATGATAAACATGGCCTTCAACGTATCGGGCTGGCTCACTTGGTCCTTCGGCAGGAGCGTGGCATCGAACCAGCGCGTGCTGGGTATGCCGGGACTTTCCATTAATTTCTTGTCGGCGAAGCGCGAGAGCATCCAGTCGTAGTCGACCTCCCACACGCGGCACCAATGCCGCCACGCGTCTTCGGAAAGGCCATAGTAGAGAGGAAGACTGGTGACATCGAGTCCGAGATCGGTCGCTCCCTGAACATTGGTATGACCGCGGAAGATATTCGCGCCGCTGCCGTAACCGCCGACGTTGCCGGTGGCGAGCAGCAACAGGCAGCTGGCGCGGACGTTGGCCGTGCCGGTCGCAAATTGCGTCTGACCCATGGCCCAGATCAACGTCGAGGGCCGTTCGGTTGCGAAAACTTCAGCCACATGCCTGACCTGCGCTTCCGGCAATCCGGTAACGCGTTCGACCTCCGCCGGCGTCCACTTCTCGACCTCCGGCATAACGTCTTCCAGCCCGTACACGCGCTGGCGCATGAACTCCTTGTCCTCCCAGCCATTCTTGAAGATGTGCCAGAGCATGCCGTAGATGGTGGCAATATGCGTGCCGGGACGTACGCGCAAAAACTCGTTCGCATGCGCGGCGGTACGCGTCAGCCGCGGATCGATGACGATCATATTGGCGCGGTTGAGTTCCTTGCCCTCGAGAATGTGCTGCAACGAGACCGGATGCGCCTCGGCCGGATTGCCGCCCATGATCATGATGGTCTTGGAGTTGCGAATATCGTTGTAGCTATTGGTCATCGCACCATAGCCCCAGGTGTTGGCGACGCCGGTGACGGTGGTGGAATGACAGATGCGTGCCTGGTGATCGGAATTGTTCGTGCCCCAGAAGGCGGCGAACTTGCGGTTCAGGTAGGCCGCTTCATTGGTGAACTTGGCCGATCCCAACCAGTAGACCGATTCCGGTCCGGACTTCGCTCGCACTTCGAGCAGTTTGTCGCCGATTTCATCGATGGCCTTGTTCCAGGCAATTCGCTGCCACTGGCCGTCGATCAATTTCACCGGATAGCGCAGCCGCCGCTCGCCCACCACATCGTCACGAACGGCCGCACCCTTGCAGCAGTGCGAGCCGCGATTAATCGGGCTGTCAAAATCCGGCTCTTGACCGATCCAGACGTCGTTCGCGACTTCGGCGATCACCGAGCAGCCCACCGAGCAGTGGGTGCAGAGGTTCTTGCGGCGCGAGACCGTGGCGCCCGGTGCCGGCGGCGCGCCGGCGGCCGCCTTGCGCACGCTGCTTAAGGTAAGCGCACCAAGCCCGGCGAGACCACTGGCGATGAGGCCTGAGCGACGCAGGAAGGATCGCCGGTCAAGATTTCCTTGCGATTCGCGCGCGACTGACGGCGTACCCGCACCGTGCCGTTGCTGGAGTTCTGTTTTTTTGATGAGCATGACGTCACTTCACCGGATAACGGTTGACTCGGTAGAACGTCTGAACTTCTGGCGAGTTCGCCTGATACAGCGGTTTGCGTTTGTCGCGCCTTAGCTCGGCGGGAGTTGGGCTCGATGCGGTTCCTATCGCGACCACGGCGCCGGAAACCGTCACCGCGAGAAGCAGGTCACGACGACGAATCAGAGTTTTGCGCTGCTTGCTCATGGGAACCCGTCCATAAACTTGCCATCGCCGATGATGCACTCGCTTAGGCTGCGAGACTGCCGCACCGCCAACTCGATAATCAGCACCGGTCAGTAATAAGTCAATGGAACAAGTAAAAATTTCGCCGCCAGCGACGACGTGCTGCGCGGCGCGGCAGACCGCTCTGCGTGAGCTCGGCCCCACACCCGCAGGGCCACTATAATCAATAATTTGCGATTCTTTCCTCAGGTTGCCTGCACTGTGCTTGCGGCAATTTAGAACGCGCCCCACTCAGCCGCATGCACGCGCCATTTATCCCACGGTTTCTGCCAAGACTTCGCTACATTGTCGGGGTCATGAATGACCCTCAGACTGCCCAGCCGCCCCACTCCGCCGCCCCGACCGGGAGCCCGTTTCGGCACACGGCCTTCACGGTGATCTGGATTGCGACGGTGGTCTCGAACATCGGCGGCTGGATGTACAACGTCGCCTCCGGCTGGCTGATGACAAGCCTTGACCCCAACGCGCTGATCGTTTCGCTGGTACAGGTTGCAAACAGCCTGCCGATGTTTCTGTTTGCGATACCGGCGGGCGCGCTCGCCGATATTGTGAATCAACGGCGCTTCCTGATCTTTGGTGAGTCTGCCATCACGATCACCTCGATCGCGTTCGCGGCATTGGTATGGCTTCATCTGATTACCCCCGTCACTCTGTTGGTGTTTAGTTTTGTCGTGACGGTAGGCTCGGCTATGACTGCGCCCGCTTGGCAGTCGGTTGTCGCCAAACTGGTGCCAAAGCAGGATCTGCCGGGAGCCGTCGCCGCCAATAGTGTGGGGATCAACGTCAGCCGTGCGATCGGACCCGCGCTCGGCGGCATCATCGTCGGAACGCTGGGAATTGCGGCGCCCTTCTGGTTCGATGCCTTCAGCAACATTGGGGTCATCGCAGCGCTCATCTGGTGGCGTGCGCCCAAGAAAAGCGGCTCGCCCCTGCCGCCCGAGCCTTTCGGAAGCGCGGTACGTACCGGGCTTCGCTATGCTCGATACAATTCATATCTCAGCGCCACTCTGGTTCGAACGATTGCCTTCTTCGTGTTCGGCAGTGCTTACTGGGCACTGCTGCCGCTGGTCGCGCGGACTCAGATCGTCGGCGGCCCCGCTTTATACGGAGTGATGCTCGGCACCATTGGCGCCGCTGCCGTGGGCGGTGCCTTCCTCCTGCGCCGGCTCCGGGAAAAGCTCGGAGCCGATGTGCTCGTTGCGGCGGCCAGTCTCGGCACCGCGCTGGCAACGGCTTTGTTTGCAATCGCTCACCAGCCGGCGACCGCAATTGTTGCCAGCTTCATCGCCGGCGCTTCGTGGATCGCCGCTGTTTCCAGCCTCAACGTCTCAGCGCAGGTTGCGTTACCCGAGTGGGTTCGCGGTCGGGGCCTCGCCATGTATGTGACCGTCATGTTCGGCGCGTTGACCATTGGCAGTGCGATTTGGGGCGAAGTTGCCGCGATTGCCGGACTGCCGGCCGCTCTTCTTTTCGCCGCATTGGGCGCGATTATCGGCATCCCGCTTACGTGGCGCTGGAAGCTGCAGACGGGAGCTAATGTCGACTTCTCGCCATCGATGCAGTGGCCGGACCCGGTCACGACTCACGCAATCGAAGCGGACCGAGGACCTGTTCTGGTAACGGTCGAATACCGCATTGATCCGAAGAATCGCAAAGCTTTTCTACATGCGGTCGGCCAAAACTCGCGCGAGCGCCGCCGCGATGGCGCTTATGATTGGGGTATTTTCGAGGATCCGGCCGATGAGGGCCGCTTCGTTGAGACCTTTCTAACCGATTCCTGGCTCGAGCATCTGCGACTGCACCGGCGCGTGACCAAAGCCGATCTGATATCTGAGCAGGCTGTACGTCGCTTTCAAATCGGAGAAGCGCCCAAGACGACACATCTGGTCAGTGCGGCTCGCAGCTAAAATATGTTCTTGATCATATTCTGGATTCGTCTAGGCTCTCGAGCATGCTCGTTAGCTATGAGAAAACCAACGGAGTCGCCAGAATCTCCATGGACGATGGCAAAGTAAATGTCATGTCCACATCCATGCTGAGTGAATTGATGCTCGCCTTCGAAAGAGCGGAAAAAGCCGCGGTGACGGTGATTCTCACTTCCGGCCGCCAAGGAATCTTCTCCGCCGGTTTCGACACGAAGATTTTGGCGCGAAAAAACCCTCAAGAGGTATACCAAATGGTGAAGCTTGGCGCGGAACTGGCTGCACGCGTCTTGGCATTCCCTCACCCGGTCGTGATTGCCTGTCCTGGACACGCCTATCCCATGGGTGCGTTCTTGCTTCTCGCCTCCGACTTTCGGATCGGCGCCGATGGCCCCTTTAGAATTGGGTTGAATGAGGTCGCGATTGGAATTCCGGTGCCCACGTTTGGCTTGGAATTGGCGCGCCATCGATTGCTCCCGGCCTATCTGCAGCGCACCGCCCTCACCGGTGAGATGTTCGGCCCCGCGGAGGCCGTGACGGCCGGATTTCTCGATCGCGTGGTTCCCGCGGACAGTCTGCAAGACACTGCCGACGCCATCGCAACTCTCCTGGGAAAAATCGATCTTGCTTCGCACGCTACGACCAAGCAGCGCCTGCGCGGGGCGGCGCTACGCACGGTGCGCGCGGCGATCGACTCGGAAATCTCGCTGGAAAACTATCAGCGAACGGCGGCTGCCGCGACGAATTTCGCGCAGGTAACCGATACGCGTAATTGATCGTGCCTGGACCGACGGAGCTCACTTACATGGCGAATTCAATCGCGCGCAAAGGGACAACAAGGCAAAGTATCCTGGAAGCCGCAAACCGGTTGTTCGCCGCGAAAGGCTACGAGGCAACGTCGATCGACGAAATCATGCGCGCATGCGGCTTAACACGCGGTGGATTTTATGCGCACTTCTCCAGCAAAGAAGAACTCTACCGGAATGCCCTCGCCCCCGGCCGCTCGATAGACGCTCTGCTTGGAGAATACCTCAATACATCGGAATCGGTCAGCGCACGACTGTCGCCGGCAGTCGCTTTTTTGGCAATCGATGTCGGCAGCAAATCTCGCGAAGTCCGCGCGGCCTATACCGAAGCATTCACCTCCATTAGCGAGAAGCTGCTAAGCCACACGAAGACGAGTCAGTGCTCCGCCGAGAGCCGCAGCCTTTCCGCCGCAGCCCTCATAGTCGGAGCTCTCGCGGTCGCCCACACAACCGATAACCCCGACTTAAGATCGAAGCTGCTGCATTCTTGCAGGGAAAATGCCGGAGCGCTGCTCGGCGGCGGTGACCGCTTGACTACCTCGTTCTTCTGGGAACCCGCGCCGCACATGCCAAATTGCGCCACACGCAGTTTGTGTCACACCTAGCGAACAGGCTGGCTTTCACTGCGCCAGCCGCCGCCCAGCGCCTTGAACACCGCGACTTGGTCCTGAACCAAGGCGGCATCGGATGCAGCGACCGCGGCGTCGATGGCGACCAAGGATTGTTCCGTGGTGAGTAAATCGAGATTGCTGAGCGCGCCGGCGCGAAATTGATCCTGAGCGAACCCGTAGGCCGCATGCACCTTGTCTTGGGCATCGCCGAGTGCCTGTCGGGTATCCAGGGCCGCGCTATACGCTGCGAGTGCTTGCTCGGTTTCTTTGAGCGCGGTAAGTACCACGCCATCGAACGATGCGAGCGCCGAGGTCTGCTCGGCCTTGGCTTGATGCACCCGTGCGCGCGGCGCCGCCATGTTGGGAAAAGTCCAGCTGATCGAAGGGCCGACGCCCCAGGTTCGGCCTATATTGTTGTTGAGCTGGGAAAGCTCAATTGCCTCGCCGCCGTAAAGACCGACCAGGCGGATGGTGGGATACAAATCAGCCGTCGCTACGCCAATTTCGGCCGTTGCGACCGCGAGGCGTCGGTCCGCCTGGCGTACATCGGGACGGCGCTTGATGAGTTCCGTGCCATCACCCACCGGAATGAGGGCGGTCAGGTGCGGCGGCGTCATGCATGACATCAGCTCATTCGGTGCTTGCGCGGGCGTTCGGCCGAGAACCGCGCTCAACTCGAACAGTTCCGCGCGCCGTTGACCCTCGAGCACTGGAATGGCTGATCGAACCTGGGCGACCAAGGCCTGCGCCCGGGCCACATCGTAATCGGAGTTGGCGCCCGCCTCGTGGCGCTTCACGGTGATATCGGCTTCGTGGGAGACCACGGCGAGCGAATGGTTCGCAACGCTGAGTTCCTCGCCCAGCGCGCAGATCGCTGCGTAGGCGCGGGCGGTTTCCGCGGCCACAACGACGCGCACTTCGTCGCGAATCGCGGCGACCGCGTCCGCATTGGCATTCGCCGCCTCAATGGCGCGGTGGACGCGACCGAACAGGTCAACTTCGTACGCGGCCTGAAAGATATCCTCGAACAGCCAAAACGTCTGCGGCGGACGCCCGGTCAGCTCCAGAATCTCATCGGTCGCGGCGTCACGTCCATAGATGCCGCCTGCGACCGCCGCCGTCGAAGGATAGCGCTCGGCATGCACCGCGGAGAGTGCCGCCCGCGCCGCCGCGAAGTTCGCGTCGGCCGCCGCGAGGCTGCGGTTCGCCCGCAGCGCTTCTTGCATGAGCGCGTCGAGCCGCGGGTCCTCGTAAAGATGCCACCACGCATCCGGCGGCAGCGCCGGCGTCTCGGCCGCCGCATTCAATGACACCAAGGGTGCTTCTGCACCCTTCGGCAGCGCAGGTGCGTGGTAGTTCGGACCCACTCGGCACGCGGCGAGCGATGCGATGACCAGACTCAAGACAACAGCCTCGCGCGATCGAATCATGGCGGACTCGATCCACCCCTGCGGAACATACGCATAGGGGAAGCCGGACCCTCGGGAGCCGCGCTGCGAATGACCACGATGAGCAGCGCCACGGCGGTCATCATGCCGATGACGACGAAGCAATCGATGACCGACTGCGTATTGGCAGCAACGCGCACGATGTTTCCCAGCGCCAGCTCGCCGCGTGCGGCGGCGCCGACCGGATCAATGACCTTGGTCGTTGCCGCTCCATACACCCTCACCCGCTCAATGACTTGAGGGTCGCCCATCTGCAGATGCTGTCCGATCAAGTTCGAGGCCACCTGTTCACGCACTCGAGCGAGCGTCGTCACGAACGCCGTTCCGATCTCCCCGCCCATGAGGCGCGCCGTCTGCAGTACGACACCGAAGGTCAGTGCGTCCTGGGGTTTCAAGTGCAGAACACCGAAAAAGATGACGCCGGACAGGGCAAAGCTTTGACCAAGCGACTGCAGAAAAGATGATGGGATAAACTGATACGACCCCCACAGCGGAGTCAGGTTGTAGGCCACCATGAGGCAGGCAACGCTGATGAAGACGAACCCAATCGCGGCCACCAGCCTGGCATCCGATCGGCGCAGCATCAAAGCGGCGAGCGGACAGAAAATGAGCTGCGGCACCGCCACCCAGATGAGCGTATCACCCGTTTCCAGCGCGCGAAAACCGCGCACCGAACCCAAGTACAGCGGAATCAAAAA
>Ga0265760_10000507_pt1 | contig 10900 bp, 10 predicted proteins | sample NZIome_2_FD_200831 | JGI IMG/M metagenome (GOLD analysis project Ga0265760, IMG submission 200831) | Metatranscriptome of rhizosphere microbial communities from Maridalen valley, Oslo, Norway - NZI1 (Metagenome Metatranscriptome) | ecosystem: Host-associated > Plants > Roots > Rhizosphere >...
CGCAAAGGCGAGGCCAAAGTGTTGTTCGACGTGGAACGTCAGGGAGATTTCATGGTGGTGATGGAGGCGGAGGGCTATAATGTGCTTCCTGACCGCAATTTCATTGCTCGCGTCGAACAGTTGTGCGGGCGGGGCAGTGTGCGGGTGATCAGCTAAATCGCGATCGGTTCATTCGTAATCAGCTAAATCGTCATTCATTCAATCGTGGGAGCCACAGAAAAAGCGCAGCAGGAACTGGAGAAGATCGAACGCCAGGTCGCGGAGATGGAATCCGCTCACCAGGATGACGCGACGCGCCGCGAGTTGGCGAGACTCCAGGAACGCATCGACACGCTGCGGCGGGAGATCAACGTGGTCCCGACTGCCTGGCAGAAGACGGAACTGGCGCGGCATCCGCAGCGTCCGCAGACTCTAGACTACATCGAGCGCCTGTTCACCGACTGGAGCGAGATCCACGGCGACCGCGGGTTCGGCGACGATCCCGCAATCGTTTGCGGCATGGCGCGGTTTCACGGCCAGGAAGTTTTGGTGGTCGGCACGCAGAAGGGGCGCGACATGAAACAGCGCGTCCACCGCAACTTTGGCACCCCGCATCCGGAAGGGTATCGAAAAGCGCTGCGCATCATGCAGGTCGCGGAAAAATTTAACCGGCCCATTTTCACGCTGGTCGATACGGACGGCGCTTATCCCGGCATCAACGCCGAAGAACGAGGCCAGGCGGAAGCCATTGCCAAGAATCTGCGCGAGATCGTGCGCTTGAAAGTTCCGATCATCGCCACCGTGATCGGCGTTGGCGGAAGCGGCGGAGCGCTGGCCATCGCCGTGGCCGACCGCGTGCTGATGATGGAGAACTCGATTTACTCCGTGATTTCGCCGGAGGGCTGCGCTGCGATTATGTGGCGCGATGCCAGCAAGAAAGAACTGGCTGCCGAAGCCATGCGCATCACTGCCACGGATCTCAGCGAGTTGGGCGTGATCGACGACATCGTTCCCGAGCCCGAAGGGGGCGCGCACCGCGACCATGAGGCTGCCGCCCATCTGCTCGATACCAGCCTGCAGAAACACCTGGCCGAGGTCAAGAAGATTCCTCCCCGCGAATTGATCGTGTCACGATATAATAAGTTCCGCAACATGGCCCAATTCTTCAGGACGGAAACTTGATCCCGAAAGCTTGATTTCAGAGCTGTGATTCCGGAGCCCTGCTTCCGGAAGTCAACCTCGTCCCGTTTCTAGACAGGTTCCTCCCGCTTCAGGCGGCGATTTGCCGCGACACGGCCCCGCACGCCGCCGTATAATTTAATGTTTTCCTTCTTCAGTCCTGAAAGCCCGAAATTCCGGGACGGTTTCAGCTTCTAGCTACGAGCTACCCCGAACCCGAGGGGTTGGCTAGAAGCTAGCGGCTAGCAACCAGAAGATTGGTTCAGGAAGAAGATTCAAACGATCCGGTGCGGAAACTTTCCGCATCGTAGTTAGTAGTCAAAAGGAAGGTGTTGGGATGGCCACTACCGATATTGTGCCCCAGGAATCCGCCGGAGGGGTGGGGCGCAAGCGCATCGTCAACGACATGACCATTCAGGTCGGGACGGTGAACGGCTCCGGATCGCAAAGCTCGAACAGCGTTTTGTTGCGCGCCATCTTTCAGATGGGCGTGCCGGTTTCGGGCAAGAACATGTTTCCTTCGAATATTGCCGGGCTGCCCACCTGGTTCACGATCCGCGCCAACAAGAACGGTTATATCGGGCGCAAAAAGGAAATAGATTTTCTGGTGGCGATGAATCCGGAGACGGCGCAGGAAGATACCATGACGCTGGCGCCGGGAGCTTCCGTCCTCTACGACGAGCCTCTCGCCCTGCACAAGCTGCGCAATGATCTTGTTTTCTACGCCGTTCCTTACGACAAGCTGGTGGCTGCGGTTTGCCCGGAAGCCAAGCTGCGCAAGCTGGTCAAGAACATGGTGTATGTGGGCGTGGTTGCCAACCTGCTTGAGATTGAGATGGGAGAAGTTGAGAAGGCCATCCGAAAGCAATTTGCGAAGAAGGTGAAGGCGGCGAATTTGAACTTGTCCGCGGCACAAGCGGGCTTTGACTATGCCAAAGCGAATTTGAGGAAAGGCGACGTTTTCTATATCGCACGCATGGACAAGACCGCCGGCAAAATTATTATTGACGGCAACTCGGCAGCTGCGCTGGGCTGCATGTTCGCCGGATGTACGGTCGTCACCTGGTATCCCATCACGCCGTCGTCTTCGCTGGTGGAGACCATGATCGAGTACATGAAGGAATACCGCATTGGCCCCGATGGCAAGGCTACGTTCGCCATTGTGCAGGCCGAAGACGAACTGGCCGCGATCGGCATGGTGATCGGAGCGGGCTGGGCGGGCGCCCGCAGCATGACCGCGACCGCAGGTCCGGGAATTTCGCTCATGTCAGAGTTCGCCGGCCTCGGCTACTACGTGGAGGTTCCGGGAGTGATCTGGGACATTCAGCGCGTCGGCCCTTCCACGGGCCTACCCACGCGCACTTCGCAAGGCGATATTCTTTCCACCGCGTTTCTCTCGCACGGCGACACGAAGCACATCCTGCTGATTCCGTCGTCGGTGGAGGAATGCTTCACCATGGCCGGCGAAGCGTTCAATCTGGCGGAGCAGTTTCAGACGCTGGTGTTCGTCATGTCGGATCTGGATCTCGGAATGAACAACTGGATGTCGGATCCGTTCGAATATCCCACCACGCCCATCCAGCGCGGCAAAGTGTTGCGCAAGGAAGATCTCGACCGGCTGGGAGGATTTGCTCGCTACAAGGATGTGGACGGCGACGGCGTCGGCTATCGCACGCTGCCCGGAACGCAGCATCCCGCAGCCGCCTATTTCGCACGCGGCAGCGGGCACAATGAGAAAGCGCAATACAGCGAGCGCGCCGACGATTTCGAAAAGAACATGGAGCGCCTGAACCGCAAGTTCGAAACCGCACGCTCGTTCGTTCCGCGGCCGGAGATCACCGAAGGCGACGCCGCCAAAGGGCCAGTAAAGATCGGCATCATCGGCTACGGCACTTCGCATTGGGGCATCACGGAAAGCCGCGACCAGCTTCGTGAAGAGTACGGCATTGAAACCGATTACCTGCGGCTGCGAGCGTATCCGTTTACCCGCGAGGTGCACAAGTTCATCGAGCAGCACGACCGCGTGTATGTGGTCGAGCAGAATCGCGACGCGCAGATGCTCAGCCTGCTCAAGCTCGATGTGAAGCCGGAACTGATCACACGCTTTCGCAGCATGGCGCACATAACCGGACTGCCGCTCGATGCGCGGTCCATCACTGACGAACTGACCACGATGGAGGGCAAATAGATGTCGACCACTCCTGTTGCTGAACCGGGATCTGCAGGACCGAAGACCAACCGCATTGGCCTGACCGTAATGGAGTACAAGGGCGGAAAGACCACGCTCTGCGCCGGCTGCGGTCACAACGCGATTTCCGAGCGCATCATCGAGGCTATGTACGAAATGGGCGTAGAGCCCGAGTTCGTCATCAAGCCCAGCGGGATTGGCTGCTCGTCGAAGACTCCAGCCTATTTTCTGAGTCGTTCCCACAGCTTCAATGCCGTGCACGGCCGCATGCCGTCGGTTGCGACTGGCGCAATGCTGGCGAATCGCCGCCTGGTCTGCATTGGCGTGAGCGGAGACGGCGACACTGCTTCGATCGGTATCGGCCAGTACGTGCACCTCATGCGCCGCAATCTGCCGATCATCTACATCATCGAAGATAACGGCGTCTACGGCCTCACCAAGGGCCAGTTCTCCGCGACCGCCGATCTTGGGTCGAAGCTGAAATCCGGCGTGTTGAACGATCTGCCGCCGATCGATACCTGCGCTCTCGCGATTCAACTCGGTGCAACGTTCGTCGGGCGGTCATTCTCCGGCGACAAGCGCCAGCTCGGCGCCATGCTGAAAGCCGCCATCGCGCACAAGGGAACCGTAATGCTCGATGTGGTCTCGCCCTGCGTCACCTTCAACGATCACGAAGGTTCGACTAAGTCCTACAAATACGTGAAGGAGCACGAAGAAGTCTTGCAGGACGTCAGCTTCGTGCCCGCTTTCGAAGACATCTCTGTGGACTACGATCCCGGCGAGACTCTCAGCGTGACCATGCACGACGGATCGCACCTGCAGCTGCGCAAGCTCGAGGAAGACTACGACCCCACCGATAAGATTCGCGCCATCTCGCGCCTCACCGAAGCGCATGACGCGGGCGACGTGCTCACCGGCGTTTTCTACGTCAACACCAAAGCTCCCAGCTTTCTCGAGATGCTCAACATGGTGGATCAGCCGCTGGCCACGCTGCCGGAGTCGGTAACCCGTCCGGGCAGGGAAGTGTTAGAGGCCGCCATGGAAGAGCTGCGTTAGCCTGGACTTCTTGTCATTCCGAGCCGGGCGAAAACCCGGAGAGGAATCTGCTTTCCGCGCCGTCTTCTCTACGCGCTCTTCTCGGTAGCTGTTTTGCGCGTCGGTTCTCCACTGTGCTCCGGACTCAAGCCGGGCTCGGGGAAATCGGAATCCGCATCTTTCAGCATCGGGTCCTGATCGCGGTGCCCCAACTGTTTTTCCAGGCCCACGTTGCCCGGAGTCGCGTGATCTTCGGTTTCCGTCGCGCCTTTGGCCTCGTCTTCGTCGTGTGTGCTGTGCGGCATGATTTCACCTCGCATCGCGGGCGGCGATGGACAAATACTAACCACTGCCGCCCCTGGGCACCACTTTATCACTGGAGGTTTGCCCGAAGAATCGCTATAAAAAAGCATCGGCCGGACACAAGATGAGCAGCACCCCCGCTTCCGATGCAGCCGCTGCGTCGCGCGAAAGCGTGCGGTCGGCCTGGCTTGTCATCTTTATGGCGGTCTGCACTTCGACCCTGAGGATCGCCAGCTGGGCCGGCGGTGAGATCACGCTGTTGTATTTTTATGGCTGGGCCGCGGTAGTGCGCGACCACCTCCACATTACGAGAATGAAGCCGCAAATTGTCGTCTCCAATGGAGACGTGCTGCCGGGAATCGGTTTCTATCACTATTCTGTCGAGGTCGTGATATGGCTTCCGCTGGCCTTCGGGCTGATAACGCTGATTTGCTATACCTTACTGCCGAAGTGGCAGCTGGCGTTCATGCGGGTGAGGGAACGAAACCAGCGCGTGAGTGCTGTGGTGTTGGTATGGGTGCTGGCCCTGTTTTTCCTGGTTTCAGGTTTGCTGCCGATGGGGGACGCGATGGCTCTGGCGGCGGCCTCGGTGGCAGGTGCGTTAATTTGGGCGTGGAAACTTCCCTATGGCGACGACGTGCTCGGGTAAACTACAGATGGACAAGAAACATTCTCCGCAGCGCTGCATGCGTTTGCCAGGGGAAATGGTGCAACACGTCAAAGCTGCAAGGAGGTCCGATGAGGCGACTACTCTCAGGATTGATGCTGGCCTTAGTACTCGCGGCAGCGGCGCTGCCGACCACGGCCCAGGCCACACTCACGCGGGTCAGGGCAGCGCACCCGCCGGTGGGACATCATCATGCGCACAAGGTCGGTAAGCACCATCGACCCAGGCGCGCCAAACACCGCCGTTCCACATAGTTTGCTCGAACAGCGGCGCGCTCCCGGTTTGGGTTGCCGAATTATTCGCCCGCCCCGGCCTTTCCTGCAACTCCCAGCTTGCGCAGCCGGTCCCGGGCCTGCAGAGCCTCCGGCGAATGCGGATAACGCTGCAGCAGGTGCCGAAGTTCGGTTACGCCATCATCCTGCTTGCCCAGTTCGATCAGCGCAAAACCTTTTTTCAGCTGCGCGGATGCCGCCTTGTTGCCGCTGGGAAAATTCTGCAGCACTTGATCGTAGTTCTGCACGGCCTGCTGATAGTTGCCCTGCCGGAACTGAATTTCCGCCAAATAGAAATATGCGTTCCCGGCGAGATCGGTGTTGGGATAGAACTTGATGTAGTCGGTGAACTCCTGCGTCGCCAGGTCGTTCTTGGAGCCGTTGTAATCGCGCACTCCATTGTTGTAGAGCAAATCCGGCGGAGGCGCTGTGGCCAGAGCCTGTTGTTGGGCCTCATGCTGGGCCTGCTGTGCGGCCGCGCTCTGCTGCGTCGATTGCATGTCTTCCAGTTGCTTGCTCACCTTGGCGAGACGTACCTTGAGTTCGTCCATGGTGTCGTTCAGGGACTGAATTTGGCCGGAGAGCTGGTCCAGCTTCGCGCTCGAATCGCCCTGCTGTTTCTGCAGGTTCGTCTGCAGCGTCGTGTTCAAGGCGTTCAGGGCTGCGGACGCTTTGTTGATGGCGTCGCTATCCTGTTCTACCAGGTTTTTCATCACGCCCATGCGCTCGTCAAAGCTGCGCTGCATCGAGGTCATCTGCTGTTGCAGCTGTTCGACCTGGGTTTGTAGTTGGACCATATCCTTGTTGACGCCCCAGGCCGGCGCTGCCGCCAGCCAAAGCACCAACAGCCACGCGAGAACTGTCACAACACGGCTTCGTTTCATAGAGGATTCCCTGGCTTCCGAATACAAATTGAATACAGACCCGCTTAACCGAGCATTAGATGAGTTGAGTATCCCACAGGTAGCTAGGATTCGGCACGAAAACAGACGCAGGGGGAACCGAAGATGCACAGGCGGAGGGGCACAACTCTCCGACGCCTCGGTCGCGGGGCGCCGTCGCGCCGTCACTTTCCTTCCGGAGCCGGGGGAGCGGCTTGGGCCCGCTCCCCGATGGCCTCCCGACAGATCAGTCCCTACTTCTGGTAGACGAGGTGCCCGCGGCGGTTCTGCTGCCAGCACCCTTCGTTGCTCTCGGAACAGAACGGCTTTTCTTTTCCGTAGCTGATCGTCTTGATGCGGCTGGCGCCGACTCCCGCCGAAACCAATGCGTTCTTCACCGCAGTGGCTCGTTTGTCGCCCAGGGCCAGGTTATATTCCGTGGATCCGCGCTCGTCGCAGTGCCCCTCCACTGTGAAACTGATGGCCGCGTGCTGGTTGAGGAATTGCACATCGCCCAGCACCGAGCTCTGCTGATCGCCGCGAATGTCGGACTTGTCATAGTCGAAGTAGACATCCTTGATGTTCTGACTGAACAAGTCTTCATCGGTGGGCGCTGCAGACGTCGGGGGCGGCGGTGGTGGCAGCTGCGTCACGGTGATTCGCGCGGTGGCCTCCTGACTTCCGCCAGTTCCTTTCGCGGTCAAGTGATACGTGGTCGAATCCGTCGGACTCACCGACTGCGATCCGTTGGCCTGTACTGCGCCAATGCCGTCGATCGATACATCCGTGGCGTTGGTCGTCTGCCACGACAGCGTGGCCGATTGCCCTGATTGAATGCTGCTCGGATTTGCGGACAGCGACGCCGTAGGAGCGGGCGGCGCCGGTGGTGGCGGCGGTGGCGGCGGCGCTGCTTTCTTGCTGCAGGCCCCTAGCGCCAGAATGGCCCCCAGTGTAACTGCGAGTGCGAACCACTGCTTGCTTGCGTGCTTCACTTTTAATCCTCCCTGCGACCGCGGACATTTTACGCCGTGGTCCGACGAAGTGCATTTATTTCCAACTCCAGTTAGGCTGCGTGTTGCGTCCAGTGAACGTCAACTGCCGAAGTTTAGTCCCATCCGCCAGCATCATCCAGATTTCTTCTTTGCCCGACCGGCTCGACTGGAACACGATATGCCGCCCGTCCGGAGCCCACGACGGCGAATCGTTGCGCCCGCCGTCATGCGTGAGCTGCACCCACTGTTTGCTGGCGATATCCATCAGGTAAAGATCGAGCGCGCCCGGATCTCCCGGCCCATATTTCCGCTCCCAGGCCAGCACCAGAAACTGGCCGCTCGGCGCCCATGACGGCGAAACTGCATAGCCCTGATCCGTCATGCGCTGCTGGTTGGTGCCATCGGTTTCCATGGTGTAAACCTGTGGCAGTCCCGTGACTCCGCTCACATACGCAATCTGCGCGCCGGTCTTGCGGTTCCAGATTGGAGACACATCAGGGCCTTTGTTGGCGGTCATGCTCCGCAGGTTCGCGCCGTTTGCATCGGCGATGTAAATCTCCGGGCTCCCTCCGCGCGAGGACGAGAACGCCAGCTTCAATCCATCCGGCGACCACGACGGCGAAAGATTCGTCCCTCCCATATGGGGGAAACTGACCAGCCGGTTCAGGTCCACCGAATACATCATGATTTCCCATCCGGTCTTGGTCAAGGAGCTGAAGGCCAGGCGGCTGCCATCGGGCGAAATCCGCGGCGAAAGCGAAATCGAGCCCAGCCGCGTCAGCTGCCGCTGGTTCGAGCCGTCATAGTCCATCACCCAGATTTCTTTCTTGCCCGAGCGGTCGCTCACAAAATAAATTTTACTTTCGGCGATGCCCGCAATGCCGCCGCCCAAACGCAGGATAATTTCGTCGGCGAATTTGTGCGCAATCACCCGCGCGGCATCGTCGCTGGGCGTGTCTGTATATTGCTTGCCCAGAACCTGCGGCGAAGCCGTGTTCTTCACGTCGTAGAGCCAGCCCTGCACGGTGAGTTTGCCGCCGGCCACGCCAAAGCTACCGAAAGCCAGCATCGCGGCATTCGGAGGCGGGGCGCTCCACGCCGGGAAGTTCACATCCACCGGCTGTCCCGGCACCTGCAGGGGATAAAAGCTTTTCGAGACCAGTTCCACCACGCCCGACACATCCAGATCGTTCCACAATGTGTCGTTGAAGGTCTTGAGCAGCGCGTCGTTCTGCGGATCGCTGCTCGAGGGCTTGAAGTCGGCCACGGCGAGCCGCACTTTGTCCACACCCAGGCCCGTGCCGGTCTTTACCCAATCCTGCGCGACAACGGATGGAACCGCGGAGCAAAAAATAAGAGCGCAAAGCAGAGCGACGAGAACGCGCAATTCCGGCACGACTGCCCTTCGAAGTTCTCGCGGCGCCGCCGGTCCTGAGCTCTGCCTCATCGTGGCGTGGGAGAAACAGCGGAAAATAGGGTCTCCATACGACAATATCGTAACCCGATATGTATTGCTTGGCAAGATTTCATTCTCACGCTTACCAGACATGTACCATTTGGGATGCATCGTGCTCCTTTTGGGTGCACAAAAAAATCTGATGTCTCATACGACAAGATCCGATGCCAAAAGATCTGAGGGGAAATCTGACCCCAACGGATCACATTCACTTCTTGCTGTAATCGAACCAGAACTCCACCGAAATCTTGCTGCCGGAATAGTCCGGCGGCAGCGGTCCGAACGTATCAATCCGCTGCAGGGCACGCGTTGCCGATATATCCAGCGCCGGCACTCCGCTGGATTGCTCGACCTGCACGTTCAGCGGGTGCCCATCACGCGCCACATCAAACGTGATGTAGACCCGTTGCGCCGTCGTAATCTTCGGGTCGACCTCATACCTCAGCCAGTTTTCCGAAACCTTCTGCTGGATCACGTGCACGTACCACGCGTACTTCGTGCCAAAATCCCCGCCGCCGCCGGTGACCCCGAATCCGCCCTTCGCCGCTCCTGCGCTGAAGCCGCCATAAGGACCGCTCACCGGCCCGCCTTCGCCGAAGGCAACCTGGTTGGTCTCCTCCTCGGGCTGCGTCTGGGGCTTCTCTTTGGTCGGTGTCGGGGTGGGAGTCTTCTTGGGCTTGATCTTTGTATTCTTGCCCTGAATGTCAATCGCGTCCGGTTCCTTCTCCACCGGCTTGGGCTGCGACTGCGTAACCCCCTTCGATTCGTTGGCCACCACGTTTTGTGTCGCGGCAGGATTTGCGGGCAATGGAACCGTGCTCACCAGCGTAGCGCCAATCGCTTCTCCACCGCCGCCCGCGCCCCAGCCTTGGCCGCGGTTTCCAGAGGCGAACATGGTGTAGACCAGAATCACCACCGCCACGGCCACGTGGAAGGCAGCCGACCTGCCTAGCGCCCGTCCCCAGCGTTCGTGTTCGAAAAAAATCTCAGCGTTTGCTTCCATTTTGTTCCAGAGGCTGGGTCACGATACTCACATTGGTGATGCCCGACTGTTTCACCGCGTCCATCACCGTGGCGAACGCGCCAAACGGCACATTCTCGTCGGCGCGCACAAAAATCGACTGGTGGCGCGGATCGCGAATCTTCTGCTTCAGCTTCTGCGCAATCTCATTGATGTTGATGGCGTCGTTCCCCAGAAATACCCGCTGATCTTTGTTGATGGTGATCACCACATGCTCCTCGGTGATCTCCTTAACGGTGCGGGTCTTGGGCACGCTCACGTCAATCCCCGACTGCAGCACCGGCGCCGTCACCATGAAAATGATGAGCAGCACCAGAACCACATCCACCAGCGGAGTGATGTTGATATCGGCCAGCGCGGTTCTTGTTCGTCCGTCGGAAGCAGTGAAAGCCATCAGCGCCTCACGTCACTTGTAGGTTGGGCCTGCATATGCTCGACCGCGTTCAGCACTTCCAGCGCAAAATCGTCGCTGCGCGAAGCGAATTCGCGAATCGAACTGCCGATAAGATTGTAAGCAATCACCGCCGGAATCGCCGCCGCCAGCCCGGCCGCCGTGGTGATCAACGCCTCTGAAATTCCGGGCGCAACCGCGCGCAGTGTCGCCGCGCCCGCCGTCCCCAATCCGTGAAACGCGTCAATGATGCCCCATACCGTCCCGAACAGCCCCACAAACGGCGTCACCGCAGCAGTGATCGCCAGCCAGGGCACGTTCCGCTCCAGCCGCGTGATTTCTTCCGACGCTCCAATCTGCATCCCGCGTTGAATCGACGTGACGTTGCGCAGCGCGCCGCCGGTTGCGCCCACTTGCCTTTTATATTCTTCGAAGCCGCCCTCGAACACCCCCACCAGTGGGCTGGGACGGAACTGGTCGGCCACCGCCGCCACATCCTGCAGCCGCTGCGCCTTGCGGAAAGCGCGCACGAAGCG